>BNJT01002606.1_pt1 | contig 380739 bp, 482 predicted proteins | sample 8540491 | NCBI WGS metagenome assembly BNJT01 (sample SAMD00202455, study PRJDB9452) | human saliva metagenome | host: Homo sapiens | reverse complement strand
GCATTCGCCTAACCTCCCCGGCGAAGTTTCCAAAGCGGAATATCCTCTGGTTTCAGTGAAGGAACGGATGGTGCATCGCATGGTACTCCGCCTCCTCATCCCCATTCCAAAAAGGAAAATCTACACCCCAAAGCGGCGCAAATTCATCGCCTTTTCTTAGACCAAGTCTATTTCCAGCTCCACCTCAACGCAGAAAGCTGGGCTCATTTTATTAGCATCACCGCTCATAACGAGCATCAAATCGCCTTTTGAGCATTAAAATCTATTGGCAATAGATTTCAAATCATCTTCAAAGAAACTTATTCACCGAAGAAGTCAGCACGCCGTTTTGAATTTTACCCAAACCATTCCATCATTCCGATTTGTGGGCGTTTTACCCAGTCTATAAGTTCATCTATCTGCTTCTCGTGTAGTCCACCTTCCTCTACTACTGATTCCGACAACAAGCCTCGCTTCATCAGAATTTTAAATCTTTTCCCTTACAAGGTCGTTCAGCTCACTAATTCCATTCCGAAACGGATATCTGACTTGTCGTTTCCATATTTTTCTCATCGCCTCCAAGGAAAGTCATTCTTGGAATTGTCCGAATTTATTTCGTCGCCTCCAAAGATTTTTCGCCAAACCTGAAAAACATTCACCATCTTCCTGTCTACAAGCCATTTCGCAGTCCATCAAAATTGTCTGTCCGCACGGAAGGTCTTCATCACGAAAACTTACAATTTGAAAATATTTGTCCATTCCGCCCACCACAGAAGCTGTTTGAAAGTCTGTGACTGGAAGTGCAGAACCGCTCTTCGTTCATACGGCTCGGCACCACGAAATCCCTCACCCTCTGGAGTAGATTTGATAAGAATATGTTTCCACTTAAAACCCTTGCTCAGAAGATAATTTCGGACTTGGTGTACTATGTCTGAAAATAAGTTATCCTTCACTAGATTTCTTCAGATATCCAGATATCTGTATCTCATGCAAGCCCCTCCGCCATCGGTTTCCATCTCGATGTAAAAGGAGGCACAGATCTGTTCAAAACAGAAGTTTTCTACTAAAATCCTACTTCTCCTGCTGGATTTTTGGGTTTTAGAGGTCTTTCAGACTTTTCCTTCCACTTGATGACAAATTCACGCCCCAAGTTTCTTTCAGTTTCCTTTTCCAGGTCTTTAAAGTTCTTTCCCATCAAAACAGCTGAGTGATGCTGTATCGGTCACGCAGATCCACCCAAATCAAACTTTGGCTACGATAGTCTGCACCCAACCCGCAAGTAACGGTTTCGTTAAGATTTTTCAACGACAATTGCCATTAGTATGTGTCCGAAACATATTTTTATTTGATTTTTAACTTAATTTTTACAAAGATAATATTACTGCTAATGATGGCTAGTATCGTAAAATAAATGCCCCACGAGAGCAACACACCCACACCCAAAATCAAAATTTTTCTCCAGTTTAATTCAGGCTTTTACTATTATTTTCAAAAATAATCACTGAAGAAACATGTGAAAATCCCGCCCGACAGCGCCAAGAAATACGCCTGCCATCTGGTTTAAAGTATTTCAGCATCATTCCCAGGGAGATGCTGCCGCAAAAAACGCGATGGTAACCCATGCAATCATTTGTTTTTTTCTTTCTCTCAGAGAAAGCCCCAACACAAAATGAAATTGTAGATTATGCACCAAAAATTCCCAGCAATACGCGGCGAACCAAATGCATTCCAGCTAATGGAACTTTATAAATGCATGGATAACATTCCCACCAGCAGTCCAATAGGGAAAATATTACATTTTCATCAATGAAAATGTCAGTGCTCAAATCCCTTGGTCATGCCTTCCAAAACCATCTGCAAAACTACTCCGATGATGACCCAAAGTCCAATATTCTCATTCCCAGAGTTATAAATCTCGGAAAAACTCCACGACAGACATCAATGAGAAACCAAGGGCTGAGCACCAGCAGTCTTTATTAAATTCTCATTATCTCCAAAAAATTTCTAACAAACTCCCATCAAAACACTGAGAATAAGAAAAAACTACCATCCAAAAAAATTAAATAAAACAAATGCAAATTTAGTTATAAAATAAACACCTCCATAGAAATAATAAATGCCTTCTCACAAATAAAGAAGGCATTTATATTATGTTATTATATTCCATAAACCATCGTAGTGACATTTTTGATTATCAATATTCAATTTCGTATAGGAATTTATTTTTATATTCATGTGGAATTTATACTCACTGCTATCGGCTCTCACTTCCATACAATTTATTGATTTTTGATTAAAGTAGGATTATGACTTGCCCACCTAAAATTCAGATAATCTAAGCAACAGCATTTTCCTTTTCATCTAAAACTACACTCGGCAGCCAAAGCAGAAAAACCTTTAATGTTTTTATATGGACTGTTTTTAGCATCATATGTTACCTCTTGCACTATTACCACCATATTGTTGGGATTTAGAGTAGCCCACTAGGGAACATTTTTGCTTATCTCGTGATGAATTTTGTAACATTTCTCCATTTAGAACATAAGTATGCGTAAAATTTTCATCCCTAAGAGATTATAAGCATAAGCGATTCTGAATGGCATTTTACATTCTCATTCACTGAAACCTCTGAGCCGTTATAGCGATACTCCTGCAACGACTTTCTTATACTCGACAGAATCTGATATCACTACTTCATCTAGTACACGAGTGACAAATTTTCCGTTGCTGTACTGATGGTTGGTCTTCCCAAAGCTCTTCTCCTGCCTGAGAATATCTGATTTTAGATGTGAAGTAAAATCTTTTTCATACACGAAAACAACCTCTCTCACCATTTCCTTCGTCCTATTATTTCTTTTAGTTCGTTATCGTTTTGATATTCAAACCTTTTCTCGATATTACTACTATTATTGTTTTCTGTTATTGTCACTTTGGTTGGCAGTTGTATTTTTGCGTTAGTTTGCTAATGTTTCATCAGTCATTTTATCATTTTCCCTACTACAAGAAACGAGAAAAAGCCCCTGCCATAAAAATAAAATTATTCTTTTCATAAATTATACTAATAAAGTGCAATTTAGTAATTATAAAATGGAAACCCTAAAAGAATTTTCTATATTTTCTCTCTAGTTTCTCTCTCTTTATTGACTAAATTTGCAGAATATTTTAAAAGTTAATGAATACAGAAAAACATCAATATTCAAATCAAAACATTTTTGGGATTGGAAAACACTCTCGCTGAGGAAGTTAAAAATCCTAGCGGAAGAAATGTCGAAATAAAAACCGAGCTGTAACCTGCGAGGGAAGATTTAGGATTTTTGTATAAAAATCAACTATTCCGCTGAACAGCGCTGAAAATTTTAGTGCCGATACTTACTTTCAAGGCGTGGAATGAAGACCGATTTTATGATAAAATTTTCGCATTCCATGGGACGAAATTCTAGTCCAGACCAGACCTTTTGCCATAGATGCTACGATAAATTCCGAGATTCAGGCACTCCCAGTTCATGACCCTGAAAATGAAAGATGCTATTGTAGATTTTTCAAAGCAAAATACAGAAAACGCCCTGATATAGACACCAAAAACCAGAAATAAAACTCCAGCTGCACATAGACTGAGAGCTGGTGAGCATTTCGCTGGATAGTTCGGGAGATGCTTTATTTAAAAAGAGGTTACCTGAAAAGAGCAGACAGAAGCGCCTATCAGCGAGGTTTTGGCGGCAGGAATGCCCAAAATCGCTGGATGGGACGGCAAAGGGAAATTTTCCAGACTCTATGTGCGGAAGCGGAACCCTTCTGATAGAGGCCGCTATGATTGCCCTAAACCTCCCAGCACAAATTTTCAGAAAGAAATATTGCCTTCCAAAACTGGAAAAATTATGATGCTGAACTTTTCAGTAAAAATCAGGGAATTTAGGCTGAATAAAATAACCGAATTTTCTGGAAAAATAATCGTCTACGATATTGACCCTTCTGCTATAAAAGCCGCAAGAACCAATGTAGAATCCATAGAAATGGAAGACATTATAGAAACTGAAAAACAAAAATTTTTTCGAGTCTAAAAAGAGTTTTTCCCTCTAATGGTGATGTTTAATCCACCATATGACAAGAGAATTTCCATAAAAGAAGAAGATTTTTACATAGGCGATACTTCAAACAAAACTATCCCAACACACTTTCTTGGATTATAACCCTCTGATTTAGAAGCGGTTAAGAAAATAGGACTTCGCCCTTCAGAAAAGTCAAACTATTCAACGGAAAACTGGAACGCTGTTTTCTACAATCGAAACCTATGAGAGGAACGACGCATAAATTTTCTTTTCTAACGAAAAAGACAGTAACTAATTACCGTCTTTTTGTATTTTATTGACTTCTTCCCTATATATACGGATATTTCTTGCTGCATATCTTCCGATAAGGATGGGTCTAAATCAAGTGCTATTTCAAGGAAAATCCTTGGCTTTCTGCTCTTCTTCAGATGAAAATAGCAGTTGCTCATTTGATAGAAAAAGCTCCGCTCTATGGTGCTGTTTTAGGCTTTTTCTAAAAGTGAAACAGCCTCTTCATACTACCGATGAGCATAAGCACCTCGCTGTATGCATACCAGTTGTAGAAGCGGTCTGGCTCCATTTCTACGATCAAGCAGGAAATACTCTCTTCAGATTTTCTGCCGTCTATGTATGAAAGCTAATCTGATAATCCAGATTCGCCTACTGAATGAAACAGCTCTTTCACATGTGAAATAAAGAGCTTCCTCGTATTTGCGCATCTCATAATACATCCGACTGCTCCATCATGGACATATAAAACTGCGGGTCTTCTGAGAGACTGTTGGAAAGCACTCAGCGCAGAAGCCCATTGTTTCAGCTCCTTGTAGCAAAGCCCTATTTTATAGTAAGTAAAGGTTTGGTGTATTCTAAATCCAGCAAGCTCCTCATGACTTTCTGCTTTTTCCCCATTCGTTCAGTGCTTCATAAACACGCCGCCTTACTCCCATAAATAGACAGGGAATCGCTGTTGATTGCCAACACATAATCAAATCCCTTTGAGTAAGCCTCTCTATAATTCTTTTTGATTGAGAAATGAAACTGCCCATATTCATACCAGCCCATCTCGGAAAACGGAAATTCATCAAGATAATTTTCCAAAATTTCCTTGCTTCATCCGCTTTATTCAGCTGATTGTAGTAAATCATAACATTCTCCAATGAATAATCATCGTAGGCATCATATTTTCAGGGCTAATTTATAGTTTTTCAGCGCATTGAAAAAGGGTCTTCCAAATTGACATATTCATCTGCGATGAAATTATGAGGAAGTTCGCTCTTCGCCGTATTTCAGAGCTTTTTCGCAATATTCTATACGCTCTTCTCGGATTTCCAAGATTGGAATAATATTTCGCACAGCAGACCAAAAATCCATAGTCTCCATCGATGAATTTTCTAAAGCTCCACCATCAGCTCCTTTACCTGCGTATATTTCTCCTGTTCTAGAAGAATTTCTAATCTTTTTGGTTTTTATTTCTATGGAATTAGGGGTGCAGTCTCAGCGCATAGTTTGACAGCCAACTCCGCAAACGCAATATTCCCCAGCTCTAAATAATGCACGATAATATCTTCCAGCTCCTCTGAACTGAAATAATATTCCTCGTTATTTTCTATCATTTTCTTCGAACTTTTTACAAGTTCATTTTCAAAAATTCCTTCCAAAATCTATCGCTAAAGCGTTTTATTTATTGTGATTTCCACTGATACAGCATCACGTTTCTTTTGCGTCTTCCCTATCATCAAAAGAAAACCTCGTCACATCTCTCATTCTGGAAAACGAGATTCTCTTTATCTTCCATCAGTACTCATAAGTACAATGCAACATATCTCATCTGCATCTTTTTACAAAACTTGAATAAAACGAACCATTTACTTTTACAGATGTAAGAGACAGTTCTATTTTTCACTTTGTTCCAAAAGACTTTCGCCAATTTTCGGTATCTTCACAAGTTTATTGAAATTGCTGTCTATCGGTCATCATATCTATGACTGATAACATAAGCTTGCATAGTTTTGGAATATTTATTATCTAAAATCAATTTCTCTAATCTATAGACCTCTCGCAATCTATCTTTCCCATCTATCTTACCAAATTTAGTATAATGCTGTAATATGATAATTTCTTCATTGAAAATCAATAACCTTCTCAAAACTAAAAATTTATCATCATCCGAATATCTGTAAAGGCATAGAAATTTATCGTTTCTTCGAATCCAAAAAGCATTTTGTAAATAAATCCATAATTTCAATTAAATTTCAAAATTATCAATTTCTATCATTTCTTCTCGAACTTTACAAGTTCTCAAAAATTCCTCTTCCAAAATCTGCTAATTTTTCCTGCAAAGGTAAAAGTTTTATTGTCCTATGAGAATTTATTTTTATTTTTGTATGAAATATATAAAAACTATTATTATGGTACCAAAAACAACTCTCTTCCTACTGTAGTACTCAATAGATGCACAGCAAGGCACACGACTTGCTAATTATCTTATAGATGCTGTCGTATTTACATTTTATTTTCTTTTGGGTGTATTTTCTAGGAATACTTTCTGATAGGATGAAGCTCCCTCTACAATGGCTTCTGTACATAGATGGAGATCTTGCTTTTTGATTATTTATTTTACCAGCATTTTATATTTCCCTACTTATATATTCTCATTGAATATCTTACAAAAGGTAAAGAAAGATCGGTAAAATTTATCACCAAAGACCCAAAGTATGTTTCGATCGATGGAACGGCTACACAGAAAGATTTTTTATCAGAAACATCTCTAGATTAGTGCCTTTTGATGGGCTTTTTCTTGATAGTAAGATGGAGGGTGGCATGACTATGGTCAGATACTCGCGTTGTAAAATCGAAAATATAAGCTGATAGTGACCTGCAAACAAGAGCTTGACGAACTAGTGTAAAAACCCAACTAAGAATAAAAATAAAACCATCTGTATAGATGGTTTTTATTTTATTTAAAGCTATAAAACTTCTAATTTCTCGATAAATCTATCGCCCAGCTCACTCGCTTCTTTTTGGGATTTTGCTTTGGTGTAGATACGGATTATCGGTTCTGTATTGGATTTTCTAAGATGAACCCAGCCTCTCGCAAAATTCATTTTCTACACCAGTCTCATCGTAGAGATTTCCTCGTTTTGATATTTTGTTTTATCTTCTCCAGAAACCTCATCTACATTGATTTCTGTGTCAGTTCTATTTTTCTTACCCATAAAGTAGGCAGGATATGTAGCCCTCAGTTCAGAAACGGATTTTTGCTTTTCAGCCAAATGTGTCAAAAACAATGCAGCCCCAACCAGCGAATCCCTTCCGTAGTGCAGGTCTGATAGAAATAATTCCGCGTTCCCTTCTCCACCGATCACGGCATTTTTCTCCTTCATCAAAGGTCACTACATTCACCTCTCCCACTGCACTCGCAAAATATTCAGAATCATGCGTTTTCGCCACATCTCGCAGCGCACGGCTGGAAGAAAAGATTAGACACCGCTACGCCTTTTGATGTCTTAAAAGATAATCCACATGGCTACCAAAGTATATTCCTCACCAAACATTTCCTCCTTTTTCATCGATAAGAGCGAGTCTATCCACATCGGATCAACCACGATTCCCAAATCTGCTTTTTCCTTTTTCACCAAATCACAAATGTCCGTAAGGTGTCTCCTTCAAAGGGCTCTGGGTTATGAGGAAAATGTCCGTTTGGCTCACAATAAAGCTTTGACCACCTCACAGCCGAGTTGCTCCAAAAGCGGCGGAAGCGCCATTCCACCAGTGGAATTTACGGCATCCAGCACTACTTTGAATTTTAGCCTTCACTGCCTCTGCATCTACCATCGGCAGGGCAAGAATTTTAGCAATATGAACCACGAAGCCATCTTCTGGTCTCGTATTTACCAAGGTTATCCACCTCTGCATAGCCGAAAATCCTCACGCCCAGCAAGCGCCAAAACCTCAGCACCATTTTCCATTGATAAATTCTGCCTTTTTCATTGAGAAGTTTTCAGAGCGTTCCATTGTTTAGGTTAGCGAAGCCGAGCGATAATTCCGCCATCCGCCCTGAGTTCTGGCACCATCACTTCCACCGTAGGCGTAGTAGAAAGCCCAAGGTCTCATCACATGGATACCCAGCCCCCTGCAAAAGTAGCAGAAACCAGTTGAAGAAACCATCTGCCCTGAAATTCTGGCATCTCTACCGATAACGAGCGTCAAGTCCTTTTACCTTTGTTATTCTGAAGCCAAGACCCAAAATGCAGAGGTGTAAATTTAACCACATCCAGCGGCGTGAGATTATCTCCCACTCTTTCCTCCGATAGTCCTCTAATTCCTGAAATTAATTTTATTAATGACATATTTTATTTTTCAAAAATGTTTTTCCTGAAAGAACTGGTTCTGCAAACTCCAACAACCTTGTGTCTTGAAGTGCTAAGAGTTTAGTATAAATAATATTATAATTTTTCAAAAGGAATTTCCAACACGAAATAGTTGCTTGTTGTCTTTTCCGAGTAAAACTCTAATTCATTAAATTCCTCTCAAAGATTCTATAGTCAAATCCATCCTCAAATATAAATAACTCTGTACAGTAGAATTTCCAATGTTCTACTACTTTCTATAAACAAGACACATTTCCTCCCATCATATTCCGCTAAACAACATCTCCACACGAAAACTCCGCTCCATAAAAAGGGAATATTATCTATTTTATACCATCCTTTCTCCACTACTTGCCCAAAGTAGTCTCTACAACTATTTCATCAAGAACATCACAAAATATTTGGTTGGTCATTTTCACTGATTTTCTTCTGTTTCCATGATTTTTTTTGTTGCAAAGTCCCAAGGTAAGAAACACGAGTGGCATACCCAAGAAATATCCCAAATATTGGGCAGGAATTTGAGTCAGTTAAAAAAACAGTTTAAAAAGAAAAATTATTTGCTAAAAACAAACCATGAACAGCCGCAACCCTTATCATACAGCCGTTTCCTTCCTTCTTAATCAGCAGTTATTGATCAAAAACTCATTGTAATTCCTGAATATATAATCCAACATTATATAATTTAGCTGTATATTAGAAATAATAAACATAAATATTTTCTGCTATTTGGCTAAAAAATAATTTTATGAAGGAACCATTTTGAACTAGAGACTTTAACGAAAAGTTTGAATAAATTACACCGCCAACTAAAGATTTTTGCAGTAAAATTTTGAAACCAATAAGAGAAAATCTAGACAGGCATAATCAAACATCATTTAATTATAGCAGGACAAGAATAGTAAATTATATAAAACCATATGCTACAAAAGAATTCAAGATGATAGTATTTCTAGCTATCCAAGATGCCACTTTGGTGAGACAAAGATTACGATATTTCATGAGAAGACATCAATTATCAGAAATGAAATGACTATCTATATATCACCACAGTAAAAATATAGTAAATAGCAGAAATTTATTGAAGAAGCTTATAAGGAGTTTAAAAATAATAGAAGAAATGGTAAAAGCAACAGAATTTATTGGTCAATCATTCTTGCAAAATTTCAGTAGGAATATATCATATTTTGTATAGACAAAACTCATACAGGGAAAAAATACTACCAGAAGGATAATTACCCAAAATACCTAAAAAATAAAGATGATATAAATGATAAATAATTCGAATTCCACCCCTAAGGAGTTCAAATTTTCTCATTTTCGGAATTCCACTCCCCCAAAAATTTTAAAAGACTTTTATTCGGAATTCCAATTCCCCATGAAAACAAGGATTTTCGGAATCTCCACCCCTTCAAAACAAGCTTCCATCTCCTTAAAATAAAGGAATACCAAATTTTAAAAATATATTAAATATAATAAAAGTCTTTTTATTTTTAAAGGAAAACAAAAGTTAATAAATACAAATAAAAAGTCCAAGAGAGATTATTTATTCTAGATAAGATTTTTCCTAAAAAGGTTAATTTTTATATTATTTATATATTGTTTAGTATTTGATTATACTTTTATATAAATGATTAAATATGATTTAAAATTAAAAATAAATGTTTATTTTTGTTTTAGTTTTAAAAACAACATGAACTCAAGAGCGAGGATTAAGGATAGAATATTGCGCAGAGCATCGCGATTATGGGGATATAATGAATTAGAATCAGAAAATTCTTTTTGATCAATAGTAGGTTTATTATTATCTGCTATAGCATCTCAGATTAGAGCGTTTGGTTTCGCTTTGGAAAGTTCTAATTCTCGTATGATAGAGCGCATTCTAGAACTTTTTATTTCCAGAGAATATATCAGGAGTTCATCCAGCTTATTCACTGGTCCAAGTAGAACCACAAGATGACAATCCTTCACTATCTTTGTATGATTCTTTTAAAACAACTAAAAATATTGTAAATATATTTAATCCTTCTGAGAACACCCTCAAAGATATTTATTTTTCTCCAACAATAGAAGCCCAACTCACATAAAGCAAAGGTTGAGTATATTGCCTTTTGGAAATGATTTAAATAAAATAGAAAGTTATACAGAAAGGATTATAGAGCAAATCACCCATTAAAATCTGGCGAATTATGGTTGGGAATCCGTTGTTTTAAAGATATAGAAAAATCTAATTTTATATTGATATCAATAATTCTTATCAAAAAAGAATTCTTTTTTATCATCTTAAGCAGGCCAAAATTTATTTTGGAGATAAGGAATGCAATTTGAAGAGGGGTATAATGTAGAACTAAAAATATTGATTTAGAAGGGATTATATCTAAAAATTATCATTATCTATCACAAATTTATAGTGAAATAAATGATTTTTATAAACCTTATACTTTGAAGGAAAAATATCTCTTGCAGAACAGACAGAGAAACCCCATTATTTTTAGAGAGAATTTTCCTGAACATCAATTATCTGATGCAGAATATATTATATGGTTAAAATTAGAATTTTCCGAGATGCTTACTAGTGAGGTGTTTGGAAAATGCTAAGTTTTAACTTAAACTGTTTTTCCCTGTTGTAAATATAAAAATACACGATTATTTCAGAAGAATGAATGGAAAGCTCGATATAGTTTCTATACAATCAGATGACCATTTTCTAGATTTAGATTATGTAAAATGATGAAGGAGATAGACTTGACCTCAAAAATGATAATCAAAGAATAAATGTTGTGCTTAGGGAGGGAGGAGTGGAAGATTTGATCAAAGAAATGCTTCAGAACTATTACAATATCTTCTGGAACTGATAAAAGATGAATCAGCTGCTTTTTCAAGTATTGGTGGAGATATGACACGAGAAACACTCTAGAAGTATTCAGCAAAATGTGCAGCATTAGAGCAGCTCTCAAAGAGAAAAATTTTGTTCAAAACAAGTAATCCTTACCTTGTTATTTCATCTGCTAATGGAGAAGCTCTTTTCATGTGATATTTCATATTGGTTGACAACAGGTGAGGAAGGTAATGATATTAAAACCAGAAACAAAACCTAGAGATAGATAATAGTAAGTCTTTTGTCATTTTCTAAAAAGCAGTAATGCTAAAGTCTTCATTTGGGGGCGTAAGTTTATCTGTTCAAGACAAAAATTTTTGGATCGTCAGTTCTATGCTCAGTAGAGGACGGATAGTTACAGCTGCAGATATTAAAAATTTTGGAAATAAACATTTTAAACAGACTATATCAGAATAGAGATAAAAAGGAACTCAGAAGTTTCTAATAAAGGCGGATTTTACCCGTACAATAGATGCTTTATATTACTAGAAATCAGAGTTCTCAACCTCCTTTATACAGAAAACTGAATGGCAATATTTGTGATAGTTTTTACTTTATCTAGATTCAGCAAACATCTACCCTATAGATTGATTAACAAATAATCATACTTATGATATAATATACAAAAGTATATAGTTATGAATTATATACTACATAAACAAATTGAAAATAACAAAAGGAGCGAAAAACTAATTTCCGCCCTTTATATATGGTATATTTTATTTTTGTTCGTATTCAGTTTCCCATTGATTTCCTTCATCACCTTTTATGCCCATCCATTTTAATAAGGAAATTTTGCAGGGAAATAAGGTTTCATGAATATCAAGATGAACTCTATCTTTTTGAACAGGATCTTGTTCAAATCTTCGACTCAAGTTCTCTATCAGTTTTCAGGTCCTGTGATGTCCAGAATCTTATCAATTTGATTCATAATTTCTCTGGGTTTACAGCTGTGAAGTTTTCAAATGCTCTTCGGTTAAGGAAATCCATCAAAACTTTGGTGACATAATCAAAAACTTTACTACAGAGTAGGTCTGAAGCCCTAGATTATCTCCATTAAATAGTGTTTTTCCAGAGAAAGCCACACTTTTCCATTCATTCACCATAGGAATCATCCTAAGTTTTCAAGGTTGGCAATTTCACTTTTCTTTAAGTCAAATTTTCAGCCCGTCCACTTCATGGTGATGCCTCCAAAGTCCCAGCAGTAACTTTGACAATAGAGTTTATATATATTTTCCCAGCTAAAAGCAGCAGAAGGTGGAACAAAAAGATCTCCAACCTCATCGACTGTTTCCAAAGTCTTCTACCTACCAGCCAGTTGCAAGTCACAAGAACGCATAGCTCTGTAAATATCTCCTCCCGTTAGGTAAAGAGCGATCAAACATTTTCCGCAACATCAGCAGCATCTCAAATGTATCTGAAATCAGTGACTTTAGAGCATCGCTTTGTTTCGTGAGCAATTTTTGCCCATTTTTCACTACTGTATGAGATCCTAAGCATCCTCAGACCAACCAAAAGATTCCATAGTTATCTTTTAGGTCTAATCTATCCTCAGTATCTAGAAAGTTCAGCATGGATAGTATCAATAAAACGAGTGTTGTCCAAGTCTTTGGCTGATCCAAAGCAGCATTTACTACCTGCTAATATTTTAACCTTGCTCGGGCTTCTGTATTCTTGTAGTCTCGTGGTACGGTAGTTGGTTTCTAGTTCTTTTTATAGTAATTTCTACAGCTCAGCAAGGTTTTAGAAAGAAGGTCTTCAGCAGACTTTCTCTGGTCTTCGCAATCGGCCACCATATCTGCTCAGTGCATCATGCCTTACTGATGACATATCTGCCCAAAGCTCAAGCGTCTAAAGCTCTACGCCTCTTTTCTTTTCCTTTTTCGGTAAGGAATTTTCTTCTGGCTTTTCTATCGGGGTTGGATGTTCTGCACCCCTATCGAGCAGGTTTCTAATAAATCAACACCGTAAAGTGAGTCAATCTGCAAGGCTTTCTCAATAGAAGAGAGCCCCAGTTTTTGAGTTTCATCACTAAATTTCTGTGAAATATTTTCAGACGCAGAAGATGCTTGCTGCAATTCTTTTGCCATAATAGTTTAAACATTAAAAATGAGTGTACATTTGATTCCATCTAGTTCTTTGATGAGATTTTGCAGGGGTATCAAACAAAGCTTTCTTTCGTCTGGATCTTCCAAAGCTGCTTTCAGGTATGTTTGTTTGTTTTAGTTGTTTGATAATCTTTTGGTATTGGTCTTTTCGGTTCTCTGGTCCAGCTAAAAACTGCTTTTGAGCAGTAATTCCTTTTTAAACGAAATCCCCAAGTTTCTAAACTGAAGATTTTCCATTTTGTGCACTCCATTCGCATCTTTCAAAATCTACTTTGATTTCGAGCTTATCAGATGAGCACCGCCTCAATGAGTTTAACCCTTCCACTAATTCTGGCTTCTTTGAGGGTGTTTGGCTATGTTAAGTTTTGTGCTAGAAAGTGTTCTTGTTTTGAGGAATTTCAAAGATGGCTTCACTCTGTCTAATGGAACTTCATTTCTATCAATGCCTTTACTTGATAACGTATACAAATTTTTAAAATCTATTCAAATTTCAAACAAAACCAAATTTAAAATAAAATCTTAATTTCTAAGTCTTCAGAGCCACGCAGCCATATGGTAGTAATTCCTCCAGCCATTCCTGCTACTATAGAAGTGTGGTGGTTTCTATACCAGACTGTCTTGAACTTTTAAAAGCTCGAGCATGCTCCTCGAAAGCCTCCTCCTCTATATTCCATTCTATCGGTAGCACATATCCAGCTGACAGCAACACTATCAGGAATATCCTTGTATTGTTCTCCTCCAGAGTAGCTCTCATGCTCCCCAGCCTGAGAGAACTATATTAAGGGAAGCCCCTGCTACACTTTTACCTATTAAAAATACTCTACCATTGGGCCTCCATTCCGTAATATTTAGGTGCAGACATTCCAGCATTCCATCTTATTTTATCTTGGGCTGCAGCCTGCCAACACCACCAGCACTAATATATGCATCACTTATATATCTCCCTTCTAAAAAATCTTTCCATTCTCATCTTCTTTTGTATTTACAGTCGGTTAACAACACACCCTACTCCTCCGCTGAGTAGTCAAACTCTGGTGGCGATAGGAGTCTTTGTTCCACTTGGGAATTTTAAACCCTTTGAGAAAGGAATAACCTCTGGATAAAATCTCCCATGTCATTCCTCCTGGCTTAAATCTTAAAACTCATGACTTTTGAGAGCCTTTCTTCCGATACCCATAAATACCTGTTTCTGCATTCTTTTCCACCCTATCGTTCTGTTATTGGCTTGGTTTTCAAAATATTTCTTGAAATCTTGAGGAAGAATTATTCCTGTACTATAATTTCCTCCTTTTACTCAATAAAATGAATCTGAACAGGAAGTTTCAGATTTTAATAAGATTGTTATTTTCTTTATACTCAATTTACCCCATCTTGCCAATCAATAGACTGAAAAGCCAAATCTCCCTTGCTGGCTGGACACCATGTGCCGTCTTTGTAAAACCATATAGGTGTTACATCTTTTTTCCTCGCTGCTGAAAACCTATATCATAGTCATATTCCTTGTCTCCTTTTTCCCAAACATCATAGGGCACAACCATGAAGATATTGAAATATACTATTTCAGAGTTTATATATTCTTTGTAAGAGAATCTCTCTCATAACTGTTATAAGCTTCATCATGTTCATCCATATTCCATTATTCTCTGCTGAACTTGATAGTTTCTGTAAGTCTTTTCCAGAGCACGCTGTAACCATATGGTAGCATTTCCCCAGGAGCCATTCCTGCTACTATAGAGACAGTAGGTGGTTTTCAGCCGCCATGAGACTGTCTTAAAGCCATTTTTATAAAAGCTCGAGCATGCAGCCTCCCACTCGGAAAGCCGTGCTCCCGCCTCACATATTCTATTCCATCAGTAGCACATATCCAGCCTGACAGCGACACTATCCAGGAGTATCCTTGTGTTGGTCTCCTTACAGAGTGGCCACTCCTGCTGCCACTCCCCAGCCTGGATCCAAATCCTATATGGCGAAAGCTGCTACCTTTTGCACTTAACAAAATATACTCTACCAGTGGGCCTCCATTCCCATAGTATTTGTTAGGTGCAAGACATTCCTGCATTCCATTCATATTTGTCTTCGGACTGCAGCCTGCCAGCTTTCCAACAGCATAATATGCTACTTATATATCTCCTTTTCATATCTTTCCATTTTCATCTTCTTTGTATTTTACCAGGGTCGGTTAACAAGTAATAAATCTCCTGAAAAATGAGTGGTCGCCATCTTTATGCCCCAAAGTGTCAAAGCCCTGCGCCAATGCGAGGACAAATGCACATAATGATTGCGTGTACTGGCTTTAAACATTTCCTGCTGAGAGACTGTAGTTCTTCTTACTCTCGCTTCTTCTTCGTCTGCTTATATCTAACATTTTCCTTAGAAATACTCTCTCAGCATTTTAAACTCTTCTGTAGGATTTCATATTCAAATGGATTTTTATATTAACCTTGTTTTAATTGCCTCATTATAATCTTTTATAAAAAGGCACTCCATAATCAATGGCTTTTCTGGAGCATGACATACATTGGCACAAGGCTGTATTTGTTAGAAATATAGCGGGAAGTTTTCAGGATATAATGACCGAAATCTTTTCATAAATGGGGGTAGTCTCCGTAGGGAAGACTCTATAGAGAAACCGAAGTATGCTCATAGTTCTTCTCAAACCATATCTCATTTTTCCTTACAATAGTCCCCATCTATGAAATATTTTTCGGACTTTTTCTTGCTGTTTAAAGATTTCTTCATCTCCCCTTTGAGCATCGACCTAGTATAGAAGTATGCTTATCCAGCTCACATAGCCTCCGCCATATCAGAATGAGCTCCCACGCATATGCAGTGTGTAGCGATCCTCTCGGAGTATAGGCAAAGAGTTCGCCCGCCACTCATCATTTGCTCTTATTTGGAAAGACTTTTTATTCCTAAACCTAGTATATATTGGTTTTTAATGTCTTCTAAATACTCCTGTGCTATGATGAGGTATCCATGGTTTAGTAGTAAAAGAGCCTAGCTATATAACCTAGAATTTTTCTTTCACTACTAAATCTTGAAACACGTCATCAAATAATCCTAAAATCTTATTTCTATATTGTTATGGGTCTCTTCGTGGGGTTTAAGGCCTATAGTTTTCTTGATGCAAAATATAAAAACTAATTATAGAAAAATAAAACTGACCAAAACAGATTTTTAATATTTGTGATATTGGCACATATCTGTGTCATCTTCTGTAACAGGAGGATGAATGAAAACATTATAAAATATAATTACAAATATTATAAAGAAATTATACTAACAATCGCTGAAATTAGACCCTTTTTCTTTCATATTAAATTTATTTATTCTTAATGTATCCAAAAACAGTTTATTCTAAATACCTAATTACCATAAATTATCAATTTGTGATTATATATAATGCTGTCATTTGGTTTTATATTCATACAATTCTCAAAATGTCTTTTTATTCCACATAGTTGGTCTTTTTCAATCTTTTTACCTTAATATCAAGATAATATGTACCCTGTACATTGATATATCTCATATTCCAATACAGATAATATTTTTATCATCTATTACTAATGCTTTTTCTTCTTTGTCTATATTCTTTCAAGCTGTGGAATCATATACATATTTTTGATTTTCAGAAGATAAACCCTTAAAGTAATTTGATTGATATTTTTAAAATTTTTAAAAGAATTATAGTCATTCAAACAATACATCTTTTAATATCACAAGATTTATCACTATTCCCACAACTCAAAATAAAATAACAAAACAAGGATTAATCTTTTATTTCCCATAAATGTTTATTAATTTTTTGGGATGAAAAATATACTCTACTAGTTGCTGCTGGGGTATATACTTATCCCTACTGCCATTAACAGTTATCGTATCCTGACCATGAATACAAAAATGACCATTTACAACCTAAAATTTTTACCATAACTACCACCATTGCGAAAACTCTCGTAAAATTATCTTTTCATTATCTGAAAATGTAAATATAAGGCTGTCCATCGTGTATGTAAGGATAATGTATCTAATATATCTATTCCTTTATATCCTTCTAAATTATCTATAGCATATCAACTGTTTGATATACCATTCCTAATTTGTTCTATCTTCAAACCTATCTGATGGTTGTGTATTTCCTTCAAAGCCATAATAGATAAATCAATAATTCAGTATTAATGGGTCTAATAATCGTATCATTGCCAACAGTTTTAGCAGCAATTATATTTTGTCTCAGCATTTTCTTCTTCATTTTCTTGCATTCTCTATTTATGAGAGCTAGCAAAATGATTATTACTACACTTTCCATTTAGTTTAACTTTAATATATCCATAGTAATTATTTATAAAATAAAGACTCAAATGGAAGACTTTTATATTTACTTAAAAATACGAATTTTTCCTAGCTTCTAGTACTATCATATCCTGATCATGAATACAATAATCCCATTCACAGCCTAAAAACTTTTACTTCTGAGCTATCGCCATTACAGAAACTCCGTAAAAATTATTTTTCATTATCCGAAAATGTAAATATAAGGCTGTCCCGCGTATGGAGATAAAGAATCTTTTTATTATTCTAATTTCCTTATAGCTGTCTTTTATTATTACTTTATATATAACATACTGAACATCTAATATTTTCTTTCCCTCCTTATTTGCTCTATCTTCAAACCTTCCAACTCCTATATCTCCCTCAAAAGAAACAGGAACACCAATAATTCTGTTATTAGTAGGTATAATAATCGTATCATTGTAGCATATCAGCAATTATATTTTTGTCTCAGCATTTCTTCTTCATTTTTCTTGCATTCTCTATTTATAGATAGCGAGGAAAAATGATATTATAATGACTTTCCATTTATTTAACTAATATATCCATAGTAATTATTTATAAAATGTTCTAGTACTTATAGTCTTGCTAAATATTGGTCTTTACTTGCCCAGCTGTATACTTTTAAAAATTAACATGTGGAATAATTCTTCCTTCTCCGTCCCAGCAATTCTCATCTACAGAAATAGGTGTTTCTAAAACAACCCAATGATATTCTAATGATTCAAAAAGACTGCCTTTCAGTTGGACTTATTGAATCGGAATCTATCAATAGGGATTAGATGATACCCATTTTTCCATCTGTAGTTAATGTCTTTTATTATTCTTAGTGTCTCCTTCATATCATATTTGTAGACTTTTTGATAGGATTATAAATACCTCTATAATCTACATCTTTGTATCCCAAAAACTCTTTACATAGTTTTAACATTACATTTACGGCCAATTTATCGCGGCAAATTCTTCATCTCCACCTTTGTAAAAAGAATTTTCAGTATTTCTTAGTCCTCCTAAAAGTAATATAATCACAGAGGCATTTCCTTTTTCTGAAATTTTATAGTATAAAGGATACCCTTTTCATTTGGGTTTCTACTAAATAAAATGTCATTGGGCTTTTAAGATATAATTATTATATATTGTCCTCTCCATATTGGTGCAGTGCTAATACATATTTATGATATACATCTGGTTTTTCTTTTTATTAATAAAATAAAACAGACACGCCATACCACAAAAGTGAAGTACTATTTTGATCTATCAACCAATATCTTTTGCCTTTCTTCTAATTCTTTTATTACTTTCTCTATCAAACCATCTAAATCTGTAGTGCTGGAAAAACCGTTAGCTTTCCTCCTTTTGTTTTGTCTTTTTATAGATGCATAAAATTTTTATATCACGTACACATGCTTTTAAAGCATCAGCTTTATATAAAATTTCTCTCGCTATGACTGATATTTTGAATGTAATTACTCCTTCTTCTGTAATATAACACGCCATCATAATACTCATAGAGCTTATGGGCTCTTCATTATTCTTAAACTTCGTTACTCCCAGTTTATATTTTTCACCACATACCATTCCCAATCGGATAGATTTTCCTGTTCCATCATTTGCACTTCCTTCTTTTTAATTTTCTATTTCTATCCTTTTCTCACTTCTGTTGTTTTCAATAGAAGGCGGTCTTTTCAGGTTGCCCAAAAGCTAATTCCTTTTCTTTCCTGTTTTCTACGATACTCTGCAGCTGAAGTTTCTATTATGTTACTTGCAGAGTAAACTAGAAATATCTCCTTTTACGCGTGTCGGTTATTTTACCTTTTTACAATCCTTGTTCTTGCCTCATTTTCTAAAACAATTTAGATTTTTCACCGCTGTTATTTTTGGATTTCTGCTGCACTTCTGCTGATGGTCGTTTCAGAAAATATTCTATTCCGCCATCATTATTCACAGTTGTTTTGCCCTTTCATTACTTCATTATGGACATCTCCTTCGATAAAGCTCAGTCAGAGTTCCACTGATAAAATGATTTTGACATTTCCAGCCACTGTGCTTACGAAATTCACACCAACTATCTGGGTGTAATTCATCTCGCTGCAGCGCTTGATGTTCATTCCAGCAGTTGTATTATGTGTTCTGACCAGCACTGATGTTGATATTCTGTCCTGCTGTAAAGCTGATATTTCTCGGTGCAGAGACTTTTATATTTCCCTGTCCATCCATATGATAGGTGTTTCCGCTGGGGTCTTCTATTAAAATGCTTCCTCCGAATCATTGAGTATAATTTTTGTTCCACTTCTCGTATGTACACTCTTTGATGTTGTTCTCTCCCATCAGCATAGCCAGACTTTTCCTTGCCGCTGTACTGCGTTCCGATGACATATGGTTTCTCCTGCATTTCCTCCAAATCCCCACCAATACTTCTTCACCGATTTCTGGAACAAAATAAAAATCCCTTTTCACTTCCATCAGTGGCTGCAAAGTCTTATCCAAGGGGTCTTTTCGCTTCCTGCCTCCTGCTGCACATCATCTGCACCCCTTACTCTGCCCAGTCCCAGCGGGTCAGCGTTTTCTACCACTCTACCCATTTGTTCATGTGACTTTTGGAAAGGCTCACTATCCTGATATGGCGGGTGCAGCACATCAGATACCCTACAAACTCGTTAGTAGTATTCATCACCATTGTAGTAATGTCTGATTTCACAATTCTATAAGTTTCCATTGCCCGTCCGTTGATGTCCATCAATTTCGCTCTGCTGCCGTTTTTCAGCCTGGAATCTCTGCTTCTGCCTCTACCCAAATCAAGCTCTCACGGTTTTCTTTCTCCTTTAAGCATTCTCTAATCCCTGAGATTTTTCACTTCCGCTGAAAACACTCTTTTGGCGCATTCCCAAAAGAGCTGTTTGGAAGCCTGTGCAGCTCACTGCCTGAAGGGCGTTTTCTTTCCATTCTGTCTGAACTTCTTGAGCATTATGCTGGATACTTTCACCTTTTTCTGCATCATAGGTAAGACCGCTAAATCCTTGAGCTCTTAGACCTAATTCAAACTCTAGCTCTATCAGTTCCTCTGCCTTCTGAAAGTTCCAGAATAGGTTCTGCTTTGTTTCCAAAGATGAGTTCCTCACCATTATAGTAAAATACTCTCCATAGCGTTGCTAATCTTTGGATAAAACTAAAATCACCTCCTGTGACTGAACGGTATAAGTGAGAACTCTTCTACATTGAGTTCTGTTCTTCAGCATGGATTTTTCCTTCCTGAGGATAATTCACACCTATTTCTTTGACAATCTGCGATAAAGATAATTGCTCAAAATCACGGTCCGCTCTGCTGTTTTCCAGCAGAATACTTAGCGAGTGCCCTATAATTACAAGCTTTCCGTAGCCGCTCTCTTTTCGGTTCTTCAGTCCTATAACATTCCTGAAAACACTTGGTTTTCAGAACCATATTGCCAGTAACTCAAGCTGATTTTCTTCCCAAAAGTTTCTTGGAATTTTCCATCACAAAGCCCTCATAAGTGTCCAGCGCATCATCAGGAACAATACATACTGAATGTATCATGAGCATTGGTTTTCTGCTCTAGAATCACTTCATAGCTGTTTCTGGGACAAAAAGGCTCACCATCTAGGCTCCAGCAGGCAATAGACCATGGGATTTTCTTTGTCACTAAGCCATTCCCCAAACGAACGGATTTTATTGATATTCATCTTTATTCTACAGTTTTTAGGTTAATTCTTTTCTATTTTATTATTTTAATTTTTCAATCTTTTTGATGGCTTTGTCTACCTCAATTTTTGATGAGCAGCGCCATTAATATCTAATGTTTTAGCAATCAGCACCATTTCAATTTGTAAAGAGGCTGGGTATCATTAGCATTAAAATGCTCCTTGAAGTTGATACAATAGGCTTTTTCAAATTTCAGTTCCTACAGTTTGCTCATCGCATCTCTTCTAAAAGAAAAATAATTTCTTTCCGTCTTTGGTCTGGCTGTGATCCAGCATCCAGTTGAGCAAGTCTGGATTACACTTTCTGTTTCTTATTTCTAATTTCGCCACCCTTAGGGCATTCCCTGCGGTTTTCCCATACACTGTCATTGACTGGGTAAATTCATATGAACACTCCAAGATATTATAACTACCTCCGTCCAATTCTAATTTTTGATAAAAATGACATTTTCTTAATATTTAGTATTAATGATTTATGTTAATCTTTTACTTTTTAAACCCTTTAATCTATTATTTTTGAGTTCTTACGAACGAACAACAAAAACATAATTAAGCATTAGTTTTTGTGTCCATTTTTATTATTTTGTTTTTGTAAATGGGCTGATCTTTTCCAGCTTATACCCATTCGTTTTCTCGTAAGCGCCAGTTCCCATCTCTATCTTTCTTGCAGATATTGTAAAACTTTCTGTAAGCGGATCCTGTGGAATCAAAGTTTTCTTTGTGTTTTACAAGATATCCTTCTGAATTTTCAGTTCCTTCAAAGTAGCATCGCTGTCTCTCTGACAAAAACCACCATCCGTCCTTTCGTTCAAAGGAGTTGGTCATCCATTCAAAAAGGTCAGCTTTCACCTGTACCTTCTACAGTGCTATCTATTTTTCCTCCTCTTGTAACTGTTGAAGGGCGCCCTCGTAGGGGTCAGTTTCTTGGAACAATCATAGCTTACATCAGTACGTTATATTCCTTTCCTGCAACTTTTAATTTTGCTTTAAATGACATAAAACTAATTTTTAATGTTTTTGTTGATTGAACTTACACCCATTCATTAGTGTGAATGGCATTTCCCATTCTATTTCTCCTAGCACTCAGTGTGAAAACTTCTTTTAATGGGTATCACCAGTGGAATCAAAATCTTCTCTATATTTTACAATATAGGCTTCTTTGAATTTTAATTCTTTTCAAGGTAGCATCACTGTCTCATTATAAAAACAATGCTTCCATCTTTTCGCTCAAAAGGAGTTGGTCATCCATTCAAAAGGTCAGTTTCACCTGTACTTTCTACAACGATGAAATTTTCCGCCTCTAGTTACTGATGAGGGTCTTCCTGTAGGATCTGTTTCTTGCAGCATTCGAAATCTACTGACAAGATGTTGCGTTCTTTTTCCTGCAACTTTTAATTTTGCTTTTAAATGACATAGTATTTTTATTTAATTTTAACTGATTTAATATAACCAAAATAGAGCTCTCTTTTCAGAACAATACTCCCCTAAAGATAGGATCTTCTTGTGCAAGTCTTTTATACTTTTTCTAATAACTTTTTATAACTTTTATAAAAGTTATTTATAGTATTATTACTTTTTATAATTTATTAAAAACAATTTTTCAACCTTTTGCTAAATAACTAAAAACTATCTAATAAGATTGGCCCTTACATTTTGATAATGGACGATTGGTATCAGCATTTTGAGGGTAAGCTGCACCTGCTTTTCATTCTTGCTTTGCCCATTGTTCGAGATTATAATCTGAAATTTCAACATATATCCTCAAAACTACTCCGTTTCTCGTTTTTAGAAATATCTCTCTCTTTAGACTATTCATCATCATCTCTCGTAAGTTGTTGTTGCTTTTGAGTAGGGTCAAAATCCATTTCCCAAATCTCCGAACGAAACTTTCTCATCAAATTTGCATTCCCCAAAGAGGTTGTAGAAATCAGAAAAATATGCTGTCGAATAGAATCTTCTATCGATATTTTATCTGTATCTTTTCCTTCATCAACCTTGAAAATCAAGGAAGTTTATAGTATAGTCCTTTCATTTTTCATTTTACTAATTATATATAAATAATCCGCTGGATTTCTCCTTGCTTGTTACTCTCTATATTTTTAGGTTTTCTTCCTTTTTATTAATAAAAGTTCTATTTGAGGAGTTAATTTCAAAAATTTCTCGATACAATATATCTCCTATAAAACTCTGACCTTCAACATGATCTATAATCCAAAAATACGGGTTGTTTTCGATTTATTATTTAGTTTAGGGATACTTCCAGACAATGACTTTATTTACAGTATTTTAGCTCATAAACTAGCTTTCGGTTTTTCTTCCATGTCGGTGTTTTACCAGTTGAAATTTTCTCTATTTCATTGTATTTAGGTTCAAAAGACACATTTTTCGTAAAAATAATTTTCACTATCAAACCAAAGAAATTCCTAAAAAGACAACCATGATAATCTCTTTCTTTTTCATCTTTGGAGAGAAGTCTCTAATGACCTGAAAATCTCTAATTTCTTCAGTTTTATCATCAGTAACTCTCAATTGATATAGTTTGGGATTTTTAGCATTTGCCCCTCTACCTCAATTTCTGCGGTTCCAATTTCCCTATCTGTAATGGTAAGAGTAATTGTATGCTTTTCATCTCTGAATCTAGTTTCTAACTAGAACATTGGAATTTCATTCTCATTATCAAATTTTTATGGGCTTGAAAATCCTTGCAAACGAAGATTAAGAGAGGGTAACCTGCTTGACCTTTCTGTCTTTTGAGTTAAAATTTTGTCTATTTTCTTACTTTGAGTTGTTTCAAACACTCTATCTGGGATTTAATATTTTGAGGTCTTGTTCCTCGAGAATATTCAACTCATAATCTTTATGGTAAGATCTTAATATGCTGGATAGGATATTCTGTGAAAATTTCTGAAGCTCTTTTGGGACAATTGTTTACCCATGTTCCTTCACTAATTCGGTCGATAATCATTCTTTGAGGCGTAGAATTTCGCAGAATGAAAACTAAACATCAACATTCACCTCTCTCTCAATACAAACATTTGGCGCTAAAACGATTCAGATATAAAATATTTTATCTGTTCTTTTTCCAATCTGCGCTTTTACGCAAAAGGTTTTCCAGCATTATCAACCATCGAAAGAAGAGGACTCCCCACTCAAAAATGTGTAGCAGCTTCTGTTATTGATTTTCTAAAAATAATACAAAGATTTCTTCATTTTCTTGACTGAAAGCAAAATTTACAGCAATGAAACTAAACCCCAACCTAGACTTAAGAATATTCATCTCTCTTATTGGGATTGACCAAATTTGTCTGCCATACTTCCAGATCGGTTTTCATTTTATCATATTCTTCGCTAGAGCTGTTTAAACTACTCAAACTATCCATGGTTTCTCGATTCATAGACAAATGTTTGATTTCTTTTTGGCATCAGTCAGACTGTAAGACGTCATGATGGTGATTGACCCATACATTGTCTTGTTTTGTACAGAAGTCCTTGGGAAGTTGTTTATACATATCTGCCAAGACAGAAAGTGCTAGTTTTCGTTAAAAATAATCATTTTGTCCTGCAATACCAATAGAATCGACTGCACCTTTCACCTGCTCCAACTGAAATGAAAATCGATTTTTGAATTTCCATTTCCTGTTTCATCTTTTGGTTTTCTAATAGTTGATTTTCTACAAAGGGAAAAGCAACGTTGAGCTGCTTGCTATAAACAATCCCATCGATAAGACCATACTAAGAAAAATAAAAATGATTTTCTACGCTCTGTCTTATTTAATACTTCCATACTATCTGTTTGGAGTTGTTTATTGTTTTAATTGTTGAAAGGTTGTTTTAGTCAAAATCAAAGATCTAATACAGCCAAAGAAACTTCTTTTTGCACTTGGACAGCAACCCTCTCTGATCATCTGTGTTTTCAGAAACATACTGCCGTCTCGCTTCTTGCCGATATAATCTAAGCGGTTGAGAACGACAAACAGTTCCTCTAATGTTTTCATAAAAACTATAATGATGACAATATCCATCTGATTGTGAGTCGTAATCAGAATTAATAACCTCCAGTAAATAGTTTGCTCAAAATTTCCTTGTGTCCAGATTACACCATTCCGAAAAATAATTGAGTAAGTTCCTCCTTACACTACCAGATTTTAGCCATCAATGAAATTTTTGCCAAAACCCTTGCTAAACTTACTGCAAGAAAGCAACATTTTCAACAGGTGGACGATGTGTGGTGAGCCACCAACCGGAAACGATTGATCTCCATTCCTAAATAATTAAGTGTCTTTTTCTGCTAAAAAGCCCAATCATTACTGCTAAGGAATTGTTTTGGAAGTCACCGAGAATTTTCTGTTCTATCTGCACTGAATAAGCTCCATTTGACCATAAAAATGTTCTTATAGATGAATATAAATCCTTTAATTTTAAATGTGAAGAAACATTCACGCAAGGAGAATATAATTTTCATCTATGCGACTCTCCAGCATTACTAAAACCTTGCCAATAGTAAGGTAGCTAAGCCCAAACCCTACACGGTGTTTTTAGCTCATTTTCGAATTAAATGTAATTATATTCAGGCTGTGTAAATGGATATCTTGGCGGATTCTCATCGGTCTGGCTCCCAAAAGGAATTCGTTTAAATGGGTTTACAGAGACACGAAAGCCAAAGGTTAGAGTTTCATCGTCATTTTCATCACTCATATGCTTTCATGCTTCTGGATGAGGCTGGATAATTGCAATTGTTCAGCAACACCTTTTTCAATGGATATATTCGGGGAGCCATTTGGAGTTACTGTGACTTCTTCTTCTGCTCGTACACAGTATATGATTTATCAATACTTAAACTCTCAGTTTAAGTGAGTCTTCGACAGGAAGTAGACCATCATTTTGCATTGATAAATGAATGCCAATTCCATGTCGCGGGCATATCACTCATATCCTGTACTGTTACAGACATGTCCTTTGTTAATCTTCCTTCCATCTATCCAATGAACAGGAGAAATAATGTAGTGTTTCTGTCATAAACTCAACTTTTAATTAAATTCTTACAAAATAAAACTAAACCAAATTCATTTAATATGAAATAAATTAAACCGTTAGAATTTTTCTAAAAACCGACCCTGAAACTATAATCCCTCAAAAATCCTTTCTAAAACGAGTCCCTTTTTCCGTAATATTTAGTTTGTTTTCTTTTAAAATAGTTTTGGAACTATAAATGTTTTTCATACCAGAACCAATAAGATGGAGTAGTTTGTACCCACATCAAGGATGATAAAGACTCTCTTGTATTCAGAATTAGAAAAACTTCAAACTTGTATTTTATAATGGGTATTATTAGTTTGCTTTTGATTTAAACAAAATATATTAAGACGCTTTTATTAACTGTTAAAAATATTAAAGTTATGGTTATGTTTCGATTTATAACCAACTCGGAGGAGAAAAGCTGTTATTGTTCCCATTGAACAATATATAATTCCCTGCTGAGAATAGTCAAAAAGACTAAAAGAACTTGAAGAAGTAGATTTACACAAAAGGAAAAAGACTCTGCTAAAATGAGTAAGGAAGAATGCAATGATTGATAAAAAGAAGAGTGAAAGTATAAAATATGTCAATGGAAGACATGCAAAGATTTAATAGTAGTGTATGCAAAGAAAAAGACGAACCTAAATCTCCATTTTCTGAAGCATTGAAGGAGTATACCGAGAGAAAAATCTAAATACTGAGAGCAGAGTGGCAACACATGGTGTATCACGAGTGCTTTCTGCAATGCAAGGTGGAAATTTTATAAGCAGTGCGGCAACGGGATTCTTTGGAAGTCTCGGTGCTGACGCTTGAGGGAGGTGCAATGAAAAACCTAGGCCTGAAAAGTTTGCAGAGCACTGTGGGAACTGCGCCAACTTTTGGGGCTATCTGGAGGCATAGGAGCAGAGCAGAGCTAAGTGGCGGAAGAAGCACTACTGGCAGGGTCGCTGTGACCGTGGAATGGTTGTCAGGACAGATCTCATCAAATGCATAAAATGGGAGGGAGAAGATCCAGAAAACCTATTATAAAATTTCCAAAATTTAAAATAATAAAGATAACTATCAAAAGATAATCCTGATGGTTCACATGCATCAAGTAAAGATGGATATAAAAATCAATGTGCTATTAGAGTTGGGTATGCATTGAAAAAATCAGGGAGTAGATAATTCATCAGATCCAACAAATCAAACTCAGAAAGTTATCCAACAATGGTCAAAAGGTCTTGCAATGGTTACAAGAAAAACATGGAGAAACAACATCAGAACACAAGAACATTTTGATCTATATTGGAAAAAGGGTGCTCAAGGTCTTATCTATCAAGCTCCTCCTAAAGGCTCAACAGTGGGACATATAGATATTATATATAAGGAGGAGGAAAAGACAGGGTCAGGTGAAGATATTCTGCAAAGTGAGAATTTGGTAATAGTGGCCAATAAAATAGATTAATCAAATATAAGAAAAAGGATATTACTATCGTTATTGATGTAATTAACTTATAAACCTTCATGCTCAATCGAAGGAGTAGTAATGTGTAGTTTATCACAACATGAAAATGAAACAATGTTAGAGGAAATATATGTGTGTGGAGATAAATTCTAAATTTAAATATGGGGGAAATAAAAGATGCTGTATACAAAATGATACTTCATATAAGATAAATGAATATTGAGTATATGTTAAAACCAGAAAGTATTTAGATATTAATAAATTTCAAAGAAAATAAGTATTATATAGCTATAGATAAAAATAACACCGAAATTTATTAAAATAATAAGGCCTGAGAGATTTTTATAATTATCCAAAATTACAATACCAAAATATCTATTACAATAGGACCAATGCTTTACACAAAACACTTGTGGGAGGAGGTTTAGAAAAAGTTTGCACAAAGTACCATTGGAACCAAGTTAGCCTTTGAGGCTTTTATCAGGAGAGGTATAGGCGCAGAACCAAGCGGTGAGAGGAAACTTCTGGCAGGGTGCTGTCACGGAGGTATAGTTGCAGGGCTGAATCATGAGGAATGCATAAGATGGGAGGTGAAGATCCAAGAAAACCCTATCAATAAAAGACGGCTTACAGAAAATGAAATAGAATTAATAGGTAGTAATTATCCAAATTATGATAAATATCCTGATGCGGAATCTGTTTATAAAGAAGTGAGCTTCTATCAAGAATATTCTGAAGAATCCAGTAAGTAGAGAAAACACTCAGTCAATTAGGATGAGTATTGCTTTTGAAAAAGTCTCAAAATTGATATAGGAGGAGATTATTATGGAGCAAAAAGGTAAAAATATTATACATCTGCAACTAGCTTTTATAAGGCAATAGATTCTAGATTCATTTCATTTAATGGAGGGACTAATATGTCACAATTTGTATAGCTATTCAGTTTATTAATAAATTTGAAGCAAAAGGACAGATTTATCATGTTGATATAGTTTTTAGAAATAATGAAATCCAAGATTTGGAAATACACTTTATCCAAAATCATTATAATAAATTCTACTAAGTATGAAATATATGTATTACCCTTTGATATTTATCCTTTTTATTCAGTGTTTCTCAAATATTAAAGAAAAAGAGGATAAAAATAAAAATAGAAATTCTATTATCAAAACATAGAAGATATGCATTTATAGATTTGTATGAAAAGTCTATAAAAGCAAGAAGATATAATATAAAAAGACAGATTCACTATTTGATCTATCCTCAACAGAGCTATATCATCAATATTGTCTTAAAATTGATTTTTATTCCTCAAAACACCTTCTTATACCGATGAAAATTTGATGATGATTAATGAAATGGCTTAAGTAAAACTATTTCAGTATGCCAACAGATAACCCAAATCTTAAAACTACTATGACCTTTAAAAGAAAGTATTGGATTTTTATGAAAGTTCTGATTTAAATATACATAGATTCTTTTATAGAAGTATATTTTTATGAAAAATATAGAAACAACAACTTGAAAGTTTAAATTGTGGAAAAATGAAAAAGATATTAGAATTTATATTGGTTGTAGTATTTTTATTAGTTATTTCAAATTACTTATGGTTTTATTTCTATGGATAAAGAGGTTGGAAGGTTGATTTATTCCAAAACCTTGGAAGAATCATGTAAAGAAAAAGTATTAATTAATACATATAATTTGTACAACAGTGATAAAAACAAATTGGAACTGCTTTGGCTTGAATATGCTAGAAGTAATCGAGAAGGTAAGAGAGCCCAGGCATTATAAAAGATATCAAGGCAGAATTTCAGATAGAATATTAAAGCATATCAAAATTACTGAGTAATATTAAAGGAGGTGTTAAGGGCAGTAATATTACTAATGCGAGATATCATAAAGGAAATAGGTATATTTTTACTACTGATTTGGAAAAATTTCTTTCCTCAATTAAAAGTAGGGAAAGTATATAAAAACTTTATTAGGTCTAGGATTTAATAAATTAACACACATTATATAACAAGGTTTTTCAACTTGAAAGGAGAATTTCGCAAGGAATACAAAAGTAGTTATATAGCTAATCTTATTTTCTTGAAACAGATTATAAATTGATAAAATTTTGCGAAAAGAATAATATAAAATATACTGATTTGTGGATGATTTGACATTCTCTTCACAAATTGATTTTAGAAATAAATTAAAGGGAAATATTAGATATTATAAAACAAAAGCAGATTAAGAATAAAATTGGAGGAAAACAAAATATGAAGGCAGACAAATTGTAATGGAAATACAACTATAACCTAAGTAGAATAATTGTTCTAAATCCATACTTAATAAGGTAGAACAAGGAAAAATCTTTACCGAGGGGAGTGCCAAACCTATACAATATATAAGGAAAATATAGATAAAATAAATATAGCATAGTCTTTCTTCATAGTTAAATCATGATTACTATTTCTATTTACTAGCTGAGTTGGATAATCAATCACTCCTTTTAACACTATGCTTTTTCACCATTCTATATATAAAAGATTGGTTAAAGTCAAAAATAATCTTACTAAATATCAATACAGAAAACCAAACATCCACAGTGGAATAGCTCTTCCTGTAGGTTGGATAATGTCATCTTTCACAAGCCAAGAATTTTCGCATCTTTTGATCTGTGTCATCGTTTTATCCTCCAATTTCAGTATATTTATTATCCACTATCAGCTTCTTTAGATTGAGAAATTTGATGCAGACCTCATAACTGATTATACACCTCCTTATTGTTCCTGAGTTAGGATTGTCTTCACTCAGTCATAGAGTAGATTAGTGTTGTTTAGATAAATTTTCTGGCTTTTGCAATGAAGCTACACTATAATTTTTGGGCTGAAGTAAAATATAATAATCTAGCTTCTTCCAAAATAATAAAGATAATCATTTTTAGTGAATTTCTGTGTATGGTAGTTCCTTCTTGCAAGATCCGACAAATTCGAGTGAAAAAGGAACCTCGTTGGCTGATGATATATAAAAGTTGAAGTATAGACTGTCTTATATCTAAACCTTTTATCTCTGCCATGTCCAGCTCTACCACCAAACGAACCAATTGTTTAAGCCTCTGATAATATGTTATTTTACTTTCTAGAGGATAATATCCAGTTTTTAGGTATTCATTGAAAATATTCATAAGGCTTAAAGTCTGATGGAAATAGTTCTGAAAAAGACAAAAATCTTCATCTAAAATTTTCTTCTAACGAGATCATTAAAACGAATATCTTCTGCCAAATCTAGATATTCTCTAAACGATAATCCTTTTAATTCAGCACAACTCTGCGGCTCAAATCTCCTTCATTTTTAGTAATATCAACAATGGATGAACCTAGCGAAAATAATCTTTAAATCGTTATATCTATCATATAAATTTTTGATCTCTTTTGACCAATTAGGATATTTATACTTCATCTAATGCCAATATTTTTCCTCCTGTAGATAAAACGCTCGCCTACTCTACCAAACTATGATTGCATAGATATCATCTAATGAAATGTATAACTTTTGAGTTTTTGGTAAATCTAATTGAATCAAATATTGAAGCAGCATGGTGGTTTCCTCGTTCCTCTTGCCCTTTATACCTATTAAACGACTGTTCCAATCTATATTTTTATATAAACTTCAAAAAATCAGGTTTTGTTTTTGAAGATGATTATTAGATAATTCAAATAATTTCTATCATTTTCGACATATTAATTTGTGCAAAAATATTGCATGAATAAATGTGCAGATAAAAATATTCTGTTAAACTAAATATTTATTTTATCAGCTTGGATAAAAACTGATTATTCTACTTTTTATTAACTTTGTGAAAACAAATGAAATATGGAAAAGCTACTCTAAAATTAAACATCTTTTTAGATTTTCATTAAACTATGATTTTGATATAGCGTGTTTCTACTGCTGAGCAGAAATTAGAAACCCAAATAGAACTATTAAAAGCAGCAAGGCTGCGAGAAAGTATATACCGATATCGCCAGTGGTGCGAGAAGACAGGAAAAGGGACTCAATGAAATGCTCTTTCCTGCGTGAGGGAGATGTGGTTATCGTTTATAAAACCGATAGGATTTTTCCGCTCTTTAAAAATATGATTGAACTCATTGAGTTTTTAATCAAAAAAGTGTTTTTCTTCAAAAGTATTTCTGAACCCGCTTTTTGATACTACTTCTGCCAATGGAAAAGTTTATCATTCAGATTTTTGGAGCAGTGGCTGAGTTTGAAAGAAATCTCATCAGTGAAAGAACGAAAGCAGGAATCGAAGGAGCAAGGAGAAGAAAAGAAAGCTCATCGGAAGACCCAAAGGGATAAAAGAAGAAACTTTGAAAAATATCATTTTCGCTTTTTCATCTTTATGAAAACAAAAATATTCCTATCGATAAAAGCCTGTAAACAAGCGGGTATCAGCAAAACCAGCTTCTACAGAGTAGAAAAGACTATAAAGAAAAAGTAATGGTTTTTATATTTACAAAAACATTATTTTTGTTAGGTTAGAAAATGATATATGTTAAGGCATTTTTGGTTTTTATTTCGGATAGATAGGCGCATTTATTTGAGTTTGGGTATTGTTCTGTTGCTTAGTATTATACTTTTACTGGTTCAGTATTTTTCGCCGTGTAGATTGTGAAAGTGCCAAATTTCTAGTGTCAGGGGATATGTCAATAGATAAAGTTGTTGAGTTTTATGACAATACACCCAATGCAAAGAGCTGGGAATGGGATTTTGGAGATGGTTCAGCTCCTGATTATCGCCAGAGAACCCTGCACCAATATAAGAAAGCAGGAAATTATATTATTCGCTTGAAAAATCAATGGTCACTGTGTTCATGAAAAATCAATTTACATCACAACAACCAGCCAAAACATAGGATATTTACCTAGATTATTGCCCCAAGTGTCGTTACGGTTGGACAGAAAGTTGATTTTCTTGGAGAAAAGAAGGAGGACAATCTTGGGAATGGAGTTTTTGGTGAAAGTATAGATACTGATGCTTTAGGGCAGTCTGTTTCATATCATTTCAAATCAGCTGGACAGAAAAAAGTTACTTTAATTGTAAATGGAGATGTGGAACATCGTGCAGTAAAAACTATTTATGTAGCGCCTAAAACCATAAAAGCTAAACAAAAAATAGACCTTAAATCTTATGAATTTGAGCGTTCCCATGCTTCTTTTTCTCTTCCAAAAGGCAATCCACAAAAAGATCCATTGGTAGATATGCTTGAGAATATTCCTGTTTCTCCACGAGGAAATACTAAAAAAGATACACTTGCTGAGCCTAAAAAAGCTCCAGAAATTTCCAATGAGCAGTTTCAATTATTATTAAATCAGGTCGCGAATCAGTCTAAAAACAAAGGAAGATTTCAAGGACTATCTTTGTGGGAATTATGATATTCCTGTAGTCATCAATGATAATAAAATTTTGCCATTTGATGAATTTTGCAGAGCTATTTCAGGGAATAAAATTAAAATCTCGGCTATTCGCTTGAACAAGAATTCACAAAAATTGTATCCAAAAATATCAATGTCCATTACAAAACTAGAAAATGGGGAATTTGGATGAAAAAAATAATGAAATTGAAAAACTTGATTAAAAGTAATATAAAATATGGAAACTTTCAAATCATCATATAATTCTGAAGTACAGAAAGCATTAGAGATTGCTCAGAAAAATAGGGCGAGAGAATATGAATGCGCAATATACTGGGGCGCATTTACTTAAAGCCATACTAAATAGAGATTTATCTCTTTTTAAAAAGTTTGGAGAAACAAGGAGTTGATGTGTTTTTGGAAGAATGGGCGGAAGTTAGAATAGAAGAGTCACCAAAATCTCCAAATTTACGCAGTTGTGAGCCTTCTGAAATTATAGATGAAATCTTTGCTGAAGCAGATGCTATCCGTGAATTGCTAAATGAGGACGAAGTTACGCTTTTTGTCTAATGGCAGCGTTGAGCTCACTAGGGGCGGCATTTAGTTTTGATCAAATGAAAACCTTTCCTGTGACAAGAGAAGAACTATTGAAAGATCAGCCAAAATTTTTGGATTATCTGACAACATATCTAATTCTTCACCAAAATCTTTATCTACTTTAAAGAAAGGCTTTTTGCAAAAATATTGTATCAATAAAAAAAGAAGAAGATTAAGAAAAAGAATGATTTATTAAAACAGAATAAAAATGATTTAACTCATTATCAAGAAGATAATTTCTTAATTGGTAGAGATGCAGAACTCCATCATATTACGGAGATACTTTTGTCGCTATCACAAACAAAATGTATTGATTATAGGAGATCATGGCATTGGGAAAACTAGGCTGATAGAGGGTTTTGTCCAAAAATTGGTTTTTAATCAGATTCCTGATTTGCTAGGTGGATTAGAGGTTTTTGAACTTGATTTAGGGAGCTATTATTGCTGGAGCTTCTTACAAAGGTGAAATAGAAGATCGACTGAAAAATATTGCCAATGAACTTCGTTTATATCCCAAAAGCGTTTTGATTATTGATGATATTCATTCACTATTGGGCAGTCACCAAGATACAGGGAATTAGCAATCTGTTGAAGAGTGAATTGTCAAAAAGGACTCACTCTGATTGCTACTACTACAATAGAAGAGTATACCAAAAGATAGAAAAAGAACAGGGATTATCAGGAATGTTCGAAATTATCAAATGGAAGAAGCTGATGATGAAACTCATTTCAGAATGCTCAAACAGGCATTGATAAGTTATCAAAACCACCATCAAATTAATATTGATGACAGCGGCATCCGAGAGGCAATTCGTCTGTCTCAAGCGTTATTTGAAAGAAAAAGTCTTCCTGCTTCGGCAATAGATTTAGTAGACCACACAATGTCTGCATTAAAAAAACAGCAGGTGAGTCTTTCTTGAAAGAGAAAAATCATTTTCCTGAATCAGATCATACATCTAGAACAAAAACACAAAAATTATTCAGAGGAACAGTTAAAACCCATGCTTTATGGCTTTTTAAAGGATTTGATAGAGAAAACGAAATACCTATTAAGTACTGAAGAAGAACCAGAAGTTTTTGATAATCAGATTATTGATGTTGAAAAATATTTTTTTGCTTTTTCTAGAAAAACGAATAGAGTGGGCAGAGGCTGTTGCTTTGGAAAAACGAAGCGATATTACTGATAGAGATTTAGCTTTTGATGATTTCTCAAAAAACAAATATTTCTATCGGAAAACTACAAGAAGAAGAAAAAACAGCGTTTGAATGAAATAGAGCAGGTTCTCTCCCTGCCGAGTGGTAGGCAAGATCACGCTATAGCTACAATTTCTGGAGCGGTTCTAGAGTCCCGTTCTGGGCTGAGCAAAAGCAGGACAACCCATCGGTTCATTTTTCTTTTAGGACCCAACAGGAACAGGGAAAAACCGAACTAGCAAAATCCTTGGCAGAATTTCTTTTCCAAGATGAAAATGCAATTATCCGCTTTGATATGTCTGAGTTTAAAGAAGAGCACTCTGCGGCATACTCTATGGAGCGCCTCCTGGTTATGTGAGGCTATGAAGAGGAGGGCTTTTGGTTAATAAAATTAGACAAAAGCCTTATTCCATTGTTCTTTTTGATGAAATAGAAAAAGGCTCATGCTTCAGTTTTTTTGATGTTTTTTTCTTCAAAATAATGGACGAAGGTAAGCTGCATGACAGACTTGGCAAAAGAAGGTGATTTCTCTAATGCTATCATTCTCTTTACATCTAATATAGGCTCAGAATTTTATTGTAAATTCTTTTTGCCAATGGGAAAAATTCCAGCTTCAGCTGATCTTTTGGAGATTATGACAAAGTTTTTTTCCGCCCAGAGTTTTTGGGAAGACTTACAGAAATCATTCCTTTCGCACCAATAAGTAAAGAGAATGCTCTGAAAATTTTTTTGAAATACACCTCAAAAAGAATTATTAGATTTGGTTAAAAATTTAAATATTACATTAAATATTTCGGAAGAAGTCAAAGAATATCTTTCAGAAGAGGGGCTATGACATAAAATATGGAGCAAGGCCACTAAAGGGTGTTATTCGAGGAAAACTACGAAGACCTTTAGCGATTGTAGCAGGAGAGTTTCATGAAGGAGACATTGTCAGTGTCACCTTGAAAAAATGGTGAACTCCACTGGGAAAAACAAAAATATAGAATGTTTTTGATAAATAATTATAAAACCTGCTGAAACAAGAGCAGGTTTTATAATTATTCCCCATTACCATTATTTTTCTTCTAAAGCTCTCCTTTCTCAAAGGCATCGTCTATGGATTCTCCTCAGACGCCTTCCATTATGTATTTGGATAGAGGGATTTCTTCGTCTTCACATTTTACAGATACTTTTATTTCATTATATAGAAAAAGTAGGAGTCAGGATAATATCTATAGGCTTGCCAGTGTGTTTTTCTTCAGCTCTTTGAAGACCTGTATCATCTCTGTCATTAAAAATAATATCTGTACTATATGAGAAAAACTGAAAATTAGTTCTATAAGGAATACCTCTCTGGAAAATATTCTTTTTATCCAAAAGTTGACTCTAATATCTGCTCCTCTTCTCCATTGTAGTATAGAGGGTGGATATAAGTAAACTTATCCCCTGTCGTCATAAGGTCTGAAAGTAAAGCGGTAGTTGTATTTTTCTCTATACTCATCCCACAGCCCAAACGGAATACCTCTTTCTTTGATATCTTGTTTTATGCTGTCGGAAAAGAGTAATGTCATAAAAATACATCAAAGAATTCTTGCTGTGTCCTATTATTATTATTTGAATAAAAATCATTTCTATCTACAAAGACTTCTTTTAGCCTTGCAGTCTGCAGATCTCTACACGATGAAAAATATCCAGAAAGCCACAGGACAACCACTCCTCCAGGTGCCATCCCTATGGTTAGTTTATCATAGGTTCGGTCTTCCATTTCTCCTACATAATTTTCTGCCTGAACCCCTTTCTAAATTCCTCAAGGATTTTTCTGCAGAAGTTTGGCCTCTACATTATAGAACTTCTTCTCTGCATAGGAAACATAGGTAAGGGATAGATGAGGCAGGTATTTTATCTCCATTTTGTCCGCCTTCGGCTGCATCACCCTGCCAGCCTGCACTCAAGGAACCTGTTTTGGGCACACCTGCATATTAGTTCTTCTTTTTCATCCAAGAAGTAGCCCATATGCACTTCCATAGGATAACCTTTCAGGGGCCTGTAGCTGTAACAGCATAAGGATATTTTTCTGTTTTTCATAAAAAGGATTTTTCTTTACATTGGGTTAATAAAAAATCAAGCGAAACAAGTGATTAAATTCTTAATATACATCTCGTTGTCTTTTTATTATTTTTAAAATTAGGTTTATCCTTTCCTGTTACGAAAGCCCCAGGAGAATCATCTATCGTACCGTAGGTAGAGTTCAGTGGAGATAGTATAGTCTTAGTTTTTCTAATCAATTCATTTTCTGTCTCGGTGCTTTTTCTTTATAAACCAAGCGTGGCCCGCCGTTAAAACTATAATCCCACAGGATTTTCTTCACTTCATTGAGGAAAGAACTATTTTTGTTTAAAAGAGCTTAATTCTTTTTAATATCTTGGTATCCAATAAGATATTCTGCAGAATTCGGCCATAATGTGCAGCGGAATATAGCTGTACTGGTTGCTTACACTATTTTTAATTCCTCTAAACGATAGTTATTGAGCCCATGTATGGTAAGATAATACTTCACAGATATTTGCTGGCTAGAGAACCAGCCTTGCCGTATGAGTTCTTCTTTCTCTTTTGTTAAAAAGTCCATATCAGAAGAAAAAGTTTATTTTATATGATATATTGGGAGCGCCATCTACATAGCTGCCGCCTACATCAGAATGCACACCAGGGAAAAATAATTCTATTCCTCCTTTTTGCCACTATCTGGTGAAGTTTTTGGCAACAGAAGAAATATCTGCAAATCAAAAATTATAGCGGTGTTCATCATCTGCCACCATATGCACTACATAGTTTGCTTTATTGATACTATCCAGCCCCAAATCCTCAATGTCATCAGTTTGAGTAAAAACCATGATGGGGGCACGTGCATCATACAATCCCGCAAATCTAATTTCTACTTTGACATTGTCTGTCAGCACTTTTTGGTCTAATAAAATACCCAATAAGCCATATCTTGGGGCTTTTTATAGTATTCAGGATTTAATATCTTTCCTTGTATGTCCAAAGTTTCCCTATTACTATTAGTTTTTGGGATATATTCAGGGGTGGGTCACCACATGCACAAAATGCCTTTGCTGCTGCTGCTCCACGGCTAAACCCAAAAAACATCAAAGGTTATTTTTATTGAGGTATTTATCTTTATCTATTTCTATCAAACGAGATATTCTCCAGATGGCATCCCTTACCCTATCAATAATTCCAGCACTTCCTGTACCAAAACTGCAGGTCCTTTGAAGGAGTCATCCTTTTTGTAATCTTCTGCCTTAGTAGGGCTTTGGGTGTTGGTACCTATACCCTTCTACATAGATTTTTAAATAATTTATTATTTAATTCTTCTTTTGTAACTTTTTGAATAAAATAACAGGGTTGGACAGCTCATTCTCATAGCTGGAATCTCCTCCTTAATTTCTTTAGCCTTTTTCATAGCTTATTTTTGGGTTTAGTCTTCGTTTTTCTGCTACACTTTTTCCTTATCTCGGAATTATACATGTTATTAAGCTGTTCCATCAAAGAAAACCCCAAAAGTATAATTAATGGGCTTTTTATGCTGCTTTTTATACTTTTTAGAAGCACCTACTTTTACAGGAGTGTTCGTTTGTTTTAGGTTTTATATATTGTTTCAGCTCATTTTGAACTATGAGCTGTACATCATCTCTTATGATATCAATGATTTTATTATATACAATTTTAGCATAGTATTCATGCTCTGCTTCATCACTGCCACGCGGATCCGAAGAATTAAGTACATTTTCGGTATACGCTCATATTGTTAAATAATAAATAAGCTTTACCATTTTTATTAACACCTGTTGTCTGGTAAGTTCCCCATTGTTATAGAAGATATTCCATGTCCATCAAGAAATTGGTCTTCATAAATGGTAACAGTTAGTTTTTCCCTCAAGGAAGTTTACAGTTTTTATGCACAGCCGAACCTTGTCTAAATAGCTCTACTTTACGCCCCTTTAATGGCTTCCCTTCAATATCCTGCCATTCTACCCAGCTGACAGTGGGCGACCCCATTACAACGGACACACTCAGTGCATAAGTTTTTATTGCTGGTAAAACTGCTAATATTTTGAGCGTCTTCATTGCTAAGTTCATATTAAATATGATCTTTCCGCTTTTACTAGTGGTTAGTATCTGGTCATTTAATCTTACTTCCCATCTACTTACAGCAATTTTTCATTTTTATGATTGACCAGTTTATACTGGTAATCCCTGCTCTGTAAAGGGAGCCGTTTCGCCTATTATTTTCATTATTCAGTTTTTAGAGTTTTGCTTCGTTTTCATTCTGTTCACTCCTCTTCAGTGTCTGTAAAATCAAAAACGGACACAGCTCGGTAAGAACTTCTGGGCGGGCGTTGTTTAGGCTTTTGAGGGCTTACCTCACAGCTCTGCCCATGATAGGTTATACTGATGCAGTCCTTTCCACCAATAGGGCAGGTAGCCTTGCTGTCTTCCAAGAGCGGATGTCCCGCCATTGGCTTCCAAATGTAACCTTGTCATAAAACCCGCTCCATTCTGTAATCATCGCCTGACAGGGATTGTTATTCAACTTTGCACAACTCCCAAAAAGTGTTATTCTCCAAGGTTTTTCCTAAATCTTGGTCTGTAGCGATTAATTTATCTTCCCTTCTAAGTCATTGATAAAAATGCTTTTTCTGAGTTTTTACTTTTTAAAGTGTCAGGAGCTGTTCCAAAATACACTGACAAACAGCCCTTGACAGACAAGATGTTTCTCACTCATGGCTTTTCATTTATATTATTTCAAAACATTTAAAGTTTATTTTTCTGATGGTAACTCCCTTGTTTTTAAATCTACTTTTCCTAATATAGAAAAAAATACTGTTGTCTTCTGCATTGAGTTTATAGATGAACTCTGCTGCGCCTTCTGTTTTTCACCATTTTCTGCCAGAAGAATACTATCAGAATTACTCTTCTATGCATTTTCCTTTTGCAAGAATGATAACTTTCTGATTATCTGAAATTTCTTTATTCAAAGATAATGTAAATTCATATAAAACCCTCTCTTTTTGGAAACATTGCAGTTCTGTCTGGAAGGAGGAGGAATAATCCTCTGTCCACTCTTCGTACAAAGGCATAAAATAAAAAGCAAAGAAGAAATTGTTTAAAATTTTCTTTTGGGTTTTGCCTCGGTATTCTATCTGCTGATCTATATTATTTAGTAAGTTTTCTATAAAATGACCTTTTGTAATAGGAGGCTAATTCCCGTCTTTTCTGTTTCCATCTGTTTTGTATTTCAGTAAAATTTGTGATAAGTTTTAATTTACCATTGTCATACAATTCTAACTCGAGAGGATAAAAATACTTCTATTTCACTAGCTATTTTTCCATAATCAATTCAGGTAGAGTTTCATCTACCCAAACATCTTTCTGAAAAATATGAATAAGGTTCTTGTTCTTTTCTGAACTTCAATTTCGTAAGCAATTTTGTTTTTATCTCCAGAAAATATAAGTTCTATTCCATATTTTTGGAGAATGACCGAGGACAAAGTAAATGATAATTTTTATCAAGAAGAAGTTTAGTCTTTCTTGTATTTTTTTATAATATCCAGAATCCTCTCCAGGAACGGGAAGGTAGATGATAGAAGTATGAGGCTGTATATCAAGTGCCTATTAAGTCTTCCAATGGACAAAAACGATTATGAAAACCAACGGAGTTCATCTAGTTCTAAATCAAAATGCTTTGCAATTTCTTTCAGAGTTACAGTTCCTTGGTCTATTTTACATGTTTTGTACATTTTTATGAAAATAATGGATTAGCTGATAATTTATTATGAAATTGTTTCTTGTGAGTCATTTGCTTTTTAATAGCTTGAGAAGATCTTTTGTTTTCCTTATAGCTATTAAACTCAAAGTCTATTTTTGTTCTTCTTCTTTTTGTTCCTTTCCCACTCCCAGCTGTTCAGAACGGACACAAAACACCACACTGTTTTCTTCTATTCCATTCATATACAAAGTCAGTTCTGGGTCAATATATTTTGTAGTTTCATACCATTTTGGCTGTAGAAAAAAATACCCAGTTGTAAAGTCCGTTTTTCCCCTCAATTTCAATAGGGGACTCGGAATGTCTTTCATTATAATCTAGTACAAAAATTGTAAAAAGCCGTCCAAAATCGAGCCTTGTGGGACCTTTAGCACGGTAAACATTATATTTTTCAGAAAAATTCACCTTTGTCAATCATAAATGAAAAAGACAACCAAATCTCGCATTTCTTCATCACTAACACCTGCCAATTGTTTGTAATTCAGGAAACTGCCAAGTTTTATAAATCCTTGGCGGAATGCTCATTGCTCGGTTAAAAGTATCATTAAACAAAAGTAGGAACGAAGAACAAAAGATAATGTCCCAGCATTAAAGGTAAAAATTGAGAACCATTCAATAAAGTGTAAATCAGCCCAAAAGGGATTAAACTGTACAAAGCCGCTATTAAAGCAAAAAGATATTCAGTAAGTTTTTATCATCATTAAATTTTTGAAGATAACTACGATAAAAGCCGACAATGAATAATTCCTAAAAACAAGTGAAGAAACCTGATAGAAGATAAATTCATGTAACTCTTTGTCCATGAATAATTTATTGAATCCTAAAAAGCAATAATGGAATAAATAAAAAGCCAAAGAAAAACATATGTGTAAAATTTGATTTGTTTTTCTTTGAAGCCATTTACCTTTTGTCCAAAAATCATAGTTAAGACAATACAAGCCGCAAGTACAATCAGTAAAAATGGCTAGAACCTGAGGTTCTAAAAGATTCTCAAAAATATTTCTTTAACTGTGTCATTTTTATTGAGTATTAAGAATTTAAAAACATAAATATTAAAAATAATGAAGTATTAAATTTTGGTATTATATCCTAAAATAGAAGGTTGGGAAGAATTGAATTCAAATAATTCTTGATTTTCTTGTAGTAAAATCTGCGGTTCGATTTCCATTTCTAATGGAAAAATACTCACAAAAAGTTCTACAAATTGTTTTTAATTTCCTTCATGTATGTATTCTTGAAAATGAGAGTTTTGTAATGGACCTATCAGTAACTGGTAATTTTTCTGAATAATCATCATACGAATGTCCTGTGATAAAAATCTATTCCCTAAATGGCAGTCTCCTAGTGTAATTGCTTTGTTCTTCATCATAATATTTAAAAAATCCTTTCCTTTGTATTTCTACTTTTTCTTTTAGAATAGATGAAAGAATTTTTAACTGATAACTCTATATTTCCCTACGATTTTATGAGTATAAGGAAGAACTTTTTATCATTTTTAGAGATTAAAATAGGTGGAAAATCTCTACTCATTCCCCCAAAAAATCATAAAATATGTCAGCTGTTGTAGTATCATTGAGTTTTTGTGAGAAATTTGCTTTTCAAATATTTCTGTTTCCACACCAAATGCAAACATCTCATTTTCAAAAAGGCTGAAAAAAGGCTCTTGCTTGTTTCTGCTGTTCTTGCTGTAGTCTGTATTCCTTTATCATCGTATCCACTCCTTTGCCAGGGGGTCATTTTGAATGCTGTGAACCATATTTTGTGGCAAGGTGTCATAAATACTATCACGAGATAAATTTAACCTTAAAAATGAAACCGTATCAAAATCAAAAATCTATTTCTTCAGAACTGAGAATATCACGGCGGTATGTTCTTGCAAACTGTCCTTCTTTATGTACGATATATTGGTTTTCTAAAAGACAGCCACACTCTAATAAATTACCGACAACAACTTCTGCACGGATATCAGCAGAAATTTCGGAAACAGATTGGATTAAAGAAGAGATTTCGGACATAAGATAAAGACTTTGATTAGATGTTTTAATTTATAAAAATTAAAAATTTGATAGTTATTTTTCTTTTAGGCTTTTAACCTTCCTGCTGCGATGTATCTTAGCTGAAAGTATTCATTATTAAAGTTAAAAATATTAAGTTCGTTATTCGAACAGGCTAAAATTTGTCATTATGGAGATAACCCAACATCAGAGATAGGTTTGTGTTTATCATATCTAAAAAATCAAATCTCCTTCTTGTAAAAAGTTCTTCCTGTAAAAAGCTGCAGCGCTTTGGAACGGAAAATTCCATCAGGGGTTTTTGGAAAGGTCTCTTGGAAAACATCACTGTATAAGGCCTGTACAAAATAAGAACAGTCCACAGCTTTTTGTAATTCAAGACTTTGTTTACGATAAGGTGTGCCTAGCTAAGGGTCTATGTATGTATAAAAATCATAGTTTTTAATCTCTTTGGGCATTACTCCAAATAAAAACAGCATATTTTTCCTTAAGACGAAGTTTTTATCATCAAGTTTTTCAGGGTTGTCATCAACATTGGTATATTGGTTTTCTATGACTGTTTTCTCAGTGTTTTATGGCTTGATATTCCTCTTCAGAAGAATATCGATAAGGAACCTCTGAAATATATTTTTGGGCTACAATTTGTAAGTCCCATTACCCCAAAAAGAATAAAAGAAAATGTAGATACTTTAAATTCATCATTTTTAATAAAAAAATAAACCATTGACACAAAAATAATTAAAAATAATGAATTCAAAATAGAGATAATAAATATTAATACTCAAAACGAAATGAAAAACAGCAGATTTTACTACAACTTTCTTATGAAAAATTTTTACATTTATTCATAATAAAATACTGTAGATGGCTGAATTTTAGATATAAAATCAGACCAAATAATTACTTATAAATGTATTCATGAAAAGTCAATACATGAAAGATAACGAGAAAGAATAGTCCGAAAGAGTTACAAAAACTTAACCCAAACCGAAATTATTAGACTGGGGAATAGTTTTTGTTGATGATTTTTATTTGAAGATAATAAAGCAGTAGACATCCCTATTAATGCTCTTAGGGCGATATTTAATATTGCAGCAGATTTGAGAAATGAACAGCTTCGACCACAAGACAGACCAATGCAGTTGTCTCTTTTTGAGGTAGAATTTGAGCCGTTAAAAACAGTTTAAAAAGAAAAATTATTTCGCTAAAAATAAACTACGAACAGCCGCAACCTCTGTCACAGCCGTTTCCCTTTTCTTCTTGGAAGAAAAATTTTTAGTAAAAAAACTCTCACAAGACAATAAACCGCCATCAGCAGTATCATTGCAATGATAACATATTGAAAATAAAGCATTTCTTTAATTATTTAAAAATTTGATAAACTAAAAACGAAACCAAATAAGCTATCCCCTGTCATCCCAAACATCTGTATAAGTGTCCATTTCATGCTTCTGGTTTTCCTTATAAACAATGGCAATGGTGGAAATACACTGCATCGCAAAGGCATAGAACATAAGCACCGAAAGCCCCGTAGCGAAGCTGAAAACCTTCTCTCCATTGGGTTTGGTGTCTTTTTCGCATTTTGTCCATGATTCTCAGTTCGCCCTCTTCGGATTCGGTATCCACATCTTCCAGTCCATAGAGCGTAGCCATCGTTCCTACAAAGGTTTCCCTCGCCGCAAAACTCGTGATTACGCCCACGCCTATTTTCCAGTCGTAGCCCAAAAGGCTCTACCACAGGCTCAATGCCTTTTGCCCAAAAATAGCCAAATAGGAATCCTCCATTTCTACATCTGTGGAAATAATTTGGTCTGTGTTTTTGTCTTGGCCCAAAGAACGCCAATGCCCAAAGCAGCACCGTAACCGAGAAAAATAATCTTCCCCGAACCTGTGATGAAGCCCCAGACTTTTATTCATCATCAGCCTAAAATTATTCCCCACATCGGGACTTTTATAAGGCGGCAAATCCATCACAAGGTATGATTTTTCATTGGCTCTGATGATTTTCTTTAATACAAATGAAGCCCCCAAAGCCATCAGAAAACCAGCGATATACATGATTAGCATCATCACTGCTTTATAACTAATAAAAACCTAAAAATATTCATCTGGGATGATCAGCCCTATAATGATGCTGTACACAGGCAGTCTGGCAGAACAGGTCATAAAAGGCGTAACCATTATAGTAAGCAATCTTTCCTTTATATTCTCTATATTTCTCGCTCCCATTATGGCAGGAACTGCGCACGCCGTGCTGGAAACCAGCGGAACGACGCTTTTTCCCATTCAGCCCAAAAAGGTCTCAAAAAAATCTGTCCGTGAGAAAAACTATCCTCGCCATATAGCCCGAATCTTCCAGTAAATAAAGTACATACAGCAAAAATCCCAATCTGTGGTGCAAACGGCAGCACACCGACTATCCCTGGGATAATTCCTTGGGTAAAAAGACTTTTTGAGAGGTCCCTCTGGAAGGTACTCTCCTGCCCAGTCGCCCAAAAATACCACACTGTCCTCTATCCATTTCATAGGGTATTCTGCCAAGTAAAATACACTATTGAAAATCAACAATAATAATATTCCAAAAATCAAATACCCAAAAACGGATGCACTAAAATTTTTATCTAATTTCTCTGTAAGGGAGTTTCTTTTCCTGCTTCTTTTTGGAGAAAAATTCTGGAAGTATTTTTGTCTATATTTTTGGTATCGTCTGATGGTTTCCTGAACCTGCATTCTTTTTGGGGAATAAGACATTTTGACCATTTCCTGATTAAGCTGCTCTGCCATACTTTCTAATTTCCTAAATATTTTTCGGCAGAAAGCAGTGTCCAGATTTTGTAATCGTTTTCTTCTTTTTAGTTGATTTTTAACTTAAAAACCAAGCCTTTATGCTCCATCGGAATTTCAAAACTTGGAGTGGTTTCCTGCTGAAATTCATTGTCATAAATTGCCTTTTTCACAGCTTCCATTCCCTCGTTTTCCTTCGCATTGGCAGGAATGATTTTCACGCCCAAAGTCTTCTCCATTTTGGCTAAATCAAAGGCAAATCCTTTTTCTGTGCCAAATCCATTTTGGTTCAAAACCATCATCACAGGAATTCCCAAATCCTTTATCTGCTGAAGAAGAAGCAGACTTCGCCTGATGTTGATAGCATCTGCTATGTAGAGAATTCCGTGGTATTCCTCGGCTCCTGCACCAAAAACCCTACTGAAAAACAGCCTCATCCTCAGAGCTGGGATAGATGCTGTACGCTCCAGGCAAATCGGTTATTGTAATGGTTTCGTCCTCGTAATCGTAATTCCCTGTGTAGTTTTCCACTGTAACTCCTGCATAATTCCCTGTCTTCTGCTGTCTGTTACAGAGATGATTAAAAACGGTGGATTTTCCTACATTCGGGTTTCCTACGAGCAGTATATTTTTAGTCTTTTTCGCCATCAATCAATATATTCTACCAATATAAATTTAGCCTCCTCACTGCGAAGAGCCACGCAAGTATCCTCCTCTCCGTATTCCACATAAAGAGGCCCGCTGAATGGCGCTCTATGAAGCACCACTACTTCCGTTTCTGGAAGAATTCCATTTCAGAATTTTGGTGGGCATTTCAGAACCTTGTCATCATAGCCCAAAACCTTTACTTTCTTTCCATCAGGAATATCAAAAAGGGTCAGAGGATTTTTCATTTCTTTTTGAATCGTTTTTCTCCGACAAAGATACTTGTTTAAATTTAATCTAAATAAAATTGAGCAACTTTTTGTTATATTTGAAAAAGATTTTCCGAAATGAATTTTTACCTAAAAATACATTCCCACGCCCATCGGCAGGCTTTGCGCCGTGGCTGATGAAGAAGGACTGCTGATGCTGGATTTTGAAGACAGCAAGTACGCAGAAAAAGATTTAAATTCCTTCAAAAATTGCATCCACGAGAGCAATTCTATCTTGGATTTAACCGAAAAAGAATTAAACCTTTATTTCAAAGGAAAACTAAAAAAATTCTCTGTTTCTGTAAAAATTTTTCGGGAACAGAATTTCAGCAGAGAGTCTGGGAGGAGCTGCTAAAAATCCCTTCGAGAGACCATTTCCTACCAAGAACAAGCCCAAAGGCTCGAGCAGCCCAAAAGCTGTGAGAGCTGTAGCCAACGCCAACAGCAGGAACAAAATCTCCATCATCATTCCCTGCCATAGAGTCATCGGGAAAGACAAGAAACTGACAGGCTATGTTGGCGGACTGGACAAGAAAAAATTTCTGCTAAATTTAGAAAACACTTTTTATAAAGACTGAAATTCTTCCTATAATTCAGCAATTTTATCTTTTATTTTTGAGATGGATATGCAGTGCACCTACTATTACTAAAGCGATAAAAGATTATAATATAAGTTCTAAAAAAACTCTCTACACCTCCTCTTTTTACGACTATTTTTAGCTTTATATCTCCTTCTACTGGTATTAGTTTTTCATTTTGCGATGAGCAGTCTCTGGTTATTATAATCACCTCGCAAAAAGAGCCAATGTCTCTTTTTGTCCGTTATTTTCATAAATGGTATTACTAATTAATTGGCGTATTCCTAAATCATCGAAGTAATAATACTTATTCCCTTTCTGCCAGATGCCTCCATTGCTTGTATCTTCTATTTTTCCAATCAGTTTTTGCCCAAAGAATAGATCTCTGTATTTCTTGAATCTAAGCCATTATCATATCTAGATCTTCTCCATACATCATAAGCATGAAAAATAGTATAGATTTTCATCATCAGTAAAGATATTAGGCGTAATTTCTTCTATTTTCCCTATGAAAAAAATTATCTCCTGCCCTTTCCTGCTTTTTCTTCATTATCATAGTAATAGATGCCTTCTTTATTGATAAAAACTAAATGATTCAGGTGACCGCCTTCATTCCCAAGAGCTCTGTAAGGCGCTTTTCTCTATCAAAAGAATAATCTTCCAGAAAGACATAGCCGTTTGCCTCATCGTAAAAGAAATTCATCTCCTGCTTACTTGAAACGACTCTCAACTTTCCACTATTTTTTTAATCGGTAAAAAGTTTTGATTTATAATAAACATTTTCTCTTTATCAGCAAAGTACCCATTATACCCTATCTACACTTTTTAAAAGTATTCAGATCTGCCTTTTCTAAAACTTCTCCTCTGTAATAGACTTTCTCGCCATCCGTTGCGAAATATGGTAAATTTTCGACTGGCTGTAATCTTTTTATTCGTTTCTATTTTTATATGGATAGATGTACCTCTGTGGCTTTTTAGTCTTAGAAAAAAATATATGCCAAATTCTGAAACATCTCCTCCGAAGTAGATAAGTCTTCATTTCTTTGAGAATAAGGGGAGCAGAAATAAGTACTTTTACCATCTGTATAATAGCCTTTTCCTATGACTTGAGCTTGCTGGGGTTCTAGATCTGGAACAGGAATATTCCCAAAATAAACATGGTTTTTATCCAGACCAACCACTAGAGAGCTTTCGTCCTCTACTGCTTTAAACGAATTAAGATCTACATCTTCCAAAAACATATCTCCCACCGCTGGGAACAAGAACGAAGATATCGCCTTGGTATTCTATAAACTCACTTTTTCCAAATTGTTTGCCGTTTTTTCTATTTCGTAAGAATCTATCTTCTCATTAAAAATGAATAAAAATAAAAAGTACAAAAAGCCAAAAAACAATACAAATGCTGCAATTAGTGCGTATTTTTATTTGTCTATTCGTATTCGCTTGTATATTTTCTTTTCATTTTTATTTTAAAAAGTTTTTAAGAAATCTAAATATACTAAATTTTCTTTAATTATATTTGGGAAAAATTATAAGAATATAAACTTTCCTGAGTGAGCCAAGATTTTTGATAACAACATTCCTGATTTTAGTAAAAGAAAAAAACGGCTTTAAAAATACTTTTGTTTTTTTATCGCTCATTTCTCTTTTTATTCTAGTGATTCAGCTGACTTATATAGATGAGCTGTCTCCTCTTCAGGCCAATCTTACGATTATAAACTCTTTTGTTCTTTTTTTGTTTTAGTGTTCCTGTACATCATTTTAAAAAGTGGGTATGCACGCTACGATAGGAAGAATAAAGAGCGCGAAAAGGTTCAGCTCCCTAATGAATTCCGAGTCGATGCCGCGCGACAAACTCACCTTATCATTACCTATCTGCTTCCTTTACCTATATATTTTTAGTACTGGTTACCAGCATCAGCGAAAAAATGTAGATATATTTATTATGCTTTTTCAGCCCTTGGTGCGATACTCAGCTTATTCTTATTTTCTCTATTCGACGATTAAAAAGCAGAAAATATTCTTTGGAAGTCAAAGATAAAAACCATTACCACTTTCTATAAAAAAATAAGGAAACGGGAAGATTTACAATAGAAGACATCGCCTTTTGTGGCTTTTTCTGGAAGCGGAAAAACGAAAGTAAAAATAGGAGATTATGCCATTATGAAAATTATTAGCTTTAGGGCAGAAAAATTTTTAGAAATACCCCTTATCTTTGAAGAATTATTGGTTGATGAAAAAGTATTTTTTTGAAACATAATGTAAATATGGATGATATATATAATCAATAAACGAATGTGACCAATGTTTAAAAATCATCTTGACGGGACTTTCCATTATAGTGCTTGTGGCAACTGTCTTCATACGTTATTTATATTTTTATATAATATATTTTCAGAAGATAGAGAAAAGGGAAAAAGAACTGAAAACCAAAGAACAGAGAACCAAAGAATTAGAAAAATTAAAGGAAAAACTTCCGCCCTATGAATTTGAAAGCACTCAGAAAAACGCAGTCAATAAGAGGTTTAGCTTTATGGGATATCTGCACGCTGGCGATTATGTACAAATGGTGAAAAACCTTCAAAGACTACTACTGGTTTTTACCCATCAGGCAGGAGAAAAATTCTATTTTGCGTGTGCATATTTTTTTACCTTATGAAGATGGTTACACTCTTTTTGCCTCAAAAGATAAGATTAATATTTTTCTATCTTTTTGCAAAATAGACCAGAGACACAAGGGAATATTTGTCGTAACTTGAAAGATTATTTTGAGATTATAGAACAGAAAAATTTAAACGAGAATAATATAATTAAAGATACCGATGTCAAATTACTTGATTATGCTTGTCATTAGTGGTCTGGTGCTTATTTTTCCAGCATAGTCCTTATACATTTGTTCGTTAGAAAAATACAATGGAGTGTTTTTATGTAGAGAATGAGATTTTTGTGTCTTAATTCTCTGCCCACGAAAAAGCATTCCTCCTCTCCGAAATCGTGCGGGTAGAATTTTTCCTATCTCCTATTCGTATGGGATACAAAGGACAAATAAAAGTGCATATGAAAAATGCAAAAATAGTCAAACGCTATTTTCAGACAAGTAAAATCGCTCTTTATCCTACTACGAAAACCATGGTTTTAGATGAAAATAGCAAAACTGACACCTTTTTAGATAAGCACTCTATACCATACACCATTCAGCATAATTAAAAATCATATAAAAACATGGGAATATTTGCGATATTACTATTTATGCCTTTTTACTTTGTGCTTATTTTTCTTGCTCAGGCACTTAGAAGGAAAATAACCAACAAAATTCTATTTTTAGAGTTTGATGAGCATACAAAAACTTAGCGCCGAGGGACTTTTTACAGCATTTTTAAAATGGAAAAACCACAAAACCATTTTATTATGTGATGAGTTTCTGCGTATTCGCGGTGGGCTTATTTATTTTGGTGAGTGGATATTTTGAATATCTTAAAAGCTGGAATTTTCGGCAAAGTATCCTAATTTTGGTATAAATCCCATTTCATCTGTCTTTTATAAGCATAGTGCCTGCTATTTTATTATTTATTGTGCTGACTTTTGCGCTGCTGCTCTCGATGTATCTGAAAAATAAAGAAAACGCCAGAATTTCTAAAAATGCTGGATGATTTGGCTGACAGCCAGCTTCTAAAACGATGCGAAAGAAGATTTCTTCAATTCAGACAGAGTCATCGAAACTGAAATACAAATGTTCAGTAACATAAAACTCGGCGACCGCTATTTATTCTCTATTTATTTCGCATATATCATTCCCTACTCTCAGATTGAAAACATTAGCCTCAAAAATGCCGTCTCTGTTCGGGTATTATCATTATTTAGAGATTATTGCCAAAAACTCACTTTACCCAGTGCAGATAGTTTTTTTAATAAAAAGAGAAGCCGAAAAACTATAGATTTTATATTAACCAAAAAGTATGAGTACTTCATTCTAAAAAGATTAAACTATGAACGGATTTGAAACACTCGGAAAAATATTTTTTATGCCTTTTTCTTTATTTTTTTCCATAATTATTGCTTTTTATTAAGAAAATGGGTCATTAGAAAAATTTTATTGGGAGAGTTTTGATGAGAGTGAAACTTAGCGCCTTTTGGATTTTTCATAACATTTCAGAAAAAGCAATAAAACCCTTCTACTATGCAGCACTCTTGTTTCTAATAGTAGATGCTCTATTTATCCTAATCGGCGTATATATAGAGTATGTTAAAGAAATGGATTTTTATGGAGAAATATTCTGATTTTTCCTATCAGTCCCGTGCTGCTTATACTTAGTCCATTTATGATACCTATTACGCTATGGTGCATTGTATTTTCCCTTTTTTTGATCATATTCTTTATAAAAAGAGAGAGAATAAAAATTTCTGAAATATTCAATAAACTGAACAAAAAGACCTTCCAATCACAAAGGAAGATTTCTTTAATTCAGATAGAATAATTAAAAAGCGGTGCTTTGATGAATGGCGATATAAAACTTGGCAATAGATTTTTATTCTCTATTTATCCAGCATATGTAATTCCTTACTCTTTGGGTTAAGGATATAAAAATTGATAGAATAAGCCTCCGAAACGGCAGTATTTATAGTCTAAATTTCATCATTAATAGACCTTTTTACTCTGTACGAATATTTATAGACAAAGAAAAATCTGCCGAAGAAATTAAAAATTTTATCCTAAAAATAAAACCGAGTTTAATTTTTCATCCACTTCAAAAGTTCTTTCAGAGTGACTTTATTTCCATACATCAGGATTCCCACTCGGTAGATTTTGGAAGCGATGAAAACCATTCCCAGCGTAGAAACCAGCAGAATCACTATGGACAGCACCAACTCCCATACAGGGAACATCAAACGGTATTCTCGCCAGCATCGCAATCGGCGAAGTGAAAGGAATCATAGACAGCCAGAAACTCATCGGGCCGTCTGGATTATTCATAATCGTGATACTGCCATAAAAACCAAGCATCATTGGTAAAATCGCAAATAATGTAAACTGCTGGGTCTCGGTTTCGTTATCCACTGCAGAGCCAATCGCCGCATACATAGCACTATAAAACAAATATCCCAATAAGAAATAAATCACAAATACGAAGAGAATCAATCCATAATTAACCTAGGAAAGAGCCGATAAAATCATCTGTACCTTTCGGCTGCGCCGCCCGCCATTCCTACATTAGACGAACCGAAAGCCATCACAGAAGCAAATATCATCGCTACCCACACCCCAAACTGCACCAGCGCCACTCCTGTAACGCCCAAGATTTTCCCCATCATCAGCTCAAAAAGGCTTCACCGAAGAAATCAAAATTTCCACCACTCTGTTGTTTTTCTCCTCCAAAACACTTCGCATCACACGGATACCATACATCATAATGAAGGTAAACACACAGTACATCAGGAACATACTAAGCCCTGATTTCACACCGACAAGGAAACTATCCTGTTTTCTTTTCTTTCTCTAAAAACATTGACTACATGAAGGTTCACCCTTTATTCAAAACTCCTCTATCTGCGCAGTGCTGATTCCTAATGCATTGATTTTCTCTGCCTTGATGATTTCTGAAAATATTCCCTGCAATGTTTCTTCTCGCCTCGTTGCTAAGGTTTTTATTGGTCAAAACTTCTATGCTGTTTTCCAGCTCATGAATGTCTTTTTTTAGGAATAATCATGACCGCATTCATTTCTCCGTGGTTTCCAAAGCCTTTATCAAAGATTTCTCTGTCTCCTCCGAAGAAAAAATATAACGGATATTTTGATCCGATTTCAGCTTGTCTTTGAACAGACCGCTTTTTGTCGATGACACTTATCTGCATCTGCGTTTCATTCGCCTGAAAACATCAGCGAAAACCACACCTCCAAAAACAATAATCAGAAGCGGCGTAAGAAGGGTAAGAATGATGAAAGATTTCTTTTTACTTGGGTAAAAACTCTCTTTTTAGCTGATTAGGATTATATTTTTCATTTGTTTTTCGGTATTAGTTTATATTCCTTTTACTGCGGCGATGAACACCTCGTTCATCGTTGGGATTTTTCCTTAAATTCTACAATTTTTCCCAATATTTAGAAGCTCTTGGAGGAGTTCTCTCTGGCTCATGCTGTTTTTATTTCAAAATGAATAAGATTTTCAGCCAGTTTTTCATTAAAAAGTTCATTTTTTTAATTTTAAATGAATCAAATGCATCCAGACTCGCCTCCGAAAGGGTGATTTCAAACAAATTCTGCTTAAATTTCTCTTTCACTTCCGAAATTCTGCCATCCAAAAACCTTTTCGCGACTGATGAACCAAAAGCCACGGAATCACAGAGTTCCTCCACACTTTCCATTCGGTGGGTAGAGAGGATGATGGTTGTCCCTTGGGCTTTTAAATCCAAAATCTGGTCTTTTATCAGATTGGCATTCACAGGGTCAAATCCAGAAAAACGGCTCATCTAAAATCAGCAGTTTCGGGCGGTGCAGCACTGTCACTACGAATTGTATTTTCTGCGCCATTCCTTTGGACAGCTCGGAGAGTTTTTTTCTTCCACCACTGGTCTATTTCCAGTTTTTCAAACCAATGTTTGGACTCCTGCAAGTATATCATTTTTAGACATTCCTTTCAGCTCACCGAAATACATCAGCTGGTCACCCTATCGTCATATTTTTATACAGACCTCTCTCCTCTGGCATATATCCCACCTCACGAATATGATTGATTTCCAAAGGTTTATCATTAATGAATATTTCGCCGCTGTCTGGCTTTGGTAATCTGATTGATAATTCTGATAAACGAAGTTTTCCCTGCACCATTAGGCCCGAGAAGCCCATAAATACTGCCTTGTGGAACTTCTATGCTAAAAATCCTGCAAAGCGATTTTTTTGCCTGCATCGTAGGTTTTAGTGATATTTTCTGCTCTCAGCATTGGTTTTTGATTTTATGAATTAGTATTTTGTTTTTCTATTTTTGTTACAAAAATAAACAATTCTTTTTCTCAATGCTATAAACTTATTAATGCTTAAATTTGGGCAAATTTTTTTGAAATGAAGAAAAAAATTTAGCTTTCGGAGAAAAACTACAACTATTATGGTGCTTATCTAAAACAAAAATTCAATGGGCAGAAGGTCTATAAAGTCATTGTAGATGCTGGTTTCACCTGTCCCTAACCGTGACGGCTCGAAGGGATTTGGTGGCTGTTCCTACTGTAATGTGGAGTCCTTCACGCCTGTACCAAAGGATTTGGAAAACTTCCGAGAGCAGCTGAACCACGGAATGAAAACGCCATAGAAAAGCTATAAAGCCGAGAAATTCATCATTTATTTTCAGCCAAATTCTAACACTTATGCTTCAGTCGATGAACTAAAAATGCTGTACGATGAAGCCCTGAAAAATAAACTCTGAAAAATATCGTAGGGCTGTCCGTAGGAACACGCCCAGACTGCATAGACAGCGAGAAAAATAAAACTCTGGAAAGCTACTGCGAGCGTGGTTTGGAAGTGGATTTGGAACTGGGAATAGAGTCCATTCACAATTCTACCCTTGCGGAAATCAACCGCGGATGCACGCACCAAGATTTCGAAAAAGCAATGGAACTGCTGAAAAAAATACACCGCTGAATGTCTGTGTTCATTGTATTTTTAGGACTCGCCGAACGAGTCGCGGGAAATGATTTTGCAATATGCCGAGGAAAATCAATAAATATCCTCAAATAAAATTCGTGAAATTTCATAATCTGCACATTGTCAAAAGGCTCTATCATGGGCGTAAAATACAAAAGAGAACCTTTCAAACTTTTCACATTGGAAGAATACATCGATTTGCTCTGCGAACTGCTTCCGCTGCTTCGCCCTGATATTGTGATACAAAGACTTTTCGCTGTGTCTGATACAGAAATGCTCATCGCACCCAAATGGGGACTAAAGAAAAACCAGATACAAAGCCTCATAGAAAAAGAATTAGAGAAAAAGAGGCATCGTGCAGGGAGCTTTGTTTAAATAAAAATCCCACTCTAAAAAGAGTGGGATTTATTGTTAATTTTTATACTTACAAATCTTAAGCCTGAGCGTTGTTTCCTCCTAATACGAAAGGCTCAACTTCTTTTGATTTCTCCAAACTGTTGTTCGTAGCTTTGGATATTTTTGCTGAAGAGCTGCAAGAACTCTCTTTGCATGAAGTGGAGCTAAGATTACTCTACTTCTTACCTGAGCCTGCTGAACTCCTGGCATGATTTGAATAAAATCTAAAACGAATTCTGATGGAGAGTGGTTTACTAATGCCAAGTTAGCATATGCACCAGCTGCTACCATTTCGTTTAATTGAATGTTAATGTTGTTTGGGTCTTGGTTTTTGATTATTGTCCATTTTTATTTTATTTTTTTATTGGTTAATACTATATTATAAATTCGAGGTGTGAAGATATTAAATTTATTTCAAACCTCAAATTTTAATTTTGCTTATTTTTATTTAATATCTTCAAACTCTCTGTTAGAACCTACGATGATGTTCTGGTAGTCTTTAAGACCTGTACCCGCAGGGGATTCTGTGTCCCTACGATTACATTTTCTTTCAGACCGTTCAGCTCATCTACTTTACCAGAAACTGCCGCTTCGTTTAGTACTTTCGTAGTTTCTTGGAATGATGCCGCAGACATGAATGATTTTGTCTGAAGAGCTGCTCTCATGTAATACCCTGAAGCACTGGATTTGCAGTCGCTGTAAGCGCTTCTCTCACTTGTACCAGCTGAAGATCTTCTCTCTTCAGTTTAGAGTTTTCATCTCTCAGTTCTCTTGCTGTAATCATCTGTCCTGGTTTCAATTCTTTAGAATCTCCTGCATCTACAACTACTTTCAGTCCGAATACTCTATCGTTTTCTTCGATGAAATCTAGTTTGTGCTCTAGGCTTCCTTCCAAGAACTGAGTATCTCCTCCATCTACGATTTCCACTTTTGTCATCATCTGTCTTACGATAATTTCAAAGTGTTTTGTCATCGATTTTCACCCCTTGAAGACGGTATACCTCTTGGATTTCGTTCACGATGTATTCCTGAACCGCAGTAGGCCCTTTGATTGCTAGGATATCGTCTGGTGTAATCGCTCCATCAGAGAGCGGATCTCCTGCTCTCACGAAGTCATTTTCCTGAACGATAATCTGGCTAGAAAGTTTCACTAGATATTTTCTAATTTCTCCTGTTCTAGACTCTACGATAAGCTCCTCTGTTACCACGCTTGATTTTTCCGTAAGATACCACACCATCTATCTCTGTTACTACAGCTGGGTTAGAAGGGTTTCTTGCTTCGAACAATTCGGTAACTCTCGGTAGACCTCCGGTGATATCCCTGCTTTTTGCAGATTTTCTAGGGATTTTTATCAAGATTTTACCAGCTTTGATTTTTTTCTCCGTCATTTACCATCAAGTGAGCTCCCACTGGCAAGTTGTAAGCTTTTTGCTCTACACCTTTAGAATCTACCACTCTCAATGTAGGAACTGCTTTTTGTCTCTTGATTCGGAAATTACTTTCTCTTCGAAACCAGTCTGCTCGTCTATTTCCAATTGGAAAGTTCTACCTTGATGATATCTTCGTATTCTATCTTACCTGTAGTTTCCGCGATGATAACGGCGTTATATGGATCCCACTTACAGATGAGGTCTCCTTTTTCACTTTATCACCTGGCTTCACAGAAAGAACTGCACCATAAGGGATGTTTGCCACCATGATAGGGCGTTCTTGCTTCATTATCAGCCACTAAACGGAATTCCGTAGAACGAGATACTACCACTTCGGTTTTGTTTCCGTTTTTCATCTTCTGATGTGATGGTTCTTACCTCATCCATTTCTACGATACCATCTCTTCTCGCTGTGATGGAAGGGTTTACAGAGACATTCCCCGCAGTACCCCCTTGGTGGAAGGTTCTCAGTGTCAGCTGTGTACCTGGTTCCCCGATAGACTGCGCTGCGATAACTCCCACAGCTTCACCCATGTGAATCATCTTACCAGTTGCCAAGTTTCTACCATAACATCTCGCACAGATACCTTTTTAGCCTCACAGCTTAGTGGAGAACGAACCTCTACTGTCTCGATTCCAGCATCTTTCTATTTTCTTCGCTAAAGCTTCGCTGATAATCTGGTCTGCTGCTACGATAAGTTCATCCGTTTCTGGATCATATACATCATGAAGAGAAACTCTACCCAAAAATTCTTTCGGAAAGTTTTTCATGATTTCGTCATTTTTTTCTTCAATGGAGAAACTTCTACTCCTCTCAGTGTACCACAGTCATCTTCTGTAATAATCACATCCTGAGCCACATCCACAAGTCTTCTTGTCAAATATCCTGCATCGGCAGTCTTAAGCGCCGTATCCGCAAGACCTTTTCTCGCCCCGTGGGTAGAGATGAAGTATTCTAGGATAGAAAGACCTTCTTTAAAGTTGGCTACAATCGGGTTTTCGATGATTTCCGCTCCTGTAGAACCAGCTTTTTGAGGTTTTGCCATCAAACCACGCATACCAGAGAGCTGACGAATCTGTTCTTTAGATCCCCTCGCTCCAGAGTCTAGCATCATATAAACAGAGTTAAATCCACCTTGGTCAGTTTTCATTCTGCTCATAATCATCTCTGTAAGACCTGCATTGGTATTTGTCCAAACATCGATAACTTGGTTATAACGCTCCGTATCGGTGATAAGCCCCATGTTATAGTTGTCCTTGATGCCATCCACAGTTTCCACCGCCTGAGCGATCATTTGTTTTTTCTCCTCTGGAACTACGATATCCGCCAAGCTAAAATGAAAGTCCTCCCTTGAAGGCGTTCATATAACCTAGGTTTTTCATATCGTCCAAGAATTTCACCGTAGTAGGGAAATCTGTCTCCGCAAGGATAGTACCGATGACATCTCTCAGCGATTTTTAGTCAATAATGTATCTATATATCCTACTTCTTTCGGTACAATTTGGTTAAACAAAATTCTACCTACTGTAGTTGGGATAAGTTTCGTTACAAGTTCTCCGTTTTCTTTCAAAGTCAAACGGCATTTTACTTTTCGCATTCAATGATGCTTTTCCTTCTGCATAGGCTATTTCTGCCTCTTCTGGAGAGTAGAATACCAGACCTTCACCTTTTCACTTTGTAATCATCAGTAGAGTGAGCTTCTTTCGTCATGAACAAAGCCCCAATACCATGTCCTGAGAAGGTACAGTGATAGGTGAACCATTCGCAGGGTTCAAGATATTCTGAGAACCAAGCATCAATAATTGTAGCTTCCAAGATAGCCTCTGGACCTAGTGGTAAGTGAACCGCCATCTGGTCACCGTCGAAATCGGCGTTGAAGGCTGTCGTTACCAATGGGTGAAGCTGGATAGCTTTCCCTCGATCATCTTAGGCTGGAATGCCTGAATACCAAGTCTGTGAAGCGTAGGCGCACGGTTCAGAAGAACTGGATGTCCTTTCATCACATTCTCCAAAAATATCATATACAACAGGTTCTTTTCTGTCGATAATTCTCTTCGCAGATTTTACCGTTTTTACGATTCCTCTTTCTATCAATTTTCTGATAATGAACGGCTTATAAAGCTCTGCTGCCATATCTTTAGGGATACCGCACTCATGAAGCTGAAGCTCTGGCCCTACGACAATAACCGAACGCGCAGAGTAGTCCACCCTTTTTACCCTAACAAGTTCTGACGGAAACGCCCTTGTTTTCCTTTTCAATGAATCAGAAAGTGATTTCAGTGGTCTGTTTGATTCAGATTTTTACAGCTGAAGATTTTCTTGTATTATCAAACAATGAATCTACTGCCTCCTGAAGCATACGCTTCTCGTTTCTCAAGATAACCTCTGAGCTTTGATTTCCATCAATCTCTTTCAAACGGTTATTTCTGATGATTACTCTTCGGTAAAGGTCATTCAGATCCGAAGTAGCGAAACGCCCACCATCAAGCGGAACTAGAGGTCTCAAGCTCTGGCGGCGTAACAGGAAGCACACGCATCACCATCCACTCTGGACGGTTAATCATTCTCGTGTTTGCTCCTCTCAATGCTTCCACCACAGAAAGCCTTTTCAGCGCCTCTGTTCTTCTTTTGTTTAGATGTTTCGTTATGAGCCTTGTGTCTCAAATCATAAGAAAGCTCATCAAGGTCTATTCTCTTCAATAAATCTTCGATAGCCTCAGCCCCCATTTTTTTGCAATGAATTTATTTGGGTCTGAATCATCAAGATACTGGTTTTCAGCAGGAATAGAATCTAATACATCTAGATATTCTTCCTCTGTAAGGAATTCCATCTCATCAAAATCAGAACCATCTGCTTTTCTTGCAATCCCCTGCTGGATAACTACATATCTTTTCGTAGTAGATAATCATATCCAGCTTCTTAGAAGGCAATCCAAGAAGATATCCTATTTTATTCGGAAGGGAACGGAAATACCAGATGTGCGCGATAGGAACCACCAAATTGATATGTCCTATACGCTCTCTTCGTACTTTTTTCTCGGTAACCTCTACCCCTGCATCGGTCGCAGACGATACCTTTATATCTTATTCTCTTATACTTACCACAAGCACATTCATAGTCCTTTACAGGTCCAAAGATTTTCTCTACAAAACAGACCGTCTCTCTCTGGTTTTGTGCGTTCTATAGTTGATAGTTTCAGGCTTTAGAACCTCTCCTTTGGATTCTTGAAGAATAGATTCTGGTGATGCTAAACCTATCGTGATTTTTGCTAAATCTACTTGTTTTATTTTTATTTGACATAGTTTTTCTATTAAGATTAAAGAGCTGGGAACTGAGATATCTATCTCGCACTCAATCCCCTGTCTCGTGTCTATTTTTATTCTTCTAATCTGACATCAAGTCCAAGACCTTGTAACTCGTGCAGCAATACATTGAATGATTCTGGGATGCCTGGTTCTGGCATAGATTCACCTTTTGCGATTGCTTCATAAGTTTTCGCTCTACCTATGACATCATCAGACTTCACAGTCAAGATTTCTCTCAGGATATTAGACGCTCCGAACGCCTCAAGAGCCCAAACCTCCATCTCTCCGAAACGCTGACCACCAAATTGTGCTTTTACCACCGAGTGGCTGCTGTGTGATAAGAGAGTAAGGACCGATAGAACGAGCATGCATCTTATCATCTACCATGTGTCCTAGTTTCAGCATGTAGATAACCCCCACAGTAGCTGGCTGAGTAAATCTCCCCTGTTCCTCCATCATACAGATATGTATTTCCGTATTTAGGAAGACCTGCTTGGTCTGTGTATTCTGTAATCTGATCTAGACTTGCTCCATCAAAGATAGGGATGTCGCAAATTTCAACCCCTAATTTCTTACCTGCTCATCCTAAAACGGTCTCATAAATCTGACCAATGTTCATACGCGAAGGTACCCCTAGTGGGTTTAGTACGATGTCCACTGGTGTTCCATCTTCCAAGAATGGCATATCTTCCTGACGAACGATTCTAGAAACGATACCCTTTGTTACCGTGTCGTCCTGCCATTTTATCCCCTACATTCAGCTTTCTCTTCTTAGCGATATAAACTTTAGCTAATTTAATGATTCCTGTAGGAAGCTCATCCCCGATAGAAATAGTGAATTTCTCTGTTTTTAACTCCTTGTAAATCATTAAACTTGATTTTATAATTGTTAATCAAGGTATTTACCAATGCATTTTTCTCCTCATCTGCAGTCCAGTCAGCACCGCTCACGGTGTTGTAGTCCTCTATGCTAGACAAGAGTTTCATCGTAAATTTACCTTTTCCGATAATTTCCTCTCAAGGTCATTCTTAACTCCTTGTGAAGTCTCTCCACCTACGATAGCATTTAGTTTTTCCAGCAAAAGTATTTCTAAGGTTGTCAAACTCCTTTTTGGAATTTGTTTTCTACCTCTTCTAGTTTTAGTTTTTCTTCGCTTCTTTTTCTTTCTATCTTTGATGTTTCTAGAGAATAGTTTTTATCAACCACTACCCTCTCAATGAAGAGTCGGCTTTCAGTGAAGCGTCTTTCACATCACCTGCTTTGTCTCCGAAGATTGCTCTCAATAGTTTTTTTCTTCTGGTGTAGGGGTCAGACTCTCCTTTTGAGTGATTTTCCTGATAAGAATGTCGCCAGGTTTTACCTCCGCTCCGATTCTAATCATACCATTTTCATCAAGGTCTTTGGTAGCATCTTCCGATACATTCGGGATATCTGCGTAAGTTCCTCCATACCAAGTTTAGTATCACGAACTTCCAAAGAATATTCATCTATATGGATAGAAGTAAACCAGTCCTCTCGAACTACTTTTTCATTGATTACGATAGCATCCTCGAAGTTATACCCTTTCCATGGCATGAACGCTACCACTAGGTTTCTACCCAATGCCAATTCGCCGTTTTCAGTAGCATAACCTTCACAAAAGAACCTGTCCCTTTTTCTACCTTATCTCCTACTCTCACGATAGGTTTCAGAGTGATTGTAGTAGACTGGTTAGTTTTTCTAAATTTAGTCAAATAATATGTTTTTAGTAGCAGATTCGAAAGAAACCAAATCTTCATTTTCTGTTCTTTTCGTATTTTGATAACGATTTTATCTGCATCTACATATTCTACCTCACCTCTTCCCTCTGCATTCATCAATACTCTTGCATCTTTTGCTACTTGTCTTTTCTAGTCCAGTTCCCACGATTGGAGCTTCTGGTTTCAACAATGGAACTGCCTGACGCATCATGTTTGATCCCATCAGGGCACGGTTCGCATCATCGTGTTCCAAGAAAGGAATCAAAGATGCAGAAATACCCGAAATCTGGTTTGGTGCGATGTCTATCAGGTCTACCTGCTGTGGCTCTACCACTGGATAATCCCCATCTAGACGAGCGATAACTCTATCTGTAGCGAAAGTTCCATCTTCATTTAAATCAACATTCGCTCTGCAGCAATGATTTTTAGATTCTTCATCCTCTGCATTAAGGTAGATAGGCGCAGCATTGAAATCAATTTTTACCATTTTTCTACCTTTCTATATGGAGTTTCTATGAAACCCTAAATTATTGATTTTAGCATAACATCCCAAAGAAGAAATCAAACCAATGTTCGGTCCTTCTGGAGTTTTCGATTGGACAAATTCTTCCGTAGTGAGTATAGTGGACATCTCGCACCTCGAAAACCTGCTCTTTCTCTAGAAAGACCACCAGGCCCCTAATGCAGAAAGTCTTCGCTATGTGAGTCACCTCAGAAAGCGGGTTCGTCTGGTCCATGAACTGAGACAACTGGTTAGTTCCGAAGAATGAATTAACCACAGAAGTCAATGTTTTAGCATTAACCAAATCTAATGGCGTAAATATCTCATTATCACGAATCATTCATTCTTTCTTTAATCGTTCTAGCGATTCTAGAAAGTCCCACGCCGAACTGACCTGCCAGCTGCTCTCCAACAGTTTTAATTTCTTCTGTTAGAAAGGTGGTCTCATATCATCCACCTCAGCTTTAGAGTTAGCCAATTCTATCAAGTGGCGAACGATAGCGATAATATCTTCTTTCGTAAGAACCTCAGTCTCAATCGGAGTACTTAGATTCAGTTTTTGTTTTAATCTATATCTACCTACCTCTCCCAAAGAGTATCTCTGCTCTGAGAAGAATAGGGTTTTTCAATGATTTTTCTTGCTGTTTCTTCATCTGGCGGATCAGCATTTCTCAGCTGACGATAGATGTACTCTGCAGCCTCTTTTTCAGAGTTTGTAGGGTCTTTTTGTAATGTATTTTGGATGATAGAGAACTCGTTGCTGTTTTTCGTTATGAACCAAAATAGTTTTAACTCCAGATTCAAGAATCAAATCCAAATGTTCTTTTTCTAGAATCGTTTCTCTATCAAGGATGATTTTCATTTCTTTCGATAGAAACTACCTCTCCTGTATCTTCATCTACAAAGTCTTCGAACCAAGTATTCAGAACTCTGGCAGCTAAAGTTCTTCCTTCTACTTTTTCAGGTTAGCTTTGTTTCACTTTTTACTTCTTCTGCCAAGTCAAAAATCTGAAGAATATCCTTATCAGATTCATAACCAATAGCTCTTAATAAAGTAGTGAAAGGTAATTTTTCTTACGGTCAATATATGCATACATCACATTATTGATATCCGTAGTAAATTCCATCCAAGACCCTTGAATGGGATAATTCTTGAATAGTAAAGTTTAGTTCCGTTAGCATGATAAGTCTGCCCAAAGAACACCCCCTGGCGAACGGTGAAGCTGAGTAACAACTACCCTTTCTGCTCCGTTGATAATGAACGACCCAGAAGGCGTCATATACGGAACTGGCCCTAGATACACATCTTGGATAACTGTTTCGAAATCCTCGTGCTCTGGATCTGTACAATATAATTTAAGCCTTGCTTTTAGTGGAACGCTATATGTAAGCCCTCTCTCGATACATTCATCGATAGAATAACGAGGAGAATCTATCATATAATCTAAAAATTCCAAAAACAAATTGGTTTCTGGAATCTGTAATTGGGAAATTTTCCTGAAAAAGTCTTATAAAGACCTTCTTTTTCTGTCCTCAGGCAATGTATCCAGCTGGAAAAACTCTTTGAATGATTCCACCTGAATATCTAAGAAATCAGAACTTCTACTCCCTTTGCAGAAGCAAAATTAATCCTTTGATTTCCCTGAGTGTCTTTCATCGTTTTTTTGATTTGCTCATAAAAAAACTCTAAGAATGTTAGTAAAAATATTTTGTTCACAGAAAAATATCAGAAAAGAACCAAATCAAGAAATGATGATGATGAAAGATTTTGTATCCACGCTATCAGAAACCTCCTTCCCATCACCATCCTAAAAATCAGCTTTTTCTAACTGCAACACTGGTATATCTTTTTCACAGCGTAGTGCAAAAATATTTTTCCCATCCTGCTATTTTTCGGTTACACATGCACAAAATACAAAATCCCTTTATACAACACTGTATAAGAGTCATTCTATTTCTATGCATGTCTATAAATTTTTCCAATAGCGTAAAATGGTCTGCAAATATAATTTATTTTCACCAAATATTCAGTAAAAATTAAAGTTAATTTTAGTTAAATTTATAACTTGCTGATAATCAATGTTTATTACACTTAAAAATAAAATCATAGATTTATGAGAAAATTCACATAGAAAAAAGATATTTTTAAACAAAAATTGTACTTTTGCACTTTAAAAATTTTCAGGAAAATGAATGTTACGAGAACTAACCACGATGATGTAAGTGCTTTTACTTACAATTACACTGAATAAATCAGATTACAAGGAAAAAGTAGATGATGCACTAAACTCTTATGCTAAAAAGAGCAACTATACCTGGCTTCAGAAAAGGTAAAGCGCCTATGAGCCTTATCAAAAACAATATGAAGAAGCCGTTACATTAGAAGAAATCAACAGAAAGATTTCTGAGTCTTTGGACAAATATATTGCTGATAACAACATAAGACTTTTAGGACAGCCTATTCCACAGGATACACAGGCATTAGATTTTCAATGCTGAGGAGGTTTCTGTAAGTTTTGAAATTGGTTTCGAGCCAGAATTTGAAATTGATTTATCTAAATACGCTGCTGAATACTACGATGTAGAAGCTACAGACAAAGAAGTAATGAAGAGCGTAGGAAATATGCAAAAAAGATTTGCAGAAAAAGTTGTAAAAGACAAAGCAACGAAAAACTCTCATATCAACTTTGAAGTTACTGAAATCGTGGAAGGTGATGCAAAAACCTGTACACAAAGCCTAAATATCTTTCTGCAACAGAAGAAAAATACTGCTATTTTCCCTATCCTAAAAGGACTAAAAAGTAGGTGAAACTAAAGAAATCTCTGCAGAAGAATTGAAAGCAAACGAAAACGAACTTGTGAGAGAGCTAGGTTTTCCATGATATAGAAATCACTCACTTAGGAAATGAAAAATTCCAAGTGAAAGTTCAGGAAATTTTTGAATTAAAAGATGCTGAGCTGAACCAAGAGTTATTCGATAAAGTTTACGGAAAAGATGTAATCAAATCTGAAGAAGAACTAAAAGCAAGAGTAAAATCTGAATTGGATGATTTCTTCAAACAAAAATTCTGAAGCTGTATTCGTAGGTAAAATTTTTAGAACAAATCTACAAAGAAGATTTCCTAAAAATCCCAGAAGCATTCCTTGTAAAATGGGTAATGTATTCTAATCCAGAAATCACTGAAGAAGATAGAGCGAAAACAAATCATAGAAAACGAAAAATCTGCTCTAATCGCTCAGATGGTAGAAAAACAAACTAAGAGTTTCTAACAATATCCAGTATGATTTCGAAGAAGTATTAGAGCATGCTAAACTTTCTTTTCAGAAACCAGCTGATGTCTCACGGAGTACACCACATCGGTGAGCAAAGAACTACACAAATATGTGCTAGAAATGCTAAGAGACAGAGAACAGATGAGAAGATATTCTTCTGAGTTCTTTTAGTTAAAATCAGAAGCGTAGTTTTAGAAAAAGCTAAAAAGACTGAGAAGAAAATTTCTTATGATGAGTTCATGAAGAAAATTCAAACTAAATCTAAAAAGAAGATTAATAAATCTAACTAAAAAATGCGGTTCTTTTAGAGACCGCATTTTTTATCATTTTAAATTAAACTCACATGCCGAGACCAACTTCAAAACTGAACTTCTCCAGCTGAGCCAAGAAAAATTTCAGGAACTTGATAACCTTTGTTTCTGTTCAAAAAAGTATCAATAAAGATTTTAAGCATTAGAGAAAAACTTTAGCAGAAATTATTTAAAAACAATTTCCCTTTTCAATCTTTAATGCAACAAGCCTATTAATGTAATAGGCTTTTTATTTTTATCTGTATGGATTCTTCCAGAAAGGTATGTCTCCATTTCGTAATAAGTCTCCATATAGTCTTATTACTATATCTACATAACCGCTTGGTGGGAGTACCTCCTCTATATGTCATATTACTATCATGGCTGAATCCTATCACATGCCCAAATTCATGAGCCCAACATTCAAGAGGCCAATGGCTAAGCTGACTATAATAATCATCATTTGTCAGGAATCTCTGGTGTATACCAAATGCACTTCCTCCACCTAATCCTTCTACCCCAGTAGTTACTCCAATAACCTGTCTTGGAACCGAAAAGCATACTCTGATAAACCGCCTCTCTGTTTATAGGGTTTTTACCATTGTCATAGAGTACATGTGGGAAATCCATAAATCTAGTTCTAAATTTCTCACTGCTATATAGATAAGCCATATTAGCAAAGTATAGGTAAATATAGACGGATATGCTCCGCAGTCGTTGTACCCCAGTTTCCTGTACCATATTTACCAAAACTAATAAATGTTTTGTTTTTTATGGTCTTCATTCTATGGAACAAGAAGTTATCAGGAACATCTACACTCAGGGTGTAATCATCTGTTTTAAGGTCTGATGCTGCATAAGACTCAGCATTTCCATCCTCATCCTCAAAACGAAGGCTTCCACCATCGAAAGGAAGGTCTATCTACTTCTGCCAAAGCAGCCAATTCTTCTAATACAAGAATTTTTATTGGCGCAGTTGTATTAGCATTCTTAAAATATATCTCTACATCATTAAATTTACGCGGTAAGAAATTACGAATTCTAAACTTATTTCTATCAATCTTACTTACCTGAAGCATCGCATTTAGATAAAAACCTCTTTGGTTACTATCGAAAAGAACGCTCTCTGGCTCATCATCCTGAAACATGATTTTTTTGTTTCTGAGCTATGTCTGCTGCGCTGACTGTTTTTGTAGACAGCGGTTCTTCTTCCACTACTCCTACACTGTACCAGCCTTCTTTTCCATTCACAACAGTATAAATCTCCAAACGATTTTTAGTCGTGTTGTAGATCATTGTCCCCAGCTTTACCTCGGTAAATGTTTTTCTTTCTTTGGTTGTAAAAATTAGAAAAGACACCCCTGCGCGTAGCCTTCTGGCATCTCATCGAGAGGTTTTTTCTTTGATATCAAGTGTCGCTTCTGGCGTATCTGTATTTATTCCTACTCTACCTTGTTGTGCGTAAGAAATGATTGACAGGAAAAATTAATAATGAATAGATTTTTGCATATATTTTACTTTTGAATCCGAGGGCAAAGTTACGAAATAATAATATTGCACATCAAAAAAATAATCAATCATAGTGATTGATTATGTTTATAAATGTTTTCCAAAAAGGTTTTATTTAAAAATTCTAAGCGCTTTCTTGTCCATTGCTCCTGTTCTATTTTTGTTCTAAACCACAGCATACTGCTTCCCCGAAAGGGCTTTGATATAGCCTAATAATTCTAAATCCAATAAAATCGGCAGCAATTTGAAAGGCGGCATTTCTAATTTTTAAACTAAGGTCATCCAGCGAGATAGGAGAATTTTTCTGCAATGAGCTGGTAGGCAGGTTTTCAGTCTTTCTTCTACCTCTATTTCTTTTTGGTTCAAATAGCTGTGGCTGTTTCACGGATGGATAATTATCGCCCAATTCATCCAAAACATCTTGAAACGAAGCCAAAATTTTTGCCTTATTTTGGGCAATGATCATATTACAGCCCTGACTGTATTTATCCCCCGAAAACGCCCTGGCAGCGCCAAACCTCTCTATTATACTGATTAGCGTAGCTCACCGTACTTATAGAACCGCCCCCCAAAAGCCGTTTCTACCACGATAGTAAATTGGAAATCCCGCTACTATTCTATTTCTCTGCAAAAATGTTCTCGGTCTGGCTTCGCGATGGAATTAAATTCTGACAACAGCGCACCTCCGTTTTCCAAAAATATCTTTTGACATTTTCTCATGAACCGCTGGGTAAATCATATGCAGACCATGAGCCAAAAACGCCTACCGTAGAATATTATGATTAAGAGCCTGCTGATGGGCATATCCATCCGTTCCCCAAAAGCCAAACCACTCACTATCAGCACATTTTTATCCCTTAAAACCTCGGAAAGTTCTTCTATAAATTTCTTTCCATAAGCGGTCATTTTACGAGTTCCGACTATACTTATCAGTTTTAAATTTTTCGTTAAAATCTCCTTTTGATAAAGCACAGCAGGAGCATCTGGACACTCTAAAAGCAGCCGTGGAAGCTCGCTCTGGTGCCTCAGTCTGACTTTAATGTTATTTTTCGCAAAAGCAGTTCTTTTTCCGCAAATTTCAGAAAAGTATCATCGCCAATTCCCTTTGAAATCTGTGTTCCGATGCCAGAAATTTCCTGCAGAACAGATTTGGAAAAGCCTCCATGTTTCTTTAGCTGAACCCGTTACAGAGACTAGTTTCATGAAATTGACATCGCCCACCAAAGGGACACGCCCTTAGCGCAATAGAATACAATATTTCTTCAGAATCTGCCACTATTTTTCATTTATGAAATTACACCGCTTCCAGCAGCTCTTCGCCCTGATACCACGCCGCGAACTGCCCTTCTGCTATCGCCGACTGCGGATTTTTCAAACTCTATGAAAAATCCTCTTCATACTGATAAAAGAACCGCATCTTCCAAAGGCTGGCGGTACCTTATCCTTGCTTTTATTTTCATGGATTCTCCGTTTTTCAGCCGTAAATCTTCACGAACCCAATGCACCTCATCATTATTGATTTTCAGTGCTTTTCGGTAAAAGCCAGGGAAATTTTTGCCCTCACCCACGAAAAAGAATATTATTCTCCATATCTCGGTCAATGATGAAGCAGGATTCCTTATGTCCGCCTATTCCCAAGCCTTTGCTCTGTCCTATGGTAAAAACTGAGCGCCTTGGTGCTTTCCGATGACTTTTTCCGTCTTCTTTTTGGTATTTTATTTTCTTTGAGAGATATTTTAATTCATCAAGTTTGGTTTCAAAAACAGGCTTCTCTTTATGAAATTCTTTGTAATCGCTGAAAAATCTCCACGATTTCGCCTTCTTTCGGTGTTAGCTGCTGCTGCAGAAATGTTGGCAGGCTCACCTTTCCGATGAAACAAAGCCCTGAGAATCCTTTTTATCGGCAGTTACCAGCCCTATTTCTTGCGATTTCTCGCACTTCGGGTTTGGTCAGTTCTCCTATCGGGAATAGGGCTTTTTGATAATTGATTTTGATTTAATTGACACAAAAATAGCTTTGGTCTTTATTATTATCCTTTCCTGCGAGAAGCTGATAGATTTCCTTTCCTCTTTCATCCACGAAAGAGGAAACTCTGGCATAATGCCCTGTTGCCACCTTGTCAGCCCCTCAAAGACAAAAGCCGTCTGAAGAAAAAACATCAAATTTCACTTCTATTACAGAGAATATCTGGATTGGGCGTTCTTCCTTTTTCGTATTCGGCGAACATGTAATCTACGATTCTTTCTTTGTAAAGTCTCGCTCATGTCTATCACCCGAAAAAGGAATACCCAGTTTCTGCGCCACCAGCAAGGCATCATTACTATCCTCTACCCATGGGCATTCGTCCTCCAAAGTCACCGAAGCATCATTCCAGTTTCTCATAAAAGCCCGATAACCTCGTGCCCTTGTTGTTTCAACAGGTAGGCGGCAACACTGCTGTCCACGCCTCCTGAAAGTCCTACGACTATTCTCATATGCTAAAATCCCTAAAACCTCAATAAAACGAGGAAATACGATAGGGTGTCGTTTTTATTAAACCATCTAAAAACACAACAAATACCAAAGAAAAACATCCGTATTTGTCATTTTGGGAGGCAAATTTAAATGATTTTATCTCGATAAAAATCCTCAAATTTCACTTTGAGGATTTAGTATTTTTGGTTTTATTCTGGAGGCTATGGAGGGTTGATTAGGTTTAATGATTATATTTGAATATCTTTTCATTGAGATTTTAAGATTTTCACAATCATCAAAATACACTTTACAATTATTCCCAATAGTAAAATACATAGCGCAATAATAATGATTGCTACAATAATATATTGGCTGTCTGCATTATCTCCTATGCGCCTTCCTAAAAAAGTAAATATAGAAAATACACTGATAAAATATAAGAGCCAAACGCAGAGAATAACTACTATTATATTTAGTAATATTTTTAATAATTTACTGTTCATTTTACTGTTATTCTTTGTTCAAATTCTTCAAATATTCTCCAAAAATAAAGCCCTTTCAGTGTGGTGCAGATGGATGCCTATTTTAGGCTTTCTTTGACATAAATCGTATTTTCTACAAAATTCCCGTCTCCATCTTGGTATAATTCAAAAATGAGGAAATACGATAGGGCGTCGTTTTTGTTAAACCATCTAAAAACACTCACAAATACCAAGAAAACATCTGTATTTTGTCATTTTGGAGGCAAATTTAAATGATTTTATCTCGATATCCTCAAATTTCACTTTGAGGATTTAGTATTTTTGTTTTTATTCTGGGTTTTTGGAGGATTGATTAGGTTCAATGATTATATTTAAATTATTAAAATCATAGCTTATTTTTCTGATTTCATAATAGTTATAAGTTTTTACTTTTCCTTTTTGATTTTAATAGTGTTTTTATCATTGGATCATTAGAATCTATTTTTATATCCCAATCGTAGCCTTTTGTTTTAGACTTCACTTGTTTTTAGCTCATTTCCTTCATTATCAACTATATAAAGTATATTATCAAAAAGTAGTGTCAAAAGTAAAATACTTTGATATTCACCTTTATACTATCTCACATTTTTACTACAACTGAATTTTTAAAATAAAAACTATATTTTTATCTATAGTGTCTTTAATTGTATCTAGTACTACTCTCTGATTCTGAATTTCATTTTCCCATCATTATAAAAATTCTAACATTCTTTTCCTTTTTCCTCCTTTTGTATAAAAATATCCACCAGCCTCTTCTGTATATCATTTACTATATTGACCTCTCCTTCATATTCTAATTTCCATTTGTATAATAGGCTTTTTCTCTATATAGTACTTTTGATTATCTTCTGACCAAATTAACTTTGTTTCAATTTTAGGTTTTCCACTAGGATAGTAGTCTTTAATTTCGGATATAATGCCTTTTTATACTACTTTACTTTGTAGGATATATTTCCTGTAAAGTTTGTTGCTTGAACTAGACTATCATTTCTGTATACAAGCTCTTGAACTATATTTCCATCTTTCCCTCTTTTTCCACTCTGTCTTTTTCGGCTTTTTACAACTAGTAATAGACCGAAAGACAAAATGATAATTGATAAATATTTCATTATTTCATACTTTTAGAAACCAGCTATCCTCCTTCCCCAAGAAATAAAGACCTTTCAGCGTGTGGAGATGGTCGCCGACATCTATCTTGTCTGTCAGTGGTTTTATAGATATGGAAACTCCGCCTGTTGCGATTACGAAACATTTATCCTTTACCTCGTTATTCACCCTTTCTATGAAGCCTTCCACCATTCCCAGATAGCCGTAGACCATACCGCTGACCATACAGGAAACCGTGTCCTGCCCCAAGACAGTTTTCGGAGGAGCCAGCTCTATCTCTGGGAGCTGGGCAGTCTGCTGAACTAGACTATTGAGCGAAGTGATAATCCCAGGCGCGATGATAACACCCCTGAGTTTCACCCTTTTTCATCCACACAGCTCACCGTAAGAGCTGTTCCAAAAATCTATGATAATCTTCTTTTTGTCTTTGGGATAAAGGTAATGCGCTGCCACCAAATTGGCATAAATATCAGTTCCCATTTGGCTGGATTTATGGCTGACACCTGAGGGCGTGCTTTCTATTTACCAAAAACAGGTTTCCAGACCATGTATTTTCTTCAAAGCACTGCTAATCACCGTTGTAAGCTGTGGCACCACAGAACCGATGATGATTTTTCTGAAACTCATCTACTTTAACCTGATAAGTCTGATAAAAACAAAAGAAACTGCGAATAAAATTCATCTTTCGTGCGGTAAGGCTTGGTGTTGATAACCCATGAGGTCTGGCATTCATCACCGCTGAATATCCCAAAACGGATATTCGTGTTTCCTATATTGACTACTAAAAGTTTTTGCTCATTTTTCGTGTATTTTTGAAAGATTATTTATTTCACTTCCAAGAAGTTGTCCTCTGGATGCACATCTGCTAATCTTTGGGTAAAATCTATTCCCATAGCCTGAAGTTTTTCCTTCCCAAAGGTATGGTAAAGGTGTAGTGATTCGCCGTCCAGTTCCAATAACCAAGGGTAGTAAAATTCCCAAAAGAAATCAGATTTTTCGGCTCTCTCATCATATTGAGCGGAATGTGATAGTTCACTATTTTGTTATCTTTTCGTCAATACAGAAGTCTATCGGCATTGGGATTGTTCCTTTATTAACAAGGGGTAATGGTCGTAAATCCATCGCCATATTTTTACATCTTTTATCGCATAGTCTATGGTTTTAGTAGTATTTATCCAATAATGATAAAAACCATTTCAGATCCATTCCCTGAAAACTTTCTGTGCTATATGCATAAAATCACGCCCTGTAGGGTGTTTCATAGACCATTCATCATAGTATTTTCTCATGATTTTTAGACAAATTCTCTTCCCCTACGATATAACCCAGTTCTACTAAAAACAGCTCGCCTTTTGGTGTAAGATGCCACACTGTAAAGCCGAACCATGGTCGTGGTGGTCAGCAAGCCAAACCGCTGGTTCTTCTATTTTTCTTTTCGTGAATGCCACATAGCTCTGGATAGCATCCGTGAAAGGATTGAGGCTGCGCTGAACTGGCGGGAACAATCGGTAAAGAACAAAAATCCTGTGCATAAGATGTAAAACCTTCATCCAGCCAAGGAGCCATACTCTCATTCGTCGCAAGCATCTGCTGATACCAAGAATGCGCCCCCTCATGCACCATTAAACTCACAAGGCCTTCAAGTCTTTCGCCTCGCCCAGCATCAGCGTACACATTCCGTATTCCATACCGCCGTCGCCCCTTGGATAAAGCTATAGCTTGGATAAGCATACCTTCCAAAAGTAGCATTCATGATTTGGAAAAATTTCACCGCAAGAGGTTTCGCTTTCTTCCCAATATTTTTGTTTTTCTGATTTTTGATAAACGAAATATAGTTTAGGCCCATCGATTACGGTCATCTCTTCCACCGAAAAATCTGGGTCTGCTGCCCAAGCGAAATCAAAAATATTTTTGGCTCTCCATCTCCAAGTTGCCTTTCCGTTTCTATCTTCTTTTGATTGTAGGATTTTGTGCATATCCTTTCACTTCATTAGGGTTTTTGGAGTGTTCCTCCTGCTCCGATGACATAGTCTTTGTCAATATTGATTGTCACATCAAAATCTCCAAACGGCGCATGAAACTCCCTTCCTACATAGTCAAAAGTCGCCCAGCCGTCATAGTCATATTCCGCGATTTTAGGATACCACTGGGACATGGACATTTCCACGCCTTCTCGATTGTTTCGCCCTGCTCTTCAGATTTGGTGTGGAATCACTGCATCCCAGTCCATCGTGAAAGTCGTAGTGGAATTTGGTTTCAACGGTTCATTCAGATAAACTTTTCATTATCGTTTCTGAACTTCAAATTTTTAAGTCTTTGTCTTTTTGTTTTATCCAGTTTATTTTTCTGGCTTCCCTCTTCATTAGCAGGGAATAGAAGCCAAACGAGAGACTGGTTTCCCATTTACTTTGGTCATCAGACGTCCCGTCTGCATTCAGCCCTTGGTTGGTCACCCTTTGGTCCATCATAGAATTAGGTTTAAAGGCATTCCAGTACAAGTGAAAATACACTACTTTCAGCTCATCAGGCGAGTTGTTGGTGTATTCTATGCTCTGTTTTCCGTGGTAAGAATAGTTAGACGCATCTACATCGATGTTCATTTTGTACTTCACATATTGCTGATAATAAGCTCCTTTCTGAGCAGACAGCATAAATGAAAAGCAAAAAGCCGATTAGTAAAATTACTTTTTCATATTTATAAATTATTGTTTATTTCTTCTGTAAAAATATTTTTGCATTAAAACATTGAATTTTTGTTTAAAAATCACTTTAATACTTTTTTATTTATGCAAAAATAAAGTTTTAGTTTTATTTTTTTGCACTATGAAAAAGATTTTCAAGGCTCTTTTTGAGAAAATGAACTTCCTCTCTGCGAATAAAAATTCCTTTTCTTTTTATGATTGATTTTTTTGGCTCAGAATATCATCATTCTCGAAGAAAAAGATTTGGAAAAAGGCAGATATTTTCATCAAATTTCCTAATTTCAAATTCTGAAAAACCAATTCAAAATTCAGAAAAATATTTTTCTGGGAAAATTTCCCACAGAGCAGGGAAGATTACCAAAAAGGCTTTGAAATTGTTCAAAAACCTGAAAGGCGGAAATTCCTACCTTGCCTAACTACACCTGCCAGACAGAGATAAAAACCAATCTTTCTTTTAAAGGAAATTTACAAAATTTCTGATGCGAAATACAAAGTCTATTTCGATGACCAATTTGTATTTTTCGCTAGAAACTTTCGTGGAAATCAAAGAAAATAAAAATCTTTCACCTACCCAATGAAAGGCACCATCGATGCCTCAGTGGAAAACGCTGTCAATGTCCTGAAAGAAGACAAAAAGAACTTGCTGAGCATTATACCGTGGTGGATTTACTGCAGAAATGACCTCAGCATGGTGGCGGATAATGTCCAGCTGGAAGAGTTCCAAAGGATAGATTTCATCAAAACCCACCAAAGGAATTTATACGCCATGAGCTCCAAAATCTCAGGAGAGCTAAAAGCTTGAATTTCAGCAAAATATAGGCGACATTCTCCAAAAACTGCTTCCCTGCAGGGTCTATTCTGGGCGCACCGAAAATGAAGACTTTGAGATTGTTTTAGAAGCGGAAAATTACCAAAGAGGCTTTTACACGGGCGTTTGCGGCTGGTTTGACAGCAGAAATCTGGACAGCTGTGTGATGATTCGTTTTATAGAAAAAGAAAACGAAAAATTCTACTTCAAAAGCGGCGGCGGAATCACCCATATGAGCCAGCTGGAAGATGAATATCAAGAAATGAAAAAAATAAAAATATATGTCCCAATTTATTGAAAGCATAAAAAGTAGAAGACCAAAAAGCATTCTTATTAGACCTTCATCAGCAGAGGGTTCGTGAGACTTTTTGCACATTTCAGGAAAGGAGTGCAGTATAGATTTAGAAAAAGATTTTTCAAGGACTTAGAGCATGACGAAGATGGACTCTACAAACTGCGCATCATGTATGATTTGGAAGGGAAATTTCAGAGCGCAGATGCTCCCTTATGCATTTTCCAGAAATAGAAACTTTTGAGCTGGTGGAGAATAATGATTTTTCGTATGATTTCAAATTTGCAGACCGCACAGAATTTGAAAAATGAAGAAAAAAGCCCGAGCACAGGAAATCATCATCGTGAAAAATGGACAGATTATGGACACTTCTTTTTCTAATCTTCTGTTCCTAAAAAAACCAAACTTGGTATACGCCTAAAAGTTTCTTACTCAATGGAGTTCAGCGGCAAAACCTCCTAAAACAAGGAATAATAAAAAGAAACGGAAATCACACTACAAAAACCTAAACGAATTCTCTCATTTTTCAGCTCATCAACTCCATGAATGAATTCAACCAAGATTTTGTGTATTCTATAGAAGAGTTAAAAATAAAAAGCGGATATCTATTGATACCCGCTTTTTATTTTTATAGTTTTGTGAAAGTATTTCTTTTTGAACCATCACTACTTGTATAAACCATGGTATTACCATTAATTTCAAGCTTATATCTTGACCCTGAAGCAAATACAAGAATATCATTCTCTATTTCTATAAGTTCCTCCACTAACAAGAGTTGTTAAAAGTTCTATTACTATAACGCTTATAGTCTCCATTTGCATCATAAACTTCATATGATTCTGTTACTGGACTTTCTACAAATTTTCCTCCTACTTTTTCCTTCTTTTTCACCAATTTCCATGTTCCTATGATAGCCTGCTCGATAGGAACTGCTGTTATATTGGATCATTATTATCACTACTTCTACTGCATGATGTAAGTGATGTTCCTGCCAATCCTACAGCTGCAAGAGCTGCAATAGTAAACATTCTTCTAGATAGTTTTTAATTTCATAATTTCTAAATTTTATGTCCCTAATAATCATAATATTAAACTTAGGAACTGGTTAAACAACTATTTTATTTAAACTTAATTTTGCACAACGAGGTGTAAAATTTCTTTGCAAATTTAACAAAATTTTTAACACAAACCAAAAATAACTTACTTTATTAAATTTAAAATTCTTAAATCATCGTTTTCCCTTAAAAACTCACTGACCAAAAGGGAGCATTCTTCCTCTAAAACACCTGTGATGATTTCTGTTTTAGGGTGGAGTTCTATTCCTTTGTTTAGAAAACCGCGCTTTCTCATCCCTTGCTCCGATGACCAAGCGGGAAATCTGCGACCAAAAACAAAGCTCCAGCACACATCATGCACGGCTCCAGAGTCACATACATCGTGCAGTCTTTCAGGTATTTACCACCAAGAAAATTAGCCGCCGAGGTTATACTCTGCATTTCGGCGTGGGCTGTGATGTCGTTCAGCCGTTCGGTGAGATTATGTCCTCTGGCGATAATCTTGTTATTACAAACTATCACACAGCCTATCGGAACTTCCTCTCTTCAAGGGCATAGCGAGCCTCTTGAGAGCTGCTTTTCATAAAAATATTCGTCGGAAAACATATTTCTAAATGTTTCAGCAAAAATAGAAAATAAAAAAATCTGCTTTCATGGGAAATCTTCTTTTCTGTTATATTTTTCTAATTTTGCAGCAATGACAAAACTAAAAATCAAAAATCCACAGCGCCCTATCCCTTCTCTTCCCAAATAATAAAAGCAGAATATCTTTTTATTCAGTTTATTCGTGCTTGTTTATGGGAGTTTAGGAAGTATCATCGCACTGAAATACCGCATCATTTTCGATGACCGTATTCCGTGGGATGCTTTATTTTTGATTTTTGATAACCGAGCAATTATCATGACTGGCGGAGGTTTTTGAACGGCATCCGTTGTCTATCTATTTTTGATTTTTACGGAATTTTGCACTTTTCGTTTCTGGCGGCAAGAAAAACGAGATTTTCAGACTGGTTTGGGCGTGGCTCAGCACCATTACTATTAGTTTGACTTTTGGTTCAGATTTATAAATATTTGACCAATATCACTTTGATTTCTAATAAATCAGCGTGGCTTTTTGACTGTTTTTCTTTGCTTTTTCTCCACAAATATTCTTTTTGTCTTTTTACGCTCGAAACTTACACTTATTCGCTCTTTTCTTCTGACCTTTTTAATTATTAGCTGCAAGAAAAATCCAGCAGAAACAGAGCATTCTCTTTTTCCCGCTGATGCTCTCTGGCGTGGCGATTGGAGGACTTACCATCACGAATATTGTCAAAACTTACATTCCTATTTTATTTGAAAAAGACTTTTTGTCTTGGAAAAATTCTGGCAAGCGACTCTAAAAGTAGCCCTTTCCGCTGGAGTTTTTGTTCTGTTGTTCCTGATGCGGATGGATTTTTAGTTTAAGGCAAATTCTATCTAAAACCGATGAGCAGTACGAAAAGTTTTTCCAACTCAAAAATCTGTGCCTTTTTGGGATATGGTAACCTCTTGGTTTTTAGGGAGGTAACATACTGTTCCCAAGCTTCATCATCAAAAACTATAACAACAAGAAAGGATTTGAATACAAAGCCCTTTTTATGGATGTTTACAAGTCCGATTGGCCTTATCTCTTTGTTGGGATTTTGCTCATATTGGTGATTTGGAGCCTTATAAAAACTTCAAAAACACTTATTTTCAGATACTTACACTTTCATTTTTGGTAGACATCATCATACACTGCATCTTAAAAATTCGGGCTCAATGTTTCTTATATCTATGGAGGACATTTCGTTTTTGTCTATCCGCTGTTCCTTGGCTGGCTGTTCCATTCTTACAAAAACAGCCCAAAATCCTGAATTTCTTGGTTTCCGTCGTTCTTGTTCTGTGTGTCTATTTGGCAGCAAATAACATTTACAGAATGAATGATTTTTCATCTTTTTGGAAACTTATTATAAGTAATTTTTCTATTGCTGATGATTTTTCTTTAAAAAGTAAAATTTTTAATCACTGAAAAATCAACAACTTACAAAAATCTGTAAACTTGGAAACTTTTTACTTTTTTTGTTTCCTAGTTTTTATATCTTTGCAAAACAAAATCAGACAAAATATGAAAGACACTATATTAGAAAAAATCAAAGGAACTATTCCTGAGGAATGGCTTTAAGACCGTAGGGATGGATGATATTGCACAATCTCTTCATATTTCTAAAAAGACCATTTATCAGTATTTTCCCATCAAAAGGATGATTTGGTAAAAGGCTGTTTTGAGCTATATATATGATCTGGCTTTTCGGTAAAAATAGAAGAAATATCAGGAAAATGCGAAACCGCTATCCATGAGCATTTCAAAAATTAAAGAATCTATAGATGGTATTTTAGGGAAAAGACTTTTGAAACATCGCCTTGTTTTTTTCAGCTCAAAAATATTACCCAGAGCTTTGTTATGAATTTTGAAAAAAGACGCTGCAAGGATATGAAAAACTCACATCGAAAATAACATAAGTGAGGGAATAAAACAAGGAGTCTACCGAAAAAATCTGGATAAAACTTTTTCTTGCCGTCCCAGTTTATCGCAGGAAGTGATGCCATTGATTTGTATGAAAAATTCCCAGAAGAATATAGGAAAAAGTATATCAATGAAAAGAGCACGATAACAAATTTTTAGAATTTTTATCTAAGGTCAATCGTAACTCCAAAAAGGTTTAGAAATAGTAGAAAAATTTAATAAAAATGAAAATGAAATATAGTTTATCAATAGCTTTAGCGCTGATGAGCTTTCTTCCCAAAAGCGCAGGAAGAGCTGACGCTCAGCAAAGCAGTTAATTATGCCCCTAGAGCATAAAGCAGAGGCTGTAAAAGCCAAATTAGAATACGAAAACGCAGAGTACCAGATAGAAAGCAAGTGCGCGCAGCTGCACTTCCACAGGTAAATGTCACGGGAAGTCTTACCTACAACCCTATTCTGCAACAGTTGAGCTTTATGGGAAATCAAGTAAAAATAGGTAACCCATGGCAGACTTCAGCAGGAATTTCCGTTACTCAGCAGTTATTCAACCAAAGTGTTTTCATCGGTCTGAAAAGCCGCCAAAACCACTCGTGAGTTTTTATGCTATCAATCAGCAACTTACCAATGAAAACCTGATAGAAAAAAAGTAGCTACGGCTTACTATCAAGTTTATCAAACACAGCAAAAGCTGAAAACTGTGGAGACGAATCTAAACAGCACCACTAAAACCAGAGACATCATAGAAGGACTGTACAAAAAGTGGTCTGGCGATAGATTTAGATAGAACCAATGTAGCAGTGAACAACCTAAAAAGCCTCTAAACAGCAGATTTTAGAAGTGCTACAACTGCAAGAACATTCCCTGAAATTCATGATAGGAATGGACATCAATAAATCCATCGTGATGCCAGAGGACACCTTTGATGCTACGCCAGCACTTCTAGGAAATGAAGCAAGCGTGGAGAACAGAACAGAAATCAAAAGTTATCAATAAACAGCTGGAACTCTTAGAGCTGGACAGAAAAAGCCAAAAAGCGGAATACTATCCTACTCTGGCGCTTTCAGGAAACTTTGGCTACACTGGTGTGAGGGCAAAAATTCCCTTGGTTTAGTAAAGATGAACGCACATTTCTACTACAGTGCAGCGAGCATCGGGCTAAGTCTAAACATCCCTGTTTTCAATGGGTTTTCTACAAGAGCCAAACTTCGCCAAGCCGATGTAAACATCAGAAAAGCTGAAGTGGAAAAAGAGAAGCAGAACTGGCAATCAGCCTGAGATATAGAAAAACGCTAAAACTCAGATTAACAATAGTTTAATCACTATCAACACTCAAAAAGAAAATGTAGATTTAGCGAAAGAGTGTTCTAGAAAAACACAAAAACAACTATAAATACGGGCTTTCTACACTCACCGATTTATTGGATGCGGAAAAAGCCTACGCAGATGCACAGAACAACTACACCAATGCTCTACTGGAATACAAAAATAGCTGAAATAAAACTAATAAAATCAAGAGGAGAACTAAATACATTAACAAAATAAATTTAAATAAAAATGAAAAACAATCATAACAATCGCTTTAATCGGAGTTTCTATCGCTGGAATTGTCTTCGTTTTAAATAAAAAATAAAGAAAAAAGTGAGCAGGCGACAGCCATCGTAGCAGAGAAAAACGCCAATGTAGCCGTAAGAGCGGACATCGTAGATTTTCAGAAGCGTGAATACTCAATACGAAGCCAACGGAACTTTCCAAGCAAAGCAGGAAGTCGCTCTTTCTGCTGAAAACTCAAGGGCGTGTGGTTCGTGTTTTAGTAAATGAGGGAAGCCGTGTAGGCGCTGAGCAGAGTTCTTGCCATCATCAAAGGCGAACAGCAGAATGTAAATGTACAAAATGCACAGGCAGTCTATAACAACGCCCTAGCCGAAGTGAAAGCGTTTCGAAAGTGCTTACGCTTCAGGAGGTGTGACTAAGCAGCAGCTAGACCAAGTTCGCCTCCAAGCGCAAACTGCTAAAAACAGCCTTCAAAGTGCACAGCTTAGCGCTTCTGATGTGAATGTAAGAGCTTCGTTTTCAGGGATTATTAACAAGAAAAATATAGAACCAGGTTCTTTCGTGGCGCCAGGGCAGGCTTTATTTGAAATTGTGAACATCAGCACGCTTAAATTAGAAGTGAAAGTAGATGAAAAACACATTAGCTCTGTGAGAGTAGGACAGACTGTGGAGGTTTCTTCTTCGGTTTATCCAGATGAAAAAAATATTCTGGTGTGGTGACCTTCGTCGCTCCAAAAAGCCGATGCCAGCCTAAATTTCCCAGTAGAAGTGGAAATTAAAAACAATACCAATAACACCCTAAAAGCGGGAATGTACGGAACGGCATATTTCGGAGAAAAGAAAACAGCCAGATTTTTGACAGTGCCGAGAACAGCCTTTGTGGGAAGTGTAAGCTCTAACCAAGTTTATGTCATCAAAAACGGAAAAGCAGAGCTGAAAACCATCACCTCAGGAAGAAACTTCGGAGATTATATAGAAGTGCTTTCTGGACTATCCAAGAGCGATCAAGTAGTAACCACTGGACAAGTGAATCTTTCTGATCAAACTCCAGTAGAAATCATCAAATAAATTAGAAAAATTATGAATTTACCTGAAATATCCATAAAAGCGTCCGAGTATCATCCTCGTTCTCTTTATCATCCTTACCTTAGGGAGGGATTTTCTCTTACAGCCTTCTCGGCTATGAGCTTATCCCGAAAATGGAGACCAACACCATCAGTATACAGACAGTCTACCCTGGTGCCTCGCCTTCTGAGGTAGAAAATACCGTGACCATAGAAAATGCGGTATCTTCTATGGAAAATGTTAAAAAAATAGAATCTAAATCCTTTGAGAGCTTGTCATTAGTAACCATTACCCTAAACACAGGAGCAGATGTAAACTACCTAATGACCGATGCCCAAAAGAAAAATAAACGCCATTGTCAGCCAGCTGCCAGATGATGCCAAAACACCATCTTTGAATAAATTCTCACTAGATGATGTGCCAATTATGAATATATCGGTGACTTCCAAAATGTCTGAAAAAGAACTTTATGACCTTTTTGGATAAAAATCCAGCCTATTTTTCCCGTGTAAATGGTAGTAGCACAGGTAACCATGGTGGGTGGTCAGGAGAAAAGAAATCCAAGTGAACATTCACCCTGAAAAATTAGAAGGTTACGGGCTGTCTATCGCTCAGGTTCAGCAGGTTATCGCAGCATCCAACTTGGACTTTCCCAACAGGAAACGCGAAAAAACGAGAGAAAAACAGACCATCATCCGTCTAATGGGTAAAAATAGGTTCTGTGGAAGAAATGAGAAGGCTGCCTATCACTACGCCTTCTGGAATGATGATCCGCCTTGGAGATATCGCAGATATACAAGGATGGCGAGAAAGATGTAGAAAAATCGCGAGAATTAACCAAAAACACCATCTTATTACAGATTACCAAGCAGTCTGATGCCAATGCTGTAGAGGTGAGTGAAGCGATCAAAAACACTATAAAAAAACCGTAGAAAAGACTACGAAAAACAAGGAATAAAAATTAGAAATAGCGAATGACACTACAGATTACACACTGAATGCCGCGAATAATGTGATTTTTTTGACTTGTTCTTGGCTATCGTTTTGGTAGGGTTTATCATGCTCTTTTTCTTACATAGTTTGAGAAACGCAGTGATTACGATGGTGGCGATTCCTCTTTCATTGATTGCGACTTTCATTGGTCTATATTTCATGGGATACACGCTAAACCTGATGTCCTTGCTTGGGCTTTCGCTGGTGGTAGGGTATCTTGGTGGATGACGCCATCGTGGTTATTGAGAACATTCACCGCCATATGGAGATGGGTAAAAACAAAGTTCGTGCGGCTTATGATGGAGCATCTGAGATTGGATTTACCGTTACGGCGATTACTTTGGTTATCGTGGTAGTATTCCTTCCGATTGCTATGGCTACGGGACTTGTAGCGGATATCTTGGTGCAGTTCTGTGTTACGGTAATGATTTCTACAATGCTTTCCCTATTAGTATCCTTTACCATCGTGCCTTGGCTGTTCTCTAGAGTAGGAAAAACTGGAACATATCAACGAAAAATTCTTTTCTTCGGAAAAAAATAATTTTCGGTTTTGAAAACTATGCTGAACAACTTTACCCAAAAGCATTGGTAATTTGCTAAAATGGGCATTGCAATCAGTAAAAAACAAAGCTGATAACACTGGGTGTTGTTTTGGTTCTGTTCTTGGTTTCTACTATCGGGCTGTTCTCTATGGGCTACATCGGAGCGGATTTCTTCCCGAAAAGTGACAAAGGTGAGTTTTTGGTTCAGTTTGAATTAGAAAAAGATGCCTCTATCGAGAAAAAACCAATAGGCTCACTCAACAGGCGGAGCAGTACATCAGCGCAATTCCTGATGTAGAAAAAAATCATCACCACAGTAGGAAAAAGCAGATGACGGGATGGCTTCCACTTCTGGGACGAAATACAAATCCCAAATCCAAGTTTTCTTGAAAAAGATGGCAGTGTCAAAGAAAGTTCAGACATTTATTCAGCTAAACTAAAAAGAGAATTGGAGAAAAATCATCGGAGCGAAAAATAAAAAAATCGTTCAGATGGGACTCATCGAGCAGAGCAGGCACCTATTAACCTGACTGTAACAGGCACTGATCTGAAAGATGCCTTGGAATTTGCAAAACAAGCAGCGAAACAACTGGAAAAATCCCAGGAGCTTCTGAGGTGAAACTTTCCTCCGAAGATGGTAACCCAGAAATCAATGTAAAAGTAGATAGAGAAAAAAATGACTTCTCTTGGGCTGAACATTGCTTCCGTAGGACAAACGATGCAGATCGCTTTCTCTGGAAACACAGATTCTAAATATCGTGCTGGAGAATATGAATATGATATCAACATCAGATATGACGAAATCGGAAGATCTTCCATCGATGATGTTAAAAACTTGAAATTCGTAAATGCTGCTGGACAAGTAGTTCGTTTGGAGCAGTTTGCAGACATCAGCTACGGTTCTGGGCCTTCACTATTAGAAAGAAGAGATAAAAACACCTTCTGTATCTGTCCAAGCAAAAAGCTATCGGAAGACCTGCGGGAACTATCGCAGCTGAATGGGAACAGCAGCTCTCTAAAATCCAGAGAAAAAGCTGGTGTAGAATACAGATGGGGAGGAAACATGGAAAAACCAGCAGGAAGGTTTCGGTACATTAGGATTGGCTTTATTAGCGGCTATTGTCCTTATGTATTTGGTGATGGTGGCTCTGTATGACAGCTTTTGCTACGCCGTTCATCGTGATTTTCTCTGTTCCACTTTCGTTCATTGGGAGCTTTACTTCTAATGGCACTGACAGAACCAGACGCTGAATGTCTTTCACTATCTTGGGGATTATCATGCTCATTGGTCTCGTTGCGAAAAAAACGCCATCATGCTTGTGGATTTTCGCCAAACAATAGAAAAAGTGGTGGGAGACAGCACCTTTGATGCTCTGGTAGCAGCCAACCAAGCTCGTCTTCGTCCTATCTTGATGACCACCATCGCCATGGTAGCAGGGATGATACCTATTGCGATAGCATCTGGAGATGGTGCGGATATGAACCGAGGGTGTAGCGATCGTAATCATCGGAGGTCTGATGTCCTCACTATTCCTTACATTGATAGTGATTCCTGTGGTGTATTCTATCTTTGACAGCCTTGAAAGAAGGTTTAGCAAAGGAGAAAAAACAGATTACGCCAAAGAAATGGTCGCAGACTATGAGGGCGAATGCTGATTTCAAAGATGAATTTGCAGCGAAACAATAATTAATAATTTTTCATTTTTCCCTTCAAAGTTTAGCTTTGGAGGATTTTTATTTATATTTTTGAGAAAGATGATTTATTTTTTTCTTTTTAACAAAGCAAAAACTAAATTTGCGAATATTTTATAATATGAAAATCATAGACCGCTATATTATTAAAAAAATATTTGGGAACACTGGGCTTTATGCTGGCGCTATTATCCATCATTGTGGTAATTATAGATGTACAGTCCAAAGGCTCCCAGAATAGAAGAAACAGCTTCACCGTGGGATATTTCCTGCTTCATTTTTTTATCCGTTTTGGGTAGTCTATTTGGTGATTACCTTTATGTCTATTTTTGGTTTTCGTTTCTATTATTTTCTTCACTTCACAGATGGCTAACAATACCGAAAATTGTCGCCGTTCTCAGTAGTGGTGCTAGTTTTCATAGATTTTTCGCGCCCGTATTTTTATGTAGGAATTTTTTTCTGATGCTCCTCACCCCTTGCTACCAATCATTTTTATTCTTCCTTGGGCTAATGGAAAGAAAAACGAACTCATCATTTACACCTATAATAGCAGTAACAGGAATAAATACATAGACATCACGACCATATCTGCACAGCTTTCGCAGACGGAATATATTTTTATCAACAGCTACCACCAGCTCAACCAAAAGAGGCTCTGGCTACAAGTATCAAAAATTTGATAAAAAGGAAAATGGTTTATCAGCTCATCGCTACAGATGTGGCTTGGGACAAGAAAAGACAAACTCTTTCGTCTAAGTAATTACCTCGAAAAACCATCAATCCTGATGACACGGAACACTAAACAGCGGTAACGAAAAGACCCAAAGTTTTCGGGGCTATCGCCAGAGGAATTATTCCCAAATGACCTGGAAGCCGAGAACAAAAACACGCCCGACCTTATAAAAATTCATCGAAAGAGAAAAATAAAAAGGCAACAGCAACCTAAACACCTATCTAAACGAGCTCCACCAGCGCACCTCTATGCCTGTGTCTATTTTTCATCTTGTCTATTTTGGCATTGTCGCTTTCTTCACAGAAACGAAGAGGAGGAAATGGGCAGAATCTGGCTGTGGGCATCTCACTGGCTTTCACATTCATTTTTCTCCTTTTGAGGTGCTGAAAGTTCTCTCTTCTAACCAAAGCCTTCCGCCGCTCCTTGCTATGTGGATTCCCAATATCATTTTCGGGCTGTGGCTATACATTTGTATAGAAAAAGAGCAAATGAGTAATCAGTAAAGCAATTTTATTTCTTTATGATAAAACCTTTTCAGGCCTTCGTTTTTCAAGGTCTATCCATAGATATCCTTGTTCATCTACTTTCTTTTGATTATGCCATTTTGTCTTATTTTTGTCAATTTCAAAACAGAAACTTCATCTCTCTTAAATAAAAATGATGATATTGGTCTAATATTTCTTCCGAAGAAATAGGCTCAAAAACTTTTTCTAAAAAATGCGTGCATTTCTTTTTGTCCAGTTTTCTAGGTCAAATTTCTTTTTCGTTTGGGTAAGAATAGAGCCTGCTTTTGGGAGATTTTGGAAATTTCGCTGTAAAAGATTTAGCCCTATACCGATTATAAAATAGACATTTTTCCCTATCTTCTTTTTTTCTCAATGAGCATTCCTGACACCTTTTTGTGATGGATGATGATATCATTAGGCCACTTTTACTTCTACTTTTGTTTCTGTCTTTTTGGCAATAAAATCGCGTAAAATGTTTGCGGTATGGAAATTGAATAAGATATCAGACTGCGAAACTTCTTTTTGCAGCAAAGCCATAGAAAAAAAGCCAAATTTTGGTTCGGTGCTATATCCCAAGTGTTGCCATACTGCCCTCTTCCTTTAGTTTGGTCAAAGGTGTAGAGCGTCAGTTCCCTGATACCATTATGGCTTTTTAGCAGATTGATAATCTCATCATTGGTAGATAAGCACTGTTGAATATAAAATAATGTATCCACTTCATAAATTTATGACGGATAAATATAAAAATATTTCTTTGATTTAAAGTAAAAAAAGAATAAATTTTGCAACTAATACAATAATATATATATCTAAATGAGTATAAAATCAGAAAAACAACTTCTAATAAACACCATCATAGACAGTATACAAGATACTAAGGGAGAGGATATTAGAATTTTTGGATCTCTACCAACATAGAGAATGCGGCTGCGGACTATTTCATCATCTGCAGCGCAAATTCAAACACACAGGTAAATGCTATCGCAGGAAATATCGAGAGAAGAGTAAGAAATGAGCTCAAAGAGCGCCCATGGCATACTCGAGGGCGAAGAAAATGCGCTTTGGGTTTTGGTAGATTACATCTCCGTGGTAGTGCATGTTTTCCAGAAACACATCCGCGAATACTATGACATAGAAGACCTTTGGAGCGATGCCAAAGTCACTGTCATAGAAAAATCAAGACAATTTATTTAACTAAGAAAAAAATATGTATGAACAAAGGATTTAATTGGTTCTATGTAGTCATTCTCATTGCCTTGGGAATGCTATTTTATCCGATGCTAAACTCATCTTCTTCGGTCAAACCGATAGATGAGGATACATTTTTCGGTCTAATGCAGCAAGGAAAATAAAAGAAATAAAAAGTATACCGCGACACACATAGAGCTGACATTTTTAACATCTGAAGCAAGAAAAAGTCTGAAAACCAAAAAGATGTAATGCTTCCTTTTTCACAAGGAGCAAATCCTGATTTGGAGCTATCCTACGGAGATCTAAAAATATCTTCAAGAAAGATTCCATGATATAAAAAGACAAATCCTGAGATAAAAACCATTATCAATTTTGAAGATTCTGGTTCAGCCATGAAGAGCTCACTTATCTCTATGTTTATGTGGATTGCCTTTTTCTGCCCTACTCTACTACTTCATTTTCAGAAGAATGGGTGGCAGCGGCGGTGGTGGAAACAGCAGTATGTTTAACATTGGGCGTTCCAGCCAAACTAATCAATGAAAAAGATGCTGTTGTCACTTTTAAAGATGTAGCGGGTCTGGAAGGAGCAAAAAGAAGAGTTCAAGAAGTAGTGGACTTCCTTAGAAATGCTGAAAAATACACTAAATTAGGGTGGTAAAATCCCTAAAGGAGTGCTGCTGGTAGGCCCTCCAGGAACAGGGAAAAACCCTTCTAGCAAAAAGCCGTGGCAGGAGAAGCAAAAGTACCTTTCTTCTCACTTTCAGGGTCTGATTTTGTGGAAATGTTCGTGGGTGTAGGAGCATCCCGTGTGCGTGACCTATTTGCCCAAGCAAAAGCAAAATCTCCTGCGATTATATTCATCGATGAGATAGATGCTATCGGTAGAGCCAGAAGTAAAAAGTAATTTCAGTGGAGCTAATGATGAGAGAGAAAACACTCTTAACCAGCTACTTACAGAAATGGATGGTTTCGAACGGATACTAATGTCATCGTGATGGCGGCTACCAACCGTGCAGATATCTTGGACAAGGCTCTTCTTAGAGCAGGGAAGATTTGACAGAGAAATTTATGTAGACCTTCCAGAAGTCCACGAACGAAAAGAAATTTTTTTGAAGTTCATCTAAAGAAAAATCAAACTTGATGATTCTGTAGATAAAGAATTTTTAGCAAAACAAACGCCAGGGTTCAGTGGTGCTGATATTGCGAAACTTATGTAATGAGGCTGCTCTTATCGCCGCGAGAAACAACCACGAAAGCGTTACTAAACAGGATTTCCTAGATGCTGTGGATAGAATCATCGGTGGTTTGGAAAAGAAAAAGTTTGGCAATAAAACCTTCCGAAAAAAAGAAGAATTGCCATCCACGAAGCAGGACACGCTACCATATCTTGGCTTACAGAACATGCCAACCCATTGCTAAAAAGTGACTATCGTTCCTAGAGGGGCGTTCACTGGGCGCAGCTTGGTATCTTCCTGAAGAAAGACAGCTGACCACTACAGAGCAAATACTGGATGAAATGTGTGCTACCCTAGGAGGGCGTGCCGCTGAGCAGGTGGTATATAATAATATATCTACTGAGCGCTTTTCGACTCTGGAGAAAGTAACCAAAAGAGCTCAAGCTATGGTTACCGTATATGGTCTGAATGACAAGATAGGAAACATTTCTTATTATGACAGTTCTGGACAGTCTGAATATAACTTTGGGAAACCATATTCAGAACATACAGCAAAGACCATAGATGAAGAAATATCCAAAAATCGTTGAAAATCAATACCAAAGAGCCATTAGAATTTTAACTGAAAAACAGAGATAAATTAGAGGCTTTAGCGGATAAACTCATCGAAAAAGAAGTGATTTTCCGAGAAGACTTGGAAGAAATCTTCGGAAAGAGAGCATGGGAAACCAGAAGTTGCTGAAACTTCTAAAAAGAGGAACAAAAATCCTATTCCAGCAGAAAACTCTACTCCTCCCGTGACTGACACTCCAGAGGAAGAAAAAAACCTTCCGAAAAATGATGAAATAAAAGATTCTCAATCATAATTTAAAATAAACCTCTCTATAAAATCAGAGAGGTTTTTATTTGCAAAAACTGAGATTTATACTTTTTTCAGAAAAATCTTCCGTTATTTCATTTAAAGATAATATTAATTTTGTTTGTCATTTCTTCATAAAACCTGTTTGTGATTTATTCAAAATTATTATTAACTTCGTAACTTATTAGTATATTTTCGTATCATAATTGAGCTTTTTAAAAACTTATTTGATAAAAATCTTCGGCGGCGAAGGAAAAATAAATCTCCTCAAGGCTTCTTTGATTATGGAGACACACTAAAAGCATGCCGATGTTGATTATAAATTTGCTCAACTATTCACTCTTTCTGGAGGATTTTTAACTACTGCGGAGATGAGGCTGAGGCTTTGTCTCGTCCTTCACGATATCATCGATTCTCGAAAAATATCACCTCTGTTTTCTGCTGTGATGAGGATTTACAGAAATTCTTAGATGTTACGAAAAACGCCTTATACAGGGCTTCTATGCAAACAAAAATAATGCTGCTTTTATCACTTGTGAATATTTAATTGCTTTTCGATGCAAAATCGTGCTTTCAAGTGATAATATACTGCATTTTAATAATCAGATGCTTCCCTGAAAAATCATCGTTATGGCGAATGTTTCGCAGATAGTGGAAGACCCTCAGCGAGGCCATGTCAAGAATAAAAACGGAAAAAGCCACATAAAAAATAACCTCAATAAGCGGCGGAAAAGTCAAATTTAGACAATCCAAAACAAGAAATATCCAAAACTTTTCTTACTTTTGCTCGAAGATTAATTTTTAAATTTCTAATTTTTGGATAAGAATTTAATTCAGCGTATTATTTCGGAGCAGTCTATGGTTTGGTCGTTTTTCTATGCACTACCCATTTTCGGCTCTGTTTACTTAAAAGATTTCCTAAATATTGATGTAAAACAAGAGTACTTGTACCTTTCTTTTTATTTTCATTTTTAATAGTGGTCGGTGCTTGGGAAGCGATTAGAATAATGAAATTCAGCGAAGGCTGGTGGAAATGGATAGTTTTTCCCAGTGGGATTCATCGTTTTTATAGATTTGGGCTAAGATTCCTAAATCATGATTTTCTACTTTTATCTTTTAATATCCAAGAGCTTTTTGGGTATTGCCCTAGTTTTCATTGCTTCATTTACTTTTATTTAAATACCCGAATGAACTTTTATTATGACAATGGGAAACTGATATTCATCGTAATTTATGTATTTCTCTCATTTTTCATTCTGCATTAGGGCTTCTATGTTTAATTATTCCGAAAAACATTTTGGCTGGGAGACTTTTCGTCTTGTTTACGCTAATGTGAGTAGTGATGGTTTTGCGTATTTTGCTGGAAGAATGTTTGGAAAGCATAAAATGGCTCCGAAAAAATCAGCCCGAAAAACTTGGGAAGGCTTTGCTGGTGGAGTAATCTGCACCTTTGATTTTAGGATTCTTCATTGAACAAAACATGCCTGAACTGAGAGGAAACTGGATTATCATTGGGCTTCTTGTTTCTATTTTTGCTCCACTTGGAGACTTGGTAGAAAGTCAGCTAAAAAGAACTTTCGGCGTGAAGGACAGTGGAAACATCATCCCCTGGGCATGGCGGTGTGCTGGACAGACTGGACAGTTTCATCCTATGTGCACCTGTGATATATTTATATTTTTATTATAGAAAATTTAATTTAAACACATAAAAATTATGACACTTCATAGAGAAGGAAAAAGGGACTATTATCGTTTCTTTATTGGTTTTAACCTTGTTATCTGCCATTTCACATTTTTTCTTGGTAGATATTCGGTATTGGTAACCCTGCCTTTTACTTATTTTTATTTTGCTTGGTTGTTTGGTTTTTCCGTGTTCCAAACAGAAATATTTCAGAACATACGGACACTGTGGTGGCGCCTGTTGATGGGAAGGTAGTAATGATAAAAGAAGTAGAAGAAGATGAGGTTTTGAAAACAAAATGCCTTCAGATTTCTATTTTCATGTCGCCTCTCAATGTACATATATGCAGATATCCTGTGACAGGAAAAGTTTCCTACCGAAAAATACCACGCTGGGAAATACCTGATGGCTTGGAACGAAAAATCCTCCACAGAAAAACGAAAGAACAACGATAGCTGTGGATACTCTGACTAATCAAAAAGTAGTATTCAGACAGATTGCAGGATATGTCGCGAGAAGAATCGTAATGTATTCAGAAGTGGGCGATGATGCAAAAAGCTGGGCACGAGCTGGGCTTCATCAAATTCGGTTCTAGGATGGATGTTTTTCTTGCCAATCGGCACAGAAGTTCTCTGCAAAATAGGAGACATTACCACAGGAGGTATCGATGTAATCGCAAAACTGAAAAACGCATAAAAACTAAAGCTGCCATTATTTGGCAGCTTTTTATATTCCTTCTTTTTCTACAATTTTCCTTAAAAATCTAATATTGTCTCTTCCAGAGATTTTCAGGTATTTTCCTCCAGCGGCGTTGATATGTCCGCCGCCATTGAAATATTTTCTAGCGAACTGATTGACATCCACATCTTCTTTCGAACGGAAAGATATTTTGATAAAATCTTCATAAAGGTCTTCCATAAAGAAAGCTGAAACCTTCACACCAGCGAGGCTCAGCCCATAATTTACAAAGCCATCAGTATCTCCCTTTTTCAAAGCCAAATTTCCTGCAATTCTGTTCTTTTTGAGCCAAAGAACAGCTATTTCGTTATCTTTAACCAATTCCACTCGCCCTAAAATCAAGGAAAGCAGTTTCAGATCGGCTCACTGTATTATTATCCCAGGTGTTAGAACTAATCTCAGCAGGATTTGCGCCTTTTCTCTATTAAATTTGCGATAATTCTGTGAGTAGTGCACTTGTGGAACGGTACCGAAAAGCCTCCGTATCGGTCATTATCCCTGTATATAGGCATTTTGCTGTGTTTTCATCTACTAAATTTTTCCTGTCCCAGCGCTTCTATAAAATGATAAAACCATCTGCGAAGTAGCAGGAATATTGGTATCGGAATAGACAAAATCAAACTCACCAGGCTGCTGGTGGTGGTCTATCAAGATTTTAACGGCTTTAGAATTGCTTACCCAGTCGCCTACCATTCCTATCCTTGTATAAGTATTAAAAATCAAACAGAATACCACTTCCGCGGCCTCTATCAGCTCTATGGCTTTTCTTTTTATACTCTGCGATGGTTATTTTTGGCTTCGGGCATCCATTTTAGGAATTTTGGGAAGTCGTTGGGAACGATGATTTCTGCCTCTACGCCTCTATTCCTAAGGAAATGCTTTAGCCCAAGACTACTCCCAATGGCATCTCCATCAGGGTTGTAATGGGTAACGATTACTATTTTTTTCTTTTACTGAAATCAGATTTTCTATCTCTGACAAAGCCTCTTTTACTAAACATAAAATATATTTATATGATTTTAGAGTTTCTTTCACTCTACAAAACTGGCTTATTATTTACATAAGCAGGAATAAAGATATCTAGCCCAACCCCTACTACTACAAGTAATATAGTCTTCCTTCGCTCATTTTTGAAATTTTCTGAATTTCATCTTTACTAATTACTTGTTGCTCCTTATCTACAACTCCTATGATTTCGATCTTCTTGCTCTTTTTATAAATTGGAATTTTTATTTTACTCCCATTTACTTTATGCAGTATATTCTGCATTTTCTTTCAGAGCAGAGTAATCAAAATTATTTTTGAACTGACTTTCACTGAAGTACAAGACAGCAAATTTGCCATTAGCAATAAGGCTACTATTCCTTTTTATCTTGGTCATAATGTTTTTCTTTTCTAATCATTCAACTTCAGCACTGCCATAAATGCAGACTGAGGAACTTCTACACGACCAATTTGTTTCATTTTTTTCTTTCCTTCTTTTTGTTTTTCAAGGAGTTTTCTCTTACGAGAGATGTCACCACCATAGCATTTTGCGGTTACATCTTTACGAAGGGCTTTTATGGTTTCTCGAGCGATTACTTTAGTTCCCAGAGCCGCCTGAACCGCGATGTCAAACTGCTGTCTCGGTATCAGTTCACGAAGTTTTTCGCACATTTTTTTACCGATGTTATAGGCGTTAGAATCGTGTATCAGGAAGAAAGCGCATCCACCTATATCTCCATTGATAAGGATATCCATTTTCACCAATTTAGACGGACGGAAAGCCTATTGGGTGATAGTCAAACGATGCATATCCTTTGAAATAGACTTTTTAATCGGTCATAAAAAATCAAACACCACCTCTGATAACGGCATATTGAAAATCAATTCCACTCGGTCAGAAGTCAAATAAGACTGATTAACGATTTCACCTCGTTTTTCTATACAAAGCGTCATCACAGCTCCCCACAAAATCAGACTTAGTGATGATAGAAGCCTTTATATACGGCTCTTCTACTCTGTCCATCGTGGTAGGGTCCATCATCTCGGATGGGTTATTGATGAGGATAGGAAACATCTGGTTCTTTCTTGGTGTAGCCGTGGTAAGATACATTGGGAACAGTAGTGATTACATTCATCCCAAATTCCCTGTCGAGACGCTCCTGAACAATCTCCATGTGAAGCATTCCAAGGAAACCACATCGGAAACCAAAGCCCAGCGCCGCCGAACTTTCCGCCTCGAAAACAAGCGAAGCATCATTCAGCCTTAGTTTTTCTAATGAAGCCCTAAGTTCCTCAAAATCCTCTGATTCTATCGGATAAATCCCGGCAATACCATCGGTTTTCACCTCTTCGAAACCTTCTATCGGTGCAGGAGCTGGGTTTTTCAGTGGAAGTAATGGTGTCCCCTACTTTTCACCTCTCGGGCATCCTTTATCCCAGAAATGATGTAGCCCACATCTCCACATTTTATCTCTTGTTTAGGCGCTTGTTTTAGTTTTAAAGTTCCCACCTCATCGGCATCATAGGTGCGGTCTGTCGCCATAAATTTCACTTTCTGCCCTTTCTTGATGCTTCCATTTACCACTTTGAAATAAGCTTCAATTCCTCTAAAATGGGTTAAACACAGAGTCAAAAAAATCAATGCCTGCAGCGGTGCATCTGGGTCGCCCTCTGGCGCTGGGATTCTCTCACGATCTGCTCTAGAAGTTCTTTCACTCCTGCTCCTGTTTTTCCCAGAAACACGAAGAACATCCTCTGGCTTACAGCCCAAAAAGATTGACAATTTCATCTGTAACCTCCTCAGGATTTGCTGAAGGAAGGTCTATTTTATTCAAAATTGGAATAATTTCCAAATCATTTTCTAATGCCAAATAAAGATTGGAAATAGTCTGAGCCTGAATACTTTGCGCTGCATCTACAATCAGCAAATGCTCCTTCGCACGCCGCAATAGAACGCGAAACTTCATACGAGAAAATCCACATGCCCAGGAGTATCGATAAGGTTAAGAACATATTTTTTTCGCCCTTGTATTCATAATCCATCTGGATAGCGTGGGATTTTATGGTAATTCCTCGCTCCTTTTTCCAAATCCATATCATCAAGAGTCTGCGCCTGTAACTCCCTCTGTGTCACTGTATTAGTATACTCCAAAAAGTCGGTCTGCCAAAGGTAGATTTTACCGTGGTCAATATGTGCAATGATGCAAAAATTTCTTATATTTTTCATTTCAAAAAAATCAGTATCCTGCAAAGATAACAAAAAGAGACTGAAAAATCAATCTCTTTTTGGTATAAATTATTATTCTTCTAACATATAATAGCCTGTAAGATGGTCTATATAATATTTGGATTTTCTTTGGCTTGTTCTTTTTAGCTTTTATTACTTGCTATGATTCCATCTATTGACCTCCTAATGCTCCAAACATAAAACCATAAACCATTTGTGTCTGTGGTGGGAAAAGAGAAGCATGATTAGACATGATATAATAACCTCTATTATCTTTTTCCATTTCTACGAAACCTACAAGAGTATTTTTTATAGGCTTTTCCCATCAGCAACATAGATACTAATTTTTGTCTCGCTGGAATCCTTGTTTTATCTTCTTTTACCGCTCTAACAACCTCACCTTTTTCATTTTTACAATAGTAAAATGTCCTTCTTCTAGTGTCTGTCTAAAAACGAGTAATAACTTTTATAAACCCCTGTCCTTTAATGTAGTTTCTCCAAAGGCTGGCATATTTTGTTTCATTACTTCTTCATAATTAGCAAGATTTTCCTGCGAAAGTTCTTCTTTCAAGGAACAATTTTTGTATGATTTTATATTACATTTCCGAGAAGAGCAGGAATAGCACGAACCAAAACATTTGAATTTCCTTGGTCAAAAGTACCGTATCCACTTTAGAGATATAATGAAATTTATCCGCTTTTTGCAAATACACCCGCAGAAACTTCCAATTTGTTTTTGAGCATCTTCTTGCGAAATATTTAGTTTTTCTCAAAACTAAATACAATCTCATCTTTTTCCTTTAGTTTGATTATACTTTTCAAACCATTCTTTCACGGCTTGTTTTTCTTCTTTTTGAAAAACCACCTTAGATTCTTTTTCCTGAAGAAAATTTTTAATCTGCCCCACTTCTTTGTTCTCTCTCAAATCCAATAAATTCAGACTTTTTGTAGATTTCATAGGGTCTTGAATGTTGACATTTAGCTTGATTTCCTCTATGTTTTGCCCAAATACAAGATTTAAACAGAACATAGACAATGATAAAAAAATACTGCTCTCATAAATTTTATTTTTCATGAAGATAAATAATAAATCTCAACTATAACTAAAAGAGACTCGAAAAATATCAGTCTCTTTTGCTATAAATTTATTTAGTCTTATGTTTGTCTTTATCGTGTTTTATGCTTAAAGGAATCCTTTGATATCTTTCTCATTTTATAAATTTTTCAAAACCTGCTGTGGAGAAAAGGTGTTCCAATAATTTTTGGAGTAAAATTTTCTGTTATCCAAAACCTTTTGAGCAACTTCAAAACCAAGGTTTATCTTTCTAAAGCCTCTTCATCAGTCAGGTTTTTCATGAGCACCCATAGGTTTAAAAAGCTTTTATTTCCCTTTGCGCTTTTAAGATATTCACTAAGAAGTTTCTCCACAGTATCTTTTTTTCTCACCAGAAAGCTCTAATTCTTTTGATGATTTTATTAACACTCAACTGCTGAATGAAAAGCCATTTTCTCTCATGTGTCATTTTTCTCAAAAATCATGAATATAGCTTTTCTCTTGTCCTCGTGGTGTTTTCCATTGTTCTTTTTGTGCAGAAACCAGCATTCCAAAAGATATAGCTAATAAAAATATTTTTCATTTTTAAAAATTTTAATTAATATAAATCCAAAAAGGTGTCTTGTTCATAATTACTAGTCAGCTCCTGAAGTTCCTCTTCTGCTCATGACATTTAGAACCTCTTCCATTTTGAGTTTTTGTAGAAAAGATTTTTATTTTTCTGCTCAGAAACATCATCAGAACTCTGCCCTGCGAAAGATGTTTTCGGTTCTGTATAGGATTGATTCTCTACCGCTTCTTGATTTACAACATCTGCTTGAGGTTCAGTATTTTGCTCTTGATTTAGAGTGGAAATATTTTCACTCTGAACCATCTGAGGATTTTGTATCACTTCCGCATTTTTATTCTTGAAATTTATAAAAACGAAAATCCCAAAAATCACCGCTATCGCAGCTGCAGAAGCCCACGCTGGGTTTTATTTTAAACCTTTTCACAGGTCGTTTTTCACCCTCACTGTTTTTATCCAAAACTTTTTCCTGCATTTCCTCGAAAAAGTTTTTCTGGCAGTTTAGGCGTTTTTCGCTCCCATTTTTCTATATCTATTTTTCATTTTTAAAATTCTTCGCTATGGTCTAAAAATATACTGTTCTATTTTTGCTTTTCGCATAGTGATAGTTGGTTTTCAGCGTACTTACTGACATATCCAAAAATCTTGCTAATCTCCCTCATACGGCAGGTCATCATAATACTCTCAGCGTAAAAACCATCCTCTGTTTTTCTGGTAGTTTTTGTATCGCATTTTGTAGTAAAATCTTCTATCTCATCAGCATTTCTCCCGCTATTTTCTGCTTTTTGGTTTTTCTAGATAGACATCTGCATCCTGCTCCGTTTTCTGCATCACCTTTTGTTCAGATATTGCAGAGCCCTCGTTAGACGCTATCCTGTAGAGCCATGTGAGAGCTGGCTGTCTTTCTTGAATTGTGAAAAAATTCTGATAGACTTTGATAAAAGTTTCCTGCAAAACATCCTTTTGCGGCATCTTCATCATCAACCAGCCTACGAATATGCCAATACAACCGACTATGATATGCATTCATCATCATATGAAGTCCTTTTTTTCTTGATTTTCAGGACTTTGCATAAGACAGATAATATCTTCATCTTTTACCTTCATTGGGTTCTTCTATTTGTTTGATGATGCGAAAGGTTAAATCTAAAATTAAAAATTTAAATATAACTGACAGTTATAACAACGAAAAAAATGTCCAAAAGATAGACTCTTTCAGACACTGTTATTTTATTTTTCAGAAGACAGATTATCTTTTTAGCTCTTGCTTCGCTAACTGTCAATCTTTTTCTTCCTTTTGCTCTTCTTGCAGCTAAAACCTCTTCTACCATTAGGTGTAGACATTCTTTCTCTAAACCCATGTTTGTTTCTTCTCTTTCTTTCTGATGGTTGGAATGTTCTTTTTCATTTTATATACTTTTTCTTGTAAGAGGTAGCATTACTGCTCCATTACTTTTTAAACTTAAAATTATTCTCCTTTTGAGAGTGCAAAAGATAATTATCTACTTCAAGCAAGAAGATTTTTATTTTTATTTTTATGAAAAATTTTCCACGACAAAGAAAAATTCAGTAATGTTCACTTTCATACACAACGATATACAAAACATCACAAACTCCTTCACATTCAGATACAGCATCATAGAGAAAAGAACTGCTGCCATCACATCTATTATTTTGGATGTTTTTGGTTTTGTAGCCTCGATTATTTTATGAATAGACACCACCAATCCGATGGAAAACAAAATTATTTTAATTATCTTGAAGTTCATTTTAGATTTTTAGCGTTCCCGAATATTACATAAGATTTACCCTTTGGATAAATCTTATTTTTCTATTGATGATATTTTAGTTTTTGTTTCCAGTCAGCATTTCTTGATGTGTCTGCTTTTTTACACCATTGCTGATATTGTAAGCGAATCCAAGTCCAAGTGTCTGTTTCAGCTGAGTTTTTCTGATTTGGTTATGGTCATACACTAGGTCAAGAGTGATATTAGACGAAATATACTTGTTGATTTTTCAAATTAAGAATTCCGCTGTATCCCATTGCGATTCTTTCTGGGTGGTCTAGATAGTTAGAGAACAACCAAGCTTTTGTTTGTCAAATGGATGTTTTCCATCAATTTCACTTTTATAAGAAGCATCTGCATAGAACCCGAACTGGAACAGCATGCTGTCTCCATCGTTTTTAAGACCGTAGTTTCCTTTGTACTGTAAATCTTTGTCTAAAACAAAAGTCATTCTTGCGTTAGCAGGTCTCAAAAGTAAGCGTGAAAATCCTCATTTGGTTTATAAGTAAAACCAGCCCCGATATTCAGGTATCCTGGCGCCATAAAGCTGAGATATTTTCGCAGCGCTTGGATTGTTCCCGTCAGCATATCCATTGTCAAACTGAGAAAGAAAGCTTGCTCCAGCAGATACATACCAGTTTTAGAGATAGCTCTACCGTAGTTGGTGCTGATATTGATATTATCCTGTGTTTTTCTGTTTCCTAATCCTTGAGTGTTATTTCTTCCGTATCCTAGGATAATATTGTTTTTCCCAAAGGTCTTTGTCTTTTTGGTAAGTGAAATTATAGTTCACTCCTACTAACCAACCCAAGTTATTAGCTCCACCGCCTACCCAGTTAGAGAATGCCGCTTGGTTTAGCATCAATGTGTTTTTGCCCTTCTATAGACCAGTCGGTGGTTCTGGCTCTGCCACTTTTTTTCTTCTACCACTGCAGCTACAGAATCTGTAACTACTTCATTTTCTTGTGCGGAGTAAACCCAAAAAGAGCACTCTAAATTGTCAATAAGATCATCTTTTTATAAAAATTACTATTATTTTGCATTCAACTTTGTTCCTTCTAAATTGTAGCATTCATAAGGTTCTGCCTTTTTCTAATTTCTTTACTAGTTCAAATATTTCTTTATCACTATTAAATCTAATATAATTCAAGACCTTACGCTTGGGATTATAATTTTTTCCATCTTTATCAACGATTGTACTGTTTCCTTTGTTTCCAATTTGTAAATAATTAGAGTAAGGATCTGATAGTCGAGAAAAACTTTCTTTTTCTTTAAAAATCAACTCGCCATCTTTAGTATATATATCATTCACTCCTCTATAGTACACATTAGGCTCCGTCTCTATATGTTCTGTTTATATATATTAAATTTTCCAATTCACCATAGGATTGAACACGATCTTCTTCCGTATAAAGTATTTCCCCTGTTTTAATATTTTTCACTTCATAATATTTTTCATATTTTACATATTGAAAAATACTATTTCTTGAAACTTTATAAAATCTGGGAACAAGTATTTCTTTTTCAGTAAGACTATATTGATTTGTCTTATAATAACTCTTGATATCATAAACATAAGATTACCATTTTTCTCCATATATTTTTACTCTTGCTTTATCCTCATAAAAATTTTTTCCACTACGGTCGACAACTCTCTTCACATTATTTCCTAAATATACTACAAAAAATCTCTAGCTTTTTCCCTTTCTCCTATTTCTTCAATTCCTGGTTGATCAATTTCAAAAATTTGTTTCTGAGACCTAGGTTCTACCACCTTATATCATTAGGAACTTTTAGAACAAAAAAGTTTATGATATGGAAGAGATTTGTGATATTCCAATCCCTTTGAAATCTAGCAAATTGCCTATCCAACAAATGATAAATTTTAAATCTGATTATTTTTCTTCTACTGAAACATATGGCGGAAATAAATAACTAATATCATCTACATCTTTTTGTCTAACAATATTTTTACCTGTTTCATCTATCAGATTAACTTTTTAATGTTTAGTGATGATGAACGATTGTAAAAGATTTATCATTTAAATTGATCTTATTAGAATATCCAACACCAATAAGTGAAAAAGGTATTCTGATGAAACATTCTTTGTTTCTCCATTTTTAGAAATAATTTTAAGATTAGGACAATGAGTAACTTCTGAATAATCTTTTACATTTATCTGAGTATAGCTTAGAAACCATCTTTGAAAAACATTAATAAAAAATTTAAATTCTCAAGCAATGGTTCTTCTTTTCCATTAGGTGAAATCAATATGTACTTTTTGCCTTTTTCCACATAATCGTACATGAAATTAAAAACCATTCTCATCTAATGGCATATTAGTAGAAATAATCCCATAACCCCTATTTACCAAATCATCTATAAGTTTTTCATCTATTTCCTAACAGGCTGAGTCTCAATATACTGCACAGGCAGATAGCTTTCCTCTTTCTCTATAGGTAGAATAGCAGGTGCTGTGGGAGAACTCTGTATTTTCTTTTTAGTATTATTCTTTTGGCAAAGAAAAATGAAAACCCAACATTAATAAAAATAGTAAGTATTTTTCTATTTTATTCTATTTTTAGATTTGACAAAAGTATAAAAATAAATTTTAATCCCAATTTTTTTCTTCTCTATCTATTTTATAGACAAAAATTCCTCCGTATTTTCTACGAAGGGAATTCTCGTTATTCAACTGTTATCTTGACAGGCACATAATACTTACTTCTAACTTTTTCCCCTTTACTTCAGCAGGAATCCATTTGGTTTGTATGGATTTTACTGCTCTTTTCTATCTCTTCATTAAAAGATTGATTTTCTCCTTTGCTGAAATATCGGAAATTGCACCGTCTGGCTCAACAGTAAATGTCAAGACAGATGATATTGTTGCTTTGGAAATCGGTTTTCTTTCGAAAAATCCATTTTCTACTTCTTCCAGCCCCTTCATACTCATCTATTTTATCTGCATCTACCTTTGAAGCTAACAAATTACGAAAACCATCTATTCCTCCCTCTGGAAAAACAGCTTCTTTATCAATTTTGTCTCACATCTTTATCAACTTCATCAGTATCTTTTATATACAACCTCTTCTTCTGTTGTTTTGAGGTTCTGATGATTTTTGTCCACAAGCCACACCTAAAAACAAAACAACTGCTAAAACAGATAATTTTAAAAATCTCATAATCTAATATTTTTAAAAATAAAAATTTCTATCCTTTTTCGTTATTCAATCCTCATTTTGATAGACATATTATAAAGAAACCTTACTTTTTGCCTTTTTATTTCCGCAGGAATCCATTTGACATTTATGGACAGAGCTGCTTTTTCCATTTCTTTATTAAAAAGATTGGTTTTCCCTTTGCCAAAAACATTAGACAATGTTCCACTGGGTTCAACTACGAATGTCAATCTCGTGGATAACAAAACCGGCGGAACGGGTTTCTTTTCAGAGACAGCTCTTGGATTTCTTCTTTTTCTTCAGAGAAACCCTCATACTTATCTATTTTTATCTAAATCAGTATTTGATGCCAATAATTCACGAAAACCAGTCTCGCCTCCTTTTTGAGAAAGCCGCTTCTTTTATCGACAAAGTCAATATTTTTTTATATACAACCTCTTCCCTTACTGGTTTGGATACAGCCCTCTTGCCCATAAGCTGTTCCAAAAATAAAACAACTACTAAAAAGGCACCTAAAATATCTCATAAACGAATCTTTTTCCCAAAGATAAAACTTTTTATCCTTTCTTTTTATCTATTAATGAATAAAAATTCCCTCCGTATTTTCTACGAAGGGTGTTTTTAATCCTCTATTGTCATCTTAATAGGCATTCTCATGGGAGTCTTTTTCTTTCTCCTTCCTCAAAAATCCACCTAGTTTTTATAGATTTTACAACTCTTTCAATCTCTTTATTAAAAGAACTATTTTCTCCTTTTTGCTGAAAATCCCAGACAATGTCCCATCTATCTCAACTATGAATTCTAAACTAGATTTCAATATTGTTTTAGGAACAGGTCTTCTCTAAAAATTAGATGTCGGAGCTCTTTAGCTTGTTCCGCAGGCAAATGCTGAAATGGGTCTATTCTATTATACTTTATTTTTGATGCAACTAACTGACGAAATCCATTAATTCCTCCATCTGGAAAAATTTGGAATATTAGTGGATGTATAATTTGCTGTCTCCTCTGGCAGCGGCTTAGGTGTTTCTTGCGCACAAAGCCACTCCAAAAATAAAAAACGCTTACTAAAAATAGGTAATTTTAAAAATCTCATATATTAATATTTTTCCCAAAGATAAGACATTTGAGTCTAAATATTTTCTTGTTTGATTATATTAAATTAACTGGAATTTTATTTGTCATTAAACCAAAAATTTAACTCATTACATAGGATTTTTCTTATCTTTGCCCTATTCAAAAATCAAATAATGGCAAATAGTTTAATACCAAAGTTACAGGCAATCAAACAAAGATATAATGAAGTAGCGGATCTTATCATCCAGCCAGATGTAATCTCTGACCAAAAAAAGATATTCTTCTCTTTAAATAAAGAATACAGCGATTTGGGAAAAGTGGTGGCTGTTTTTGACCAATCATGAACACCAAAAACTCCATAGAAGAAGCTGATGAAATCATCGCCACAGAATCTGATAAGGATATGATAGATTTGGCTAAAATGGAGAAGCAGGAAAGTCTGGCACTTATCCCAAAATTAGAAGAAGACTTGAAAAATCCTCCCTCATCCCGAAAGACTCCAGCAGATGACAAGAATGTCATGGTGGAGCTCCGTGCAGGAACGGGCGGTGACGAGGCTGCTATTTTTCGTGGAAGATGTGTATAGAATGTACACGATGTATTTCAAGTCAAAAGGCTGGAGACACGAAGTTACCGACTACAATGAGGCCGCAAAAGGTTACAAGGAACTCATCATGAGAGTAGAAGGCGAGGGCGTGTATGGAATCATGAAATTTGAGTCTGGTGTTCACCGTGTTCAGCGTGTTCCAGAGACCGAGTCCCAAGGGCGTGTACATACCTCAGCGATTACCGTAGCCGTACTACCAGAAGCAGAGGAAGTAGATGTGGAAATCAACCCAGCTGATATAGAAATGCAGACTTCGCGTTCAGGAGGAGCAGGAGGACAGAATGTAAACAAGGTAGAAACCAAAGTTCAGTTGACTCATAAAGCCTACAGGGAATAGTGGTGGTTTGTCAGCAGGCTCGTTCCCAGCTGGCTAACAGAGAGTTAGCAATGGAAATGCTCCGTACAAAAACTCTACGACATAGAGCTACAAAAGGTACAAGGAGACATCGCAGCTCAGAGAAAAACTATGGTTTCTACAGGAGACCGTTCCGCAAAAAATCAGAACTTATAACTACCCTCAAGGGCGTGACCGACCATAGAATCAATAAGTCTATTTACAATCTGGACGCCTTTATGAACGGAGATATAGAAGAAATGCTAGAAGCTCTAATCATGGCAGAAAAACGCCGAAAAATGAAAGGAGAAGATTAAAATAAAAAGCAGTCGTTTAGGACTGCTTTTTATGTTTTCGTTTTAAAGAAAGATGATTACTCATCATCAGTAGTGATACTATTGTAAGTATGTTCCTCTACTTTTCATCTTTTTATTACCCTCAAATCTTGCTCCTTCATGGATAATGAATGAAGCAGAGATGATGTTAGCATACACTCGTCCATTTTTCGCCAATCTCTACTCTATCCGCAGAGATATCTCCTTTGATTTCTCCATCGATGAAAACAGAATCCGCCACTACATTCCCATTCACTCTCCTGTTCTACCTATATGCAGGGTGTTTTCACATTTTACATCTCCTTCGAAGAAACCTTCTATCTGTGTCATGGCACTAGTTTCTATCACTCCTTTGAAGTGAGTTTCTGGAGCGATTACATTTACTCCTTTTTGATGATACATTCACACTCATTTCGTTTGATTTTTTCCCATTATTGTTAGAAAAGATTCCCATTGTACATTTTTCATTGTTAAACACTATATTAAAATTTTCTTTATCCCAAACTATAAAAATTTTCTGGCTCCACCTGTGCATTGTTATACAAAAACTTCATAGTGAAGATGCGGCCCTGTAGAATTTCCTGTATTTCCTCCCGCTGCTATCACTTTTTCCCTTTTCCTACGATTTCGCCTGTATCTACATAAATTTTATCCAAATGAGCATAAAGAGTCTGAAAACCAAATGCATGCTCTAGGATTACCGTATTTCCATATCCTCCTTTTTACCCCTGCAAAAATCACTTTCCCTATGGCTGGTGCGATGACATCATCGCCTGTATTCAGCCTCAGATCCACTCCATTATGATGCTTTACTCCTCCGCTTATAGGGTGTTTTCTATTCCCAAAATTACTCGTCACTTCTAGTTCTCTCGACAGAGGATTTCCACTTGGAATAATGTTCAGCATCAGGTTTTTCTTTCCTCTGGGAGATTTTTCTATATTATCCAAAGTCAAACCTTGTAGTTCTTTTTCAGCTCCTCGGTTTTTTTCGTTTCTGCTCTGCAAGATATTTTTGGCTGAGCGTTACAAGTTCCTCATTTTTAGAGAGATAGTCCTGAAACTCCAGATATTGCTGGAATAAAAACCTATCGTCCCTGCCATTACCAAAAAAATACAAAACCTAAAATATATGGGCGTAGTTTTTTTAGTTTTTCTTTCCGAAGGTCGGTTTGTTTTGATATAGTATCTAGATTTATCATCATCTATTTCTATAACGATCTTCTGCTCTATGTTTTCTTTTGACCTTCAAAGGAACTTTTTCTGTCTTTTTCATGCGTTCCAGAATTTCATTCCTTTTTCTGTCTTTTTACGATGTTAAATATATCTAATTTGTTTTTCTACTTTTTTTCTTTCATTGGTTATAAATTTTTATTCCAACATAAAACAAACCGCCGCCCCTAAAAACTATCTCATCTTTAATCCCAATATTAAGTTACCAACCGCCACTGGCTCCGCCGCCGCCGAATGTACCACCGCCGCCAAAACCGCCAAAGCCACCGCCTGAACCTCCTCCACCAGAAGACGGAAAGCCCCAGAATGTACCAGGGAAACTGCTTCGCCCCCTGCGGGTGATGATGACATCATCAAAGGTCATTATATCCGCCGCCTCGTCCACCGCCGCCTTTGTTGCCATATTTGATTAAAAATTATCATTATTACAATGAAAAACAACGATAATCAAAACAGCTGCCATTGCAGGAACTTCTCCTCTTCCTTTTTCTGAGGTTTGAATTTTTCCTGCAGTAGCTTCCATCAGGGCGTTTACCCTTCATCTATTCCCTCATACCATTTCCTTGTCTAAATTTAGGAATGATAAGATAATCTATAATCTGCCCAGCAACAGAAGCCGTCAGGTATTTTTCCACAGCCCTTCCCTGTTGTATGGAAATTTGTCGGTCTTTGGTAGCAATCAGAAAAACAACTCCATTGTCCACTCCCTTTTTCCAATTCCCCAAGTCTGCCCAAATCTGGTAGCGAGAAAGTTAATATCCTCTCCCTTGGTGGAAGGGATGATAACCACCTCTATTTCCGTAGATGTGCTATCCTCAAATTTTTATCAGCTTCGGTTCAGCAGTTCTTTCTCTTCTGAAGAAAAGAAGTCCCGCCTCATCATACACAGGATAGAGCACTTTTGGTTTCTCAGGAATAGTATACTGAGCTGAAATCCAGCCTCCTATACTAATAAATAAAACCCATATGAATTTTCTAAGAAAATGTAATCTCATCTGGTAATTCATTTGGGTTTTCCTCACCGACAGGAAAAATACTTTTTCAGTTCTATTCCTGTCGCTAAAAATTCCATTTTTCAATCCTTGCAAATAGTCTCCTTTCGCAAAATCTGCCACCATCTCGGCATGAATTTTATCCCAGAAACTCTGGCATACTTTCTCATGGATGCCTTTGTCTCCGATGATGCTCAGATATTTTTGAGCAAAATTAACATGAAAAAGGACAGCATTTCTATCCTTGGTTTCATGCATCTGCAATTTCTCAAAAACCTCCCATGCCACACGCTCACTCTCCTGCTCTGTGGAAGAATCTATATGCACACGAATCTCTCCCGTGGAGTGGTTTTCCAGCAGTTTTTATAGCTTCCACCAAAGCCGAAACATCAGTGTCTGAGAGATGGTTCATCTTTTTAGTCTTTAAATACCTCTGGCGCTTTAGAAGCTCCTTCGTCAGCTTTGAAATAAGGTTTTGCTTTTAAATTTAGAAAAAGAAAGCGACAAACAGATTTGCAGGGAAAGTTTCTACTTTATTATTAAATGTTGTCACTGCCTCGTTATAATAAACTATTTTCCGTTCTGATGCTGTTCTCTATGGCGATATATTCTCTTTGAAGTTGATATACTGCTGGTCAGCTTTTAGTTCTGGATATTGCTCCACTACCATCATCAGTCTACCCAATGAGCTGCTCAGTTCTCTTGTGCTTTTTGGAACTTCGCCATATCTTCTTCCGTCATATTAGTAGGATCTACTGTAACTTGGGTTGCTTTTAGACCTTGCCTCCACTACTTTGGTTAAAGTTTCCTGCTCGAATTTCGCATAAGATTTTACTGTATTTTTGTAGATTTGGAATCAGGTTCGCTCTTTTTGATAGATTGTCTCTACATTAGACCATTTATTGAGAACATTGTTATTCTCTTTCACCAGACTGTTATAGCTTCTTACTCCCCAAAACCCTATCACTGAGGGCAAGTCCGATGATGACAAGTCCTACTGTTCCTATTCCAAAAACACCCTTTGTTGTTCATTGTTTTTCTTAATTTATTTGGTTAAAACAGATATCAAAGTTACAAAAATATAATTCACATATATGACCTGATTTTTCTGCAAAAATCATCTCAGCTGAATCAGGCTGAGAATTCACAAAATCTCTCGCTTTTTCAGACATTTCTTGCAGGCGTGTTTTATCTTTCAGCAGTTGTATGATGAATTCCGAAGCCTCTTTTTCGTTTTCAAAAGATTTCCCTCCATTGGCGCTGATGAGGTTGTCCGCTTCTGGATTTTTGTAATGATTTCCAAATATCACAGGCACACCGAAAGTAGCCGCCTCTAAAAATATTATGCAGTCCCCTTGTCATGAAAACCACCTCCCACAACTGCCAAATCAGCATAAAAATAAATTTTAGAAAGAAGTCCCTATACTGTCTATTATCAGGATTTTAGCTGATTTTTTTCTTGTGCGTTTTTGGTTTTCCATTCGGAATATTTCAAAATTTGTTTCTCATTCTGAAACTCAATATTTCGCTTAATATCATGCGGTGCGATGATGATTTTAGCCTCTATTTTATTGGCGATTTCATCAGCGATTTTTCTTCTGATTTCCAAGAACTTCCAAAAACCACAAAGCGGCTTATCTCCTTTGAATTCTTGGATAAATTCCACAAAATTATCCTGATTTTTATCTGCTTTTACTCGGTCAAAACGGGTATCTCCAGAAATGGAAGACTGCACCAATCCTATATTTTCTGGCAAGCTGCTCTGAGCGTGGTGTCTGATGAAAAACCCAATCTACATTTTTCAGCTCGTTTACGAACCACTTTCCCATAAGGTTTAAAAATCTGCTTTTCATAAAACAACGCTGAAACCACAAAAATCTTCGTTCCATTTCTGTGCAGTTCACGAAGAAGATGATACCAAAAATCGTATTTTACGGTAAAGAAAATTTTTGGTGTCAAACTGAGAAATAAACTCCTGAATTGTAGATTTTTGTCAAACGGAAGATAGCACACTGCATCGGCAGATATGCTGTTTTTGACTACATTTTCGTAGCCAGACGGAGAAAAAAGTTACTAAAATTTTATAGTCTGGGTATTCGTTTTTTTAGTTTTTTTCTAAAACAGGAAGCCCTGCTCATACTCCCCAAGACTTGCCGAGTGCATCCATATCACTTTCTGATTTTTCAGCTTTTCCTGAACTATTTTCAGGCTTTCTTTTTCGTCCATCCACTCCTTTTTTTGGCTTTTTCATTAAACCACGAAAAACTTTTAATCCAAAAAGAAAGCAGACAGATAAAAAGGTTGTAAAAATCATTTCTTATGGGTTTGGGCAAAATTCTTTTCACAAATCTCAGTTTGTGCGTGTGTTTATTTTTGGTCTTTGTTAAAAATCCCTATGCAGTCCGAATCATCTATTCGCACTTTTCCGTGGGCGTGGATGATTTTCTGATTTTCCAACATGATTCCCACATGGATAATTCTGCCTTCTTCATTCTCAAAACGCCAAATCACCGATTTCAGCCTCTTCGATAAAATCCAGAACCTCTCCCATGCTCAGCCTGCTGATACGCATCACGAGGCAGCTGAATGCCATTCACTTTATAAACAATCTGGGTAAAACCACTGCAGTCTATCCCAAAAACTTCTCCCGCCCCACAGATAGGGAACATTTCAGAAACTCTAAGGCAGTTTTTCAGGTTTTCTTTATCAAAGTTGTTTTTGTATCTTCTTGATTATCAGTATCTATTTCAGAACCTATGGAAAGGAGCGTTTTTTTCTCCATTATGCTGATAATTTATAAAACTCTCTGTGACAGTTTTTGTTTTTCTTTTGGTAAAAATCTGTATCAGAAATCGGTAAAAACCTGCTTGGTATCCACCCAGCCTTCGTATCCATCAAAATGAATTTTTATCTTCGTCCAGTTTTTATCCACTTCTAAAATATCACAACTCTCCCCGAACAAAAGCTGAGTCGCGATTTCGGCTCTGTCCGAGTTTTCCGCCCTCACAGGAACTACTGACACACTGGCAATGGCTTTCATTATCATAATTTTTTTATTTATCGCTAAATCCACCTTCTGAAATATTATTTCTTTCTGATGAGATTTTATTCCATCTCGCAAAGGTAGTATAAGATTTTTCAAAATCATCATCTTTGGAGACTATTTCGTTTAGTTCTTTTATTTTTGGTCATTTTGCTCTTTTGGATTTTCCTCTAAAAACTTTTGCCATACCAAAGAACATTATCAAACAGCACCACTCCGCCGCTTCTGAGTCTAGGTTTTATCAAATTGAGGTAATCTACATACGCCGCCTTATTCCCATCTATGAAGACCAAATCATAAATTTCATCCGTGTTTTGGAGAAACTCTCTTCCATCTTGAAGACAAAAATTTATTTTTCTCTGCAAAAATCACTTTCCGCAAAATATTTCTTCGGCAGATAGGACAATTCTTCATTGATATCCAGCGTCGTAATTTTTCCATTCTCAGCCAGTCCTCAGCCAGACAAAGCGTGGCGTAGCCCTGTGAAAGTTCCTATTTCTAAAAATATTTTTAGGCGACAAAAGTTTTAGAAACAATCGCCAGAAAACGCCCTTGCTGTTTCCTGAAATCATATGCGGCTGCTCTGTCACACGATAGGTCTCCTCTCTCAATCTTGCCAAAAATTTCTGGCTCCTGAGAGCAGTATTTCTCAAATAATCATCCATTTCTGGACTCAATTCACTAAAAAAACTCATTCCTCTGATGATTTATGCGTCAAAAATAAAAAAACCTTAGAGATTTCTAAGGTTTTTCTGAATTTCTAATTTCACTATTTTTCACAGGAGCTACATCCATAAGCTGCATAAATTCCTCCAGCTTCGGCATGATAATAATCTCCGTTCTTCTGTTTTCTGCTCTACCAGAAACACTCATATTAGTAGATTTTAGGATTGTATTCACTTCTACCACCAGCTGTTATTCTTGATGGATTTACCCCAAATTTAGTTTGTAGAATTTTTGCTATCGCAGTCGCTCTAAGCGCTGATAGATCCCAGTTGTCTCTGGCAAGTTAGATGAGTTTAGCGGTACATTATCCGTATTTCCTTCTATCAAAACAGAGTATTTATCGTAGTCGTTGATTACTTTTGCTACTTTTCCTAGCACATCTTGTGCCGCAGGAAGAACATTGTAATCTCCTGTTTTTGTAAAGCATTTTATCAGAAAGTGAAATCATCACTACTCCTTTCAACACTTTTACTTCTACATCTTTATCAGCTACATTGTCTAGTGAACGCTTCATTTTATTAGATAAAGCCAAATTCAAGCTGTCATTTCTAAATTTAGCATTTGTAAGCTGTTTGATATAAGCATTAGAAGCATTGATTTCTCCTACCAATTTATCAATATTAGAAGATGATTTACCTGTATTAGACAAACATGCATCTAGAGAAGATTTTTAGAGATGCGCTTTGTTCTTTTAATAAGTTATTTTCGCTAAGCAAACCAGCATTTTTAGCCTTTAAATCTTGAATTTCTCTCTGTCTTTCAGCTACATTCTCTATTGCTTGTTTATAGTTACTATTAAGTATATCATACTGTTTTTACTAACACAAGATGTCGCTGTAAGTGCCACCAGTACCGATGACAAACATTTTCATTAATTTCATATCATCAAAATATTTAAATTACTCCTCCAAAGATAACAATTTTATTTGATATAACGGACTTTTGTCTCTATTTATTGTTATTTTTATTACTTTTTGTCTTATGCTTAGTCTTGATTCTTTTAATGAAGAAATAAACAAAATTACCAGAGATTTTACACAAAAGAAAATCCTCCTCGCGGTGAGCGGAGGCGCTGATTCTATGGTAATGCTCGACCTTTTCCGAAAAGAGAAGTGCAGAGCAATCGGACTTTATGATTTCAGCGGCACATATCAACTACAAGCTGCGCGGTGAAGACTCTGATTTAGACCAAAAATAGTAGAAGACTACTGCGAAAAACATAAAAATTCCGCTGTTTGTTTATTCCGTTTCAGAAAAAGGACAACAAGCCCAGAAAACGGCTCTATACAGATCTGGGCAAGAGAGCTGAGATACCATTTTTTTCATAAAATCTGCGAAAGAAAAACAGCATTGAGTTTTATAGCGACTGCCCACCATCTGAATGACCAGCTGGAAACATTTTTCATCAACCTGATGCGCGGAAGCGGTCTGAAAGGACTGAGCGGCATCCCTGCAAACGAAAAACAAAATTCTGCGTCCGCTTTTGGCTTTCACAAAGGAGGAAATCTATGATTTTGCGGAGAAAAAAATTCGGTGCCTTTTCCGCGAAGATATTTCTAACAAAATGATTATCTCAGAAACAAAAATCAGAAACCCTCATCGTTCCAGAGCTGGTAAAAGCGGATTCTAATTTTATTCAAAATTTTAGTAAAAAGTCTCAATATAATCCAGCAAAGCAGTGATTTCATCAAACAAAAAGCCGAAGAATTCATCGCTGAAAAACGGAACAAAAAAACGGACAATTATCTGAGTTTCAACAGAAAAAAACTAACTGATACACAGAATATAATGAAATTTGAAATTCTGAATAAATTCGGATTCGGCAGCAGAGACAGAAATTCAGAAAAATATTTTCAGCCGAGACAGGAAAAGTGTTTTTTTCAGCAAAGATTTTTCGCTGAAAAATAGATTACACAGACCTCATCATCATTCCTAAAAAAACGAAGAAAAAAGAAAACGAATTTCCCAGCGAAATCAGTTTCTCCGAAACGGAAAAAAATTCTACAAAAATAGAGGATTTCAGAATCCAAAAATTCTAAACCTTGGCTTTTCAATAAAGAGAAAGTCTTTTCCTCCCTTTGAGCTGAGAAAACCCAAAGAAGGAGATATTTTTTTCAACCGAAAGGAATGTTCGGAAAAAGAAAATATCCAAATTCCTAAAAGATGAAAAATATCCAGCCTTGACTCATGAAAAAAATCGGCATCCTCTGCGATGCCAAAGGACAGATTTTAGGCGTATTTCCTCTGCGGCAGGACGGGAGATTTATATGATACTTATTTAGTCTCTTTCTGCAAAAATGGTAAATACTGGAAAATGGTCGCTATAGCCTCCTGTAAATTTGTCTCCATCCCAAGAACGGAAAGGATAACCTTTGTAATTTCCCTGCTTATTAATAAGGTAAGCAGGAGCATAGACTTCGGTTCTATAAACGGTATATTCCTCGGCAGAAGAATTGAAACCAGATTTTTAGAATAAATAATCTGGTCAAAAAGGTTCAGTGCATCTCGGTAAGCTAAACTCGCTACGCCTTTTTGTACATTTTGTACATCGGGATTGAAATACGGATATTCTTCGTTCAGCTCTTTCTCATCGCCTACGGCTTTCAGATGATTTTTTTAAAACTTGGGCTGATAGGGTCATCATTAAAATCTCCCATAGCGATGAGCTTGATATTTGGGTTTTTCTCTCGCAGGGCGTCCATTTCTTGTTTCAGCAGGGCAGCGGCGGCATTACGCTTCGGCATAGACACGGCTTCACCTCCTCTTCTTGACGGCCAGTGATTCACAAAGAAAGCCACTTTTTTCTCCATCCAAAATCCCAGAAACCACCAGCAAATCCCTTGTGTATTCTCTTTTCCCATCTTCACGGAAAAGCACAAGTTCTTTTTATAGGAATTGGTCACGGTAAATCTTTTCTTCTGATAAATCAGCGCTACATCTATCCCACGCGCATCAAAGGAATTATAATGCACCACGCCATAGTCATACTTTTTCAGGGCGTCCTGCTGAGTCAGCGCCTCCACCACTTGGCGGTTTTCCACCTCTACAAGCCCCACCACTGTGGGTGCAGTTTTAGTGTATTTAGAGCCGATTTCAGAGATAACCTATGCGATGTTTTTTTCAACTTTTGCTGGTAAATATTATAAGTATAATTTTTATTGCTTTTTAGGCGTAAAATCTTCTGAAAGTATTTGTTTTTCTCACTACTTTTTTTGTCCTTTTTATTCGATCATAATCCCACGGCCCTTTGTAATCTTTTGGTAATTTCTAAATATTTCAAAGAATCCAAAGGCACGCTTCTATGAAAATTGATATGATGAGCAGGAAGTGTCGCATCTATATAATCCACAGATTTCACGGTATCCCAGAGGTTTTCTACATTATAAAATCCCACTGCAGCGGTTCTTTTTCATCTGAGCATTATAAAACAAACCAAAAAACACAAAAAAATAACGATAAATACTTGTCTCATGATAACTTATCTTTGTTAAAAGCCGATAAATTTAAATTTTTTTCTTTTCACTCAAGAAAAGAAATTGATATGATTTATTTCATATCGTTATATTCGTTTTAATTAAACATTAGCTCTATTTTTGTTAAAACTTGTTAAATTAGATTAGAAAATGTTTAAAAATCTGTCTTGATTTGCAGCTTTACAGTCGCTGCGATGCACTTCTGTAACGCACAAACCACGGTCTACTGCCTACATAAAAGATGAGAAAGGCAAGCCTGTGGAACGAGCTGAAGTGAGACATGAAAGGCTCGGAGGAGAATATGACCGCAGACAAAATCAGGGTATTTCCAGTTTGTAGATTTGAAACCTGGTAATTATCAAATCGTTGTCTTTAAAAAAACAATTACGAAACCAAGACCATTGATTTCAGTGTGCAGGAAGGAGAAAAAGGAAAGGATTTGGGCGTTATTGTCTTAAATTCAGTTCTTTACAACTCTACCGAACAAGGCTTCACTCTACTGGACAGCGATAGTGACAATGATGATGACAACAGCTCACTTCAGACTACTGTGGGACTGCTGCAATCTTCGCAGGATATTTTTCAACAGAATCGCAGGGTATGATTTGGGAATTTACTGGTTCCGCCCTGAGAGGTCTGGACAGCAGGTCTGGGGAAATGATGTTCAACGGCGTGTCCATGTCAAAACAAAAACAATGGAAATATAGATTTCAGCAGCTGGGGAGGACTGAATGAGATTACTCGTTATCCAGAAAGTTGCTACCAACCACTCGCCATCTGAATACGCTTTCGGAGGTGTCAGCTCTGTGATTTATAAAAAACACTAAAGGCGAGCGAATACAGAAAAGGAAGCCAGCTGACTTACTCCCTTACGAATAGAAACTACCGCCACAGGCTCTCTTACCGATACACTTCGGGAATGAACAAAAACGGATGGGCTTTCACTGGGATGGTCAGCCGAAGATGGGCAAAAGAAGGCGTACAAGAAGGGAACTTTCTATGATTCCTATGCTGCATATTTAGGGGTGGAAAAAGAAAATCAATGACAAAGCACACCCTCACGCTCAATATGGTAGGAAACCCATACAGAAGGGTCTACATCCAGCCCTAACACGCAGGAAGTCTATGACTACAAAGGAATCTACTACAACTCCTACTGGGGATGGCAGGATGGCGAAAAAGAAGCGAGAGAGTAAAACGAGGTTTTCAGCCTATTTTCCAGCTAACAGATTATTGGAAAATCAATAAGAAAAACAGAACTTTGGACGACGCTTTCTTATCAGTTTGGGAAAAGCAAAAATCTTCGCGATTAGATTGGCACAAAGCCCAAAACCCTTCGCCTACTTATTTCAAAAACTTACCAAGCTACTATATTGGAAAAGGCAGAATATGACAATATTCTTCAAAAACTGGATAAATGACAATCCTTCTGTATCTCAGATTGATTGGAATAGACTTTATCATGCTAACCTCAGCTACGAAGGGCGGTCAATATTCTATTTGGTGGATGATGTGAATGATGACAAAATTTGGAATCTTTCCACGCATTTTACGCACAACTTTAATGATAAGACAAGGTTTATCCTAAATGTTTCTTATCAAAAACTACAAATCTGACCAATACAGAGAAATAAAAGACCTACTAGGAGGTCAGTATGCTCTGAACAAAGACCCTTACAAGAGAAATGGAAGCGGAAAAATACAACGAATACGAAACAGATACTCACAAAGGCGTAGGTGATAAAATAAGCTACGACTACACCTTTCGGAAGACAAGAAGTAAAAGTAAATCCAGCATTGAAATTCTCACAGGAAAATTTGATGTTTTTGTGGCAGGGCAGTTCAGCTATTCTACTTCGTATCGAGATGGTAAATTCCAGCATTATCTGTATCCCAGATTCTTTACGGAAGAAGCAAAGATTATGAATTTACCAATTTTTGGACTAAAAGGACAGGTTGTCTATAAAAATCAATGGGACGAAACTTCTTGGTTTATAACGGAACGGCTTATTCCCAAGCGCCTTTTCATGGAAGATTTATTCTTTAACCCAAGAGTAAATTCATCCGTAGTGGAAGGTATGAGAAGTATGTTCATCAATGCTAATGACCTCAGCTATGTGCTTTCTACGCCTTTTGTAAAAGCAAGGCTGAGCGGATACATCATCAACTCTGAAAAACGAAAACCAATGTTCAGCGTTTCTTTGCTGATGGTTCAGTTTTACAAGGTGTAACTAATGGCGCATTCTTCACGCAGGTGATGAAGGATATGAAACGACAAAACCGAGGACTAGAACTAGGATTGGAAGTAAAAGTAACTTCTACGCTCTCACTACAAGGGCTGGCAAGCTACGGTGAATATGTTTATAATAACAATCCTAAATTATACTTTCAGTTCCGATGCTGTGGGTGCTTCTGGAGGAACTACTTATACCTACATCGGGGATGCCTATATCAAAAATTACAGACAAGGAGGAACGCCTCAGACTGCATTCTCTCTTGGGTTTAGATATAACAACCCTAAATACTGGTGGGTAGGAGCAAACTGGAACTATTTTGATAATTCTTATTTAGACCCAGCGGCGCTTATCAGAACTCAATATTTCATTACAATCCTTCTACAGGGGCTCCATACCCAGGGCTTGATGAAGCGGAACTGAGAAGAGTTCTCCGCCAAAAACAACTGCCTTCTGCATTCTTTGTCAATGTAAATGCAGGGAAATCTTGGCTCTTTGGTAAGTATTATCTGATGGTTTCTGCTTCGGTGAATAACTGCTGAACAACAAGAGCTACATCACAGGCGGATTCGAGCAGACCCGAAAAAGCATCTTACATAGATTTTGCAGCGGATTTTTGACAAACAATATTCTCCTTTCGCACCCTAAATACTGGTACGCACAGGGAAGGTCTTATTTCATAAATGTTCAGTTTAGATTTTAATTAGTAATTCTTTTAAAAATATTTATAAAATGAAAAAAAGTATATCTAAAACAGGTTGTAGGAGCTTTATTGCTATTCGGAATTACCACTTCCTGTGTAAGAAAAGATGACTGGAGTATTCCAGATATTACATGTACCAATAAATTTGGGTGATGCTACCACTACTATGGCTGCCTTTTGCGGCATTAGCACCGAGTAACGGCAGCGCTCTAAATATCACTGATGACCAAATCTTTGATGGATATGTGATTTCTTCCGATGAAAAGGGTAATTTCTACAAAAACTATCGTTTTCCAAGACAAACCAGAAAACCCTACGGTGGGACTTCAGATAGAAATTGAAAAAAACTAACAGTTATGCAGATTTTCCTGTGGAACACATATCAGAATCAATGCGAAAAGGTTTGATTTTTAAGAGTGGATAAAAGGCGTAACGAAATTAGGTGTTACAGATGCACAATATACCGTTGGAAAAATCCTTCGTCTTCCCTTGAAACTACCTTTCTATAGTGTGTAATAACGGAAGAGCGGACATTGCAAATCTTGTTCCTCTGGCTTTGGCTAATTTAGATGAAGCTAAACAAGCTCAGCACATCAATAAACTAGTAACTGTTCCAAATGTGCAGTTTGCTGACAGTGAAATTTTAGTTCCTAATGGGCCTAAAACTTATGTGGATGTTTCCTCTAATGCTGATACTAAACAGAGAACTAGTAGACACAAGCGGAAAAAAACAGCTATTCTGAGAACATCTAAATTTGCTGACTTTGGGAAAGATAAACTTCCTACTGGGTAAAGGGAATATCACCTTTCATAGTGAGCAGATACAATACGACTTACCAAATGCTGATAAGAAGTACTAGCGATGTCAATTTCACAGAGGAAAGAGTAGACACTGCTCCTGCAAAAGGTGGAACTCCATACGTGTATGCAGGTGTGGGAACTACTGAAAATTTCGAATCTTATAACACAGGAGCTTCTTCTGAGGCGTTTGCTAAATACATTAACGACCCTGTATTAGGAAATAGATATTGAGAGTATCTTCTTTTCTCTGAGAATAAATTCCTTAGCTTCGGTTTTCGGTGCTACAGGTGCTAAACCAGAATCTAGAAACGATGTTCATCGTGCCTGTCAATTTCTCCAATATGACTAAATTTTCCTTTGATTCCAAAGATGGACACTATAACGGGAATGTTCTAAAAAGTCTACTATTCTACAGACTATCAGCCTTCAGGAAATATCCTAAATGCCACACTGACAGACATCACCAGCACATTTACTATTTCTTCTAATAATACTAATTATCCTGCAAAGCTTCACCAACAGTGGGCACTGGATAAAACCTTCCACGCTTACAGGAAATGGATTTATCATCTTTGAATATCATGGAGGCGGAACCCTGCCAACTACGACTATTCAGATAGATAATATCAAAATAGAGTAAAATTATCATTAAATAAAAACCGCTTTTTAAAGCGGTTTTTATTTTTTATTTGAAAGTAAAATTATTTCACTTCACCGAAAAACACTCTTGGTTACACAGAACTCCTTCAAGGTTTTCAAAGAAAGTTCCAGTCCATATCCAGAGTTTTTCGTTCCTCCAAATGGGAAACGAGGGTCAGAAGTCATCAACTTATTCAAAGAAACTGTCCCTGATTCTAGATTTTTCAGCAAAGAAATAAGCTCTCTCTTTACTTGCTGTCCAAACGGAATTTCCTAAACCAAAGTTAGTATTATTCGCTATTTTCAAAATTTCTTCGTCATCTTTTGCTGAAATTACCATTCCTAACGGCCCGAAAAAGTTCTTCATCAATCATCGGATTGTCAAGATTCATTTTGATAAGCCCTGGTTTTAAAATGAAATATCATCCACTCTCTCCAGCGGAATTATAATCTCTGCTCCATGCTCCAAAGCCTTTTTCATACTGCTGCTGAAGCTCATCTGCAAAGGATTTTTGAAGCCAGTCCGCTTAGTTCTGTTTTTATCATCAAATGGGTCGCCTAGTTCATATTTTTGGTATTCTGCTTTTAGTTTTTCCAAAAATTCGGCATAGATGTTTTCTTGGATAATGAATCTTTTCGCTGAGGTACATGCCTGACCGCAGTTTCTCAGTCTTGCCGCAGCACCTGCTTTAGCTGTCTTATCTAAATCTGTATCATCTAAAAACGATGAAAAGCATCATTCCCTCCTAATTCCAACAATGATTTTTTTAATATTCGCTCCTGCAAGAGATGCTATTTTTTTCTTCCCGTTGCCTCGCTTCCTGTAAGGCTTACTCCTTTTACTAATGGATTTGTTATAAGCTCCTCTATATCAGCATATGAATACTCTATATTCTGCAAAATCCCTTCTGAAAAGCCAGATTTTTAAATAGTTCTTCTATGGCTCTTCCCGAACCTTTGCAGATAGATGCGTGTTTCAGAAGAACGACATTCCTGCCAAAAATAGTCGGCACAGCAAAACGAAGCGCCTGCCAGAAAGGGAAATTCCATGGCATAATTCCCAGAATAACTCCCATTGGCTGGTAATAAACCTCACTTGCAGAAAGTTCCGTTTCTACAATCTCTGGTTTTAGGACATTCTCCGCAGCCACATAGTAGTCGGTCATCAGTGCACATTTCTTAACCTCTCCTCTTGATTGGGAAATAGGCTTTGTGCATTTTCTCGCGTAATCATTTGACTGTATTCCTCATGATTTTCAAGAATATTTTTAGATAAATTCTTTAATAATTCTTGTCTTTTCTCAAAAACTCACTTCTCGCCATTCTTTTTGTGCTTGAACAGCAAGATTTAATTTTTGTTGAAGCTCTATATTCATTTTTCGTATTTTAATTTTTAGTCAAGTTTCGTATGACTTCCCACATAGTGCAGGAATTCTTTTTCGCGTTGTAGGATTTTTCTAAATAGTCCACTGAGCTCAGCTGTGGTGGTACTGCTCGCGGTGTCTTTTATCCCTCTACAGTTTACACAAAGATGTTTTCGCATCTATGATACACGCCACATCTTCCGTTCCGAGAGCCTCTTTCATCGCTTGGACAATCTGCATTGTCAGTCGCTCCTGAACCTGCGGACGGCTAGCGTAGTAATTCACAATCCTATTGATTTTAGACAATCCTATAACCTCTCCATTAGAAATGTAGGCTACATGGGCTCTTCCGATGATGGGCAAAAAGTGATGTTCGCAGAAAGAATATACCGTAATATCTTTTTCTACAAGCATCTGGCGGTATCTGTATTGATTTTTAAAGGTAGAAATCCCTGGTTTGTTTTTCAGGAAGAAGCCCACCGAAAAATCTCATTTACATACATCTTTGCGACTCTTTTTGGAGAGTCTTTCAGGCTGTCATCTGTCATATCCAGCCCCAAGGGTGTACATAATCTCTCCAAAAAGTTTTTCTATCTTTTCTATCTTTTCATCAGGTGAAAGCAGAAAAAGCATCTTTACGAAGAGGCGTATGTTCCTTGCCTGTAAAAATCATCTTCTATATCTGAGAAATCTGTCATTTCTATTTTAATTTTTTTATTGATTAAAATCTATATCATCCCCTTTGGTTTATCCTGCTGTCAATATCCTCTTCCCTATTTTGGTTTGATTTTTGATTTATCTTTTTCCTCTATCAGGATTTTTGTATTTCATCTATTGTCTGCAGACCTCCTTCATCTCCATAGCCTCCAAGTCCCTGCAAATCAGAACAATCTCCTTTCCAGTCGGATGGTTTTTTTCGAATTTGTCCTCTGGTGTGATTTTCAGCGATTTATCAGCATAAAACTCTCTTCATGAAATATCCCCAGATAGGCAGCGCCATTTTTCGCCCCCTGTCCCTTCTCCTGTACTCCAGAAGTGGGTAGCTCTATCTTCCCAGCTCTACCCAAACGCCTGTGGCTAGTTTTAGGAGTTATCCCTATGAACCAACCGTCTGAGTTTTTTTCTGCGTTGTTCCTGTTTTACCTGCAATTTCTGCATTGATGCCCATACTTCTAAGCTGTCTTGATGCCGTTCCGTAGCTCGCTACTCCTTTCATCATATCTATCATACTATAGGCATGTATAGGGTTCATCACCTCTCTGACCTCTGTTGTCACTTCCTTGATAACCCTTCCGTTGGCATCTTCAATACGCCAAATCATCTCTGGCTTTTATATAATTCCCATAATTAGCAAAGGTACTATAAGCTCCCAAGCATCTCATAAATCGTAATATCCGAAGACCCCAAAAGCTGTTGCCAAATCAGGAGTCATCTCGCCTGTAACTCCCTAAATCTCTGGCTAACTGGATTACATTTTTAGGACCTGCTGCCTCCATCAAAACGGACTGCTATCGGGTTTTTGGAATGAGCCAGACCATCTTTCATTCTAAGCATACCACCAGAACCTTTTACATGCCAAGAACCTCTGCTGTAAGAAGCATTAGAAATAGGCGTACATGGAGTCATCCCTAAATTTATAATCGCCGTAGCATACACAAAAAGGCTTAAAGGTAGATCCTACCTGTCTTTTCCCTTGTTTCACATGGTCATACTGGAAAGTGCTCCCAGTTAATCCCTCCGACCCAAGCCTTGATATCTCCCGTCGTAGGTTCCATAGCCATAAGTCCTGCCTGTGCTATCTGCTTGTGATAACGGATGGAGTCCCATGGGGACATCTCCACATCCTGCTCTCCATCCCAAGTGAAAGATGGAAGTTTTCACAGGTTTCTTAAACTCCATAAGGATAGAATCCTCTGACACACCAGCCTCTGCAAGCTGCTTTATATCTTCCTGTTCTCTTGACAGAAGCCATCATAATATCATTTACCTGCTTTGTCAGAAAATATGATAAAACGGTCGCTTTCTATTGTTTTTTGTTCGTTATCAAAACTTTTTCTGCAGATTGGTCAAGTGTTCTTTTATCGCTTCTTCTGCGTATTTCTGCATTTTGGAATCAACAGTAACATATATTTTTAGTCCATCTCTATATATGTTCAGTTCTTTTTCCTGTTTTCTTTTCATAATCTTTCAGGTATGTAGAAATTTCCTGACGAAGATAATGTTTGTAATATGCAGAATAACCTTGGTCTATTCCTTTAATGTTCTGATAATCAGTTTTTTTATTGGCTCTTGTACAGCCTTGTCATAAGTTGCTTGGTCTATGTATTTAGTTTCGAGCATTTGTTTTCAGAACGACATTTCTCCTCTCTGTCGCTCTTTCCAAAGTTTCTGAGTGGATTGTTTTTCACTGGGTTTTCCAGCATTGCCACAAAAGTAGCCGCTTCGGAAAGAGTAAGGTCTTTGGTTTTTATTGAAATAAACCTTTGATGCCATCTCTATCCCATTGGCATTATAAAGGAAATCAAACTTATTGAAATACAAAGTAATAATCTCCTCTTTTGGTATATCTTTTCTCCAAACTTACCGCCACAGACCATTCTTTTCAGTTTTTGAAATATTCTCTGTCTTTTTGCTCTGTGCAGCTGTTTTTGGTAAAATAAAAAGCTTGGCTAACTGCTGGGTAATGGTAGAACCTCCCCTCTTTCGCCTCGGAAATAGACTGCTCTCACTATGGATTTTCAGGTCTATCCCAGAATGCTCTCTGAAACGCTCATCTTCCTTGGCATAAAGAGCATATACCAAATACGGCGGAAGCTGATTATAAGTAATGGGCTGAGTTTTTTTCTTTCTCAAATTTACCTAAAACTACCCCATCAGAAGAAATAATCTCTGATGCTACATAGATGTCTGGATTTTCTAAATCTTTTCATATCGGGCATCTCCCCAAGGAAACCCTGTGATATAGAAAAGAACAAAGCTACTATGGCAGCAACTGTTCCTATAAATCCTAACCAAATCAACTTAATCCATCTTCCTACATAAGATTTTTTTCTTTTTGTGGGAAGTTTTTCGTTTTTCCATGTTTATTACGGCGTTGTTGTTTTTTTATATTTTCTATTTTAATGCCTATATCCTCTATCCCTTTCAGCTGGTCGGTTCTCATTCCGTGTTTTAGTTCCACTTTATATTTACCGTTTGCTGGGAATTTGTATTCATTTTTATACTGAACGAGAATTTCCTTAACATCTCCCCATACCACTTCCGTACCATTCTCCATTTGGTTTTGCTAAAATATACTGAAGTGTATCCGTTTTTCAGAACTTTATTCTTTTCTCCTTTAATAGTAGAAATTAGAAACAAGTTATTATAAGGATATTCATTGTTATTTCTTATAACAAATATAAGGTTTTTCGGAGATTGAGCATCTTTGATTTCAAACTCTATTTTCTTAGCATCATTCTTCCCCAGAGACTATTCACCTCGGTCATATAGATTTTCGCCCTCGCTGGAGCAACCTACGGAAATAAGCCACAATGCCGCAAATAGCCATATCTTTTTACCCATCATTATTATTTTTTCGGGTTATTTCTTTTTATTATTCTTTTTATTGTTTCGGTTTCTGTTGTCCTGTGTTATTAGGGTTTTTGGACCATTATTATTTTTTTCTTCCTTCGGAGAAGTGTTTTTCTTTTCCTTGATTCTAGGTCTTTTTGTTTGATTTTTTTCTTCTCGAAAACGGTCTATATTATTCTCCTGAATCAGGTCTATTTCCTTTGTAGGAGCGGACAATTCTTGGCTTTTTATACTCCTCTAATGGCGGGATTTTTGTTTCCTTTTTGTTCATGGAAATCATCTCTTTCACTTCTTGGATATCCAAAGTCATACCAGAGGATAGAATTATCCACATAAGCAAACCACATTCTCTTTTTGAAAAACATCTATTTTGATGCAGAACGCCTTTCCTTTTCTGTATCCAAAAACCGTGCTGGAAGAAGGGAAATGGCTGAGAGCATCCATGTAGCTGTCCAATTCAAAATTCAGACAACATTTCAGCTTACCGCACTGCCCTGCAAGTTTTCAACGGGTTTATGCTCAGCTGCTGGTATCTCGCTGCATTGGTATTTCACCGAACGAAAATCCGTAAGCCATGTAGAGCAGCAGAGTTCCCTACCACAAGAACCTATTCCGCCCAGTTTAGCCGCTTCCTGTCGGTAGCCTATTTGTTTCATGTCTACTTTAGCACGAAAAACAGCCGCATATTCCTTTATCAGCTGTCGGAAATCTACCCTGCCTTCTGCCGTATAGTAAAAAGTAATCTTAGAGCCGTCCCTTGGTATTCTATATCCGAAATTTTCATTTCAAGATTTAGATTCAAGGCGATTTTTCTCGCTTCTTTCTTTACTTCTTCTTCTTTTTCTAGAATTTTTGCCATATTTCTACATCTTTTTGTGTAGCTATACGGATTATTTTTGGAGGCTTGTTCTTCTCCAAAAATTTTTTTCTTTTTCATCTGTATCCTCACTAGTCTCGCCTGTGAGACTCACCACTCCGACATCGTATCCTGAGCTGGACTCTACTGTTACTATACTTCCTATATGCAGCGGCAGTTTATTTATGTTATGATAAAAATTTTTCTTTCATTTTTTTAAATCTAACCTCAACATAATCACACTCATTCAGTGGAGATTTTTATATTGGCAAGCCAGTCAAAAACATTCAGTTTATAACTGTTTCCGCAGGTATCTACTTTATCACAGCCCACGTCTCGCTTTTTAGAGCCGCAACTATGTGAAGAATCGCCAGATGTTCTACATCCACAACTCATATTTATCTTTTGTTTATTCTTGCAAATGTAGTTATTTTTAGCGAAAAACAATATTAAAATAGTTCTTCCCTAAATCACCATTGACAGAGCTATTCTCTTTCTTTCCGTGTCTATTTCTATTATTTTCACTTTTTACCTGCTGGTGCAGTTTTACCACCTCGCTAGGGTCGCTCACGAATCCGTCTTTCAACTGGGAAATATGCACCAGCCCATTTTCTTTATCCCTATATCCACAAAACACCCGAAAAGCCGTGATATTGCTCACTATACCAGGAAGTACCATTCCTGTTTTCAAATCTTCAAAGGTTTTTTTATATTCGGGTCAAACTCAAAGACTTTGCTCGTTTTTCTTGGGTCAAGCCCTGTTTTTAAAAAGTTCTTTCAGAATATCTTTTACCCCTAAAAATTCCGATGTCCTCCGTGGTATATTTTTCTGGAGCGATTTGTTTTTATTTTTCCTCATTAGCGATAAGGTCTATCGTTTTGATACCGAGGTCTTTCGCCATTTTTTCTATGATTTTGTAGGCTTCTGGATGCACAGAGGAGTTATCCAAAGGATTTTTGCCGTCTTTTATTCGGATGAATGCCGCTGCCTGCTGGAATGCCTTTTTCGCCCAGACGAGGAACTTTTTAATCTGATTTCTATCCACAAAAGCACCATTTTCGGTTCGGTAAGCTACAATATTTTCTGCAAGTTTTTCGCCAATACCAGAGACATAGCTCAGCAGGGATTTACTCGCCGTATTGATATTAATTCCTACCGAGTTTACGCATTTTACGACCGTGCTGTCCAGCTCTTCTTTTTAATAAAGTCTGGTCTACATCGTGCTGATACTGCCCTACACCAATACTCTTTTGGGTCTATTTTTTTACCAGCTCGGCAAGCGGGTCAGACAGCCTCCTTCCGATAGAAACTGCGCCTCTCACGGTGATGTCATAATCAGGGAAATTCATCTCGGGCAATTTTACTCGCGGAATAAACGGACGCTCCAGCTTCTGACACCACGAAAAAACCTGCAAAAGGTCTGTCAAACGCTATTTTCTTAATGAAAAACTCGGTTTCACGAGAGGCCGTTCCGTTTCCGATAGAAATCGCCTCAATATGGTAAGCCTCCACCATAGAGCGGATTTTTCATCGCGATGGCGGTTTCTTTCTGTGGAGCGTGTGGATAAATGGTCTCATTATGAAGCAAATCGCCTTTTTTTCATCAAGACAAACCACCTTACAGCCCGTTCTATACCCTGGGTCTATGGCTAAAAATCCGTTTCTCGCCGAGAGGCGGCGCCAAAAAGCAGCTGTGTCAAATTTTCAGAAAAGATAGAAATCGCCTTTTCATCGGCTTTTAATTTTGGCTTCCTGCAAAATTTCATTTGAAATAGATGGCTCCAAAAGTCTTTTGTAAGCATCTTGAGCCGCAAGGATGATTTGCTCTGCACACGAAGGCGAAGCTGTTTTCACCAAACTTCCTCCATGAAAGTAAGGATTTCTTCTTTATCAATATCAATACTCACTTTTATAAAACCCTCTTTTTCAGCACGAAGCATCGCTAGAAGCCTGTGAGAAGGGATTTTGTTCAGCGGTTCGCTCCAGTCAAAAATATTGGGCGTATTTCTGTGCATCTTCCTCCTCTTTTTGGTTTTGACTACTTTACTGGAAATCACGGCTTTTCGCTGAAAAACTCTTCTAAGATTTTTTTCTAATGAAAAATATTTTTCGTTTAATCCATTCTGCGATGATGTCCCTCGCACTCTGAAGCGCCTCCTCCACGCTGGAAACTTCTTTATTCAGATAATTCTGCGCCGTTTGTTCTATGTCACCATTTTTTTCTGAGCCATAATGATTTTTTTGCCAAAGGTTCCAGCCCTTTTTTTCTTTTGCGGCATCGGCTTTAGTTTTTTCTTCGTTTTTTTAAAGGGAAGATACAGGTCTTCTATCTCCTGTAAATCAAAGCTTTGCTCTATTTTTTTGCACGAAGTTCAGGTGTGAGTTTTTCCTGCTCTTCTATGGATTTCAGAACGCTTTCTTTTCTCTTTTGGATTTCATCAAAATTTTTGCTAAGTTTCTGAATCTGTTCTATTTCCACCTCGCCGAGGTTTCCTGTTTTATCTTTTCTATATCGTGCAATAAAGGGAATAGTGCAGTCCTCCGAAAGCAGCTGCAAAACGGCGTTTATCTGTTTTTCTTGAATTGAAATATTCTGCTGAATGAATTGTATCTTGTCCATTGTTCTTTTGATAAATAATCCGCAAAAATAAACAAACTTTAATTTAAAAATGTCTAATGTTTTTAATTATCTTTGTCAGTCTTAATAAAAACATAATATGAGTTATCAACTAAAAATATTCAATTCCTTAAAAGGAGAAAAAGAAAGTTTTTCGTACCTCTACACCAAAAATAATGTAGGAATGTATGTCTGTGGTCCTACAGTGTACAGCAATGTGCATTTGGGAAATGTGCGTACCTTTATGTCGTTTGATTTTGTGTATCGTACGCTGAAATTCTTGGGCTACAAAGTGCGCTATGTCCGTAACATTACCGATGCGGGACACCTTACCGATGACGGCGATGTGAACAATGACCGTTTCGTAAAACAATCCCGCCTAGAAAAGCTGGAACCTATGGAAATCGTACAAAAATATACGGTTGATTTCCATAAAGTTTTGGATATATTCAATCTTCTTCCGCCGACTATAGAACCTACTGCGACAGGGGCATATTTTGGAACAAATCCAGCTACAGAAAAAAACTCTTGAATGATGGTTTTGCCTACGAGAGTAATGGTTCTGTGTATTTCTGATGTGCTGGAATACAACAAACGCGGACTCAACTACGGCGAGCTTTCCAATAGAAATATAGAAGAGCTTTTTGCGAACACCCGCGACCTTGATGGACAAGGGCGAAAAACGCAATCCCTCAGGACTTTGCACTATGGAAAAAGCCTCACCAGCTCACATTATGCGCTGGGCTTCTCCTTGGGGCGATGGTTTCCCTGGTTGGCACCTCGAATGTACAGTGATGAGCACCAAATACCTTGGTAATCAGTTTGATATCCACGGAGGCGGTATGGACTTGAAAATTCCTCACCACGAATGCGAAATCGCACAAGGGTAAAAGCAGGACACGGTGAAAGCCCAGTCCGTTACTGGATGCACGCTAACATGCTGACAATGAACGGACAACGAATGAGCAAATCGACAGGAAACTACATTTTACCGATGCAGCTCATCAATGGTGATAATACTTTCTTTGAGAAAGCTTTTTGCGCCTGCGGTGATTCGTTTCTGCTTTATGCAAGCGCACTACCGCAGTGTACTTGACATCTCTAATGAAGCGATGCTCGCTGCCGAAAAAAAGGCTTTAACAGGCTTATGGAAGCATTGAAAATTTTTAAATGAAATCAACACCGAAATAGAGCATCCTACTGCGCTCCCTATATCTGAATGGAGAGAAAAGTGCTACAATGCACTATTGGATGATTTTAATTCGCCTATACTTATCGCTCATCTTTTTCGAAGCGGTGAAATGGATTTTCCAAGTGAAAAACGGAGAAGAAAAAAATATCCATCGATGAACTTCACGAATTGAAAAACACTGATGAACGCCTTTGTTTTCGATGTTTTGGGCTTACGAAACGAAGAGCAGGCAGCAGGAAACAACGACAAACTCGATGGTGTGGTTCAGCTCCTTATCAATATGAGAATGGAGGCTCGTGCCAACAAAAGACTGGGCGCTTTCGGACAAAAATCCGAGATGAATTATCCGCAATCGGCATCCAGCTAAAAGACGGAAAAGAAGGAACGAGCTATTCTGTGAATTAAAAATAGACAATAAATTAATCATAATGAAAAATAGAGATTAAAAACCTAGGGGGCAGTAAAGAGTGCAACTATTGATATATCAAAAAAGCTTAATCTTTTTGTGGTCCTAATGGAACAGGGAAAACATATATAGCATATGCTATATATGATATATTTAAATCTGATTTTCATGTTGGAACTAATGAGATATTTGATAATTTAGTTGGAGAATTAGTGAAAAAAATAAAAAGTTCAATATGATCTAGATTTTTGATGAAATTAATCAATATAGAAAAGGAATTATATCTTCTTTTTATAGAAGACTTAGATACTTTGTTTGGTGTAGGAGCAGATTTCATAAGACAAAAATTTAGGGAGATGTAGATTTAAGATTCGTAGAAGACAACGAAAGTTTAAATGATTATATTGTTAGATCTAATTTTGAGATAATAGATCCTTTCGGAAAAATAAAAATAAAAATCTCAAAAAGAAAAAGATACTAAATATGTAACTTTGGAAATATTAGATAGTCCAATACCTAATATTGATATTGAAAGACTCGCTTTTTCTTATATTCTAGATTGATTTCTATATTAGCTAAATATCCTATAAGTTTCTACTTTTATATTACCTGTAGAAAGAAATTCAATTTATACATTTAGCAAAGAGCTTTCTATAAGGAAACAAGAGGCGGTGGATTATTTTTCACGCAATGACAAGTAAAGAAAAGAAAGAAAGTCTTATAAGTGTATTATTAAGTGACACTAAAAGATATCCTCTTCCTATAAGAGATGGATTGTTAATTGTTGATGATCTAGTAGAAAAAGAAAAAAATAAAAAGCCCTTTTTGATTTTGCAGAAGAAATAGAAGAAACATTACTGAAAGGGAAATTAGAGATAGATAATGATGGAGAGATAAAATTCAAGCCAAATAAATCTCCTAAAAATCATTACCTATTCATATGACAGCTTCTATTGTTAAGTCTCTATCTAGCTTAGTTGTATATCTAAAAACATATCGCTGAACCTAATGATTTAATAATAATAGATGAACCTGAAATTAATTTACATCCTGACAATCAAATTATATTAACAAGATTATTTGCTAAGTTAATTAATAAAGGTTTTAGATTTATAATTAGCACTCATAGTGATTATATTATCAGAGAAGTCAATAATCTTGTAATGCTGTCAGATAATAGGGTTAGAAAAGAAGTAGAAAGATTTGGATACTCAAAGGATGAATATATAAAAACAAGAAGATATGGAGGTTCTTTACTTCAATTATCCTGATAAGAAAAAGGGAATAAACAAGTTACAGTTGAAACTTTTACCAATAGATGAAAATAGGATTTGAAGTGCCTTCAATAGATGAAGTCATAAATATTCAAAATGATATAGCAGAACAACTATTTTTATAAATTAAAATATACAGATGAAGAAGATGAATAAATTGGAGATGATTTCAAATATTCTTGATGATTTTTAAGAATAATACAACTACAACTTTGGAAGAGAAACAAGCAGGAATGTCAGTAAATTTTATTGCAGAGAATCAAAAAGTTTCTATCTTTCAAAAATAGATAAAAAAACTTGATAAAAAAGGAATTTCCTAGAGGAGTGTTTCCTTTTCAATAATAAGCAGGCTAGAGTTTGCTCATTTTGTGACTATATTATTTTTCAGAACTAAAAGGAACTTTATTTGTTTTATTGATTGAGTTAAAAAAAGGGTAGAGATAAGGTTACAGAACAATTAGAAAGCAGGAAAATATTTTGTAGAGTTTGTTATCAGTACAGTAAATAGAGTTTATAAACAAGATATTTCTCCCGAGATAAGAAAAATATCCATACGAGAATATAAAAAGAAACCCAAGCAAAAACAAAAATCTATCAAATATGATGAAAAACAACTTTCATACATTTGAAGATAGTAAGTTCTTTTTAAAAATATTTGGTATGATGTAATTATACAATCCAATATCAATCACAGGCAACCTAATATTGTTTTCAGGCAATACAAAATAAAGTGTAAGCAGTACAAAATTTAGGTAATAACACATCATTATAAAGTTATGAACAGATTTTACATTTCAACCGAAAAATTCAAGAATTATTCCTTTTATTCTTGAGGATATTGCTAAAAATTGAGTTCTAAAAGAATAAAAATTATTAAATTTGGCGAAAAATAATAATTACATTAACAATAAATATTTAGAAATATGCTGGAAGTTGGAGAAAGACCTTGGGGAAAATATTATGTCCTTGAAGATGAGGAAAAACTACAAACTGAAAAAGAATAGAAGTGAACGCAGGGCATCGTTTGTCTTATCAGTATCATCATCACAGACAGGAGTTCTGGACGGTGGTTCAGGGCGAAGCTGTGGTTGTACTAGATGGAGAGGAGCATGTGGTGAAATACGGAGAAAGCATCTTCATCCCTCTGGGAGCAAAAACACAGAATAGAAAACAGAGGTACAGAGCTGCTGGTTTTTCATAGAAGTGCAGACGGGGACTTATTTCGGGGAAGATGATATCATCAGATTAGAAGATGACTACGCTGAGAGGAAACTAAATAAAAAGACTGTTATTCAACAGCCTTTTTATTTTTGTATCATATTGTAAATAAATTCAAACATGGCATATGATCCTTTCATTGTCCAATGGGTATCATCATAAAAATAGACATCCTTTTCTTTTATCATATCTGATAAGATGGAATAAGATGGAATATACAGATATTCTTTTTTTCTCTTTTTCCAGCTTTTCAAAGAACAATGGCTCTTTTTCCTTTGGGTTTATTTTTATGTAAGGATAGTATAGGTCATATTTGTCAGGCGCTATCATCACGATAAGTTTTATCCCTTTTTCTCTAACAATTGATTTATTTTGTTAAAAACCTTATTCGCCTGAGAAACATTTTTATCATCGTAGGCAAGAGTTTGATATCTTCTTTATAAAATAATAAATCCTCTGGATTATTTGAGAAAAAGTAGATTTGCATTTGACTTAAAGCAATAAATATCTGAATGAAGCGGTCTATTTAAGAACAAATATTGAAAAATTAAACAATGGTATTTTGACCGTGGCATCAGAGAAAAAAATTCTATTTTTGTAGTTCATTGGGATTTGGGGATTTTAGTTTTTCTCTTCGTATTCTTTTATCTGGGTTTTGATGCTGTCTATACTTTTGGATTGGGTAAAAGACAACTCTGAAGTTCTATCAACAGCGTATCTTTCCACTGTTTCAGTACAACATATTCTGTTTTTACTCTATCAAAAATCAGAATTGATAAGTTCTATGAGCACCTGTATAGGATTTTTCTTCTGATATGAATCTATCAACATGTGCAACAGAAATCCCTTTATTCACAAGCATATTTTTGATAACCTACTTGTCTCGGCTCTGAAAAAGAGTCTCCAATGGTCAAAATATCTACCTTTATATTTTTGATTCAAATCAGCTTCGGAAAGGCGTATATACTTTTCTTCTAAAGGTTTATACTGAGCAATTATCTCAGATGAAGGTGCTGGATTATTATAAATAATCCCAATCTCGCTAAATCCCCTTCGTTTTTCTATAAAAAAACAGTATTTATGAAATAAAAAGTAGGAAAGGCGCGACACTTGTTTTTTTATGATAAATTTCTTCATTACTTATTAAAATTGGAAATAAATAAAACTGCTGCTCTTGTCCCCCGAAATAAAACAACGCCAAGATAAGAATATAGTAAAACGCATACCTTAGAGGTTTCTTCCATTTTAGCCCTAAGATGCTCTATGGCGTATTCATTCCTTCTGCCCATCCACTCTATCACGATGAATACCAGCAAAAGAATAGCCACCGTGCCTACTTTCGGCAAATCCGAAAAAGCAGGAATACTAAATAATGATGGAGAAAAATATTTTCAGAAATGTACGAAAAAGCATGCTGTATATTTTTCCGCTCGGAAAAATATCCACGCCAACACAGTAAGCCCAAAAAGTAGAAAAGAATTTGTATAAATTCCCTAAAAGAAGGCAAAAATTCGCCCATCTGCTACGACTCCTAGATTCACTCTGTTTTTACTGGTCAATAAAAGCGGCAGAAAATAAATAGCATTCAGCAGCCCCCATGCAATAAAAGTCCAGTTCGCTCCGTGCCAAAATCCACTAACGATGAATATCACAAAGGTATTTTCGCACTTTCATCGCTGTGCCGCCACGGCTGCCTCCCAGCGGAATATAGATATAATCCCTAAACCAAGTATTTAGTGAAATATGCCATCTTCGCCAAAAACTCTGCGATATCTCTCGAAAAATATGGGAAATGGAAATTCTTTTTAGCTCAAAACCAAAAAGACGAGAAGTCCCAATGGCTATATCCGAATATCCAGAGAAATCGCCATAAATCTGGAATGCAAAAATATCGCTCCTAAAAACCAGAGTACTTCCAGAATAGTCGGCTGAATTATTAAAAATAATATTCGCAAACTGAGCGCAGTTATCCGCTATAACTATCTTTTTGAACAATCCCCATAGAATCTGGCCCGAGCCCATCCACCGCCTTGTGATAGTCAAAAACTCTTTTTGTAAAACTGAGGCAGCAGGTCTGTCGCTCTTTCGATAGGACCCCGCAACCAGCTGCGGAAAGAAAGTCACAAAAGATGCAAACGCTATCAAATCCTTCGTAGGTTCTAATTTTCTTTGGTAAACATCTATTGTGTAGCTCAAAGTTTGGAAGGTGTGAAAACTAATTCCCACAGGAAGAATGATATTCAGCGTTTTTATATTAAGCTTTACTCCGAAAAGAGAAAAAGCCTCCACAAAAATTTTCTACAAAGAAAATTATAATACTTGAAAAACCCTAAAAATGAAAAGGTTTATAAACAAGCTGGTATAAAGCAAAAATTTTTCTTTTCTTCTCGTTTTCTTCATTTTTCAGAAGACAGCCTATGGTATAATCCACCAATGTGCTGAATACGATAAGCGTCAAAAACTTCCAATCCCACCATCCGTAAAAACATAACTGGCAACGAGAATGAACAAATTCTGTAGCTTTAAGTTCTTATTTGTCAAATACCAATAGATAAGAAATACTATCGGCAGAAATATCGCAAAATCAATAGAATTGAAAAATCATAATGTCAAAAAATATGGCAAATTTAAGAAAAATAAATATCCTAAAGTCATTTGACCATGATAAAATATCAAAAATTTGACAGCAATGACACTCAAATGAAACCACGCTTGGAATTATTGAAATCTTTTGTTTTTAAATCAAAGCTTAATTCTTATCTTTGTTCAAATTCTTAGCAGTATGAAGCCACTAGTAAGTGTTATAATGATTACTTACGGACACGAAAAAAATATATCGAAGAAGCTCATAAGAGGTGTTTTTCTTCAAAAACCAATTTTCCCTTTTTGAATTAATTATTTCTAATGACAAATCACCCGATTCTACAGACGAAATAGTAAAAAACATCATAAAATATGCTCCTAGAAAAACATTTCGGTGAACTACATCCATCATCCAGAAAAACATTGGTATGCACCCATAATTTCACCTCTGCTCTAAGAACTGCACAAGGAAAATATATCGCTGTCTGCGAGGGAGATGACTACTGGACAGATGAAAAACAAACTCAAAAAACAAATAGACTTTTTTTAGAGAAAAAACGAAGATTTCACGCTTACTTTTCTACAATGTTTTTCATTCGAAATGGCGAAACTCTAAGAGCGGATTTAGACTATGAAAAAGGCTGAGCAGCAAGAATGTTTATACAATAAATGATTTATCCAAAGGAAATTTCATCCACACTCTTTCTGTTGTTTTCAGAAATATGAAAATAGAGTTTCAGAATGGTATTACACTTCTTTTTAGGAGATTATCCCATCTGGCTGTGGCTTTTCTAAAAAGGGAAAAATCAAGTATTTCCCAGAAAAAATGGGCGTATATAGAGAAAAATGTAGGCGTATGGAGCGGCAAATCTCAAGAGGAGAGAGAGTTTAAAAACTATGCTTGTACTCCGAAAATCTTATCTCTGATTTTGAGATGCTCCTGATGTCACTTAACATACACAAAAATATTTATAAAAAAACTTTTTAAAACAGAAAAGTTTTGCTGAAGTTGATAACATCACCATATTTTTCAGAATTAAAGTATAAAGATAAATTTAAAGCTTATAGTTAAAAGTATACTTAAATAAAAAGCTAAATAATATTTATCTTTTTCTTGCCCATAATCTTATCCGTTAAAAATAATATTCTACTTCGTATAGGATACTTGTTTATAAATTCATTTTTAGAGAATCATATCTCTTTTTAATGGACTTCGAAATATTATAAGAAGCGTATTTTTCATGCTCTTCTTCTATAAGAACATTGATTTTATAAAAACCTCAATAGTCTTTTTAATAATTTTTATAACCTGAAAAAGATGTGGGTTCTGTATCAAAAATTCTCATGAGTCTAGTTTTTCCTTTCTTTGTCTTGTCAAAAACGCCACCCACCTGCTGCTCTTGGTGAGTTCTATAATAGAATAACTTGTCATTCAAGAGTTCAAAACGCCCTTTTCTTGCAGTATTTACAGCTATCCATTCATCATGGTGATAGTCTTTTAAAAACTGGAAAAAGGTATGATTTCAGGTTTTATAGCCGCTCTAAACGCCATAGAAGCGCCTGTTGCAATATTACAATGAAGTATTATTTCAAAATAATCAATGTTTTTCCCTTTTTCTCTCAAAAATACAGGAGCATCCCAAAGAGAATATTTCTCATCAACAGCTCCATTTTTCATCAATGCAAAATCCATTAGTTGCCACAGCATCTATTTCAGCATGATTATCCAGAAAAGAAACTATTTTTTTCGGCTTTGTTTTCTGCCCAGATGTCATCTTGGTCGCTTAAAAAAATGATATCTTTACCGCATAGAAATTGCTTTTTCAAAGTTCTTGACACTTCGCAGATTGATTTCATTAAAATGTATTCTGAATATCTCTGGATATTGTTTCTGATATTCTGCCAATATTTCGGGTGTTCTATCGGTAGAGCCATCATCGCAGACCACTATTTCACTTGGTTTATGCGTCTGACTGAGAATGGAATCTATCTGCTGATGGATATATTTCTCTCCATTATACGAACACAAAGCTACAGAATACGATGTCATTTTTAATTGTTTTCTAAATTAAAAACTCGCTCTACCCATTTTTCAAGAGTATATTTTATAAATTTCCTCTGGAAGTGACTGGTACGGCGTTTCAAAAAATCCTTTTGTAATATTACTAAAATCTTTATTTAAGACCAAAAATATTATTGGGATTGTAGAAATCATAATTTTTTTATTTTTCATTGTCCGTAATTATTTTTTTCTCCAATGCCATCGCCTCAAACACACGGAAACTCAGCCCATACTGGTTTTCTCTCATCAGGTCTAAAATCACTTTTTGTCCTTTTATAAAAACTCAGGCAGGTTTTCATGACTTATTCTTTTTCTGGTGAAAAACTATTTTATTCTTCGAAAAAGGCTTCATCAGCTGGTTTTTCCAGCTTTTCTTCCCAATAACATACAAGTCAAATTTTAATCTCAGTTCCTCAAATTTCTGTGAAAAGAATATCCAGCTGTTTTATTCTTTTTGTCGTATGATGTTATGTAAAGAGCGTCCTCGCTCGGGTTTTGTTTTTCTTGTGACAAAAACGGCTGATAATTATAATTTGTCAATCTTTCAAATCCATGTTTTTCAATGTCTTTGTCATCAAACGAATAGATTTTATCAAAAAATGCAGCTTATCCTGCACTGGGCATCTGTCCAGATTATCGTACAAAAATGTAATAAATCTATCGGTGCATTTTTTTCATGTGTTCCAGTGTAGAGTGGTCAAAAGTATCGGCATTTTAAAACCAAAATCTGGTCTTGATGTCCCAGCTTATCCAGCTGCTCTATCACGAACTTTTGCCTCTTTTTGGTATTTTTAGATTTTTACCCAAAAAATACTTTTAGAAAAAAAGATTGGCCAATCTCTCCCCGAAATTCTCATAAGAAACCGCCCCTATCTTGATGTGGTTCGCCTCTATTCCCTTTTCCTTCAAGGTTTCTACGATATGGGCATCATAACCCCAAAATCAAAAACTGATAACGCAAATTTTCATTTCTCTCTTCTCTTTTTGAGGGATTCATAAGTTTCATAAACGCTGAGTGTCTGTAATTTACACAATTCAAAAGCTATCTTTCCCATCTAAAATTCCTAATTTTTAGAATATAAGATTTAAAGAATTTAAAAGGCTGTTTTTGCCATCTGTGTGAAAAACTATATTTTTTTCCCTTTTCTCAAAAAGCTCCTTCCCTTTCAGCTCTCCGTAGTGAATCATTTTCTTGCGGTAAGATTCTTTATCAGCTACAGAATAGTGAAGAAGTTTGTTTTTCAGAGAACCGATATTTTTCCTTTTTATATCAAGGGTTTCGTGTACTTTTTTTCTCAGTAATGTATCTTGTTTTAGATTTTCTAAAAAGCCTGAAATTCTTATCATTCTGAGTTCCCGAATAGTTGATAGGTTTTCCTTCAAAAAAGAATTTACGATAAAAAAATAATAAGCATCTTTTTGTTCTCAGAATTTAGCGTTTCTATGATTTCCGCTTTCAGCTCTGGCGTGATTCTCTCATCTCCATCCAGAAACAAAACCCAGTCATTTTTGGCATTATCCAAAGCCAAATTTCGCTGTTCTGTAAAGTTTTTCAAATTTATTTTGAATGATTTTCACATTTGGGAAAGTTTCAGCAATTTCTAAAGTTCTATCCGTGCTGAAAGAATCCACGATAACGATTTCATCACAAAAAATCAAAGCATTCCAATACTTCACGAATGTTTTTCCTCATTGTGAGTGATAATAAGTCCACTAACTTTTTCCTTGGATACAAGCATCAAATCATAGTTTTCACAAAGTTAATAATATTTATGAATTTTTAAAAATATTTAGCCCTAAAATAAATATTTTTCGATGCGAAAAAAGTTATATTTGTTGTCCCTAAATTACTAAAATCAAACAATGGGACAGAAATTAGAGGTAAGATACGGACTGTTCATGGCGGTGTCCATGGTGGTCGGACAGATGGTAGGTTCTGGTATTTTTCTTCAAAGTAGATGATGTTTTAGCCTCCACCAATGGCAATGTTTATGCAGGTGTGATGGGCTTTATCATCGTGGGAATCAATGTAGTTTTTCAGCGGCGTCTATGGCGAATTATGCCATTTTCTCTCCGAAAGAAGGTGGTATCCTGCATTATGTGGAATTTCGCTATGGGAAAAGAGCCGCGGCTTATGTGGGATGGGTTTATTTCATTATGTTTTTACCTTTGCTGGCCGGAGTTCTGCTCACAGTATCAGGGATTTACATTTCTCACTTCCTTGCCGAATTTATTCATTTTGAACCTAATTTCCTGCATTATTCACTGATAGGCTGGTGCAATGGAGTTATATTTTTTTATTCCTTAATATTTTCAGACCAAAAATCCAGTGGTGTTTTTTTACAATTAACCGTAGTTTTAAAAGCTGTTTCCGCTCATTTTTCATTGCTGCTTTTGGAATTATCAGCCTTTTTAGGAAATGACACCGAACCATTAAATCAAATTGAAAATCAAGCCTTAATCTCTTCCAACGAAACTAATTTTTGGCTTTTTAGTGGGCGCAAGTTTCATTCCTATCGCCTTTTTCTATGGATGGGTGGTATATCGCGATGCAAATTTCTGGAGAAATCAAAGACTCACAGAAAAAAACCTCCCAAAAGCTTTAATATCAGGGACTTTGATCGTCTTGGTGGTTTATGTTTTTTTATTGTTTAGGGAATTGTCTCCAAATATGAGCAGTGATGAAATACAGCAGCTGGGCGACACCTACATCATAGAATTTTTCAAGAAAAAAATCTCCTACCGAAGCAGGAGCGATAATCATACAGCTATTCATAATCATCTCCGTATTAGGAACTTGCAATGGACTTGTTCTCGCTAAATACCCGTGCTCCTTACCAATTCTACAATTTGGAATATTCTAAGAAAATTCCTGAATTTAGGCAATATCAGTAAAAAGAACTGGAATGCCCGTAAATAGCGCTTTGGTAGGTTTCGGGCTGATGAGCATTTATCTTTTTTTATTTTTATTTATCTAATACCAATCCATTCCTAAAAGAACTGAATTACGACATATCAGCCATTCCTATTTTGTTCATTTATGTGGTTAATTTTTGTTTGTATTTAGGACTTTTTAAATTGTTTAGAGAACATTTACTAAAAAAATAAAAACCCTGAAATACACCATGTTGCTTTTTCGCTATCGTAGGGAACATGTGTGGTTTTAGCTGGGACACTTTCTTCTCCTAATGGATTGTCCTATTTAGTAATCACCATGCTCTTTATCTTACTCGGAAAAATTAGGGCGTAAAGTAGTAAAAATAAAAAAACACTACTAAAATTTAGTAGTGTTTCTTTTTATTCATTAGTGAAATTCATAATCTTTATCCATCACAAAAGTCTCCATGAACTTAGTTGTGTAATTTCCAGCAAGGAAATCAGGATTGTCCATCAGCTGTCTGTGGAAAGGAATCGTAGTTTTTCACTCCTTCTATATAAAAACTCATCCAAAGACCTTTTTCATTTTAGCAATAGCCTCTTCTCTGGTCTGTGCTGTGATGATGAGCTTAGCTATCATAGAATCATAGTTTGGCGGGATTGTATAACCAGCATACACATGCGTATCCACTCTCACACCATGTCCGCCAGGGATATTTAAGCTGAGTGATTTTCCCCAGGTGCAGGTCTAAAAATCAGAATACGGATCTTCCGCATTGATTCTACATTCTATAGAATATAATTTTTGGATAATAGTTCTTTTCCAAGAATTTTTCTCCTGCTGCTAGTAAAAATCTGCTCACGGATAAGGTCATAATCTATAACCTGCTCTGTGATAGGGTGTTCCACCTGAATACGAGTATTCATCTCCATGAAAATAGAAAGTTTCTGTGTTTATCAACCAAAAATTCTATCGTTCCTACTCCTTCATACCCAATATATTCAGCTGCTTTTACAGCGGCATTTCCCATTTTTTTCACGAAGCTCCTCCGTCATAAAAGGAGACGGCGTTTCTTCTATCAATTTTTGATTTCTTCTCTGAATAGAGCAGTCTCTTTCTGATAAATGGCAAAGCCTTACCATATCTATCTCCAGCAATCTGGAATTCTATGTGTCTTGGCTCTTCTATCAGTTTTTCCATGTACATTCCACCATTCCCAAAAAGCCGCTAAAGCCTCTTGAATAGTAGAATCCCAGCTTTCTCTAAAGCTCTTCTTTTGCTCCAGATGGCGCGCATTCCTTTACCACCACCACCTGCAGTAGCTTTTTATCATTACAGGATAGCCGATTTCTTCAGCAATTTTTTTCAGCTTCTTCCAAAGATTCTACAAGTCCATCAGACCCAGGAACACAAGGGAATTCCAGCTGCTTTCATTGTTGCTTTCGCAGTGGCTTTGTCTCCCATTTTTTTCTATCTGCTCTGGTGTAGCACTGATGAATTTTTATTCCATTTTTCTGACAAATTCTAGAAAAAAATTGGCATTTTTCAGCCAAAAATCCATACCCTGGGTGAATAGCATCTGCATTTGTGATTTCTGCTGCTGCAATGATGTTAGGAATTTTCAGATAAGAATCCTTACTCGCCGCAGGACCTATACATACCGCTTCATCCGCAAAATCTTACATGCAGACTATCTTTATCCGCGATTGAGTAGACTGCTACCGTTTTGATTCCCATCTCTTTACAAGTTCTGAGAATTCTCATCGCAATCTCTCCACGATTGGCAATTAATATCTTTTTAAACATTGTTTTTCTGTTTATCAATTACAATAAATAGAGTGATTTACGATGGATCTACCAAGAATAATGGCTGGTCGTACTCACAGGAGATGCATCATCCACCAAAAATTTTTCACGATTTTTTTCCACTCACTTCAGACTCTATCTGATTGAATAACTTTCATAGCTTCTACCACACAAACCACTGTTCCTTCTGTGATTTCACTTCCTACACTCACGAAAAGGATCTTTGTCTGGAGCTGGTTTTCTATAGAAAGTACCCAATGATAGGAGATTTTATTGTAATATATTTACCATTTTCTGCAGATTCTGCTGAGTTTGCAGAAGATTTCCTGCTCTGGCTGTGCAACAGGAGCTGCATTTACCACTGGTTGAACTTGTGTCATCTGTGGTGTTGTCACCACCGTACCAAATGTATGATTGGTAATATTGATTTCAAAATCCTTAGTTTTGTATTTTCACTCCAGCTACATCAGCCTTTGAAACAAATTTAATAAGGTTTTGTAAGTCTTTAATATCCATAAAAAAATAATTTTATTATTCAAATATAGTAAATAAAACACAAAAAAACCATTCACTTTTCGTAAAAAAGAATGGTTCTATATTTCTACCGTGATCTTTTGGAGTATTTTACCAAAAACTCTATCGTTATTCTGCAGATTCTACTTCTTTTTCAAGAACTACTTTACCTCTGTAGTAAAGTTTTCCTTCATGCCAGTGAGCTCTGTGATATAGGTGCAATTCACCTGTTGTAGCATCTTTTGCCAATTGAGGAACTACTGCTTTGTAGTGAGTTCTTCTTTTATCTCTTCTTGTAGATGACTGTCTTCTTTTTAGGATGTGCCATTTCTAATAATTTTTTTAGCTTTTTTTATATTAACTTTTTACTTTTCTCAATTTATTCAACGCTTCCCATCTTGGATCTATGTCTTCATCATCCGCCTTTTTCTTCATTTTATTTTTAGGACTGAATTTATCTAGTAAATTCTGAAATTCTTCGTTTTCTAATGCAGCAGGAGATACCTTTTTTCATAGGAATAGCAAGAACCACTGCTTCGTAGATAAACTGAGCAATATTGAACTCACTATAGTGATGAGGGAATTGTAATAATCTCTTCATTACTATCATCATATTCTTCTCCAAACTTTACTAAGAATTTTATTTCATTGTTTATCGGATACTGGAATTTTTCATTGCTGATATCACAAGTCAAATCCACTGTTCCCGAAACAGAAATTACAAAATCAAAAAAGTAGAATGCTTTTTCAAGTAAAACTTTACTAACTATTTTGGCATTTTTCAAATTCTTCTTCAGCCTCAAATAAATCAAAGAACTGCTGATCAACACAGAACTCAAACTCATGTTTTCCTTGTTTTAGACCAGAAAAACTGATGTCATAGTTTCTATATTTGTCCATAATAGGTCTGCAAAGTACTCTAAAATAACAAAATTATCTATCAAAAAAGTTACTTTTCTTTTTAAATTTCAACAACAAAACATTGTCTTTATACAACTCCAAAGAGGTTTCGCTGACTACATATTTATTCACTTTTTCAAGTAAATTTAGATAATCTTCCTCCACAGAGATATTGTCACAAAGCTATTCGTGTTGCTCCTATACTTTTTCACTTGAAAAGTGCCTTTTTGAGTGCGTTATTAATTCCGAGAAATAATTATTACACCCAGAAAAACCTGATACTCTGCCCTTTGCAATTTCTAAAGTAATTCCAGAGTTTGTCTTAGAATTTTCCTCCAAAACCCAACTGGTATTATTCAGCTGTACACTCTCTTTTTCCCTGCAACAGACGCATTGGAACAAGATAATGCCAGGATAAGCATAGCTGCTAATGAAATTATTTTTCATAATTTGTGTGTTTTATGAGACGAAGTTCTGCATTAAACTGTTTCTTGAAAATATTCACCAAAGATTCCATCACCTGCGCTATTTCCTTCTCTTCCATTGTTTTTCTTCGTTAAGAAGCTCAAAACTCAATGCATAAGATTTCTTATCCTCAGGAAGGTTTTTCCCTTCATACACATCAAATAGATTGATGCTTTTTCAGGAATGGAGATTCATTGTTTTTAGCAGCATTATAGAGCTGTGTATATAGCACAGACTTATCTACCAACAGCGCCAAATCCCTTCTCGTTTTATTAAATTTAGGAATATCTCTGAAATCGCAAATTCTCTGTTTTACTGAAGATTTCCGACATTCTTCAAGTTCTATCTCTGCATAGAAATGCCTCTTGGTCTATGTCAAATTTTTCAGCATTTTATGGACTTACTTTTCCGAGCCTTGCAATAGTTTTTCCTTCAACTGAAAATTCTATCGCATCCGAGAAACGACCGTCCTGCAATGGTTTTTCAATGATATCAAAATTCAATTTATCTAAAAAGCAGAGAAACATAAGCTTTCAAATGATAGAAACTCGTGCTATCCTTTCGGCAGAAGCCAGTTTTCAGAATGATTTCTCCCTGAAACTAAAAATCGCCATCTGCTTTTCTCTCTCCTACGCTTGTCTCTTGTGATAGATTTTTACCAAGTTCAAAAAATTTGATATCTGCATTTTTTTCTATTAATGTTATAAACAGCATTTTTCCAAAAGCTCCTTCCAATAAAGACTTTCTCATAAATGCCAAATCACTGCTCAATGGATTTAGCAGCTTCACAGCATCCGTTTCGTCCTCCACTGAAGTCAGGGAATTATTCATCACCTCATAAAAATCCATTCGCCTGAAGCGCCCTTGCCCACTCGTTTTCTAATCCATCTTGATCATCAAAAACTCAATTTCACTGGCGTAAAAGGAAATTTTCTGTGGCGCATCTATCTTATTATACCCATAAATTCTGAGGATTTCCTCTATCACATCTATTTCTCTGGTAACATCCGCTCTGTAATTCGGGCACCAAAAGCTCTAGTCCATCAGTAATTTCATTAAGAACCTCTATTTCCAAAGATTTCAAAATTTCTTTTAACTTTTTCCTCTATGGATTTTTATTCCTAAGATTTGATCCAGCTTTAGAATATCTAAAAATCACATTGTGAGGTTTTATTTTTTTCAGGGTAATGCTCTATGTATCCTCCTACCAATGTCGCTCCTGCCAATTCCTGCAACAGCTTCACTGCCAAGGAAATAGTAGTTTTTGGTATTATTCGGGATCTACCCCTCTCTCAAAAACGGAAAGAAGCATCAGTATTTAGTCCGTGGAATTTCGCTCCCTTTACGAACAGCAACAGGATTAAAAGTAAGCACTTTCCAAGAAAATAGACTGTGTCTGCTCAGAAACTCCACTATCCAGCCCACCAAAAACCCCAGCGATACAGAGCGGTTTCTGATTTCCATCTTTTATCATGATTTCCTCTCCGTTCAGCGTTCTCTCCACTCCGTCCAGCGTGGTGAAATTTCGTTCCCTGTGGGCTGTTTCCTACGATTATTTTATTTACCTCCAATTTTATCTAAATCAAAAAGCATGGAGCGGCTGCCCATAAGCATGAAGAATATAGTTGGTAACATCCACCACATTATTTATCGGTGCTAGACCTATCGCTTTCAGTCTGTTTTTCAGCCATTCTGGCGATTCTCCTACTTTTATATTTTTCAAAACAGCACCAATGTATCTCGGCGCCAAAGTCATTATTTTCTACCTCAACAGAAAAAGTTATGCTCTCCTTCTGATTCCGCAGCAGTAAGTTTCCATCTTAACAAGCTCAGAATCAATCCCATTACAAGACAAAAACGTGCATAAATCTCTCGCCACACCATAGTGGGAGATAGCATCTGTCTCTGTTAGGGTGTCAGTCCTATTTCATAAACCTCATCTTGCTGAATATCATAGTAATTCGCAAGTGGTTTTCCTACTTCATGAGTTTCATCCAAAGACCATGATTCCAGCATGGCTGTCGCCTAGAACCTATTTCATCCTCTGCACAAATCATCCCTTCCGAAACCTCTCCTCTGATTTTTGGTTCTGTTAATCGTAAAAGAACCTCCGTTTTTATCAAATAAAGTAGTCCCCACCACAGCCACTGCAACGAGCTGTCCTGCAGCCACATTAGGAGCACCGCAGACGATATTTAGAATCGTTCCGTTTCCTACATCTACAGTGGTTTTACTTAGTTTATCAGCGTTTGGATGTTTTTCGCAGGTCAAAACCTTCCCTACAACGATGCCTTCCAAACTTCCTTTGATGGTTTTCAAATTTATCTATTCCCTCTACTTCCAAACCTATGTCCGTGAGGTAAATTCCTGTTTTTTTCTGAATTTAAATCTGTACTAATGTAATCTTTTAAGCCAATTATTCGAAATCTTCATTGAAATATAAATATTAAAAAAAGGAGATGCAAAGGTCTTTTACTCTACATCTCGTTTATTTTTTATTTTTGTTAATTTAAACCTATTACCGGCATAGACAACATGAGTATTTGTTCTTCCTCATCCAGTCCGTCGGCTGGCTCTACAATTCCTGGGTCTATTTGCTTGAGACATTCTCATGATAATATCATCCGAATCTAGAACCGCTAGCATTTCTGTCAAGAATTTTGAGCTGTATCCTATATTGATATCCTCTCCTGAGTAGTCGCATGGTATCTGCATATCTGCTTTATTCGCATACTCTGCATCTTCTGCGTGAAGGTAAAGAATATTTCCCCTGACAGCTTAAATCTCACCTGACTAGTAGATTTGCTGGCAAAAATAGATGCTCTCTTGATAGAACTTAATAAAAGCGCTCTATTTATAGTCAGTACATTAGGATTTTCCTTAGGAATTACAGCATTATAGTTAGGATATTTTCCATCTATCAAACGACAAATCCATATATGCTCCTTGAAGGAAAATCTCGCCATGTTTTTCATTAAACTCTATAACCACCTCATCATCTGCACTTGTCAGAATATTTTTTTAAAAGATACTTAGTGGTTTTTTTAGGCATAATGAACTCCATCGGTTCACTATTTTTAATGTCTGTTCTTTTATAAACTACCAATCTATGAGAATCTGTTGCTACAAAATTAGCTTCTTCCTCTCCAAACTGGAAAAACACACCCGTCATCACAGGGACGAAGCGTATCGTTACTTGTCGCAAAAAAAGCGTTTTAGAAAGAGCCTCTGCAAGAATTCCTGATGAAATAGTAACTTTTTGTGCAGAATTAAATTCAGCCAGCTCTGGATATTCTTCTGCATTATCCAACGCTATGAAATAGTTGTCCTTCTCATCCAAAAATTTCTAAAATTCCTCCTCCATTTTCATTCGGCTTCTACCAAAAAAGTAAGAGGCTGATCACCAAATGTTTTTATCGCATCCTGAAACATCTTAGCAGGAACCGCTATTTTCCCATTGCTCTCTGACTTAACCGCCAAAGATGTCAAAAGAGTAGTTTCTCCGTCTGATGCTGTGATTTTAAGCAAATTATTTTTCTAACTCAAAAAGGAAATTCTCCAATATCGGTCTGGATTGTGAACTAGATATCACACCACTTACCGTATTTAAAGCTTTTTGTAACTCGCCACTTGTGACAATAAATTTCATAATAATAACTAATTGAGCAGACAAAGGTAGTAATTTATCGGTAAAAAAATAAAAATTTATTTAATTTTATTTCGGTTTAAAAATCTAAATAGCAGCCCATTGAGACTGCTATCTAATTATTTAGTTTTTCGAGAACTTGTTTTCAGTTTTTTCTATTTTCGCTTCTAATTCTTTTTTTCTTCTCCTCATCGATTATCCCTCTCTCCATGTCAAAATTCTCAGAAAAAAATTCGAAGAGAAAAACCTCTATCACATCGCCTCCATTGTATGGGAATCTGGCCTTTTGCGATTTCCAAGATTGTAAGACCTCCTCTCGGCCCTGGTGCTGTAGCCGTGAGGAAAAACTTTTTATCACCGAAAAGCACTTCTGTTTGGAATTCTTGATATCCAGTCAAAAATATTTTTGAAAAGCCGTAGAATAAGATCCGTTATATTCCGCCAAAGGAAATAATGAGCAGATCCGTTCCATCTATTTTCGCTGCAAAAATCTTCTGCCAGCTTTAGGGACGCCACCGCTCACCTCTCGGTCTATGCTGTAAATAGGCATTTCATAATCATTAATATCAAGAAGCTCTACATCATGCCCTTCAAATTTACCTGAAATATGGGAAACCAACTGCTTATTGATAGAATTAGAATGATTACTCGCTGCAAATGCTAATATTTTCATATTTTTTTAATTTTTAAAATTGACGAAACAAAAGTATAGGTTTTAATTTTATTGAAAATTGATTTATGTTAATAAAGACAAAAAGACCATCAAAAATTGACAGTCTTTTTGTTTTTAACTTATGAAAAGATTATTTTTATTCATCATCTTCATCGTCTGCTCCTGCAGCACCTGCGTTTTTTTCATCGCATTTCTAGACATCTTCACAGCTGCGATTACAGCGTTGTCTGGATGTAAGAATGTGTACGCATCAGTTTTTGATGTCTCCTACATAAATTTTGTTACCAATTTTTAAGTGGAGTCACATCTACCACGATTTCATCTGGTAAATTAGCAGGAACTGCTTTTTAATTTTCAGTTTTCTGAATGATTGTCTAAGAACACCACCCGCTACAACACCTTTTAGCACGACCTGTAATTTTCACAGGAACTTCCATTACTACTGGTTTTGTCAGCACTCAATTGGTAGAAATCCACATGCAGGATTCTATCTGTAATTGGGTGAAACTGGATGTCTTGTAATACTGCTGGAATAGTCTGTCCACCTACCCTCAATAGATACCGTGTGTGACTTTCAGGAGTGTAAACCAAGTTTTTGAAAGATTTCTCTTCTGTAGAGAAATGTAATGGTTCTTTACCTCCATAAACAACACAAGGAACTAATTCAGCATCGCGTAGAGCTTTTTGTAGATTTTTTTACCCACGCTTTCTCTTTTTCTGTCCTTGAATTGTAATAGATTTCATTTTATAAAAAAATTTAATTATTTTTAAAAATATAAACTTGTCATTGATGGATTTCTTGTTATGAACAAGATTCATCACATCTGCAAATAACGGGGCGCAAGATAGCACTTTTTATTTTAGATGACAAATTGTTTTTAAGAGGAATTGAATCTGTGATGATAATTTCCTGCAATTTTAGACTTCTCTATATTCTCATATGCCTTTCCAGAAAGCACTCCGTGAGTAGCGATAGCTCTTACGCTTTTTGCTCCTCTTTTCCATGATGATATCCGCAGCCTTGCAGAGTGTTCCCCTGCTGTATCCACCATATCATCCACCAAAATCACATTTCTGTCTTCCACATTACCAATGAGGGTCATTTCCGCCACCTCATTTGCTTTTTTTCTTTCTTTGTAGCAAATCGTAACTTCTGCTCCTAAATGGTTTGCATAGTTTTTAGCTCTTTTTAGCTCCTCCCATATCAGGCGAGGCTATGGTCAAATTATCCAAATTCAAAGAATTAATATATTCCACAAAAAAATAGCCGATGCATAAAGATGGTCTACTGGAATTTCAAAAAAACCTTGAATCTGGTCTGCATGCAGAGTCCATGGTCATCACTCTAGTTGCTCCCTGCTGTTGTTAGAAGATTTGCAACCAGTTTCGCGCCTATCGGAGCTCTCGGTTTGTCCTTTTCTATCTTGTCTTGCCAGACCAAAAATACGGAAGAACCACCGTAATGTTTCTTTGCAGAAGCTCTTTTAGCCGCATCTATCATAAGCAGAAGCTCTAAAAGATTATCCGCTGGAGGGAAATGTAGAACCTATTAAAAAGACCCTTCCGCCTCTTACAGATTGGTCTAAAACAGGCTCAAATTCTCCATCACTAAACTCTTGAAAATTGATTTTTCCTAGTTCCTGCCCATAGTAATGAGCGATTTTTTCAGCTAACTGTCTACTTGTTCTAGTGCTGAATAAATAAGATGTTTGAGAAGCCATTGTTTAATTAGAGTTTTTGAGAGCTTTGCAAAGTTAATAAAAACAAAACCACTTGAAAAATATCAAGCGGTTTTATTTAACTTATAAAAAAGTTATGGAAACTTTACTCCCGAATAGTTATTTGGATTCACTTGGCGTAAGTTGGATTTATACTTAGCATTAATAGCTTTGATAAATTCATTAGCAATCACCGCATATCCCTTTCCTGTAAGGTGCACGCCATCTAATGAAAACGAACCTCCTGTAACGAATGTAGTGGAATAATTCACTCCATTGTACTGAATTCCAGAACTTTTTGCCCAGCTCTACCATTTTAGCATTGGTATCTACAAAAAGCCAATCCATAAGCCTCGCCAAAGCTTTTATCTGAGTATTATAAGCATTAGTCGCTAGTCGTTACCTGCGCTACTTCTGATTTCGTCAGTACATATTTATCTTCCAAAGGATAAGTAATCCCTTGTTTGTTATATGGCGCCGAACACCTGCAGCTTCTGCATTGATAGCAGATTTTGTAGATAATAATATCAAAGTCTTCCTCGTAGCGTGACGAGCCTGTCCCATAAGTAGTCCCTATGAAAAGATGCCTGAGCAGCAGGAACTCCATTATTTGCCAAAAGCTGCTGTGATTTGAGCTGACAAATTAGTCAAAGTTTCATCTTTTATCAATAATGGATTTTGCCCAACTGCCAAAGTTTTCAATCTATCTCCTTGTCCCAAAGCTGTCAGAATAGGTTTTAATTTTCCTATCAACTGAGCGTTCAAAGGCAGTAGCTAAGCAGCATCCAACGGAACAGCATTGTACGGAACTGTTGTAAAGAAATGGAATAGAAGTTACATATGGAATGTTTGCTATCACTCCCTTTAGTCGCTCCCTACTGATTTCATTCCTTCTAAAACAGTTCTGATAGACCCTGCTAAAACATTAGGATCAGTGATGTCATTAGAAGAATATGTTGCTGGATTGGTGTTTCCTGTTTGGTTGTTCCTACCCTCCCGAAGTTGCATAAGAAAGCACATCATTATTCCCTATCCAAAGAGAGAAAAATGTAGGATTCTGAGCCATCGCATCCTCTAAAAACACTCGCTGTAGAAGAAGACGCAAAATCTCACGAAATACGGGTTTGCTGTTCCAGATGCCAGCCCAGCCATGTTACCATAGCCATTCGCTACCAAATGGAAAAGACTTAGCACCAGGCACTCCCCATATTATTGTATGTTCCTGTCAATCTGTCTAATGCATTAACCGCCGTAGAGTACACTGGTGTCAATGCGCCATTCACCACTTGAAGAGTCAATTTTCCCTTTAAACCCCGGCAAATTAGTAAATCCACCGATGTTATCCGGCATCAAAGGCTGAGTGAAAAGTTCCTCCACCCTGCTTTTCTGCATCTGTCTCAGCAATCATCGCAGGATAAGACTCCCAGCTGCCCATCCAAATACACAGCTCCCATCTCTATATCCTGAGGTCAAAAGAATTCCCAAGAGCCACATATTTACTAAAAATCTGCTTCTCCGCTAGTTACCGTGATGTCTGCCACATCGGTTTCAAAAGTCAGTTTTTACAACTTGTCACTGACAAAACAGCCAAAACGGCCATTGATGATATAAATACTTTTTCATGATTTCAAATTAAAAAGGGTTATAAGATAATCCAAGACCGAAATACGCTGCTTTTGGATTTCAGCTGCCCATAAAATCCTAAATTATCATTCATACTATTTCTTCTCTTCATAAAGGCATACCCTCCAGAAATATCAACATTAAATTTATTAAACTTCAGCCCAATACCAGCCGTTATAACATTATTATCAAAAGATGGAGTTTCTGGAATGAAATCCTTATCCTCATAAGGAGACTGGTCATAGTAATATCCTAAACGCCCAGCAATCATATCAGTAAACTGATACTGTGTTCCCAAAAACGCCAAGTCTGTGTATTCTTAAAAGTTTTTAAGATTTTTAGTACTGTTTTATCTTTCTGATTTCCTATAAGTGCGTTTTCAAAAATCAAGCGTCAGAGCATCATAGCGAGACCATCCTGTATAGTTAAAATCAGCCGAAACCTGCCATTTCGGAGTGATTCTATATGTAGCTCTATCGTGTATTCCTCCACCAATGGAAGTTCCGCTTTGAATCTATCCTGACCATTCGCATCCACTTTCAATGCTGAATACAATGCCGAAGACACATTAAAACTTATAACTCCATCATTAGCCTTCACATTTACAGGCGAACGGTATGCAATGCTTACATCAAGTTTATCCGTCGGTCTAAAAATAGAATCCCAATCCCAGACCATGTCCTTTTGCTTTATCGTCTTTTTAGATTTAGACTGCCATTAAATTTATTAAGTTTCTTATCCCAGTCTCACTTGTCCTTTCACATAAATGTAGCTCAGACCCACCGACATCCAATCCGCCATCTTCACAGAAACCGCTAGGCTGGAAGAAATAACTTTTCAGGCTCATTTTAGTTACGATTTCATCTCCTGTCCATTTTTCTGGCCACTGAACCGTACTTCCGAAAGGCGTAGTAAAACTAAATCCCACAGAAACATTATCCACCACCTTATATGCTACAGCTGCATAAATAGGCGTTCCCAAAGGGTTTTCCGTAGAATAAGCCTCTCCTGTGTCTAGATTTTGGTATGTCACTTTACTTGCCACCCCAAAAACCACCAGCTACTACACTGAGTTTACTTGGAATAAAAGACATCCTGCTGGATTAAAAAGCTACACTCGCATCTTCTGTATGGGCACTCGTGTGCGCCATAGCCAACTGCTTCACTCCTTGTAGCGATACTCTGAACCCTCCCGCATAGGCTAGGGTTCCCGCCAATAATGTTATTGGTAACAAAAATTTTTTTCTCATGTTTCTCGTTTTCACTTTTCTTTTGAAGGTGCAAATATAAAAGATATTATTCCTTTAAATTTAAAACATTTTTTTCAAAAAATCATATTTGTTTTAAATATTAAAACCACACGAAACAGCATTAAATAAAAAGAATTAAAATTCAAATTAAATTTAACAAAACCAACTTTGTTTAAACTTAAACACTTATTTAATTTATCAATTGGTCAAAAAAATCTTTTATCTTTGGTTTTCAAATAGATTAGAAATGCCTGATTTTTTTGCATCCAGATAAAGAAAATTACTCCTCCGAAGAGCTTTTCACAAGAGGAAAAATCCGTCCGCAAACTTTCAAAGATTTTGCAGGACAGAGAAAAACACTAGACAACCTAGAAGTGTTCGTTGCCGCCGCCAAAAACAGAGGAACAGCACTAGACCACACGCTTCTGCACGGGCCTCCTGGGCTTGGGAAAACCACGCTTTCGCATATCATTGCCAACGAACTGGGCGTAAACTGCAAAGTAACCTCTGGCCCTGTGCTGGACAAACCAGGCAGTCTGGCAGGAATCCTGACCAATTTGGAGGAAAATGATGTTCTTTTTCATCGATGAAATTCATCGTCTATCGCCTATTGTAGAGGAATATCTATATTCTGCGATGGAAGATTTTAAAATCGACATCATGCTCGAAACCGGCCCTAATGCGCGTTCCGTTCAGATTGGGCTAAATCCATTTACCCTAATCGGAGCGACGACCCGAAGCGGAATGCTGACCAAGCCCATGCTGGCGAGATTTGGGATTCAAAGCCGATTAGAATACTACAATGTGGAGCTTTTTGGGAATGATTATCGAGCGAAGCGCGAGAGTTTTTGGGCGTTCCTATTTATGAAGATGCCGCCCTTGAAATCGCACGAAGAAGCCGAGGAACACCGAGAATAGCCAACGCCCTGCTCCGCCGAGTGAGGGATTTTGCGGAGATAAAAGGTAATGGAGAAATTGACCTTAACATCGCTAAATTTGCCCTTAATTCACTCAATGTCGATGAATACGGCCTTGATGATATGGACAATAAAAATCATGCGTGTAATGATAGAAAATTTCAAAGGGAAAGCCTGTGGGAATATCCGCGCTGGCAACTTCTATCGGAGAAAAATGCTGAAACCTTGGAAGAAGTGTATGAACCCTACCTCATTCAGGAAGGATTCATCATCCGAACGCCTCGAGGAAGGGAAGTTACCGAAAAAAAGCCTACCGACATCTGGGCATATCACAGCCAAAAATTTAGGCGAACTTTTTTAACCTTAAAAAGCCTACAAAGAAAATAAATACAACGACACCGCAATTACAGAAATATATTTCGATGGGATAGATGTACACTAATTTTCCTTATTATAAAAATAAAAAAAGCAACTCTAAAAATAGAGTTGCTTTTTATTTTTATCTTTTATTATTCTCCAAAGATGTAACTTACACCTGCACTAAGAATATGCTGAGATTTTTCTATAAACATTCGGATTTCCTGTCCAAGACTCAACAAGATCTGGATATACGCTAGACAAAACCAAAAATCATAACGAGCTAATATCTCGAATTTTCTATTTATACTATATCCTAAACCTCCTGACAAAGCAAAATCAAAACCTCTTGCTTTACCTATCTTATCTTTCACATAAAGAGGGCTGGCAGGATTCTGAACCTTTTTGGTTAATCAAGAAAGCAAATCTAGGACCTGCAAACGCGAAGAAAGCATTTCTTCCTTCAGTAAAATACCCTTTAAAGTAGATAGGGTACACTGATATAGTTATTTGCATAAAAGTGTAGATCCTTCCCTTTTTCCCCTGATGATAAATATTCTACCTGTGGCTGAATATAGAACTGATTTTCATAATCTAACGGAATCAATGCCAAAAGCCCTCCATAGAATGAATATCTCGGATAAGAAGGGTTATGAGCGTTTCTTTACTCTGGAATAGTTAGGGTCCTCCGATCACCCCTATTCTAGTGTTCTCCAACTGTAAAAAGTTGCGCAGACATAAGGCTTGAAAACACCAAAAACTTCCTAATAATAGTTTTTCATAATTTTTTATTTTATTTAACAATTTTATTTTTTTCTATTTCAAAGTGCAAAAAGTAATCTTTTTTTATTATCCTTGTATCAATCGAGAAATTTTTACTTGTTTTTGTAATATTCTTTTAGCTTCCTCCGCTGGTGCTCCGAAATAAGTTTTACCTTTTTTTCAAATCTTTTGATACCCTGAAGTTGCCAAAATAACCACTCCATCTTCTACTGTAATATCCGAGGAAACTCCTACCTGCCCCAGATGGTAACATCATCACCTATATTACAACATCCTGCAATCCCAACTTGTGATGCTATCAGACATCTCTTTCCAATAATAGTATCGTGTCCCTATCTGGATTTGATTATCCATCTTCGTTCCCTCTCCTATAATTGTAGTGTCTGTAACACCTCTGTCTATGGTGCAGTTCGCTCCTATTTCCACATCATCCTCCAAAACTACATTTCCTACCGAAAGCATTTTGATGTAGCCTGTTGGAAGTTTTCTGTAATAAAACGCATCTCCTCCAAGAACTGTCCCAGACTGGATGATGCAGCGATTTCCTATCTTGGTTCTATCACCTATCACCACATTTGGCATGATGATGCATTCTTCGCCTATCTCCACATTATTTCCTATGATTACAGAAGAATGAATCTAGCTGTTTTTTTCCCTATTTTTACATTTTCTCCACATGTTTTAAATGTCTGTATCGGAGTAAAATGAGCATTGATTTTATTAAAATCTCTAAACGGGTCATCCGAAACCAAAAGAGCTTTCCCTTGTGGACAATTAACTTCTTTGTCAATGAGGATAACTGTCGCTTCAGAATTTAAAGCCTTTTCATAATATTTAGGATGATTTACAAAAAACAATCTCCCTGATTTTACTCTATGAATTTCGTTCGTTCCAGAAATAGGAAAAATCATCCGCACCAATGTATTTAGCACCAATAATTTCTGCTATTTGTTTTAATGTCTGGACTTCAGGAAATTTCATAGTAGTTTTTATATAAATTTATTTAACCTCTCTAAATAAGAGCCGTCTTCTGTATTTACTTTAATCTTATCTCCTGGCTCTATGAATAGCGGAACCAAAACTCTAGCGCCTGTTTCTACTATACAGTTTTTCAAGGCGTTAGTTGCTGTGTTTCCTTTCACACCTGGGTCTGCTTCTGTCACTTCCAAAAATACTGTCGCAGGAAGCTCAGCAGAAAGAGGTGTTTCATCTGATTCTTTCAAAATTACTGTAATTTCCTCTCCAGCCTTCATAAACTGAGCGTTTTCTATCATTTCTTTGTTTTAGATAGATTTGAGAAAATCTTCATTGTTCATGAAATGATATCCATTTTTCATCATCATAAAGATACTGGAATTTACGCGTAATTACTTTAACCTCATCGATTTTATGACCAGCAGAAAAAGTGTTGTCTAAAACTTTTCCATTCGTTACTGATTTTAATTTTTGTTCTTACGAAAAGCTGGACCTTTCCCTGGTTTTACATGAAGGAATTCTATTACCTTGTAAATATCATGGTTAAACTCTATACAAAGTCCTTTTCTAATATCAGCTGTTGTTGCCATTTTTAATTCTAATTATTTTTTTAATCTTGATTATCTTCTTCTTTTTTTCGTACCGCCGCCTCTGATGATTCCTCTCTGAGATGACTGTATAAACTGTAAAATTTCATCTCTTTCTGGCGTAGACAGCACTTCTTTTTCTATATATGCCAATGCCTGAGATACATTCATTCCCATTTGGAAAAATCACTCTATAGATAGACTGAAGCTCTAAAATCTTTTTCATTAGAGATTCCTCTTCTTCTCAGCCCAACAGAGTTAATCCCTGCATAAACAGGCGGCTCTCCTCCTACTTTGACATAAGGCGGAATATCTTTTTCTAACCAAAGAGCCTCCCGCTGTGATTACATGTTTTCCCTATTCGGGAGAACTGATGCACGGCACTCAGCCCACCAATGATAGCATAATCGCCTATTTCCACATGCCCACCTATCGCACATCCATTTTACTATAATGGCATTATCACCGACAACGCAGTCATGAGCAATATGAGATGTAGCCATGATTAGACAATTATTTCCTATTTTAGTATATCCTAAAGCCTTGGTTCCTCTATTAACTGTTACGCATTCTCTAATGGTCGTGTTATCACCAATGATAACCTGTGATTCCTCCCATCAAACTTCAAATCTTGTGGTATCGCAGCGATGACAGTTCCTGGAAAAAAATTCTGCAGTTTTTACCAATTCTTGCTCCATTCATAATGGTAACATTAGAACCTATCCATGTCCCTTCTCCTATCTCCACATCCGCTGCTATGGTGGTAAATGGATCTACAGTAACATTTTTGTCCGATTTTCGCTCTTGGGTCTACTGCTGTAAGCTGATGAATCATTTAGTCTATTTTTGTTTTTGCTACTTGAGCCATTAGTTCTGCTTCCACCACTACATTATCACCTACATAGCCATACCCCTGCATGTGTACTATTCCTCTACGGATAGGAGCTATAACTCTAATTTAAAGACAAGTGTATCCCTGGGATTACTTTCTTTTTGAATTTAACATTATCTATTTTCACAAAAATATGTAGAATAGTTCTCTGGATCTGGGACACTTGATAACACCAAAAATTCCCCCAATCTGCGCCATTGCTTCTATCTGTAAAACTCCTGGCATCACAGGCTCTTTCGGGAAATGCCCTACAAAGAACGGTTCATTCATTGTGATGTTTTTCAGCCCTACGATATGATTATCAGACAGTTCCAAAAATCTTGTCTATTAACAAGAATGGCGGTCTGTGCGGCAATAATCTCATGATGCCGTTGATATCATAAATAGGCTCTTTGCTCAAATCAAAATTTGGAACATTTTTCTTCTTTTTGAGCTTTTGTATATTTTATTTAATTTTTTTAGCAAACTCTGTATTTATGTAATGTCCTGGTTTATTAGCGATTACCTTTCCTTTTATTCTCACTCCTGCAATGCCAAAGTCACCGATAACATCCAATAATTTATGACGAGCTGCTTCGTTTGGATAATTTAAAGTCAAGTTATTCAAAAACTCCATTTGGCTGAATGGAAACATCATCTTTTCCAAAAAGCTTTTTTTAAGTTTTTCAGCTGTTTCAGGAGTTAATTCTTTATCTACATAAACAATCGCATTAGAAATATCTCCACCCTTTGATTAGACCTGCATCCAAAAGCATTTCTAATTCATGTAAAAACTAAATGTTCTCGCAGAAGAAATTTCATTTTAAAATCAGAAATATTTTTCAAAACAGCATTCTGAGTTCCTAAAAACATTAGTCCCAAAAATCCACCATCGTAGTTACTTCATAAGTATCCGCTGGGATAATGGTAATCTCAGAACCAGTCTGTGGGTCAGTGAAATTAACAACCTCTGTAACAGCAAAATACTCTCTCGGCTGCTCCTGCTCCACCACTCCTGCTTTCTCTATAGCTTCTACAAAAACTTGGATGAACCATCCATAATAGGAGGTTCTGCATTATTCATCTCCAAGATAGCATTATCCACATCCATTCCCACTAACGCCGCCAAAATATGCTCACATGTGTAGATTTTAACTCCTGATTTTTTTCTAATGTAGTTCCTCTATCAGTAGAAACCACATAGTTAGCATCCGCTTCTATTTGTGGATTTCCCTCTAAGTCTGTTCTTACGAACACATACCCTGTATTTTCCTTAGCAGGTTTTGATGATTAGGGTCACTTCTTTTCCTGTATGAAGACCCTATTCCTGATAGGAAACTTCTCCTTTTAAAGTTTTTTTGTTTATCACTCATTAGTTTTATCTTTTGAGTTATTTTCTAATTGATTTATTCTTTTTACTATTTCTGTCAAGTTTCTGAAAATGCACATAGTTTCTTCGGTAATCTCCCTGCATCTATTGCTGGCGCTCCGTACAGTGCCTCGCCATCTTTTACATTCTTATTTACACCGCTCTGTGCTTGTATTTTTACTTGATTTCCTATATTGATATGTCCTACAATTCCCACCTGGCCACCGATCATATTCCAGTTGCCAATGGTAGTAGAACCTGCAATTCCTGCCTGCGCAGCAATCACATTATTTTTCCAATTTTCACATTGTGTGCGATTTGGATAAGATTGTCTATTTTAGTCCCTTCTCCTATAACAGTAGAACCTATGGTAGCCCTGTCAATACTACAGTTAGAGCCTATTTCTACATTATTTTCTATGATTACATTTCCCAACTGTGGGATTTTATCATATCCGTTTGGTGTAGGCTGAAAACCGAATCCATCTCCTCCTACCACAGTATTAGAATGGACAACACAATTTTCTCCAATAATACAGCCGTCATAGATTTTCGCACCGCTGTCTATTTTAGAGTTTTTACCGATTTTCACATTTTTACCAATGAAAACCTGTGGAGCAAGCTGGACGCCATCGCCAATCGCTGCTTTTCCGAAATATAGGTAAATGCACCTACATAAACATCCTCGCCTAAAACAGCTGTTTTATGAATAAAACTCTGCTCTTCTATCCCTTTTTTTCTTTTCGGTCATCTGCTGATAAAGGTTCATCAAAACCTGAAACGCAAGATATGCATCTTCCACCTCTATGATGACTGGCTTATAATTTTCTTCTTTCAAAAGATTTTTTTGAAACAATAAGCACAGAACTCTCCGTAGAGTGTAGAAAATGTGCAAATTTTTTTCATTCGCAATAAAAAGACAAATGCCCATGCCTTCCCTCTTCTATAGGGGAAAATCCATGAACTTTTACTCCTTGGTCTCCAATTACTTTTTCCTTTGATAAGACCAGCAATTTCAGCAGCTGTAAACTCCATAATCGTGCAAAGATAAGAAAAAAATACTATTAGTATAATAAAAATTTATATTTGTTTATATTTTTTTAACATCAAAAATCATGAAATTTCCTTTGGAAAGGACAAAATATATCTCGTTGTTTTTCATTAATATTCATTGATAAAATCTGGCTTCCCGCCTGTTCCAACGCTACTTTTTTTCCATGTCATTCCGCAGGAGATAGATAGGCTGTTTGGTTTTTATCATAAGGCAGCAGATTTCTTTCAATATTATCCACGAGTAAATCTCCGTTTTCTATCCCAAAATGCAAATTAGTTTCCCGCACTTTCTCCTGCACCAAATCATCCGAAAAAGGCGTAGAAGAGTAAATAATTTTTGGAAACTTCCTGTTAATAACCGTTTTACAAAGATACGAAAGCACGAAATCTTCATGATTTTTCCATGATTTTATAGCCTGTAACACATCCGTATCATCCAGCTCCATAAATCTCGCTATATCTTCCTCCGTAGCCTCTGTGGAACTCTCTCTGCACAAGAAATATTTGAGATTTTCAGAAGCTTCTACTTTCACATTTTGCGAAACCAATGTTTTGGCTCTGTTCATTATTTTTTTATCAATAAATTTTTCTGCCAATACTGCTGCTTTATGATAATAAACCTGCCAATACATGAACATCCTTGCCACGAGATAATGCTCAATGGAATAAATTCCTTTTTCATCCAAAACCAGCTCATCATCAAGAACATTCAGAGTTGATAAAAATCCGCTGTGTATTGATATTCCCTTCCGAAACTCCCGTGTAGAAGCTGTCTCTTTTTGAGATAATCGAGCCTGTCCACATCGAGCTGGGAGGAAATCAATTGATTAAAAATTTACGATGATATTTTCCCTGAAACATCTGTATTGCAATCGTAAGTTCGCCTGAAAAACTCCTCGTTCAGCTGCTCCATCAGAAGAAGGGAAAAGTTTTTCGTGATGCCAGTTGTCCATCAGTATATTCTCCAAAGCATGAGAAAAAGGCCCATGTCCCACATCATGAAGCAGTACAGCCAGCATCGCTCCTTTTTCTTCTTCTGTAGAAATTTTTCACGCCTTTTTGCTTCAGAATTTCTAGTGCATTAAACATCAAAATGCATCGCGCCTATCGCATGATGAAAAACGAGTGTGGGTAGCTCCTGGGAAAATCAAACTCAGCAGTCCTGTTTGAGAAATCCTTCTCAATCTCTGGAAACAGCGATGCTCCATGATATCAAAAAAATAATTTCTACGGGATTTTTATAAATCCATGAACAGGATCATTGATGATTTTCAACTTATTAGCCATAAAAAGATTTTATCGTGTAAAATTATGAAAAAACTTTAACCAAATATTAACATTTTCGTTGGTATAATTTTAATATTTTTTTCTCCATACTTTTGAAAAACAGAAAAATTAGTGGAAAAAAATTATGTCAAAAAAATACTTTGGGTAGATGATGAGATAGAGATGCTGAAGCCGCACATTGTTTTCTTGGAAAGCAAAGGTTACAGTGTTACTCCTATCAACAATGTGAATGAGGCTCTGGAACTGATAGAGGAAAACAGTTTCGCACTCGTTCTTCTTGACGAAAGTATGCCTGGCATATCTGGCTTAGAAGCCATTCCGATGATTAAAAACTTGGACAGCTCCATCAAAATAGTGATGGTAACCAAAAATGAAGAGGAGCACATCATGGAGCAGGCCATAGGTTCACAAATTGCAGATTATATTCTAAAAACCAGTGAACCCAAATCAAGTTCTACTTTCACTAAAGAAAAAAATCTTCAGCAAGATACTTTAGTAGAACAGCAGACCATTTCTGAATACCAGCAAGAGTTCAGAAACCTGAGTATGGAACTTTTCCAACCTTCATAATTATGAAGACTGGGCAGAATATTATAAGAAAAATCCTTAATTGGGAAATAAAATTTGATAAGGTTTTTGATAGTGAATTTTCAGAATTGCTTCAAAATCAAAAAGAAGAAGCAAATATCCAATTTGCTAAATTCATAGAAAAACAACTACGAACATTGGCTTAACTCAAATGACAAGCCTCTGATGAACCACACCCTTTTCAAGGAAAAAAAGTAAAACCAGAGGTAGAGGAAGACAAAGTTCTTCTTTTGGTGATAGATAACCTGAGATATGACCAATGGAAAGTAGTAGAGCCACTTTTCACTAAGTTTTACAATAAAATTTCAGAAGAGTATCTGTACAGCATCTTGCCAACGGCGACTCAGTATGCTAGAAATTCTTTTCTTCGCAGGACTACTGCCTTCGGAAATAGAAAAAAAGATTTTCCAGACAAGTGGTTCAATGACAATGAAGATGGAAACAAAAATGAATTTGAATTTGATTTCCTAAAAAGACCAAATGAAAAAGACTAGGTCTGCAAGGAAAAAGTTCAAAAATATATTAAGATATTAAACGCTGATTTTGAGCGAAAAATATTAGAAGATTTTAATCAGCACAAAAACAATGATTTATTGGTGATTGTTTATAACTTTATAGACATTCTTTCTCACGCGAAAACCGATAATACCATTGTAGATCAGCTAATTAGAGATGATAAAACATTCCGTTCATTAACATACAATTGGTTTGAAAATTCATCTCTTATCAAAATCATTAAACTGGCAGCAGAGAACGGCTTCAAGCTAGTGATAACGACTGACCACGGAATGATTTATGTAAGAAAAACCGAGCAAAGTGGTGGGTGATAGAGAAACCTCTACCAACATAAGATATAAAACAGGAAAAAGTCTAACCTATGAAGACAAAGATGTCTGAGGCGATTACCAATCCTGAAAAAGCTATTCCTTCCGAAAGGGAAATGTGAGCAGCAAATATATCTTTGCAAAAGAACAATTTATTCTTTGCTTACCCTAAAAATTACAACCATTTTGTGAATTATTATAAAGACACCTATCAGCATGGAGGGATTTCCTAGAAGAGATTATTATCCCGTTCTGTGTGTTAGAACCAAAGTAGTTTTAGTTTTTCATTATATTTTATTTATTTTTAGACGAAATCGGATATCCTTGGATATCCGATTTGTTTTTCTCAAAAAGCTGCGTAAGAGCATATATTACCAGACCTACCATACCTCCTACCAAAGTCCCATTGATTCGGATAAACTGCAAATCCTTTCCTACTTCCATTTCCAGCTTTTGGCTCAGCTCCTTGCCTTCCCAGTTTTTGACCGTATCACTGATAAAATCTCCTATTCTCACCTTATTTCTCAATGCAAATCTATAAGCCGTCTTCTGAAACCAAACATCCAGCTTTTTCTGAAATTCTTCATTGGTTTTAAATTCGCTAATCTGCTTATTTACATTATCCTGCAGGAGTTTTGTGATTTTATTTTCCCATTCAGAAGAATTCAGTTTCTCAGCAAAAATCATACAGCTGCGCCGTCATTTCTCGCCTTACAGAATGCGCCTCATCTCTGGTAATTTTCATTACAAATTCCTGCAAACCATCCACCACCTTTTCCGAAATCGCTTCTCTGATGAAAGATGGAATAAGCGGCGGAAACTGATTGTCTATTTCTCTCCTAACCACATTTTTGGTTTTCAGAAATATAAACTTCTATTTTTCTGGAAAAGTTGGTTAAATAATTCTTGATGTTTTCCCTTATCCAAAAATTCTACAAGCATTTGGCTACCTCTCACATTGAGGGACATTCCCTTTATGATGTTTTTCTATTTTTCAGGAGTAGTTTTCTTTTGGAAAGCCATTCTACCATATATTTAGATACTTTAATATTTTCAATATGAAAAACGAATCTGTTTTGGTTTTAGAAAAATTCTCTACAACAAATCCTCCCAAATTATTCCCAATATCCGCCTTTCGTTCTTCTATCAAATTAGTGTGTGGAATGGGCAGTCCCATTGGCTTTTGGAATAACGCTGTCACCGCAAACCAGTCAGCGAGAGCTCCCACCATAGCAGCCTCCGAAAAAGCCTTCACATAGCCTATAAAGGACATTTCGGGATATTTTTTTCTGCAAAAACACCATACTTATGTAGATGACAAACATCAAGACAAGAAGTCCTGTCGCCAAATTTTTTATGAAAATTGTAATTGTTTTTTTCTCGTATCCATGTTTTTATATTTTTATTAAAAAACTCAGCACAAAACCTTGCACTGAGCGTTTGTTTATTTCGTAAAAAGCAGTTCGCGGTATTTGGTCATCGGCCAAAGCTCATCATCCACCATCATTTCTAGCGCATCTGATGCTTCTCGTATTTTTGAGAAAAAGCGGCTTCACTTCCTGACAAAAATGCCTCTGCTTGTTTCTGATTATCCTTTATAGATTGGGCTTTTTGTTTGGCATCCAAAAGTTCATCCACGCCTATTTTTTTATCTGGTGGACATTGTGAGAAATTCTCTCTATCAGATTCATCTGCTCTTTCGCCAAAGGCTTAAAGTCTATTTCGCCGTAGATTTCTTTCAGCCCTTTCACATTGTCTATCAGCCTGTTCTGATATTTCAATGCTGATGGAATGATGTGGTTTCTCGCCACATCTGCCAGCACTTTCGCTTCTATTCCTACGATATTGCTGTATTTCTCTAACTTGATTTCGTTTCTCGCCTCTATTTCACGCTGGGTGTAGATTCCCATTTCTTCATACATGCTGATGAATTTCGGGTCCAGTTCTCTTTTCAAAGCCTCTGGCGTGGTTTTTAGATTGCTGAGTCCTCGTTTTTGCTTCTTTTACCCAGTCTTCGGAATAGCCGTCCCCTTCGAACATTATATTTTTAGACTGCTTTGATGTATTCTCTGAGCACATTAAAAAAATAGCCTCATCTTTTTTCAATCCTTTTTCTTCTATCAAAGCATCTACTTCCTTTTTAAAAGACACGAAGCTGTTTTTGCCATGATGGAATTCATGATGGTCATCGCCTCTGCGCAGTTTGCCGAAGAACCGACCGCTCGTATCTCAAATTTATTCCCCGTGAAAGCAAAATGGCGAAGTTCGATTTCTATCTGTGTTATCCAGCAGAATTTCAGGGATTTTACCGACTACATTTAGTTTTTAAATCATATTTTTTTCATCAGGGCTGAGTTTCCCTCGCTCACTTTTTCCAATTCCTCTAAAACTCCATAAAGCTGAGAACCGATAAACACAGAGATAATCTGCTGGCGGCGCCTCATTCGCTCCCAGACGATAGTCATTCCCCGCAGTGGCAATCCCTGCACGAAGAAGGTCTGCATATTCATTCACCGCCTTAATCACATTTACAAAAATGTCAAAAACTGAAGATTTTTCGGGATTTTTCCCTGGGCTCAGCAGGTTTTCGCCTGTATTGGTAGAGAGCGACCAGTTGTTATGCTTTCCACTTCCATTGACTCCCGCAAATGGTTTTTCATGGAAAAAGTATATGAAAAATGGTGCTTGTGCGCTATTCTCGCCATCAGATCCATCAACAGGGAATTGTGGTCAACTGCCACATTCGCTTCCTCAAACATTGGCGCAAGTTCGTATTGATTGGGTGCATTTTCATTATGTCTTGTAGATACTGGAATGCCCAGTTTCACGCATTCTATCTCTAATTCCTTCATGAAATTCATCACACGGGTAGGAATAGAACCAAAATAATGGTCTTCCAGCTGCTGTCCCTTCGCTGGCGAGTGCCCTAAAAGGGTTTTCCTGTCATCAAAAGATCTGGTCTGGTCTTAAAAAAAGCGCCGAATCTACAAGGAAATATTCCTGCTCCCAGCCAAGTGTAGCTGTAACTTTGGTTACATTTTTTATCAAAAATACTGACAAACCTCCGTAGCCGCCTCATCCACAGCGTGTAACGCTCTCAGAAGCGGTGCTTTGTAATCCAATGTTTCGCCTGTATAGGGAAATAAAAATAGAAGGAATACAAAGGGTAGTTCCCATAATAAACGCTGGAAGTAGGGATCCCAAGCGGTATAGCCTCTCGCCTCAAAGGTGTTTCTAATTCCTCCATTAGGGAAAGAAGACGCATCTGGCTCCTGCTGAATAAGGTTCGCTCCGTTAAAACGCTCCATAGCTTTTGCCCTCACCTATCGGCGTGAAAAAGTATCGTGTTTTTCTGCGGTAGTTCCTGTAAGCGGCTGAAACCAATGCGTGTAGTGAGTAACGCCTTTGGTCATTGCCCAGTTTTTTTCATACTGAGAGCCACTTGGTCTGCTACTGACCTTTGGATTTTTAGTTCCATTTTTTTATGGCATCCATCACGGCTGTGAAGGCTTCTTTGGTCAAAAACTCACGCATTTTCTCTTCGGAAAAATACATTTTCACAAAAATAATTCTGATAATTTGGGCGGAGTTTCACAGAAAATTATCTTTTCTATAATTGATAAAAGGCAATTTTTTCTAACGCACTAAACCTTAATATTGACATAAGCATATGTTTTTATAGGGCAAAAGTTAATAAAAATATTACTTTTTCTCATTAACACCCCTAAAAAATACCTTTTATCTGAAAAATGAAAAAGTTATCTGTGGTTTTATTTTAAACTAAACTGTTTTTGTCTTCGTAGTTTAACCTAAAAACATAGCGGTCATTATAGAAAAACGCCAAAAGGGAACTTCCCCATAACTGAAATAAGGGAGCGGAATCCCCACCGTAGGGAACAGCCCCATGACCATTCCTACATTTATAGCAAAGTGCATCATCAAAATCGATGCAAAACAATATCCGAAAACTCTATTGAATACAGGCTTTTGGCGTTCTGCCAAGAAATAAATCCGCCCTATATACACCGCATAAAGAAGAACCAAAAACAGAACTTCCCACGAAGCTCCCACTCTCACCGACGGTACAAAAATATAATCCGTACGCTGCTCCGGCATGAAAATGCCCCTGAGTAACAGAGCCTTCCTTGTAGCCCTTCCCAAGAAGTCCGCCAGAACCTATCGCTGTTTTTAGAGTAAAGCAAATTATACCCTGCCGTATCACGGAACGCTTTTTCTCCCTTTGAACAAAACCTCTATCCTCTCTCTCTGGTGCTTAGGAAGTTTTTCCATTACTTTAGGCGCACCAAAACTTATTCCTGCAAGTATCCCAACGCTTACCACAAGTATAAAAATCGTACTAAAACCAAGCCGAATTCTACTAAAAATAAACGCCCAATAAAAGTCAAAAGCACTAACTATACTTTACAATATATAAAGGCTCAAAAGCCAATGACAAAAGGAACACTCCTACCACCAAAAACCAGCAGTAAAGAGCCATCCACTCAGCCCCTCACGATATAGAGCAATGGCAAATGCCATGAACACCATCAAAGAACCAACATCTGGCTGCAGCAGTACCAAAAGCCCAGGAATACCAATGATAGCAAAAGCTGTCAATAACGACCTTCCGTTTTTCATACTAAAATCAGGATTTCCTACATAAGAGGACATCATAAGGGCAATGGCTATTTTCACAAATTCCACTGGCTGCAAACTTATCGGCCCAAATACATACCAGTTCTCTGTCCGTTAATCTCTTTCCCTAATGGGAAAAAGCCCGACCAGCAAAATAACTGCAACAATGTATGGCGCCAAACTCTCAAAAACACTTCCACGGACAAACAAAATCATCATCATGACAAACAATGAGATACCAAACCAAACCGCCTGTTTTTTATACCGCTATCTGTACTTACACTATATACATTAGCAATACCAAACAAAACGATAAGGATGTAGAGCAGCAGCCCTATTTTGTCTAATCCATTAGCCCATCTCATATCTATTATGGTGTTTTTGAGTTTGTTTTATTTTTATTATCTATTGCTTTATTTTTCTCGTTCAGTAGTCGCAGACTGTCTTGTATTTTTCATTGCAAGAGAATCTGGTTTAGGAGGTTCGTATTTTCCTATTTTTCAGATGAACTATCCACTGCCTGTTATATTCAGCCATGAAACTCGCCCCTGTCAGCCTTTTTATAAAGATGCTCTCGTTTCAGCTCTCCTAAAAAGATATTTTTCAGCAATCACCGTACAGGCAGGCTCCCGCCCAAGTCGCCCCAAAACCAGCATGCTCCATCACTGCGGCTACTACTATTTTAGGGTTGTCGGCTGGTGCTATCATGGTGTAGATAGAGTTATCTTTCCCTGTGGAACCCTCTGCTGTTCCCTGTTTTTGCCAGCTGAGTAAAAGTCATTGATTTCAAAAGCTCGCCCTGTTCCTCTCAAAACTACGGCTTCCATCCCTCTTATCACTGGGTCAAAATGTTTTGGGTCTACTAATGTATGATTTTTAACTTTAAATCTCTTATTGGGATTAGGTTTTCCCATCGATAGATTTCACAATATGCGGCGTGTAGTACCAGCCTCTATTCGCAATAGCTGCTGTAAAATTAGCAATCTGCAAAGGCGTTAAAAGGATTTCGCCCTGTCCCATTCCATTGAAAACAGCTTGGAGAGGCTTCCAATTTTTACCATATCTCTTTTCATAAAATTTGCCATCTGGTATCAGTCCCTTTGACCCAACTGCCAAATCATTATTTAAAAACTGCCCCAGCCCAAAACTATGCATGATTTTTGCCCATTCATCAGCGCCTTTGCTCGGATTTCCTGGGCTATTTATTAGCATTGCCAGATATGCATAGAGAAATAACAGTTACTAGAAACTTGGATAGATGGGATAAGAGGGTCTGCACCTCCGTGCCTCTGATTCTAACGCCAGAAACATTGAACCCGCCACCACAAGGGAAAATGGTCTCAGGAGTCATCACGCCCATCTGCATGGCAGAAAGTGCTGTAACGAGCTTAAAGGTAGAACCTGGTGGATAGGCCGCCTGAATAGAACGGTCAAACATCGGTTTATTCATACTATCCATTTGCAGGCGGTACAGATTTTTGGTTTTTCTGGTCCTGTAAATAGATTTGGGTCTATATCATGGCCCTGTAGCCATGGCAAGGATTTCGCCATTATTTGGGTCTATTGCCACTATCGCTCCTCGTTTGTTCACCAGCATTTCTTCGAGCCATTCTTTGGAGGTCATAGTCTATTGTCAAAACCAAATCCTTCCCAGAAACCATCTCCTTGTCTAGTTCTCCATTTTTATAGGAGCCTATATTTCGAAGCTTTGATGTCTTTCTGGATATATTTCATCCCTTTTCGCCTCGGAGCACCTTTTTCATAGGCTTTTTCTATACCATTCATCCCTGCTATATCCCTGGAAGATAGTATAGAGAGTCTTTTTGATATAGGCAGCATTTACTTGGTTAGTATATCCGAGCAAATTTCCCAGAGGTAGAAACTTCATATTTTCTCTGTGGTCTGGAAACAACCGAAAACGCTGGGTATTTAAATATAATTTCTTGAATTCTCGCCACATCTTCCTTTGCTCAAATCCTTCATGAAAAGTCATCGGAGTAAATTTAGAAAAATACTTATCTGCCTTTTATCTCCTTCATTTTATGATTAAAATCTGCCTCAGGGATATTCATCAGCTTACAAAAACCTAATGTATCAAAATCAGGTTTTCATCAGAGCTTCCGTATAGGATATTTCATAAAGCAGGGCTGGTTTCCTACCAATAATTTGAATTTCTATCAAAATAGCCCCACGCTGAGGGATGATATACTCTATCTTGATAGATGTATTGGCTGCATTGAGAGCATATCTATCCGTAAACAGCTGTAAATAAGCCAATCTAGCTATAAATATCACAGCAATAAGCCCTAAAGAAATTAGAATTTTAAAATATGGTCTCAAACTCTCTGCTTGATTTTTAAATATTAGAACATAAAAATAAAAACAAAAAAACAAACGAATATACAGTGGTTATAGAGATATTGATAAGCACTTCTAATGCTCTGCTCAACTTAAAAATACTCTATAAACTGAACCAAAAAACTGGTGTAAAAAGATTCGTAAGGATAAAACCCAGAAACTGTGTCCACTGCAAAGATTCGAAAGAGAAAAAATCTGATGTAGAATCCGATGAAGACCTGAATATCACGGTTCTTACGAAAGCCATCAATGTAGTCGCAAAGGCATTAATCCCCCAAGTTCCTAAAAACATATCCATTCCTAATCCCAGCAGAAAGCTCGTTCCTAAAAACTGATACTTATCTCTGTAAAAAGGATAAAAACATCACATAGATAGGATACAAGATTGGCGGATACTTGCCCATGATGAGGATTCTATTCAACAAAAACTTGTAATATTACCAATATTACAATGAATAAAAATATCCGTCAAAAATATTTCTACTAATCATTTTCCTTTACAGCAGCATCTAAAATCTCTTTTTATCTCTTCTAATTCTACTTTTTCAGGTTTTTCACCACGAAAAACTTTCTGCACCTGTCCCCATATTCTGGCTCAGCTCCACAGAAATATCCCAATGCCCTGTTTTACTATCTACATCATAGCCTGCCACCCTTCCTATCATGATGCCTTTTTGGGAAAAATAGAAGACTTACCATCTGTAACTACCGTATCTCCCACTTTTCACAGAAACATATTTAGGAATATCTTTCAGGTGCATTACTCGTGTATCCTCTCCATCCCAAGTCAAAGTCCCGAAAAAAATCAGATTTTTAGAGATGTGTTTATTTTAATATTATTTACACTCAAAAACAGACTGAACTAGAGCATAGTTAGCCGTTGTATTAACCACTATTCCTGCTATTCCCTGTGGAGCTATCACCCCCATCTGAGGCTCTACTCCTTGGTTTCTTCCTCTGTTAATCGTGAAATAATTATTATTTCTATTTATACTGTTTTTGGATAATTTCTGCATCCATCACAGAGTAAGACTGTCCTTCTGTAAAGGTATTATCCACATGGACAAATTTGGCTTCGGTAGTTTTTTCTTACCATACAGCTGCTGCATGAGCATTTTGTTCTGAGCCGTCAGGTCTTCATTTACTTGTTTCAGCCTGAAATAGCTCGCTCCCTCATCTATATAGCCAGACACAAAGGCATTAAACGCTGATACATTTGCCGCCACAAAAAGAACGCTGCATAGAGTTCCTACTAAAAATAAGAACTACTGATACCAACTGGAGAAAAACGAAAAAGCACCAAGACTGTTCCTCTCCAAAAACCTCCATACAAAAGACAACATCTTGACTAAGCTTTTATCTAATCAAAAACTTAAATTTATCTATGTTTTTCAATGCTGTTCCCGTTCCTCTTACTACAGCTCTTAGAGGGATCTTCAGCCACGAATACAGGAAGTCCTGTTTTCTTATGTATTCTATCACTAAGACCACGCAACAGCGCTCCTCCTCCTGCTAGATATATACCTGTTTTTCCAGATATCTGCCGCAAGCTCAGGCGGAGTCATAGAAAGGGTTTCATTACTGCATCTTCTATTCTAGATATAGAGTTGTTCAATGCTATAGCAACCTCCTTATAGCCTATCATGATTTCTTTTGGTTTTCCTGTGATAAGGTCTCTACCTGTACAGAAATATCATCTACTTCCACATCTAGTTCCTCCATCGCTAGAACCTACCTCTATTTTTATTCTCTCTGCTGTCTTTTCTCCAATGTACAAGTTATGGTTGGTTCTTAGATAATAAGCAATATCATCTGTAAACACATCTCCTGCGATTTTAACAGACTTATCACAAACAATACCTCCAAGTGCAATCACTGCAATCTCCGTAGTTCCCCCTCCTATATCTATTATCATATTCCCTTCTGGCTTCTGTACATCTATCCCCACACCTATAGCCGCTGCCATTGGTTCATAGATAAGTCTAATTTCCTTTAGCATGAACTTTTCTGAAGAGAGTCCTTAACCGCTCTAATCTCCACCTCTGTAATTCCAGAAGGGATACAAACAACGATTCTAAGCGCTGGGCTGAAAAACCCTTCCTTTGATTCCTGGAATTTGTTTGATGAATTCCTTTATCATACTTTCAGAAGCTTGGAAATCCGCGATAACCCCATCTTTCAAAGGACGGATTGTCTTTATTTCCTCGTGGGTTTTCCCCTGCATGTGTTTTTGCTTTTATCTCCTACCGCTATAATCTTCCCTGTATTACGCTCTACTGCCACAATAGACGGCTCGTCTACTACAATTTTGTTATTATGTATAATTAGGGTATTAGCTGTTCTCTAAGTCAATTGCTATCTCTTTCGTGAATACATTAAATAGTCCCATTTATCTATTTTTATTTTTAATTCCGACAAATATATGAATTTTATTAAGTATTTTTATGCTTTCAGGCACAGTTTTACAAAAAACTTTAACATTAATTTTTAAAAATAAAAAATCACACCCCTCAAAAAGGCTTTAAAAATTTAAAATTAATCTTCATAACAAAAAATCTCCCTAAATTAGGGAGATTCTTCTACTATTTTTTTGTCCGCATTGTTTACAATATCTGGCATCATCATCATTATCAATATTTCCACAGCGGTTGCAGAGTTTCTTCGCCTTGTTCATACATTCTCTCATCTGAGATGAAACTATCCCAGTCGGCACGGCTATAATGCTATAACCACAGAGCATAAGAACCACAGAAAGCAGTTTTCCCAGCGGCGTGACGGGAGAAATATCCCCATACCCCACCGTAGTGATAGTGACCACCGCCCAGTAGATACTCACAGGAATATTATGAAAACCATTTTTCCCTCCTTCTATGATATGCATAAGCGCCCTAAAACCACCACAATGATGGTAATGAACATCAAGAAAATATAAATTTTTCTGGAACTGCTTCTGAGCGACTGCAAAAATATAATGCCCATCATCCATATAGTCCATCATATTTAGAATTCTAAATACTCTGAGCAGCCGGAACAGTCTAATTATCATAAGATACTTAGCCTCAGGAGCAAAAATACCAATATAAAACGGCAGGATAGAAAGAAGGTCTATAACCCCCATCATGCTGAATATATAGTCTTTCTTGTTTTTGACAACCATTACTCGAACTATGTATTCTGCCGTGAAAATGATATTCATGAACCACTCGATAGTGAGAAAAGTGTTATGAAAACGAATATTCTTCACACTATCCATGACTACTATCAAGGGCACTAAGGGACTATCATCCCAGCAAAACCACATCAAACAACTTCCCCAAGGGAGTCTCCGCGAAATATATTATCCTAAATACTTTCTTTTTCCATTCCGCTTCTTCAGGAATGAGATTATGTTCTCTACGCATGATAAATTCCTTTGAAATCTAAAAATTGAAAGAGGCAAAGTTAGTTATTTTTATTTTTACAAACCAAAAAACTTTTCCATAGCATCCACCCCTCTGCAGCGGCATTTTTTTGGGAGTTTCGCCTATTTTTAGCCTATGGTCTTTCAGCCACCAGATTTTATCTGAAAAATCTTTTGCCAGACGCCAGTCATGCGAAGAAAAACAAAAATAGCCTTATTTTTCTTTTGCTAATTTTTCAAAAAGATTTAGAATCATCATTTTATTTTCTTCATCTAGATATGTCGTAGGTTCATCCAAAATAATCATCTGCGTATTCTGCGCCAAAGCCCTTCCGATAAAAAGCTTTCTAAAGATTTCCATCGGATAGTTTTTGAGTGGAAAATCTTTATACGAAGTCAAATTCAGACTATCTATAATTTCCCCACTTCCTGCAAATCATCAGAATTTAGCTTAAAATAATATGGATAATGAATGTATTTCCCTAACGAAACCAAATCCATAACTGTATAATTTTCAGGGACTTGAGTTTTAGAAAAAACCATAGAAATCCATTTTGGAATCTGCTCGGAAGAAACCGATTTTATTTCAGTTTCTTTAATCCAAATCTGCCCCTCCATCGGTGGGAATCTGCCCCAAAATAGTCCTCATCAGGGTAGTTTTCCCAATGCCGTTATTCCCCACCAAAAGACAAAACCTCGCCAAGCGAAAGCTCTGCATCAATGGACAAAATCAAAGGCTCTCTATAGCCTATTGCTAAGTTTTTAGTTCTAAAAAAGGCATATTTATTCCTTATCCAGCTGAGTATAAATTTCCTCCAAAACAGCCTCCATTTCCTGCATCGTTAGAACCTGTAAGAATTTGGTTCTATATTCCTTAAAATGCGGTATCCCTCGGAAATAATTGCTGTAATGCTGTCTCATCTCTATCAGTCCTGCTCTTTCGCCTTTCCATTCTGCTGACCATTCTGCATGCTGTCTTACAGCTTCCAGCCTGATCTTTTATCGTAGGCGGCGATAGTTTTTCTCCCGTTTGGAAGAAATGTTTTATCTCGTTAAAAATCCATGGATAGCCTATCGCCCCGCGCCCTAATCATCATTCCGTCAATATTGTATTTCTCTCTGTATTCTAGGGGGCTGTTTCTGGCGAATCAATATCGCCATTTCCGAAAATCAGGGATTTCTATATTAGGATTGTTTTAACTTTGCTAATATACTCCCAGTCGGCTTTTCCTTTATACATCTGTGTTCTCGTTCGAGGCGTGGATGGTAAGGGCTTTTATGCCTACTTCCTGCAATCTCTCCGCCACTTCCTCTATATTGATGCTTTCTGTATCCCAGCCCAGCCTAGTTTTTACCGTAACTGGCAGTTCGGTAGAATTTACCACCGCTTTGGTAAGTTTTACCATCAGATCAATATCTTTCAAAACTCCTGCCCCAGCGCCTTTGCTGACTACCTTTTTCACAGGACAGCCGAAAATTGATATCCACCAAATCTGGCTGCACGGTCTCCACTATCTTAGCAGACATCGCCATCGCTTCCTCATCGCCCCCAAAAATCTGAATCCCACGGGTCTTTTCGTAATCAAAAGATATCCAGCTGCTCTTTATCGCATCACGAATAAGCCCCTCGGATGAGATAAATTCTGAATACATCAGGTCTGCCCCATGCATCTTGCACAAACGGCGAAATGGCGGATCCGAAACATCTTCCATCGGCGCCAAAAAGCAATGGAAAAATCAGGAAGTTCTATTTTATCTATTTTTCAACATATCCAATCTATAAATACATCTATTTACATCTACAAAGGTAAAAGTTTATATCCTTATATAAAAACTTATTTCTTTTAGTCAACCAAAATTATTCAATAATCTTACCCATTTTTATTAATAATATTGTTTCTTTATACTATTTATAAATTTTCCATTTATATTTTTAATCCCCTTAAAAGACTTATATATATTTTCGTTTCCTTATTAAACAAATTAAAATGTTTATATTTGTGCAAAATATATTATTTATAGCATATATATACGATTCTGATTTAGAGTTTTTGCAATACTGTGACAACCAAACTCTAAAAAGACTTAACAGATATTATAACAAAAGATAAAGATGGGGTGTACAGACTTACAGAAGGACTTTTCTCTCAAAAATGGTTAAGCAATATTACCCTCATAACTTAAAAAGTAATATGGCAAGATATTGCTGAGGAATTACAATTATTTGGAGGAATACAATTGCCAATATGTTTAGAGGAGATGGTGTTTTATATAAAGAAATATTAATAGATGTGCTCTAAAAATTAAAGGTTGATTTTGATAAGAATGATGACACCAAACTAATAGAAGATTATGTCCTCCAAAAAATTACTATGGATGGGATAAATAAAAATGAATATAGATGAATTAAAAACATTTGCTATAGATATGGATATTGCCTTTGACCCATCAATTGGAAAGCAAACAAGCACTAGAAAAATAATTTTTCTCAATAAAAACTCTGGTTTTTCAAGCCTATAAAATGAGTGTTTTTATTGCTAATACAATTGCTAGAAAAATTATTGGTAGAGGAATATCACTTGCAGGAAATAGAATGATAACAAGGTTTAAGTCATAATTGGTACTAGTTTAGGACCTATTGGTTTGGGCTTTAACCGCTGTATGGACATTATCAGATATTGCATCTCCAGCCTATAGAGTTACGATGAGGAGCTATACCCTTTATTATATACATGAGAAAAAGTCTACAATATCCTTAATTAGATGAGTTTCAAGTATTATACACATCTTTGTTAAACACCCTAAAACTATATATACAAAAATTTTTGGAATAAAAAGTACCTGAAAAACTTTATTCAAAATTTTTGTTTTAAAACTATCTTTACAGAAGTAAAACTTTTTTCATTTACATTCCCAGACTTTTTCTTACTCTTTGAGAGTTTCTTGGGCTACTTTTTTGGTTTTTCGGCTCCTTCTTGTAGTTTTTCTCCAATTCAGGAAGATTGTCCATATAATAAGCAAAGATTTCTCTTTCCTTGGCATAAGTTTCCAAAATCAAATTCAGCAATTCTGTTTTTGCGTGTCCGTACCCGAAAATTCCTGCAAGATATTTCTCTCTCAATGCTTGGGTTTTGTCCTCTGTCGCAATGAGCGAATATATCGTAAAGACCTTACAAGTGTCAGGATTTTTCGGCTCTTCCAGCGGTGTAGAATCTGTTTTCTATGGACATTACTTGTTTCTTCAATTCCTTTTCTGGAAGGAATATATTGATGATGTTTCCTCTTGATTTGGACATTTTATTTCCGTCTGTCCCTAGCACATATTTCGTGTTTTTCCTAGCAATTCTGCCTGTGGCAGCACGAAAACCTCGCCCATTTGGTTATTAAATCTCCTACATCTCTCGCCATTTCCAAATGCTGAAGCTGGTCTTTTCCCACAGGGAACCACCTCGGCATCGTAGAGGCAGAATATCCGCTGCCATGAGCATAGGATAGGTAAAAGTCCCTACATTCACATCTCCCAGCCTGTCCGCTTTATCCTTGAACGAGGTGAGCCAAAGTAAGCCTTTGGTAAGGGGAAAAACAAGACAAATACCAAGAAAGTTCGCTAGGGTTTCTGGAATATCACTTTGTCTGTAGAAATAAGTTTTTCTCTGTATCAGCCCAAAAAGCCAGCCATGCGGCAGCGATTTCGTAAGTGTCAGCACCTCAGCATCTTTTTATCTGCGTGAGAGTGTGCATATTAGCGATGAACAAGAAAGACTCGTTCTCTGTTTTTAGATAATTCTATAGCTGGAACGATTGCCCCCAAAATATTCCCTAAATGCGGCGTTCCTGTAGCCTGTATTCCTGTAAGAATTCTTGACATGATTTTATTTTTATTTTTAAACAAAATTAAATTTTACATTTTAAAACCTGCTGTACATTTTTATAAATCTCGGTTTTTAAGCGCTTTCCTATCGGCATTTTCTTTGATTTCGGCAAGTTTCAGATAAACCTCATCGATAGGCTCTTCTGCTGTATCCGTTTCCAAAAATCCTATCCAAAGGAGTGTCCCGCGGTTTCCTGCAAAGATAAGTTATAAAAGCAGCGCTTTCCCAAAAAGACAAATAAAAGCCTTTGCTCAAAAGCTCTTCGGCGGTTTCCTTTTTCTTATTAAATCCATGCACGATGAGCGGTACTTTTTGCGATTTTCTGAAACCTCAGCAACTGAGAAAAACGCCGAACACAATGCACTATCACGGGTTTTTGGATTTCATTCGCCCGAGAATCTGCTGTTCAAAGATTTGCTCCTGCAAATTCTCATCCACCGAGACCAGCCCATCCAGCCCGCATTCGCCTATCGCAAGGCAGTTTGGGTGCTGGGAGATTTCTTTATTTTATCTAAATTCTGTCTGTAATTTTTCATCGATTTTATTTGGGTGAAGTCCTACTGAAAAATAATTTTCTGGAATTTCTTCCATGAAATCCAAGTTATAAAATTCCGCATTCTCTCCACGAAAATGATGATGAAAAATCAAAAACATACAGCTCTTTTTTTATTCTTTTCTTTCTTCTTTTGGACAAGTAGAATTTAGGCATTTCCACTGATATCTCACCGCGAGGTTCTCACCGCTACAATCAGCAAAATAGTGGAAACATGCACCATAATATAAGGCATAGAAGTGTATCTATACAACACCAAAAACAAAACTCCGCCCACAATACACGCCGTAGCGTAGATTTCTTTTCTCAAAACCAAAGGAATTCTATTGAGCAAAAAATATCTCTAAAAATACCGCCAGAAACAACCAGTAATAACCCCCAAAGTGAGAGAAATAATCGTCCCATGCTCGGCATTCAGCCCTTTCTGAATTCCCATTATGGTAAAAAGTCCAAGCCCCAAAACTGTCAAAATGAACAGCGGCGTTTCAGATTTTTTTCAAAAACCTTTACCAGCATCGCAAAAGATACTTGCACAAAAACCACGCATGCCAAACATATCTTTCATCCAGAAGACAGGAACTTCAGCAATAAATCCCGCAAAGTCCCTCCACCAAAGGAAGTAACGAAAAGATACTATAAGCACACCAAAAGGGTCTAATCTCTTCTCTATCGCAGCAAAAGCCCCAGACATCGAAGAAAGAAACCAATCCCAAAGTTCGATTACGAAATTAAAATTTTCATACAACATAAATCAACATTTTATTTTTCCAAAACAATAACCACACAAAACGAGTCCGTGTGGTAAAAATCAAGTTCCTATGACCGACCTTCTTCCTACACCCTCACTGCATCTGGAACGAACAAAGTATAGTCGCCGCCAAGCGAAAATAATCTCCCTGACACTGCTGCTGCTGATGAACGACTTAGCCGAGGAAGTCAACAGGAAAAATCGTTTCTATCTTGTTCTCCAAAGTAAGTGTCCTGTTGATATGCACAATAGCTTTTTCAAACTCAAAATCGGCAGGATTTCTCAGCCCTCTGATGATGAAATTCACATTTCTCTTTCGGCAGTAGTCCACCGTAAGCCCCTCAAAAGAGTCAATCTCCACATTAGGAAAATCACTTAAAAGTATTTCTCAAAAACTCTTTTCTCTGCTCCGAGAAAACATATATTTTTCTGCACATTATGCCCGATAGCGATGATGATTTTATCAAAAGTTTTCGTCGCCCTTTCTACAATATCATAATGCCCCAAGGTAACAGGGTCAAAAGACCCAGGGAATACCGCTGTTTTCATTGTTTATTTTTAGTTTTTCTTAAATATTATTCACTTCCCTTATAGCTTTCATTAGCAAAATCAATATTTCTGCACGGATACCAACCCACCATCATATCCATCACTTCTTCCAAAGTTTCTATAAGGTGCTCATCTGTCCCATCGTTCTGTAATTCAACATCACTTTCGAGGGTATATTTGATAAATTTCCTTCTCTGAAAAACCCTTCTGCGTACAACTGTAACGCAAAGTTTCTGAGTTTTCCACTGCATCCTGCTCAAAGAGAAATCGTTTTATCTTTTCTTTTGCTTCATCTCTTTTTGCGTTTCGTTATCCATCATCATTATTTATTTCCTCAGCGTTTTCTATCGAGTTTGATTTGATTTTTCGTAAAACTGCTTCAAATTATCAAATTCACGCTGCAGTCTTTATTAAAAACATTATTGGCAACTAAGTTTTTCCATCAAGCGTGTTGCTCAATTACTTTTCGGGGTTTCTGTAGCTTTTTACCAATGATATTAAAATCTACAATACCTTTCCAGTTTCCTGCTTCATCTTTTTCCTTCTCCAAAGAATAAAAGTTCTCCTTTCAGGGATTTTTATTTCATAGGAATAAGGCACCAGACCATATTCTGTTTGCTTTTCTTCACCCCTCATTATCCACATCATTTTACAGTTAAAAAGAAAAACACATTTTTTTATCCAAATATATTTTCATCTGGCTCCATCTCACTTCTTTAGCGGTATTCTTTGTTTTCGGAAGATTTAGTTTTTAACTCGGTATACAGGTCTTCTTCTGTTTGCGCAGAGAAAACAGAGGAAATAGAAATGCTATCAACCAAAGTGTTTTCATAATTTTTATGTTTTTAATGTTTGTTTAAGGCTTTTTCTACTTCATTTCCACACAAATCTTTGATGGATATTCCGTAGATTTTTCGCCTGTTGCGACAGGATACTCGCTGGTGAAAAACCTGGGTTGGTATTCATTTCAGCATGTAAGGCGTTCCGTTCATAATGATGTATTCCGAACGAGAAAAACCACTCATTCCCAAAGACTTATAGGCTTTTTCGCTATTTCTTCTACTTTTAGTCGTGTCTAGGCTCACTCTATTCTGGCTGGTGTAATTTCCTGAGAAGCGCCTTCATACTTAGCTTTCATAGTCGAGAGAAATCATTTTCAGAAACGATTTCCGTAATTCCCAAAACAGTAATTTCACCTTTATAATCCACCACACCTACCGAAACTTCCATTCCGTCCAAAAGCTCTCTATCAGCACTCATCATCTTCGTGGAAGGCTTTTTCAGAGCGGCTTTGAACTCAGATTTTTCTTTTTCACTTTTGAAATTCCCAAGCTAGAACCAGACTGATTTGGTTTCACAAAACAAGGAAGCCCAAGTTCAGAGATAATTTCATCTTCGCTAAATGCATCTCCTTTTCTTAAATAAATACTCTTCGCTGAAGGAATTCCGTATTTAGAAAGCACCGCCAGAGTATCTTTTTATTGAATGTCAATGCACTTTGGTAAAAATCACAGCCCGTATATCTCTGTCCCACAGCATCCCAATACGCCTGCAAAAAGCCCGTTTTCACCAGGTGTTCCGTGAATGGTATTGAAAACAAACATCAAATTTCAGCTTCGTTCCATCGGCAAGTCTTACTGAAAAATCGGCTTTGTCTATTGGGAATTTTTCATCATTGTCATCCACAAAAACCAACCTTCTTTTTCAAGACATGAACTCTATAAACATTGTATAAATCCTCTGTCCAATTCATCAAAAAATAAGCTGACCGCTTTTCAGTGAAACGATATACTCATCGGAAAAACCGCCCATTACCACGGCGACATTCTTTTTATTCATAACTCTTTACAATTTAGGCAAAATTAACAAAAACTTTTTATTCACCTACGCTGTCTGATAAATTCTTTAACTCTGTGGCTAAAAGAATTTTTATGCATCTATCCACCGCAAAAACTTTTTGAGGAATTTATAAACTCTCCTGCTGCTGATTTTCAGGTATTACAGCAGAGTGGCTCATCGAGAATCAATTTCATCGGAAAGTCTAGTAATCAGGATTTTATCATCACTTACAACGAAAACATCAGAGAAAACGAGGCTTTTCTCTATCTTTCGGAAGAGTTTTCTTCATTAAAACTAAATACACCTAAAAATCTTGGCAGTCAATGAAGAAAAACACTTTATGTTCAAGAGTTTTTGGGCAAAAATACTTTGTCTGAAATTATCTCTGCCGAAGGACACAGTGAAAGGGTAAAATCATTAGTGAAACAAACCTTGGAAAAAGCTATTCATTCTACAACAAAAACCGAAGGGAAAATAGATTTTCGCAGAACTTTCGAATACGAAGCTTATGATCATCTCCCAATTACGCATGATTTATATTACTTCAAAAAAATTTCATGGTGGATGTCTTGGAATTGCCTTATCACAAAAAGTTCTCTGCTAAAAGAGTTTCAAACTCTGACAGCTAAAATAGAAAAACTCTCTCCTAAAAACAATAATGCTCAGGGATTTCCAATCGAGAAATATTTTAGTAAATGAAGAAAAACGATGTGTTTTTCATTGATTATCAATCGAGCTTATGCTAGGACCTGCAGGTCTATGATGTGGTTTCTTTTTATTCCAAGCAAAAGCCAACTTCCTGCCGAATGGAAAACAGAAATGCTGGATTTTTATTCCAGCCTTTGGAACAGCCAAACACAACCTGTACTAAAAGAAGCTCTTCCTACTGCCAGCTTATCAGATTTTTGCAAGTACTTGGCGCTTATGGTTTTAGAGGACTTATCCAACGGAAAGCTCATTTTCTGTCGAGCATCGGACAAGGAATAAAAACCCTAACAGATTTTTCTACAAATTGGCAGGAAAACGCCGCTTTCCCAGAGCTTTATTCAGTTATAGAAAAACTCAATGAACCAGACACTCAGAAGAAGATAAACGCTTTGATTTCTGGGTAAAAATTCTTTTTATTTTAAGATTTGTAAATTTGCAGGGAATTATTTTTATTATGCTACATATCGATATTTATAGTTTTCTTACAAGAAAAAGCGGAATTCCGAAGGATAACACAGACAATGGTGGTGGATTTGTTTTTGACTGCCGTGGAATCCTAAAACCCAGGACGAATAGATGAATACAAGCCTCAGACAGGAGCTGATTTGGCAGTGCAGGAATATTTGAGGAAAAACCCAAATGCCAGATTTCCTAAATTCAATAAAATCCCTGATATCCATATCTGTGGATAATTATATAGAGCGAGGATTTGAGCATCTTCAGATTTCATTTGGCTGCACCGGCGGACAGCATCGCTCAGTTTATTCAGCAATAAAAATAGGAGATTTTTACAACACAAATATCGCTGATAAAGTAAGCGTAAAAGTAACCCACAATGAACAACCTCAGCTAAATTAAATTTAATCATGCAGTTTAGAAATGATATTCAGGGGTTTTAAGGGCGATCGCTTTTTACTGGTTTTTTTATTTTTCATCTTAATAGCCATTGGCTGTCAGGGAGGTTTCCTTGGTGTTGATTTATTTTTGTGATTTCGGGATATTTGATGACTACGATAACAATAAATGATATTGAAAGAAATAAATTTTTCGTTTACCACCTTCTTCGAAAAAGGTTTAAAAAGGATTTTGCCTTGTCTATTTATTTTTCTACTGATCATTTCCATTTTAGGGAGTCTTGCCTTTATTTATACAGATATTTACAAGCTAAGACTTTCTATAATTAAGGCTATAAAATTTGTTTTCCAATCTATATTTTTCAACAGGGATTCTTATTTTTGGAGCCAAACTTAGCGAGAACCCTCTCCTTCACACTTGGTCTTTTGTCCATAGAAATGCAGTTTTATCTAATTCTGCCGTTTGTTCTATCAAAAACATCTGCTTCCTATTTTTGTTGCTCTCATTGTCATTATCACAGCTTATTCGACATACGAAATTTTTCTTCACGGATAACCAGCAAAAGATCTACTTTTCATTAATCAGTAGAATTCCCGAATTTTTGATTGGTTCAGTTTTTATTCTATTGTTTTCAAAAATGGTTTAGCTTTCTCGAGACAAAAGAATAACATCATAGCCGTCTGCTCTTTTTTTAGCTCTGATTATTTGTTCGTTTTTATTACACAGAAGAAACGCCTTTCCCTGGTGTTTTAGCTCTAATTCCATGCATAGCAGGAGCTAATATTTTAGTGTTAAAAACAACACCATATCTGATATTTTATCCAACAAAGTTCTTGTATACATCGGAGAACTCTCATATTCCTTATATCTATGGCACTGGGGAATCATAGCGCTTATCCGTTATATCAATGGAGTCTATGACCTGACTCCTGCTGAGGTTATTTTTATTATATTTTTCTACTTTTTGCGATATCTTGGTTTTCTTATGACTTTTAGAAAACAGATTTAGAAAAACGAAAAGCACTGTTTTTCCTGCTAATATTTATTCCTATCTATCTTGGAATTTATGTTTTTGTGATGAAAATGGAAAAATTACAGAATACAAAAAGCTACCTGACACCTACACAAAACCTGTTTTTGAATGTCATCTCACGGCACCAAAAACATTGAGAAGTTTGGGGACAAATCTAAAAACGACAGCATCATCCTCATCGGTGATAGTAATGCCTTAGTTCTCAAAGCTTTCCTTGACCAAATTGGACATCATTTTTCGTTCAGAACTCTTACTTGTGATACTTATCCAGCAATCAAAGGTATCAAACAAGAAGAAATCCCTGTTGAAAAATGAAATTCTATAATTTATCCCAAGAATTAATCATACCTACACAAAAAAATGATTGATGAAAGTAAAATCATCATCATCAATAGTGCAGGATTTGAACGGCTGCCTTCCATGAAAACTTCTCTGGAAAAACTTAGCCAAAACCTCCGAAAAACCAAAAATTAGTCTTGATAAATACTTTCCATTCACTCAACAGACATCCTTTAAGGTCTTATGACACACCTCTGCCTATCGGAAGAGAACTGAAGTTAGAACATTCTGATGAGAACAAAAATCTTAGAAGAAATTGCATACGAAAATGTACATATCTATGATGTATCCAAAAGTAAAAATTTTTCAATAATACTCCTGGCTATATCAATGATACAATTGCTTACTATGATGCTGGACACCTAAACCTATATGGCTCACGAAAAATTAGCCGATGATTTAGGTAGTGATTTTTATAACCTTTTTGAATAAAAATAAAAATAATGAAAGCTTTTTATATTCGCAGCAGGAAAAGGGACAAGACTAAAACCTTTTCACAGACAAACACCCAAAAGGCTCTGGCTAAGGTAAATAACATTACCCTTTTTGGAAAGAAATATCAAATTCCTGCAATCTTTCGGGATTAATGATTTTTATTATTAACATTCATCATTTCGGAGAGCAGATTGTTGATTTCTTGAAAGAAAATAATAATTTCGGTGCTAAAATAGAAATCTCCGATGAGTCCGAAGAACTTCTGGAAACAGGCGGCGCTTTGGTCTTTGCCAAAAACTTTTGGAGCAGGAAGAGCTTTTTAATCATGAATGCTGATATTTTTGACCAATCTGAACATCGGCGATTTCATTGATTTTTCATTTAAAATCCAATAACTTGGTTACTTTTGGCAGTTTCGGACAGAAAAAAAGCTCACGAAAAACTGCTTTTTGACAGTGCAATGACCCTGCAAGGCTGGCGTAATGAGAAAACAGGCGAAGAAATCTTTGGAAACACTTATAAAAACCTAAAACCATTGGCTTTCAGTGGAATACATTGTATTAATTCTAATTTTTCTAAAAACTATTCACCCGCCGTGGAAAAATTCTCCATCATGGAGGAATATTTAGACCTTATGAAAAACTATATTATCAAAGGATACAAACATGATGCTTTACTGATAGATGTGGGAAAACCAGAATCCATCACTGAAGCAGAAAAAAATATTTTAAATAAAAATGGAAGAAGAAATTTTAAGAGAAAGTTTTTAGACAAAAACTTGGAGCAAGCAAGCCACCAAAGACAGCTGGATGGTCTTTAAGATAATGGGAGAAATAGTCTCTGGTTATGAAAAATGCAGAAAAATGGGACCTAGCGTGTCTATATTTGGGTCTGTAGGATAAAAACCAGACACCAAATATTACTAAGATGACAGAGGAAATTGCCCAAAAATCACAGAACTGGGCTTCAGAGTCATCACTGGTGGCGGCCCAGGAATCATGGAAGCAGGTAACAAAGGAGCCAAAGAAAGTGGAGGAAAATCCATCGGTCTTAATATAGAACTCCCTTTTCGAGCAGCATCTGAATCTTATATAGACAAATTATACAGCATGGAGTTTGACTATTTTTCATTAGAAAACTCATGTTTATAAAATACTCACAAGGATTTATCGTGATGCCCTGGCGGTTTCTGGGACTTTGGATGAACTTTCAGAGGCTTTGACGCTGATTCAGACTGGGAAAATCGGCAGATTTCCTATCGTTCTCGTTGGTTCAGAATTTTTGGAACGGGCTGCTGGATTGGTTCAAAAATACTTTTGCTGGAAATGAAATTAATTTCGGAAGAAAAATTTCTCTCTTTTTCAGAGTAGTAGACACCGCTGACGAGGCTGTTTCACACATTAAAGCCTTCTATGACAAATACTCCATTCACGAAAATTTCTAAGTTTGGCACGGCTTTTTGCCTTTATTTAACAAAATTTTTAAGATTATGATTACGAAAAAGAAAGTCAGTCTTGTTGGATTTTTGTGATGCTGCTTATGGTAATGAGCTTTGCAGCGAGTCAGTTCCAATCTTCATTGACTAAAAGTAGACTATGTGGAGGGAAGCAAAAACTTTAAAATTTACCACTAAAGTAAGTACAGAGCAAATCGCAAATGCACTGAAAGTAAATTCTAGTTCCGCAAGTTTTAACGCTGAAGTAGGAAAGTATATTAGCAAAAATTTCTCAGTAACCATAAACGGAGAAAACAAACCTCTGAAAGTTACTGGAAGCCAAGTAAATGGAGAGACAGTGTTTTATTTATTCTAGAAGTAGATGGTGTGGCAAGTATTTCCACATTGAAAATTAAGAACAACATTCTGCTGGATGTATATCCTAAACAGCTAAACCTAGTGAATATCGCCTACAAAGGAAGCCAGAAAAAACATGACCTTTCCAGCGTGGGAAAGAGACCGCAGAAGTATCTTTCTAGGAACGAAATTGTTATATTATTTAATGTAAAGTCCTGCATTTTGCAGGATTTTTATTTCTATACTTTTTACTTTTTATAAATAGGAACACTGCTGCACGCCTCACCAAACATCAGTGATTTTTACTATTGGTTTCAGTTTCTGAACCAGCTCTACATAGGCATTGGTAGAGTTTCCACATCGCTGCAACCTCTGATGAGAACTCTTTTGTCCTTATAATCAGAAAAATCAAATTTTTGGATTTCTTCATGAAACAAAACCAATTCCAGCTCACCCAGCGAACCAAAAACTATCTTTTTAGCAACGCCTTCTGAAATTTAGATGTAAGTAAAAATACGCCCAGAGCGGAACGATAGCATCCGTAGAACAATAGAGATATACAAAGGTATTTTCATAAATTCCCACATCCAGATTTTTCCACCTGCTCGCGGAAGTCTTTTTCCTTTAATATAAGTCCTCATACAGAAAGTCTTTCAGGTCAATACCCAAACGCTTCCCTTTTGGACGAAATTCAGCAACATCTATGTTTACCAGTCCGCTATTCGCAACTTTATTTACAATTTCTCCTTGTTCTGACATATTATTTATTTATATTTGAGCAAAAATAAATCTTTTTACTAAAATAAAATGTCTAAAAATATTATATAATCTCAGGAGAAGCTTCTGGGGATTTATACGGTTCTAACCTGATGAAAGCCATCCTAAAAAGAACCTGATGCTGAGTTCAGATTTTGGGGAGGTGACCTGATGAAAGAAGTAGGCGGAACATTGGTAAAACATTACAAAGACCTTGCATTCATGGGGGTTCTTGGAAGTTATTTTAAATCTTAAAAACCATTCTGAGAAACATCAAATTTTTGTAAAGAAGACATATACCAGCCAGATGTCCTTATTTTGGTGGATTACCCTGACTTTTAACCTAAGAATCGCAAAAGTTTGCTAAATCATTAGGAATCAAAGTAGTATACTACATCTCTCCACAGCTTTGGGCTTGGAAAAGAAGGCCGCGTAGAAAACCATCAAAAAAATATGTGGATGAAATGCTGGTAATTCTTCCTTTCGAAGAGGATTTTTACAAAAACATTCTGTGAAAGCCCACTTTGTAGGGCATCCTCTTTTGGATGCTATTTCAAACCTAAAAACCAATTGACAACCAAGAATTTAAGAAACAAAACAATTTAGACAGCAGGGAAAATCATCGCATTACTCCCAGGAAGCCGAAAACAAGAGATAAGAAAGATGCTTGGTCTGATGCTCAGCGTAACTTCTCATTTCAAAGATTATCAGTTCGTTATAGCAGGAGCCCCCTCTCTACCAAAAAGAATTTTTATGATGAATTTTTTGACGGACGATGTGCATTTCGTGTCCAATAAAACTTATGATTTGCTTCGTTCTTCCAAAGCTGCTCTGGTAACCTCTGGCACGGCAACACTGGAAACCGCCCTTCTAAAAAAATCCCAGAAGTAGTCTGCTATCGCGGAAGCTGGGTTTCTTACCAAATCGCAAAAGACTGGTAAAACACATTAAATTTATTTCTTTGGTCAATTTAATCATGGATAAAGAAGTTGTTAAAGAATTGATACAAAATGATTTAACAACAGGAAATATAAAAATCTCGAATTAGAAAAAATCCTAAATCCAGAGCAAAGAGAAAAATCTTAAGTGAATACGAAAAACTAAACCATCTCCTCGGAGGTAAGGGCGAGTGAACGCGCCGCAGAAATCATCACAAAACTACTATGAACAAACAGCCTTTTGCTAATTTGCGCCATCAGTTTTGATTGGGAATTTTCTTTCAAGACAAATTTGATTTCCTTTTTGGGGAACGGCTGCCATATTAGTTTTAGGAATTGTGGGATTTTTAGCTGATTTTTATCCGAAATTTCTTTTTTGACAGACTGAAATCAGCGTTTTTGGTGTTTTTGTTTTTCGGCATTGGAATTTTTCTGCACTTTCTCAATTCAAATTCTGCACAAAAATTTTGATTTTTGAGAAAAATAAAACAACTAAAATTGTTTTTCAGCTCAGCAAAAACTGAACTCTAATGAGAGAAACAAACGCTACGAAGTTGAAATTCTTAATTTTGAAAAGCCTTTTTCAGCTGTAATTTCTATCCCGAAAGAACAGAAAGAGCTGGATTTTCTGCATTTTTATTCGGCCGAGGCTTACCTCAATCCCACCCAGAAACCGCAATACGATTTTCAGTTTGATTATCAAAAATATTTAGCTCGGCAAAATATTCATTATCAAGGATTTATTCCCAATGAAATTTCATTCAAAAAGAAAGAATCCGTAAGTTTTGCTGATAAAATAAGGCAAAAACGACTGGATTTGCTTTTCAGAATAGATAATTCCAGCCTTCAACCGCAGAATAAAGCGATTTTAAAAGGAATAATCCTCGCCGACCGAACGGAAATGAGACCAAGAAATCATCAACCATTTTCCAGCAAAACTGGCTTAATCCATATTTTTGGCGATTTCAGGGTTCTCATATGGCGATTATTTTTCTTGATGATTTTATTTGTTTGAAATCTTTTTTCGGTAAAACACAGAAATATTCCTATTTATATTTCATTGGCAGCCATCTGGGGATTTGCGATATTCATCGATTATGGAAATTCTGTGGTGCGCTCCTGCATTATGATTACAGTCTATTACATTATGATTTTTGCAGAGAAACCCAATCTCCTACACTCTTTGGCTTTGGCTGGAATGATGATACTTTCGATTGATACTCAGCAGCTTTTCGATGTAGGTTTTTCAGTTGAGCTTTTTGGCTGTTTTTGGGATTTTTGGCTGTACGAAAACCTATTACCAATCATTATAAACCACTAAAAACAGAGCGATAAGATTTATTCTAAATACATTTTTCTCTGAGCCTTGCAGCCCAGCTGACGACACTTCCACTGATATTATTCTATTTTTCATCAGTTTTCTATAATGTCTGTTTTTATCAATGTTGTCAGCATTATGGTTTCTGCAGGGATTCATCATTTTTCTTTATTGTTTCTATTTTATTTGGAATAAAATTTACTCCCGATTGGCTTTTAGAAATCTATGACTGGTGCGCGAGTTTTCTTCCTGAATATGGTTGCTTTTTCTCAAAAACAGATTTTCAGTTTCGTGGAAAATGTTTCTATCGAAATTCCTGAACTTATTATTTTATTTGTGCTTGTCTATTTATTGAGAAGTGTTTTTGAAAAGCCGAATGTAAAAACTTTCACGCATTTTTCATTCTTCATCTTGTTATTCATTTTCACAAGAATATTGACTAATTTTTATTTTTGGAAAAAGGAAGAAATACTGCTCCACTCTCAAACAAAAATATCGTTTCCGTGAAACAAGGAGACAAAGCTAGTTTTATCATGAGCAACGAAGCTGACACAGAAAAATCAACAATTTCATTATCAAATCCTATATCACATCCAGAAGAGTAAAAACATAGAAATAAAAAGGGTAGAACTCGATGACCAGAATAAAAATAAACCGAACCATCTATGAGATAAAATAAAAAATCCGAGAATTTGTTGGCTCTCGGATCATGGCTAATAGATTCTAACATCTACTTTTTGACCTATTATGGTCAGGGGTTTATAGTATTCTAAAACAGATAAAAAGAAATACTACAACTAAAAACTAATTATAACATTGTCTTGTTTAAAATCAAAAATATGCCAAAAATCATATTTTTCAAATTTTAAATATTTTTACAAAAATATATATCGCTGATTTTCAGTCATAAAAAATTTATTTTTCGTTTTTATCATTATTTCAACATTGATAAATTAGTTATATTTTGCAAATTGAAAATAAATAAAATAATTTTCAGATATGAAAAAACACATAACATTCTGGATTATTTGCCTTGTGTATGGCTATGGGTTTTGCCCAAAGACATGAAATAGGAATTAAAGGAGGGTACTCTATCGTTGGAGGAGACGCTAAAAGTGTTATCAGATCCTTCCCTGATGCAGGAACAACAGAAGAGTTCAGCCTACATACATAGGCTTATTTTTACAAAAGAAACCTGAATCCAAGACAAGCGATAAGAGTTGATGGAGTATATAATATTGCTTTCTTTGATAACCTTTATACAGGAACTACTAAAATGTCAAATGATATTTTTGGAAGCATCTGCTTTATTTGAATATTCTTTCTTCTCTATTAATGATGAACTAAAAAAAGAAGAAACTAAACTTAGTCCATATGTTTTTGCTGGGCTTTCTGGGATAATGTATGACCACCCAGACCTTATGACTACTGTGGGACAGTCTAGTAGAGGATTTTTAGTTTCTACTACATATACAGGTCAAAACATTCACAAGAAAAAGTAACTTTAGGTATACCTTTTTGGTTTAGGGTTTGAAAATACAAGTTTGGATATAACTGGTCTATCTCTTTTTGCAGAGGCTATGTTCAGATATACATTTACTGATAATCTTGATTATAGTAACCTTGACAAAATGAACCATACCATCAGATATAATGTTTCTCCTACAAACCGTGCTGCTGCAGAAACAGCTCTACAACAGTATATGGATGGACACAAGGGAAAGGTAAAGATTGGTTAAACTCTGTTACAATAGGTATTTCTTATGCATTCTGGAAGACCACCTTGTTATTGTAAATAAAAATATAAATGATATCTGTAAAAGAAAAGTTAAACTTTTGATAATCTGTCTCAAGCATGTTGCCATCATTATGGATGGCAACGGTAGATGGAGCTAAATCACAAAAACAAAGAAAGAACTTTTCGGACATAAAAATGCCATAAAAGCTGTAAGAGAGGCTATCAGTGCTTGTAATGAAGCTGGTATTCCTTTATCTTACGCTTTACACTTTTTCAACGGAAAAACTGGAACAGACCAGCAGAGGAAGTAGATACACTTATGGATCTACTTTCTTCTACATTGTTACAGGAGGCTGAAGAGATTTTTTTCAAGAGGAATTAGGAATCCGTGCCATAGGAGATTTAGAGGCACTCACCAGAACATGTAAGAAATCAGCTCTACAACATCATGGAGCTTACTAAAAATAACACCAAAGGAAATCTTACACTGGCTCTAAGCTATGGTTCACAAAAAGAAAATACTAAATGCTGTAAAAGAACTGTGCAAAAAGGTAAAAATGGAGATATCAATGAAAAACGATATTGATGAACATCTTTTTGAGCAGCATCTATATACCAAAGAACTTCCACCAGTAGATTTACTTTATTAGAACAAGTGGAGAAGTCCGAGTTAGTAACTTTTATGCTGTGGCAGATAGCTTACGCTGAGATGCAGTTCATAGATGTTTTATGGCCAGACTTTACCAAAGAAACTTTTTCCAATGCATTTTAGACTATCAAACTAAAAGAACAGCGGTTCGGTAAAATAAGTGAGCAGTTAGAAAACAAGTAGTAAAAAGTAGAATTTAAGAAAAAAATCACATGAATTTTTAAAATATTGCCAATCATCCTTCTGATGGCTTCTATGTCTCAGGTTCAAGGACAGATTACTCAAAAAGAGAATGCAACACAGATTTCTGAACAGCAGAGCGGAAATTACACCCTTCAGGGAATCGTTGTAGATGGTGTAAAAATATACTCCAGAGCAGATATTAAAATTTACAGGTCTCTACAAAGGAGAAGCTGTGGAAATACCTGGGCAAAGAATCAGTAATGCAATCAAAAAAACTTTGGGATACTAACTCTTTCTCAAAAGTAGAAGTTTATGTGGAAAGCGTAAACGGAGAACAGGTAGTTTTGAGATTTGCTTTACAAGATTTGAAGGAACTTAAAGATGTAAAATTCACAGGAAAAGGTATTAAAAATCCCAAAATGAAAAATTAATCAAGGAAAACGACCTGAAACCTGGGACAAAAATTACTGAAAATTTAGTTTCTACGCTTCAAAAATAAAAACTCCTCAACAACACATAAAAAAAGGGTTCGCTGATGCTAAAAATCAATATCCAAGAAAAAAAGCAAGCGGAGAAGACCCTAATTTAGTGGATTGGACTATCGAAGTTGATAAAGGAAAAAGTAAAAATAGAGAGTATCAACTTTGAAGGAAACGAAAAATGTTTCTTCTAAAAAGTTTAGAAAAAGGATTTAAAAATACTAAACAAAAAGATTTTTCGCTGGTATTCTTAAAACCTTCTAAACTGATACAAAAGAAAAATACGAGGAAGACAAAACATAATTTGATAAGCTACTATAACTCACTTGGTTATAGAGACGCCAAAAATCATTTCTGATACTATAACAAGAAGTGATAAAGGATTTGATATCAAAGTAAAAATTAGAAGAAGGTAAAAATACTATATAGGAAATATAGAATTCTACGGAAACACTGTTTTTCTCCACAGAAGTACTACAAAGACTTTTGGGATACAAAAAGGAGACATCTATGATGCTGTAGGATTTAACAAAAAGTGGGAGAAGACGGCGGTAAGGATGATGATTCTGATTTGAAATCATTATACATGAACAGTGGTTATCTTTTCTCTAACATTACTCCGATAGAAAAGTCTGTGGAGGGAGATTCTATCAACTTAGAAATCCGTATCACAGAAGGTGAAAGAGCTACTTGGAATAAGGTTACTTGGTCTGGAAACACTACTACCCATGACCATGTTATCCTTCGTGCTTTGAGAACGCGCCCTGGAAAACTTTTCTCTAAGAGTGATATCAAAAGAACTTATTTTGATTTAGCGGGGATGCAGTTCTTTGACCCTCAAAAAATCGGTCAAGAGATAAAACCAAATCCGCAGGATAACACGGTGGATATCCATTGGACATTAGAGGAAAAAGGTTCTTCACAAATCCAGCTTCAGGCGGGATATGGTGGAAACATTTCATCGGTACATTGGGGCTTACTTTTCAACAACTTCTCTTTGAGAAAATTCTTGAAGTTTAACAAGCTAATACCTCAAGGAGACGGACAGACGCTTTCTCTACAAGCGCAGGCTGGGCAATATTTCCAGACTTATAGCGCATCATTCGTGGAGCCGTGGCTTTTTCGGTAAGAGGCCTACTGCTTTTGTCTGTGAGTTTCAGCCACTCTCGTGTAAAAATATTCTGATTATTATGGTAATCCCTATGAAGCTGAACATTATGTCCGCATCTTTGGGGCTTAATAAACTTCTAGAATGGCCTGATAACTATTTTTCACTCTACACAGGACTTTCTTACCAAAGATATAGTTTTAATAATTATACATTCTATTTTGGGGAAGAAACCCTAACGCACGGTACAGCGAATAACTTTGCATTTAATGTAAGTTTGAGCAGAAACTCTGCGGGATATGACCCTATATTCCCTACTACAGGTTCTAATATAGAATTGTCTGCTAAATTCACTCCGCCTTATTCAGCATTTAACAATAAGGATTATTCCACAATGTCTACTGCTGATAAATACAGATGGATGGAATACTACAAGATAAAATTCAAGGCTGATGCTTATAATGAAGTTATAGGTAAATTGGTACTTAGAACTAGTGCAGAGATGGGATTCCTTCATGGATATAATAAACAGCTGGGAGCACCTCCTTTTGAGCGTTTCTACATGGGGGAACAGGGCTCTACAGTGGTAGATATGATGGTAGAGAGCTTATCCCACTTCGTGGGTACGACGACCCATCTACATCTGGTGGAACATCTACGGATGTGACTCCCTACTGGTGGTGGTATTTTTGTACAACAGATTTGCTCTTGAGCTGAGATATCCTATCTCTATGAGCCAAACAGCTAAAATCTACGGATTGGCATTCGCAGAGGGAGGTAATACTTGGAAAGGATTTAACTCTTATAATCCATTCAAATTACAAAGATCTGTGGGTGTAGGTGTGAGAATCTATATGGGAGCATTCGGGCTTATCGGATTTGATTTTTGCTTACGGAATTGATAAACTCCTTATTCTACATCTAATACTCCATCAGGATGGCAGACTCACTTCTTGATGAATCAATCACTATAAAAGATATAAATATGAGAAAAATACGCATTATTTTTAGGAATAATTTTTCATGTTTGGGGGATTTGTAGTATCTTCGGCACAGAAAAATCGGCGTAGTGGATTCTGATTTTATCTTAAAAAGTCTTCCTGAATATAAGGAAGCTGATGAAAGATTTAATAAGCAGATAAAGTACTGGCAGATGCAGCTGGACTCTTGCAGTCAAACCATAATAAAAAGAAAGAACTTTTGAAAATGAAAGAATTCTTTTGGTGGGAGAACAGCTGAAAAACAAGGGAAAAAGAAGTGGCTGATTTGAGAAAAAGTGCAGACGCATTTGAGAGAAAAATTCACTGCACAGGGAGAAATCAACACATTCAGAGCTAAAGTAGTCCAGCCTTTCCAAGAAAAAGTCTGAATGCCATCAGAACTATTGCTGAAAAAATGATTTAGGCATAATTCTTGATAGAAGTTCTGATAGTAGTGTACTATTCACTGATAAAAGGTATGATTACACCAAACTAGTGCTAGATCTCCTGATGAGGGACAACCCAAAAATGGAGAAAAATAATAAAGAGAAGGAAAAAGAATAATCCTAAGAAAAATAAAAAGTAAGAATATTAAAATTTTTAATTATAAGTTATGAAAAATCAAGTTTATTATTTGCATTCGCAATGTTTTTATGTCTTTCGCGACAGTTAGTGCTCAGAAAATAGCGACTTTAGATGTTGCTGAGATCTTGAACCTAATGCCAGAAAAAGAAAAAAAGCAGATCAAGAATTAGAAGCTTTCAGCAAAACTAAACAAGCTGAAATCGAAAAACAAATGACTGCTGCTGAAGCTAAATTCAAAAATACCAAGAAGAAGGCCCTAAGCAAACTCCAAAAAGTTAACCAAGAGAGAGAGCAAGAATTGCAAAAATTGCAACAAAATATTCAGCAAATGACTCAAGTAGCTCAGCAAGATTTAGCTAAGAGACAAAACGAGGCATATGCACCAATCGAAAAGAAAGTGAACGATGCTGTAGCAAAAAGTAGCAAAAGCTAACGGATGGGATCTAATCTTCGATACTAATACAGTTGGTCTTATTTACAAAGGAGGAGCAGATGCTACTGCAGCTGTAAAAAGAATTAGGACTTTAAATAATTTATTAATAATTTAAGACATAAAACCACTCAATATTGAGTGGTTTTTAAATTTGACATTTAAATACTTTACAATGGAACTATTTTCAAAAGCAAAAATCAGATTTACAGACTGCGACCCATGGGGGCACCTTAATAATTCTAGATACATAGACTACATGCTCAACGCCCTGAGAAGACCACATGGCAGAGCATTACGAATTTACCCATGAAGAATACGCCCACAAAACAGGCTGTGTGTGGGATAGTTATACAAAACGAAATAGCCTATCTGAAAGAAGTGAAAATACAACAAAGAAGTGATTATTTCCAGCAAACTGATAGAGCTAAGTGACAGAACCTGAAAATAGAGCTTCTCATGAAAGACCTAGACACCGAGAAAATATACGCTGTGCTTTGGTGTACTTTCATTCATTTTAATTTAAAAATCCAGAAAAATCAGAAGTGATGGGCGAGGATATCATTCAAGCAAATCAAAAATTTTGACCAAAGTAGAACAGTCAGATTTTCAGTCAAGAGCTAATTATCTAAGAACTCTAAATAAATAATTCATGAAAAATTCTTGTAATCGGTGGAAATGGGCAGCTCGAAACTGTTTTGAACAAGATAGCTTCTGACTATTCTTTGAGTATGAATTCTGTTTCACAGATTATGATACTTTTGATATCACAGATAAAAATCAGTTGACAGTTATTTTTCTGATTATCAGCCTGATTTTTGCATCAATGCTTCTGCATACACAGCTGTAGATTTGGCTGAACAGGAAAAAAGAAAAAGCTTTCGCGGTCAATGCAGAAGGTGTGGGATACCTTGCCGAAGCCTGTGCAGAGCTTAACATTGATTTAATCCATGTTTCCACAGATTATGTATTTGATGATGAGACTGACCTTCCCTATACGGAAGATGATTTTCACCAATCCTCTCGGGGTTTATGGCGCATCCAAATTAGAGGGCGAAAACCTAGCTTTGGAAAAAAATCCGAAAACCATCATCATCAGGACATCTTGGCTTTTATTCTGAATTTAATAAAAATTTTCGTGAAAAACGATGCTAAATCTATTCAGCACCAAAGATGAACTGAATGTAGTAGCTGACCAATTCGGACAACCTGACTAAATGCCAATGACCTTGCGAAGGTGATTATGAAAAATCATCCGAACAGAAGAAAAGGAATACGGAATTTTCCATTTTTCTAACTATCCTGAGACTACTTGGTTTGATTTTTGCACAAAAAAATCGCAGAACTATCCGAGAGTAAAATCAAAATAAATCCCATCACCACAGACCAATACCCTACTCCAGCAAAACGCCCTATGCGAAGCACAATGTGTCTGGACAAAATAGAAAACAGCTACAACATAGAGCCAAGATACTGGGAAAACAGTCTGAAGAGTGTATGGAAACTTTTACTAGAAAAATATAAAAATCATTAACCTTTCCAAAAATTTTAGTTTTTGCCATGCTAGTCAAAGTTTTTGGCAGTGCATACATGGAGTTTCTGCCCAGACCATCACGATAGAAGTAAATGTAGACCAAGGGTGGGCTATCATCTCGTGGGGCTTCCTGACAATGCTATCAAGGAAAGCAGCCACCGTATTTCGGCAGCCCTGAAAAATGTAGGACACAAACTCCCCTGGCAAGAAAATCACCATCAATATGGCGCCTGCTGACCTTCGCAAAGAGGGTTCTGCGTATGACCTGAGCATCGCGATAGGGATTTTTGGCGGCTTCGGATAAAATTCTTGCCGAAAAATTTAGACCAATACATCATCATGGGGAACTCTCCTCGATGGTGGATTACAGCCGATAAAAGGCGTTTTGCCCATTGCAATAAAAAGCGCGAGAGGAAGGCTTTAAAGGAATTATTTTTACCTAAACAAAATACCCAAGAGGCCGCAATAGTGAACAATCTGGATGTTTACGGTGTGGAAAAACATCAAAGAGGTTATTGACTTTTTCAATGGAGAAAGAGATTTGGAAAAACCGAAATAGATACTCGCAAGGAATTTCAGAATAAAAATCAATGAATTTCCCTATGATTTTTCGGAAGTAAAAGGACAAGAAACCGCCAAAAAGAGCTATGGAAGTGGCAGCAGCCGGCGGACACAACATCATTCTGGTAGGGCCCTCCAGGCAGCGGAAAAACCATGCTCGCCAAGAGAGTTCCCAGCATTCTGCCTCCTCTCACGATGAAAGAGGCTCTGGAAACCACTAAAAATCCACTCCGTAGCAGGGAAAAATGGGCAGCAACACTTCACTGATGACCGTTCGCCCGTTCCGTTCACCCTCATCACACTATTTCTGATGTTGCTCTGGTGGTGGCGGCACCTATCCTCAGCCTGGTGAAATTTCCCTTGCGCACAATGGAGTTCTCTTTTTCCTCGATGAGCTTCCTGAGTTTCAAGAGCTGTTTTGGAAGTAATGAGACAGCCTTTGGAAGACCGCGAGGTAACGATTTCCAGAGCGAGATTTTCGGTAAATTATCCATCAAGTTTTATGCTGGTGGCAAGTATGAACCCGAGTCCTTCGGCTATTTTCCTGACGACCCGAACAATACCTCTTCCCAGACCGAAATGCAGAGACATATGAACAAGTTATCTGGGCTGCTTTTTGGACAGAATAGACATTCATATAGAGGTACAAAAAGTAGAGTTTGAGTAACTTGCAGGAAAGAAGAAAAGGCGAAAGCAGTATAGAAATACGAAACCGCGTGCTGAAAGCCAGAGAAATACAAGCTCAAACGATACAAAGAACTGGATATCAACTACAATGCACAAATGGGACCGAAAAGAAATTGAAAAATACTGTGATCTGGACAGCACCTGACAACAGCTGATAAAAACGCCATGGAAAAAACTAAATCTTCTGCTCGTGCCTCACGATAGAATCCCTAAAAGTAGCCCGAACCATAGCAGATTTGGATGATTCTGAAAACATCAGTCCTGCCCATATCTCCGAAAGCCATACAATACCGAAGTTTGGATAGGGATTTTTGAGGGCGTAAAGAAACACAAAAACCACCTAAAAGGTGGTTTTATTCTTTTGAAATTATTAATCTTACCAGCCTTTCTTTCTTATATAATATAATTCCTCTTTATCTTATTGAAAAGAAAGAAATAATACTCTAATTCATTTGATATATACATATGTGTAATAGTTATTAGTATCATTTAATATGGTTCTAAAATTTTTACCATACATATCTTGTTTAAAATACTTCTGAATCAGTTACATCCTTAAATTTTCTTTTTCTTTAATATCCATAGGACATTTTTCCAAGTAGAATTATTTTTCTATTTATAATTTCATTTTTCTCCCATTCTTCAAATTTTGGATAATTTTCATTTATAGAAACATTTTCCATCATTTTATATAAATACAATTCAAATAATTCATTATGAAAAATTAAACCCAATAAAATCCTTTACTATATATTTTATCAACATTTCTCATAATTAGGGAAATAATTTCTGAAAATCAGTTGTGTTTAGTGGGTTATATGTTTTTCATTATAATAAATAATCCCTCCCAATACACCCATTAATAACATTGATAATAAAAAATTTATTTTTCATCTGATTATTTTTAGATGGTCCTTTAGGTAATTTAGTATTGGTAAAAGTGCGTGAAATAAGATATTTATGCTTTTCTCAAATACCTATATGTTCAACTTTAGTTAAAATCCATTTTTCCTCTTGGCAGGAATATTCAAAAAAATACGGAAGAACCTCCACCATTAAAATAGTGATATTCTTTTGCTTTTTGTATTTTACGAGGAAATTAATAATTGTTATGGTGATTTTATTTCCTTGTAAAAGAGGGCGAACTTTTTAATATTTTTTTAAACCTTTCTTTAGTGTTTTTCTGTTATTTTTTTATTATTGATATCAATTGTTTTTAATGGCAATTTTTGATTTTATACTATCTAAATCTATTGGTTTAGAGTTTTCATCTACCACATAGATAATATTATTTTTCTTTAGAAGAATTTTCACTTAATTGCAGCATATAATTATTAGCAGCAATTGAAATTGCAGAATCTACTAACTTTTTATATTCATTGAGCCTTTTTCTTGAGAGAAAAGAATATTAGTAACTAATAACATAAACAAAAAGTATTCCTTTTTATCATAATTATTTTCTTCTTTTAAATAAATACATTTTAGTTATTAGGAATTTTATTAAATCCAAAAATCGTTTTATAGCAAAAAATCTGGAACATCGCCAGATATTAGCTTTACTAACAATGGCTATTCCTTTTTGCAGGAACTGGTTATTTGGGTAGGAAATCCGCTCTCCACTATCAGTTTTTAGGAGTGTATACAGCAGCCTTATGTCTATTATTTCGGCTTCTATCGGGACATCTTTGTCCAGAATTTTTATTTTGTCTCCTATTCTAAACGGAAATGAAAAAGAAAAATAATAATCCCTGCTGTGATATTGCTCAAAATAGACCACTGGGCAAACAGCGCCACGCCTATCACAGTAAAAAAATAGAAGATATCACCAGAAACGCCTGTTTTTCGCTCCACTCCCCAGACTGGAACCAAAGTCAGGATTATAAAAAATACTTATCAGAAAAATCTATATATTTCAGAACCAGCCTGATTCTCGGGCTTTTGAAAAACCCAGATTTCTTCCCAAATCTACCCACCAAAGTAGAAATCACAAAACCCTAATAAGCAAAGAAAAAGCAGCACCACGATAGTTGCCACTATCTCGCGCTGATACGAATTAAAAAGACATTGTCTAGCACTTCCATTTCTCTAAAAGATATTTTAAAACTTGTATTTTAGATAGATTTTACGGAGATTATTTTCACAGGACACGCCTTTGCTGCCTTTTCACAAGGTTCATAGGCGTCTTCTATCGGTGTTTTTAAGGTGTGAAAACCTTTTTCTCTACGGATTTCAATAGAACGGATTTTCCGTCTTTTTTGGACATTCGGAAGTATTCAGGAGCAAACTCTGCACAGTAGTTACAGCCTATGCATTTCTCCCTTTGTAGTGTAACGATTACCATTTATTTTTGATGCGAAGGTAATAAATAATTTTAAAATTTCTTTACTCTGTTTTCCTTTTTGTGGTCACTTCGGTCTGGTTGTAGTCCAATTCCTCTCGGACAGCTCCGCCAAGGTCATAGCCCTTTCATCCCTGCAAAGTCCAGAATACGAATCAGAGCATCAGCAAGCTCCACTTCTGCCATTGGGCGGTGTGGCAGGTGGTCGTCCATTTGGTTTTTGCGCAGTCCTTCCAGTGCCTCGGATATTTCGGAATGAATGAGAGCGAGCATCGTCCCATCTTCGCGCGGAGTGTCATGCCAGCTCTGTTTGTTTTGCTTCATTATGGCAATGCTTGCATTAATTTGTTCAAATTTTTCGACATGTTTTTTTAGTTTTGATTTAAATTATTAAAATTAAATTTTAGTCTTAATAAAAACTATTCGGTTTCAAATATCTTTATTTTTGACAAACTTTCATAACTTAGCAAAGATAACACAAAAACTCTCCTTTTAGGAGAGTTTATCGCTAAAGCTATTGCATCGTTTTTACTATTTTGTAGAGTTTGTCGCTTGGTCTCACACGGAAATCCGTTTTTGAAGGTAACCACATCAGACTTAGTTGCTTTTTGGCTGTCGCCTTTATTTTCTACCATCATACTCTCTACTACCATTTCTTGGGAACCTGTAGGCCCTTGGATAAGAACCTTGTCGCCTACATTCAAATCAAACGCTTCTATAAGGAATTCCGCAATACTCGTTTTTGGGTAGTAGTGAGTTCCCCTTCCGATGTAGACTTTTTTCTGTGTGGCATTAGAACCAGAGTTTGGCGACCACTCACCCAGTTTCTGCCCAAGGTAATAACCACTCCAGAAACCACGGTTATAGACTGTTTCTAGTCGGCTCATCCAGTCTGCTACTTTTGCTTGGGAATAGGTACCATCGGCTATGGAATCTATCGCCTCACGGTAGCATTTAGTAACCGTTGCCACATATTCTGGCGCTCTGCCCCGCCCTTCTAATTTAAGGACTTTCACACCTGCATCTACGATTTGGTCAAGGAAATTAATGGTACAAAGATCCTTTTGGCGACATCATATATTCGTTGTTCTAATTCTATTTCAAAACCGCTTTTCTTGGTCTATCACGGTATATTTCTTACGGCAGTTTTGCTTACAGCGCCTCTATTCGCGGATGAATTATGAGAGTGAAGACTCAGATAACATTTCCCAGAAACTGCCATGACAAAGTGCACCATGCCCGAAAAATCTCTATCTCTACCAAATTACCAGAAGGGCCCTTTATCTGCTCTTTTTCTATCTGCTGACAGATTTTCTTTACCTGAGTGACACTGAGTCCTCGGCTCATCACCATCGTATCCGCAAAAAGCGCATAGAATTTAACTGTTTCTATATTGGTAATATTTATCTGCGTGGAAATATGCACCTCCATGCCTATCTGCTCTTGCATAGGCGATTACAGCCTGATCCATCGCAATTACAGCAGTAAGGTCTGCTGCTTTGGCTCTATCCAAAAGGGTTTTGATGATAGAGAGGTCGTGGTCGTAGATAATTGTATTGAGCGTAAGGTAGGTTCTCACACCTTTTTCCTTTACATCTTCTGCTGATTTCTGGCAGGTCATCTAGGGTAAAGTTCATAGAGGCCTCGCTCTCATGTTAAGCTGTTCCACCCGAAATACACTGAATCTGCTCCATTATCCAAAGCCGCCTGCAGAGAGGTAAAATCTCTGCAGGGTGCCATTAGTTCTATTCTTCCTGTTTTTGTCATTGATGAATTTCAAAAATTTTTGCAAAGATATGCTTTTTAAAAATTTTATTTTCTAATTCTTTTATTTGTACTTTTCGGAGTTTAAAAAGTCAAGGCATGTTTTATCTATTTTTAGGGCTAGCGCTGGGGCTTATCATAGCGGCGCGGCTGTATATTTTGCATTAAAAATCTTCTTTAATTTCTCGAAATATCTTTGAGGAATTACAGCAAAATTTCGTTAAAAAAGAAACTGAACTCAGCAATGCAGAAGGCAAAAATCGATGAACTTTGAACAGATAAAAGGAGAAAGAGAATTTTCTGCCACCCAAAGGGAAAAAATTAAATATTACCGAAAACCAGCTTATAAAAATCTCGCAGAGAAAGACCTTCAAAACGAACTAAATCGCAGAACTGCGAAAAACAAAATGAAAATTTAAATCAAAATATTTCTCGTCTAAATCAAGACAAAACAAGAGTATTTTGCTAAAAATATCTGAACTTTCGGCAGAAAACAAAAACCTGCAAAGCTCCATGGAAGAGCAGAAAAATCTTTCCCAAAAAAACTACAAGAGGAAAGCAAACTCCATTTTGAAAAACATTACAATAAAATTTTTGGAAGAAAAACAGAGAAATTCACGAACCTGAACCAAACTCACCTAAAAATATTTTGGATCCGTTCCAAGAAAAAAATAATAGAACTAAAAACCGAGTAAACGAAACCCTATGACAAAGAAGCAAAAGAGCGCTTCTCTCGGCGAAAAAGTGAAAGAACTAGCCTCTCTGAACCAGCAGATTTCGAAGATGCCAAAAGGCTGACCCGCGCCCTAAAAGGAGAAAGCAAAACGCACGGGAAACTGGGAGGCGAAATGATTTTGGAGAGTATTTTAGAGAAATCCGGCCTCGTAAAAGGGCGAGAATATTTCCTAGAACACGAACTGAGAAACGAGGACAACAAAGCCCTATTTTCGGAGTTTTTCAGGAAGAAAATGCGCCCTGATGCTGTGATAAAATATCCTGATGAACGAAATGTGATTATAGACTCCAAAGTTTCGCTCACGGCTTTCACAGAGCTGGTAGATGAAACCGATCCAGAAGTTTATCAAATAAAGTTGAAACCAACATTTGGCTTCGGTGAAAAACCACATTCAGCAGCTTTTCTCAGAAGGCGTATGATGATTATGGAAAATCCTTGATTTCGTGATGATGTTTATACCCGAGCGAACCAGCCTATATCGCAGCGATGCAGGCCGACCATAATCTATGGAACTACGCCTATGAACGAAGAATTTTTACTGCTGAATCCGAGCAACCTTATCACTTCTTTAAAACTGATAGCAGACCTTTGGAAACGGGAATACCAAAACAGAAATTCCATAGAAATCGCAGAAAGAGGCGCCAAACTCTATGATAAATTTGTGAATTTTGTGGAAAAACCTTGAAAAAGTCGGCAAAAACATAGACCAAGCAAAAAGCTTCCTATACAGAGGCTTACAAACAGCTGCACAGCGGAAGAGACAACCTCATCACGCAGACCCAAAAGATGAAATCTCTGGGAATAAAACAGAGCTTTCCACAGAGTTTGATTGACAATTCTGAACCAACCAATGAATAAAAATCATGATTATACAAAAGTCTTCAAAACGAAAAAATAAAAACTAACCAAAAATTCTCACTAAAAAATAACGAGAGAAAAAAACTCAAGATATTCGCTGCAGAAGGAAGACAGGAAAACGAAAGAGCTTTTGAAATTTTGATTTTGAAGCGGTGGAATTCTTTTTATCTGCGAAGATATTTTTCGAACAGATTTCCCAAAAGGGAAAAATACATCTGGTTTCTCGCGAAGTTTATGAAAAAATAGCTTACAGAGGCTCTTCCGAAGGGATTATTGGTATTTACAAAGAAAAAGAAACCTCATTGAATGATTTTAAACCAAAAGAAAATTCTTCTATCATCGTGCTAGAAAGCATAGAAAAACCAGGGAATTTAGGAGCGGTTTTGCGCAGCTGCGAGGCTTTTGGGATAGACGCCCTTGTCATCACGGGATTCTAGAACAGATTTTTATAATCCTAATGTTATCCGAAGCAGTGTAGGCTGTCTCTTTGGGATGAATTTCTTTCAGGCAGAAAACCAAGAAGTGGTTGATTTCTTAAAAAGAATAATTTTCAGATATTTACCACGATAATGAACACCGATTCTAAAGGGATAAATGAAAAGAACCTAACTGGAAAATCAGCCATCGTATTCGGAACAGAGCATTCTGGGTTGAGTGATTTTTGGAGAGGAAAAAGGAGAAAACATCATCGTCCCAATGGCAGGAACGATAGACTCTTCTCAATCTAAGCAACGCTGTCGCTATAAGCTGCTACGAGATACTAAGATACAAAAATCTCTCACTAAAAATTAGTGAGAGACTTTTAATTGTTCTTTAAGAGTTAAATTATTTTTAACAGCTTCTTTAAACTTCTTCAGCTTTAGCAGCAACTTCTTCTTTAACTTCTCTTTCAGCTTTAGTAGCAGCAGCATCTTTTTACTTTCTTCTACTTTTAGCAGCAGCAGAATCAGCTACAACACCAGCAGCAGAATCAACAGCAACAGCAGCTTCTTCTACAGCAGCAGCAGAATCAACAGCAGCTGGAGCTTCTTCAGTTTTTGTTACAAGATACTAATGCTAATGCTACAACAGCAGCTGTGAATAATGACTTTTTCATAATACTTAAAAATTTTTAAAAGGTTAAAATTAAATTTCTGATTCAATTCGTTAATCTGATCCATCAAATCAACGAGGCAAAGATATAGCGAGAAAAAATTGCCTATGAAAAATAATTGTAATATCTTTGTAAAAATAATTTTACAAATAAAGAATACTGACAATCAGTGAATTAAATATAAAATCGTATTTTGAGTAATTTGATTTAGAGTGTTTTGAGCGATTAAAAAGGAGATTCAGACAGAATATTTGAAGAATCACAGCCCTTCCGAGGAGGATATTTCTCAATGGAAGGGAATAGATATGTATATTTTCAAGAGGATTTAAGAAAAAAAGTAAAGGGAGCATCAGCGAAAAGACCTTTTTATACCTATTTTAAATCTACAAAACATAGACAAGCTGCCGAGAATAGACATGCTGAATATGCTTTCTGCGTATATCGGATATCAGTCTTGGTACTGAATTCACTTCTCGAGGGAAACGCCTAGTTTAGAAGAAGAAACGGAGGTTGATACCTTTTACTGAACCTGAGATTGAAGAAAAAGAAGAGGAAAACACTATCGCTTTATTAGATACAAAAACTACCGAAAATCAGCCCAAGGAAAAGAAAGTTTTTTTCTAATATAAAAGCTCACATATGGGTTATCTACTTCCGTTGTTTTTGGCTTTGTTTATTATCATTTTACTATCTGCTGACGGTTTGTTCAAAAATCTCACAAATTCTGTTTTACAGATGCAGACAGAGGAACAGCCATCCAAAGCACGATAAATATAAAAGGTAATCAAGGAAAATGAATCGCCTATTCTCTATAAAGTAAATTCTGGCGAATGCTTCTATATCAATACAAAAGACAAAACTCTACGAATGGAGGTGAGTACGCCACTGTACTGAAAAAGTAGAAATTTTTCAGAAATCTGGAGGACGCGCCAGAAGTTGAGCATATTGCCTTAAAACCAGACGATTATGCGCTTATGCTTTACTATTATTCGACTAAGGATACAGACAATTCGTCATTGGAACATATAAAGAACAGACAGCAAAAACTAAATCACCTAATCAGTGACAATGCTCTGATATACCAGATATTTGACAACGAAATATACGGCGTAGAAACACTTAGTAAACAGAAATACATCGGTCTGGTAACTACACCTACCCAGTCCTTACGAAACCTCAAGGTTCTCGACACCAAAATCGAAAATGGAAAGATTATTGCTATTAAATTCAAAATTGAAAACAATGAAAAATTAAATTGTCATTTCTCATCATCATTTTCTTGCCTTTTTGTTTTTCCTTGCTCTAAAAAGAGACTGAAGAAATGAGCGATTTAGATAAAATAAAACACCATAACAAAGACTTCCTATCCTTCCATAAAAATGGATAGTGCGCAGGCAATCAATAACATCACAAAACAAAAAGATTCAGGAACTGCTGGACCTGTCTGCTATCTATGCCTCTGGGAACAGGAATACAGGAGTAGATTCGCTGATTTATAACCAAATCAACAGCTATTTTTTATCGCCTGATTCTATCAAGATAAAACCGCTCATTGCTGAATTAGACAGCCTAAAAGTAAAAAAATATACGAGTTATAAATCTTGAAATCAATGAGGAAATTACTGATAAAGACACTCTTAATATCGCTCAATTTTACAGTCGAGATACACCACAAAGGTAGAAAAAGTATTGGCTTTTTGATAAAAAAGCAGCTACATCCTCAAGAAATCTCCCGTAAAATTCGTGAAAGAATTCAAGTTCTACTTTATTGATTTTTGATATAAAAGACAGCACTTCTGTAGGAGTTACCAAGTAATCCAAGGAACATCCTGCTCAGAAACATCTGATATCAATGCCTCTGGTGGGAAAAACTAACTCCCACTTTTAGGGCGTTGCGGTCTATTTTTGAGAAAAACATATCATAAAACCCTTGCCATAGCCCACCCTATTTCCTTTGATTATCACAATATAACAGCGGCGTTATAACGATATCATATTTAATATCTTTCCACAAAATCATCCTCTGGTTCTAGAATTCCCCAGCCGTTTTCTTTTCAGCGGCGTGTCTGATTTCAGCTGGATAGTTTTTATTTCGTTTTGTACCATTTTAGGAACAAATACCGACATTCCTTCTTTCCAAAAATATTCAATAAAATCCCTAAGTAGAAACTTCGTTTTTCTGTTTAATCGGAAGGAAAATATGTACATTTTTAACTTTGAACATATCAAAACGCTCCCAAAAACTGCTTAAAAAATACTTTTTGGACAAATCCTCCACCTCTGCAGAAGACATAGATTTTTCTTTTTCTGTGTAGATTTTTCTGAGTTCAGACTTTTGGTACTCTATTTTATAGAAGGAAAGAGCAGCCTATAATCCAGCTGCTCCTTTTTATTGTTTTTAATTGTTATTTACTGGCATTTCACCTTTAAATAAGAATGAAACGATTTGTTTATTTACATTGTTCACCATCTCGCTAAACAAATGGAAAGATTCCTGTTTGTAGATTACCAGCTGGGTCTTTCTGCTCATAAACAGCACCTTTGTGAAGAACGACGAAGATCATCCATCTCTCTCAAATGCAATTTCCAGTTTTCATCGATAATCGCAAGAGAAATATTTTTCTCAAAATCTGTAATTGCTTTTATCACAATGGCTTTCATACGCTTCTTTTCAGGTCTGTCACGATGTTCAGCATTCTATGTCCATCTGAGAACGGCACCTGAATATTCTTAAATAAAGAACCTTGCTGACTATAAACATTCTCAATAATAGGGAATGCTTTGTCTTTCAAGACTTGAAGTTTCATTTTATAATCTTCAGATGCTTTTTGATAAACAATATCCACTAATCCTGGATACTTGCTTATCCTTAAACTCCTGTTCAGTAACTGGTATTTCCATAGTGAAATACTTAATCACCTCGTACTCAAATGTTTTTGTAATCAGTCTGTTGGTTTAGTTTTGTGACACGATAGCAGCAGCAGTATCATAGATCATATTTTCTATATCATACTTCAGATGGTCTCCAAAGAGCGCATTTTCTTCTTCTCTTATAGATTACATCTCTCTGCTTATTCATCACATCATCATACTCCAGCAATCTTTTTCTGATACCGAAGTTATTCTGCTCTACTTTTTTTCTGAGCTCTTTTCGATAGATTTTGTAATGATAGAACTTTGATATATTCTCCTTCTTTATGTCCCATTCCATCCATTATTCTTGCAATCTCTCTGAACCGAAGAGACGCATCAGGTTATCTTCCAAAGAAACATAGAACTGAGAACTTCCTGGATCTCCCTGACGACCTGTAACGACCTCTAAGCTGTCTATCCACACGGCGTGAATCATGTCTTTCGGTACCGATGATCGCCAATCCTCCTGCTTTTTCACTTCGTCTTGTAGTTTGATATCCGTTCCACGCCCTGCTATGTTGGTTGCGATAGTAACTACACTCGGTTTCCCAGCTTCTACATGATTTCCGCTTCCTTTTTGTGCAGTTTAGCATTCAACACTTGGTGTGGTATCTTCTCAAACTCAATGCTCTTGATAGTAATTGTGAAATTTCCACCGAAGTAGTTCCTACCAGCACAGGTCTTCCCTCGAGCCGTAAGTCTTTCTATTTCTTCTATTACGGCATTGTATTTTTCTCTGTTGGTTTTATATACCAAATCTTGTTTGTCTATTCTCTGAATAGGTCTATTGGTAGGGATAACAACCACATCTAATTTATAAATCTGCCAAAACTCTCCTGCCTCTGTTTCCGCTGTTCCTGTCATTCCAGACAATTTGTTATACATACGAAGTAGTTTTTGTAGAGTGATGGTCGCGAAAGTCTGAGTTGCCGCCTCGATTTTCACATTTTCTTTAGCCTCTATCGCTTGGTGAAGCCCATCTGAATAACGGCGACCTTCCATGATACGCCCTGTCTGCTCATCCACGATTTTCACTCGCCATCCATTACCACATATTGGTCATCTTTTTCAAAAAGTGTGTAGGCTTTTAGTAATTGATTCAGTGTGTGGACTCTTTCGGATTTAATTGCGAATTCTCTCAATAGTTCATCCTTTGCAGCAAATTCTTTCTTCCTTAGAAAGGTTTTTTTAGCCCTCAAGTTCTGCGATCTCTGTCCCTATATCCTGAAGAACGAAGAAATTAGATCCGAATTCCCTTGGGACATATATTCCACACCTTTATCCGTAAGGTCTATCTGGTTATTCTTCTCATCAATCACACGAAATACAAGTCCTTGTCCACTTTATGCATCTCACGGCTGTTGTCTTGCATGTATTGAGCTTCTGTTTTTTTGAAGCAAAACTTTATTTCCATCCTCAGAAAGGAATTTTATCAAATGCTTGTTTTTCGGAAGACCTCTGAACGCTTGGAGTAATTTAAATCCTCCTTCTTTTGTATTTCCTTGTGCGATTAGTTTTTTTAGCTTCATTAAAAATCGTAGAAACTACTTTTTCTGAACTTCTACTACTCTATCCACAGATGGTTTTAGGACATCAAATTCGTGTCTATCACCCATCAGGAACAGGCCCTGAAATAATCAAAGGCGTTCTCGCATCATCTATCAAGACTGAGTTCACCTCATCCACTACGGCGTAGTTTAGTTCTCTTTGAACCAACTCATCTGGAGAGTTTACTATGTTATCTCTCAGATAGTCAAACCAAATTCATTATTCGTCCCATAAGTAATATCACATGCATACGCATTTCTTCTGGAATCTGTATTAGGCTGGTGATTATCGATACAGTCTATCGTAAGCTCATGGAACTGATAAAGCGGCCCCATCCATGCAGAGTCCCTTTTCGCAAGGTAGTCATTCACGGTAACCACATGCACTCCTCTTCCTGGCAGCGCATTCAGATAGATAGGCAGTGTTCCTACCAATGTTTTCCCTTCTCCCGTTGCCATCTCTGCGATTTTTCCGCTATGCAATACAGCTCCTCCCTATGAACTGTACATCATAATGCACCATATCCCATGTGATGTCTGCTCTTGCTGCGTTCCATTTATTTTTCCAAACAGCTTTAGTCGCCTTGTATTTCTACAAAAATCCTTTGTCGCTGCCAGCTCTCTATCTCTATCTGTAGCCTGTACAACAATCTGTCCATTCTCTGCCCAACGGCGCCCTGTGTCTTTAAGAACAGCGAAAGCCTCTGAAGAATTTCATTAAGAACTTTTTCCTCTATCTGATAAGCATCCTTCTGCAAAGTTTCTATCTTGCTAAACAATGCTTCTTTTTTTCATCAATATTGGCAGTGGTTTTTATCTGCTCTTTTTATCTGCTCTATTTGAGTAGTTATATCCGCTGTCGCAGTTTTTATTTTTCTTTAAACTCCTTGCTCTTTCCTCGCAGCTCATCATCAGAAAGCTCTTTGATTGTGGGCTCTACTTTCTTTATTTTTGCAACAATTTTACCAACTTCCTTTAAGTCTCTTTGGTTTTTATCTCCCAAAAAGCTCTTTAAAATCTTATTAAAAACTCATAACTCATCTAGACCAATAGTTTTTACCATTGGTTTTTGTATTTATTTAACTCTATTTCTACTTTTTATATACAAATATAACAGAGAATCTGTAAGACTTTCTGTCATTATTTTTAGTATTCATCTTCATTCCAAAGGAAGTCTTCATCCGTTGGGTAGTCTGACCAAACTTCTTCTATGCTTTTCGTAGATTTCTCCCTCATCTTCAATTGCTTTGTAAATTTTTCCACAACCTCCATCGGAGCTCCTGTTCTGATAGCATAATCGATCAACTCTGCTTTAGTCATCGGGCCAAGGTGCATCACTAAGATAAGATGCAAGTTCTAATGTCCAGTACATACTATTATTTTATTTATTTTTCATAAATTTAATGTTTTTTCTCAAAAAACCATTCCACAAATTTTTATGCCATTTTTGGAAGTTTGTCCTCGGAGAATATTTTACCAATGTCTTTGCTTTTTGTAATATTGGCATTGGTTTTTGGACATCTCCAGGCTGCATAGGCAATTTATCCAAAACTGCTTTCTTGCCCAAATTCTGCTCAATTTCGAGAGCATGTTTTTTTGAGCATAACCACCTCATTTTCACCAAGATTTATGATTTCATACACTCCTTTGGTTGTTCTCTAAATATTGTGCAGATTTAGCAATTCCGTCTATAATATCATCTATAAAAAGTGTAATCGCGGGCTGTCGTTCCATCGCCATAGAATGGGATTTTTCCATTTTCGAGATTATTTTAGTGAATTTATGAATAGCCAAATCAGGACGCTGACGAGGCCCATAAACAGTAAAAAATCTCAGCTGGGATCATATCTATCCCATACAAATGATGGTAAGTATGTCCTAAAATTTCCACACTTTTTGGTGGCTGCATAGGAGAAATAGGGCGGTCTACATTATCTGTTTCTGAAAAAGGAACTTTCTCATTATTACCATAAACACTTGATGATGAAGCGCATACTATTTTTAACTCCAAAATTCTTTACAGAGCTCAAAAAATATTCATAGAGCCTCAATATATTGACTGCCGCATAGTCCATAGGCCTTTCAATAGATGGGCGCACACCTGCCAGAGCCGCCAAAATGTATCACCATATCTATGTGATGGTTTTGAAAAATTTCTTTCAAGCCATTTATATCACGAATATCTTGATAATACAAACGATAAGTATCTGATTTTTATTTTTATTTATAAGGTTTTTGAATATCAGTTTCTTTTATCTTTATATTCAAAAATCTTCTGAAGAATCTACACTCTCCAAAGTGTTTCCTATTTTGATTTTATAATCATAAAAAGCATCAAAATTATCCACATTAATGACAGAATGTCCGTTTTTAGTAAATATTCTGTCAGATGCGAACCTATGAAAACCACTTCCACCTGTAATGAGATATGTCATTTTATATTTTTAGATATACAAAAGTATAAAAAGAAGGCAAAAAAGTTATAATTCTCTCATTTTTACTGACAAAAAGAAAATTATTATACAGATTCTCTATTTTTGCAAACTAATCAACGAAGAAAAATGATATTCAAGGGACAAATTAATAAAATGATAACTCAGCTTGTTGAACCTAGTGCAATATTACCTCAATATTTCTAGACATCATACACCTGAATGAGTTATTCGGCAAGAAAAATAATCATACAACACACTGGTTACCAATGTATAGAATGCGGAAGCAGCGAACCTGTTTTCCGAATGGGATTTTTGTAAAAATGTTTTTGAAAGCCCTTTCATGAGTGATCTCTATCTTAAAAACCTGAACTTTCCACGGCTCATCTCGGCATAGAAGAGCGAAATTTAGAAATAGAAAAACATTCAGCTCCAGCCTCATATTGTCTATTTGGCATATACTGGCGATGTAAAGGTAGGCGTAACTCGCGAAAGCCAAATCCCAACGCGATGGATAGACCAAGGCTACATTTGCCCTGCTCTATCGCACGAACTGAAAAACCGCTACGAGGCAGGCGTGATAGAAGTCGCTCTGAAACAGCATATTTCAGATAAAACCAACTGGCGAAAAATGCTCCAAAATGAGTATGAAGAAGAAATAGACTTACTTGATTTTAAGAATAAAATAGAACATCTTTTTCCCTGTGAAAAGTAAAAATTCGCCATCAATGAAGAAAAAAATCTGGAAAATAGATTTCCTTTACACGGCACCTGAGAAAATTTTAGCTTTTCACCTTGACAAGCATCCTAAGTTCAGTGGTATTTTACAAGGAATAAAAGGTCAATATCTCTGTTTCCAAGACGGAAATGTCATCAACATAAGAAACCACGAGGGCTATGTAGTTGATATTGAAATATAAAAAAAGAGCAATTTTTCATTGCTCTTTTTTGTTTATTTGTTTTTACCAAGAATACTCCTGATTTTATTTCTGATTTTAATCAGTGTAGGCTCTTCATAATTTTTGTCTTCATCAAAATAACTGTAACCATAGCCGTAACCATAGCCATAACCGTAGCCATAGCCGTAACCATAGCCCTGTTTAGATACAAAATCATTATAAATAAGCCCAAGGTGCTTAATCTCTTCTGCATGATACTTATCTGTTACCATTCTAAGCATATGTTTTTCTGTGTATTCATGTCTTACCACATATACATTGGCATCGGTAAGTTTCATTAATTCAAAAGAGTCCGCAACCAATCCTACTGGTGGCGAGTCTATGATGATAAAATCATACTCTTTTTCAATAATTCTATAAATTCCTTTATTCTTGTCACTCATCAAAAGCTCCGAAGGGTTCGGTGGAATCGGCCCAGAAGTCGCCACATCCAAAAGCAGGAATTTTAGTTTTATTGATAATTTCGTGCATTTCTATATCTCCAGAAAGATAATTAGAAATTCCATATTTGTTGTTTATCTTAAAGTCACCAAAAATTTTTAGGGTTTCCTTAAATCCATTCCAAGCAAAATGGTTTTTACCACTCAGCCCCAGAACCGATGCTATATTGATGGAACAGTATGTTTTTCCTCTCCTCCGACTGATGAAGTCACCAGAATCACTTTTACTTTTTCCATCTTCGTTATAAAGGAATCTTAAATTTGTCTCTAATTCCCTAAACGCCTCTGAAATAGAGGATTTTTGGCTGCTCCAATACAGTAAGGTTGTTTTTCATGAAGGTTTTTACCAATAACTCCAAGAAGAGGTATTTTGATAACTCCTAATAGCTCTGCTATAGATTTTACTCTGTTGTCCATTATCTCCGTTACCAAAATCAGCAACAAAGGTATCAACATGAAACCAAACACTAGTCCATATTTCACAATAGCTACATTTGGCCCAATAGGAGGCTGTCCTAAATCTTTGCTGGGTCTATGATGGTCAAATCAGATTTAGCTGTCGCAAGTCTCAACTGAGTTTCGGCTTGTTTAGAAAGCAGGGTATTATAGGTTGTTTCTATGACCTTATACTCCCTTTCCATATCTATATATTTCCTTTGGTCATCAGGTAAATGCGCTAAATCCAGCTCTGCTCTTCTGATGTCATCGTTTAGTTTAGCCAATTGCTCATAATAAACAGATGAATAATCATTCAGCTACCGCAGGACTTCCCCTAGCTTCATTGATAAGCTTTGTTAATCTCCCGCATAGGCTCAGAATCAGGCGTATAGATGGTAGACATCTCTAACCTTTTGAGATACAAAGCTTTTAAGCTCTGATACAGTCGCCATAAAACCTCCATCTTCTATCCCTGCAGTATTAACACTGATAAGGTCTTCCAAACTTCTACTCACAGAACTTCTTATATTATTAAGCGAGTTCATTTTCGTAAGTAGGTCAGCTATTTCTAAATCATAGATTTTTCTCAGCAACTCTTGGTCTTTCCCCTCTACGCTGAACATTTTTATCTATTTTCAGCTGATTGAAATTAGTCGCACTAGAATCTAATTTTTGTCTAACCTTTTTGAGATTATCATTGATATATTGAAGCGTGTTCTTATCTACAAGGGTTTTATCCTCCTCTTTTTTCGATAAGTTTCTCTACAGATTGATTCAAGAAAGACACTGTTTCTCTAAGGTTATAGCCTTTCTTTACTAATGGTCATGATGGAACTGAGCTCCTTATCAAATTCTACATTGATAGTAGATACTATAGACCCACAGCGCGGTCTACTGTACTTAAATTGATTATAATCTTATCTAACTTGATTTTCGCATTTGGATTATGAACCAATCTCAGCGTAGGTTGGGCGTTTCATACCACTGATTAGCTGAAACAACCTTATTCGCTGGCCTTTCGTATGCTGAAATATCTTTTAAAACCTTCTGTTTTATAACTATACAAATGTGTAGAATGCCCTCCTCTGGAAGTTCTATTTCATACTTCCTGTTCCTTTTGATAAATCGTTATAGGATAATTTACCTGCTGTAGATGCTCCTTGTCTACCTCTACAAGAACTGGCGAATCATACTTATCCAAATAAGTGGATTTTTAGAAGTCCTTTGGTGGAATAACCTACAAAATAAATCCAATTCCTGAACTAGATATTCGTTATGACTCCTAGACAGAACCATCTTTTTAAGGAACACTCCATCTTGATTTCCTTCCTGTCCCCCAGATGAAGTTAATGGATTGATTAGGCGTAAAACAACTTGCCGTACTACTTGAAATACTCAAGGACAAGTTTGACTCATAAATCCTCTGAACATACCATTTGTCATAGATATAAAACAAACTATACCCCAAAACAGCCAGCCCTACAAACCAGTACCAGCTTCTAATAACTCGCCTAATAAAACTCTCTACACTAAATATACTGAAAGTCCCCACCTTACTTTTTTTCCTGTCCTGTGGAGATCTGTTCTTGTGTATTATTATTTTTTTCCTGGAATCATATTTTATAATCTTGAAAAAAGAAGATATACCGTAAAGAGTTGATGTAATAAGGGAAACTGCTGTACCAATAGCCTGCACGGGCTCTTTACCAAATCCATTAAGATTTCTTCCTCTGGTATTCAAATAAATTTCATCTCCATTCTGAAGCCAATAGTACTGTGAATTCATCACATCTTCTTGTAAGGTCTAGTTTTACTATCTTTATTCCTTCTGGAAGTTTTCTATGTAAAACTATATTTTTTCTGTCTACTGTTCTGTTCAGCCCGCCATTCATCGCCAGAGCTTCTGTAATGGTAAGTGTCTGTTTGTAAGCTACTTTCTCACCTGTAATCCCTATGGTCTCTACATCCCCAAGGATATAATATCTTATCCCATCTAAGTTAAGCCTTCACTCAGATTTTTCCTCCTAAGAAGTTTTCGTTTACACGAGTTTGGATTTCTTGGGAAATATCTTCCAATGTTCTTCCTTCTGCTTTTATAAAAACCAATTCCAAAGACATTTATATCTCCTTTAGAATCTACTTTCAGCCCTCGGAAATAGTAATTCCCATTACCACCAGACATGGTTCCGCTGCTGCCACTTCCAGATGTAGTTGTTATAGATGTAGTTGTTGTTAATACACTTGGGTTCAAATTCCTGCTCCTGCACCTTCTCCTCCTGAAACATTGTATGAAGAATAAAACTGTGCAGCATCTCCCTTAGGTGTTGTAATCACATTAAGAGAGAGTATATCATTTTTGTGACTCTATATACAGGAATATTATATGGAACTAATCCCTCAGAGTTAATCTCCAAATTCTCATTTCTCTGAAGATATTTTTACATCTTTTGTACCCACACAAGACATCATCATCATTGCTACCACAAAGCTCTAAAAATGCTGTTTCTTTTTCATCGTTTTTTTATTATTGATTCTACAAAAATATGATTTTTTATTGTTATTTCTTCATTTTTGATATAATATTTGGCAAATATGCTCCAAAAAAACCTAAACCAAGTAACACCAAAAACAATAAATTAATATCTATATGGCGCAGAAAAATAAGTAATCAAAATAATTATTACATAATAGCTAATAATAAATGCTGTAGCTTTTTATGCGTAAAAACCCTAAATCCAAAACCTTGTGATGGATATGGTTTCTATCTGCCTTTAATGGTGATTTTTATTCAAAAAGCCTTACAATGATCACATTCAAGGTGTCTATAATAGGGTATAATCAGAATAGCTGCTGCTATAATAGGAGCTGTTCCCAAATGGTATTTTTGGCTTTCCTATAGGCTCTACATCTCCATCACTGATAAATAAATCAACAAAATAAAATGCCGTAAACACAAGGATAAATCCTATTATCATAGAACCTGTGTCTCCCATAAAAATCTTTTTCCGCCAATCATTGGACAGGTTATAATATAAAAACCCTAATAGAGATCCTATAATCACCACACAAAGGATAACCATGGGATAATTATATTCTCCCAAACGATAATAGCTGAACCCGAAAAATAGAAAAACTAATCACAGCGAATATCCCCGCCAATCCATCTATTCCATCTATCAAATTAAACGCATTGATAAGTATAATAAATGAAAATATACTAAAACAATACACTTATAAAATATTCTAATTCATAAATCCCAAACAAAACCAAACAAACTCTTATTCGAATATCAGAACCCACTACCATCATAGTCGCAATTACGATTTGGCCTGTTAATTTCTTATAGGCTTTCATCACCAGAATATCATCCATCACACCGATATAAAGCAAAACAACCAATGCAGGAAACAAAAACCTGTACTGTACAAACAATTCATAAGCAAAAATTGGTGCACAGATACCTATCGTATAAAAACAAGGCTATTCCACCAAGGTTAGGGATTTTGTACTCATGGGAACTTCGCTCACCTGGCACATCCATTAGGTTTTTGCTTTTTAGAAATCCTAATGATTACAGGTATAGCTTTATAACTTAACAAAAAGAAAGAAGAGTAACAAAAACATAGTTTCAAAAGAAAAAATGTCTGCTTTTCTACCCCCAAAAAAATAGTTTTATTTCATCCATAATATTTTATTCTGACCATAAAAGATTTCTATATTCTATTGTATAGCCCTGCTCTCAATCCATGCTGATTTGCATATACAAAAATACTGAAAAACAACAAAATACCAAAAAGTACATATTGTAGTGACTTTCTCAGCCTATCATTACTTACAGCCGCAACTATATTTACCAATACTATAGGCATATAAATAAGATAATTGGATACCAATCTAGATGCAAAGATATCATTCCATCTAAAAACAAAAATACAAACATATCCCCAAAACTCCTATATTTCTCATATATTCATAGTATGGGATTTTTTTGACATGCTGCCTTATCATATGTAACCAAAAATAGGTATACAATATACAAATTAAATCTGATAACTTAATGAAACGAACTGATGTTTCTTCTATATCCAATGATTCATAAGATTGAAAAACCAGAATAAACTCCCGTAGAGGCAAAAAGAATCCAATAATGAAATATACTGATAAAGTTTCAATGGAGATAATGCCATACATATTAAAAACGGCTATTAAAATACGAGTAGAATTCATCGGAATCAACACGATCCAATAAGTAATAATAAAAACCGCTGCTGATGTATGAAAACTTGCAGCCAGATACACTGTAAACAAAAACAAAAGAAGCTTTTCTTTCCTTAATATATTTAAAAAGAAAAAAAGCAGTATCCCCCATAGCCATCCCCTGCCTCATCTGCCCTCCCATCAGAAACAAGTAATGTAGGATACATAAACAGCAACATCGCAAAGGCTGGATATATAGCATGTTCAGTAAAGGCTTTATATTTAATTGTTATAGCTGCTATTGCTAACAGAAAAGTAAAAATATAAAATGAAAACCCTGCCTCATATATAGCGTTGGCAAAAAAACAAATACAGCCACTCCATGTCAACTTTGCTTTCTCCCCTCTGTAATCATTTTAAGAATATCTGAGGCGTCTAACTTTTCTCCAAGATCATGATACGCTCTAAAAGTAAATCCCATAATCTGCACCTATCCAATATCTTAACCCAATCAGTACTGTCAAAAGAGCAATAACCACCCACACAGAATTATAATTCTTGTAGTTATTCACCTCTAAGATGCTATAAACCACCAGAACTATTGTCAGTATCGTAAAAACAGGGTGTAGGAATTGTATCATCTTTTTTTCTATTTCAGTATTTTTTTCTCAAAAAGCCATTCCTGCCTGAAAAATACAATAAATAATATACCTTTTTCTTAATTGGCAAAGATACGAGATAATTCCTTACCAAACCGCTCATAATTAAGAATTTCTATCAAAGATATTTTTCTTTCTTTTTATGAATTTTCTCAGCTCTGCTGACATCCTTTGATACAAACTATCATCCTTCACAAAAGCCAAAATACGCCAAATAAGAATAAAACCGCTTCCAATATCCAAAAACCCTTCAACGCTTGTTTATCATTAGAATATTGTGATTTATAGAATGTATCTTCCACATCCTTCACCGCTTTTAATAAATCCAAACCTTTTTCCGTGTGGGTTTTCGTAATAGAATCTCTGTCGTTCAAGATATTGATAATGATAATTTGAGTTTGTGCTAAAAATTTTACACCCCAATAAAAGCTGTGGTACTGAGCTGTATATCCTCAAAATGCACACCTTTTTAAATCGCTTATTTTCAAAACAACTCCTTTCTAAAAAGTTTATTGCAAGCAAAATACCCCAAATCTGAAAAACAGAAAGATTTTTTTGCCAAATCTATTTTCTCTGGCATATTAGGGAACTTGAGTGAGTTTTTGAATGATTTTTCCGTTTTCATTCACCTTTTTGAAGGTTACAGATTACCATTTCGGCATCGTATTTCTTGGCAAGAGAATACATTTCCTCAAACATATCCGCTGTAACATAATCATCACTATCCACAAAGCCTATATACTCACCGTTCGCCCTATCCAAAACCAAAAATTCCTCGCATCGCTCAACCTCCATTTTCTTTTTACAAAAGATTTTTATTTTATCTGGATATTTGGTCTGAAATTCATCTATAATCTGCTTTAGAATTATCCTTGCTTCCATCATCTACAATAATGATTTCCAAATCCTCCAATGTCTGATTTACCAACGAATCAAGACATTTTGCAAGATACTTTTCTACATTATAAACAGGAACGATGATAGATACTTTCTTCATAATCTTATATTAAAAAAACCTTTTATTCAGTTCGCCTCTCTTCGCGTTTCTCGTAGTCTTCTCGGGAACAAGGAATCCATTTTTTTCACCTCATTTCCCTTCGCAAAAATACCACAATCCGCTGAAAGTATCCCTTTTAAAGCTAAATTTCCCTATTGTCTATCAAAACCACAAAAGTATCATAACTACGCTCCTTTGGATGTGTCCTTTGGATATTTATCCCTTCTATCAAATACCAAAGCATCTGCGCCATAAGCTGATGATTCAGAGTGCTTTTCCGAATGAATATTAAAATTAAACACCTGAAAGTTTTTCAGATTTTCGCTCAGTCCTATTTCTTTCATATAGGCACAGATTTCGCGGCGGTTCAGCCCATTTTACCTGCAGATTTATAGAAAAAGCCTCCGTAAAAACTCTCCACTGCATCACAATTGAGTGTAACCATATCTGCCCTAGGAAAAAGGCTCTGCCTTCTCCGTCGTATTCATCATATCAGCAAGGCGAAGGACATCAAAATCCACTTCTTTCATCAGCTTTAATAAAGCGATTTCATCTCAAAATGCCTTTGATAGCCCAAAAGATGAAAAATTTCGCAAAGAGGCATCTTTTTGTCAAAATTTTATGCAAATAATTTGCCTCCGAAATCTCTTCTCCTTCGTTTGAAAGAGAAGCAACATTAGATATATGAGCATAGTTAATGCCTTTCTGATGGAAATTTAACGCTGAAAAATAATGCGTAAGACAAATCCACACTTCCTCCGATGACAACTGGAACTGCATTTTTATTATAACAAAATGTCAGGATTTCCTCCAAAACATATCGCGTATCAGCCTGAGTTTTTACCCGAAATAAGCTCTCCTAAATCACAAATAGGAACTTCAAAATCAAATGCTGACAAAGCATAAAATTCTTTTCTGAGTTTGCTGAAATCCTTTCACCTCAGCACTTCCTCCGCTCCTCTTTCATCGGAACAAAAATAAGCACTACTCCATTTTCCTGAACTTCATTGAAATAGTGTTTCCCAGCTGCCAATGCTCGCAACTGATTTTTCTGGCTTTATAAAAATGTCTTGTAAATCCATTCCTTCACATTAAAATATAAGAGAAAAAGGCAAAAATATTTTCATTACCTTTTTCTCTCATTTTCATTATTTTTCTTTGCTGTCTCTGCAAAAGCTGTTTTGTCCTGCTCCAAAATCCACTTTTTAAACTTGGTCTAGGGAAATATCTTTCAGTTCCTCCGCCGTATATTTAGTGTCATCCTGTTTTAGGAATCTTGAAATTTGCTTTTTTTAAATTTTATAAAAGGCCCCATCGGCCATTTTCTATCGATATTTTTCTTTTTCCCACTGCTGGATATATCGGTTGGCTTCCTTATCGAGCTTCGCCTCTGATGAGTTCCTCCACTTCTTTTTGGGAAAGATTTTTCAAAATCGTATTTTTTTAGGCACATTGATGTAGATATCCTGATATTTCAGATACGGCCCAAATCTTCCCACGCCCTTGGTAACAGGCTCTCCTTATAAGAAGCCACTGGCGCATCTGCCTTTTTCTTTTCTTCTATGATGGCTACAGCTCTGTCATAATCCACCGAAAGCGGATTTTTCTCCCTTTGGAAGGCTGATGAACGCCTCGCCCCATTTCACATATGGCCCAAAACGCCCTACTCCTACCGTAACGGTTTTTTTCCTTCAGTAGTCTTGTAAATCAAATGGCACTTTAAAGAGTTCCAGCGCCTCTTCCAAAGTAATGGTAACGATGTTTTTGAGTCGCCATCAGTGATGCGAAAAATAGGCTTTTCATCGCTGTCTGTTTCTCCTATCTGAACCATCGGCCCAAAACGCCCAATTCGAGCATAAACATTTTTGCCTGTTTTTAGGGTCTTGTCCCAGCAGTCGCTCTCCTGTCGCCCTATCTGCATTCTCGCCTACATCCTCTATTTTTGGGTGAAAAACTACTATAGAAATTTTTGAGAACATCTTTCCATTTTTCTTCTCCTCTGGCTATCTCATCGAAATCTTCCTCCACTTTCGCAGTGAAACCATAGTCCAAGATTTCATTGAAATTAGTTGTCAAAAAGTCATTTACGACAATTCCTATATCTGTTGGGGACAAATTTATTTTTATCTCCTCCGAATTTCTCCGTTAGGATTTCTTTTAATCCTGTTTTTGTCAAAGTAAGCTTTTTACTATTTCGCGTTCCTTTGGTTTCTATTTCGCGCTTGTCTACATACTCACGGTTCTGAATAGTCTGAATCGTAGGCGCATAAGTAGACGGCCTTCCGATGCCTAATTCTTCCAGTTTTTCACCAAACCTGCTTTCTGTAAAACAGAGACACTGACGGCTGAATTTTTCTACAGCTGTGATTTTTATACACCAAAGCTTCGCCGACATTTACTTTTTGGTAATATTTTTGTCTCCATCTTCCTGTCTCTTCATCTTCGTTTTTATAAATACCATAAGCACTGAAGGAAACCATCAAAAACAATGACTTCTCCCTGCGCCTCGAAATGCTGCGGCAGCTCTGGATTGCCTATTTCTATCACCGTTTTTCCAGCTTGGCATTGGTCATCTGGCTGGCTAATGTTCGTTTGTATATAAGTTGATAAAGCTTGTTCAGCTGGGCATCTCCGATGGATTTCACTCAAAAATCCGTTGGACGAATCGCCTCGTGAGCCTCCCATGTGCGATGCCGATTTTTGTCACATAGTTTCTTGGTTGAGAATACTCTTCGCCAAACTCTTTCAAAATCTGACTTTTAGCAGCGTTTATCGCTTCTTGAGAAAGGTTCACGGAGTCCGTTCTCATATAGGTGATATATCCTCTTCATAGAGTCTCTGTGCTACACGCATCGTCGTCGTTACGCCATATCCCAGTCTATTACTCGCTTCCTGCTGTAATGTAGAAGTGGTAAAAGGAGCAGATGCTGAGCGCTGTGCAGGTTTTACATCTATATTAAGAACCTTAAAATCAATGTTTTGAACTTGGTTTAGGAAGTCCTCTGCATCTTGTTCTTTGGTAAAAATCTTTCTTTAGTTTTGCGGAAATTTCTTGTTTTTCAAGGTTGGTAAAAACGCCTTCCACTTTATACGAAGGTACGGGGCTTAAACTCCTGATTTCTTTCTCTTTCTACGATGAGCTGCACCGCTACTGACTGGACACGCCCAGCTGAAAGCCCTGGTTTTACTTTCTTCCAAAGGATCATGGCGACATCTCAAAACCCACTATTCGGTCAAGAACTCTTCTTGCCTGCTGAGCATTGACCAAATTTTGGTCTATTTCTCTAGGGTTTTCTACTGCTTTTAGTATTGCATTTTTAGTAATTTCGTGGAAAACTATTCGTTTGGTATTTTCGGATTTTAGTTTTAGCTCTTGTGCAAGATGCCAAGCGATAGCCTCTCTTCTGCGGTCTTCATCGAAGCCAGCCACACTGTTTCAGCTTTTTAGATGCTGCTTTCAGATCTGCCACCACTTTTTTTCTTATCAGCAGAGATTTCATAATCTGGCGTAAAATTTTCCAAATTGATACCCATGCCTTTTTAGGAAGGTCTCTGATGTGTCCAAAACTAGATTTCACCTCAAAAATCCTTACCCAAATACTTTTTGAATAGTTTTTGCCTTCGCAGGAGACTCTACGATTACTAAATTTTTGCCATACCAAAAATTTTTGCAAAAGTATAATATTATTTTTGAATTAGTAGACACTCTTATTTGGAATTTGATTTTACGATGTTAAATGTCACTATTTTTCAGATTTTATTCTAAATTTAATATCTTTGCGCCAGCAAAAAGGGGTGCTGTAAAAAGGCTGAGATCATACCCAATGAACCTGAACAGGTAATGCTGTTTAGGGAAGTGTCTAGGCACGATTGTGTTCTCTTATTTTTCGCATCCTTTTATTCTCAAAATTGTTTAACTAAAAATTATTGAAAGAATGAAAGGAATTATTTATTTAGGGCTATGCGCTAGCTCTATGTCCTACGCACAGGCAGACTCTGCCAAAGTCAAAGAAATCGAAGCGGTTAATTTCACCAAACGGCTTCCCGTCACCAAAGAAATCATCCGTGTGGAAAATTTAGCCCAGAAAAACCTAGGGCAAGACCTCCCAATGCTCCTCAAAAATCAGACTTCTGTCCTCTCCTCATCGGACACAGGGAACGGAGTGGGCTACTCGGATTTTAGAATTCAGGGGCGTGGCTAGGAACTTCTATCAATGTGATGATGAACGGCGTTCCGTACAACGACAGCGAATCGCAGGGGGACTTTCTTCGTAAATGTCAGCGATTTAGCAAGTTCTGCTTCTCAAATCCTAATTCAAAGAGGAGTGGGAAGCACATCCAACGGGGCGGCGGCTTTCGAGCGAGTGTAAATATCATCACCAAAAACCCAGAGGAAACGCCATACTTCCGAACCGACCAATCCTATGGTTCTTTTGACACCAGAAAACACTCTTTCGAGGCTGGAACAGGGAATTTTTCTTCACAACAAATTCTCCATCATGGCGAGATATTCCATCATAAAATCAGATGGATACATAGACAGAGCGACCTCTGACCTACAGTCCTACAACATCACCGCTTTATTTCAAAACTGAAAAACGAAACTAAAAATTTTTGGCTTTTCGGCGGCAAGGAAAAAACTTACCAATCATGGAACGGAATAGATGAAAACACTTATAAAATCAACCGGAAATTCAATTCCTCTGGGAGCAATCTATCAAGGGAGCAGACATCGTAAAATTTCTACGATAACGAAACGGACAATTACCGACAAAACCATTATCATCTTATTCTAAATCAAAACATCAGCAACCATTGGGATTTGGAAACCACCCTTCATTACACCAAAGGAAAAAGGTTTCTACGAAAACTACAAACAAGACCAAAGACCCGAGAAATACAATATTCTCAATTCTGGAATCGTAAAAACAGACCTCATCAGAAAAATGGCTGGACAATGATTTTCTATGGAATGGTTGCGCATATTTATGGAAAGTATAACAACCTGAAAAATCAACATCGGCGGAGCAGGAAACCAATACCAAGGAAAAACATTTTGGGAATATGAGCTCGGCATTTGGGCTGCCGCAGATTCCTTTTCGAGCATGAATATTACCGTAATCATTCGGTGAAAAATGACCTTTCTTTCTTCGGAAAATTCATTTATTCTTTGAACAAATTTGAGCTGTTTGGAGATTTACAATTTAGACATATCTATCACAACACCAGAGTTTTTAGAGTATTTCAAAGGAGAAGGAGGCGATTTCAGCCGAGCGTTCAATTTCCTAAACCCAAAGACGGGAATTAACTTTAATTTTAACCACGGAAAAATCTATTTCTCCTACGCACTGGCTCACCGAGAGCCGAGCCGAAAGGACATTATTTCTAAAAATGATATCCAGCACGAAACGCTCCACGACTTTGAGCTGGGGCTGGAAAAAGCGGAAAATTCTTTCTCTGTTTTTGCTAACCTTTACTATATGCACTACTAATAACCAACTGGTTTTCAGTGGTAAAATCGATAACACAGGCGCTTTCATCAGAGAAAATTCAGGAAAATCTTTCAGAAGAGGCGTGGAATTTGGCTTTAATCTAAAACCCATCAAAAACATTCAAATTTTGGCTAATGCAACTTGGAGCGAAAACAAAAACCTTAATTTTCATGTGAAAAATGGCGGGAGCAGCTGGAAAACCTAGGGAACTATGGAAATTGCTCTTTCTCCGAAAATTCATCAGTAATATCAGCGTGTCTTATCAGCTGAAAAACTTTAATTTCGGTATTCAAAACCAATTTGTCAGCGGGCAGTATCTGGATAATACCCAGACACTTGCAATTCCTGATTACAATCTTTTTGGATTTCTTGGCTGGTTATAAATTGAACTTAAAACATCACGAGCTGAAATCTTTATTTCAATCTCAATAACCTCCTCAATAGAATGTACATGACCAAAGGGACATGTCTCATGATGGAGCCGCCTATTATTTTCCTCACAAGCAGGGACGAAACTTTCATGCTGGGAATGACTTGGACCGTGAAATAACTATTACAAAAAGAGCATCTTTTACAGATGCTCTTTTTAGTTTATAAAACTTCGTTTAGAATTTTCGCTAATCTCAACTCTGCATGCAGAAGCTGTCTTTCTAACAAATCTTTATACTGCTCTTGATAATCGTAGCTGTAGTTTTCACCAGGTTTTACGCTGGCATAGAGCTGATTAGCCGCTTGGTGGCTTTCTATAGAGCCAGTCTTCTAGGCTTCCGCTCTGGATTTTTGGATTTCTTCTTTTGATTTCACATCCAAAAACTCTTGCAAACTCCGTGTAGCTGTATTTTGGTATTGTCTATCAGACCGCTATCCCAAAGGGCGTGAAGATTCGTATCTTTCTTGAAGAATTGTATCTTTGATGAGGTTTCCTCCCAAATCTTCTTTCTCTTCCTGTGTGCATATAGGCTGCATCATATCTCCAAGAAAAATGCACTAAAAACCTCAGATAAATTTCCTTTATCCTGCATCAGGCTGTATTTTTATCTCACGATAATGCCCTTTACATTTCTGTATTGCGGTATAGAATATTGGGTTTATTATTATTCTCAACTGTTCTATAAACTGCTCCTTTAGTCTCCTGTGGTGGTAATATTTGACATAATGCCAAAAGTGCTGGTATTTTTCCACTCTGGAGCAGTTTTTCTCACATTATCTGGCCAATTTGCCCAGTAAGCCAATTTCTGCTTACCTGATAAGTTTTTTTCAGTTTTCTTTTCGCCCTGTTAGTCAGGTGATTTTCTGCTATTTCAGCTACTACACGGTGCCCTGTAACTCCCCAAGCAGATGCTTCCGCTATTCCGAAAATAAAGAATACCGTGATGAAAATCTTTTTAAAAATCCTTGTAGTTCATTGTTTTATTTCAAAATTTTTCTAAAAATTCGTAATGTAATCAAATAAGTAGGCTTCACACCCTGTAAGCCCCAGCCCTCCTGAAGAAAAGCGTGCTTCCTGTTTCTAGTGGATTATCAGAAGCATAGTAAGCATAGCATAAGAATAAATTCTCATTGATATGGTGACGGATTTTAGAAGCTACCTGTATAGCTTTCTGATAATGAGCACCTTCCATCTCTAGTACCGATAGACTTCCACGATGTATTCATGAAATAAGACAAAATATCCTTATTCTGAAGCGATGTTCTCAAAACAGTGACCATACTTCCCTCAAAGGCTTTCAGTTCTGAATCTTGGAAATCATCTAGTTTTCAGAGCGTTTTTCAAATGGATAATTGTCCGCCGTTCCTTCAAAAAATATGCGATGTAGGAATCATGATATCGCCTTTTTCTCCTGTAAGAATTCCCTGCTTTACCCATGATAGAAATGGATTTTCACATTGAGTTTGCACTCCTCTCCTTTCACATCAAATGGGCGCAGAAGCTCGTCCATAATCTCGTAAGCCTGCTCTCCAAAGGCATAATCAAAAACTATCAAAAACATCCTCGCCAGAGAAATTAGCTTCCGCGAAAGGTGTATTTTTCAAGTTAGTTTTCTTTTAAATCAATGATTTTGACATCTATATTACTTCCGCTTTCGTCATTGATGTAAATCATCCCTTGAGAAAGAGCATAGTCCAAAAATCTTATCTTGAAGGTCTTTTTATTGCTGATTTCCTCGTAAAAGCGTGTAGTCTATTCCTGTTTTGCAAGTTTTTCAAGGCATCGTTCGCAAAAAGCATATTTTTTCACTGAGTGCATATTCGCCTGATGATGTTCAGTGGTCTTTGGTAAAGGTTTTTCTTTAACCAAAAATTTCTTTAAGCGTATTTGCCCATTTTTCGCCGAAAAGGTGGTGTCCCACACGCTCCTGTAATATCGCAGAAAAAAATAAATTTCGCGTTCTCTTTCCTCTGTCCAGTCTAGGAAACTCACTTGCCCAAGGTTATAGACAATCTTGAACAATCGGTCTGGATTGTCATCACTTCCAAATTTTTGTAAAGCCTCCAAAGTCTCATCAAAAAGACCTTCCCAGCAGCGCCGAAAGATGGATAATCGCTGTTTCTTTTTCGGTTCTTGTAAATTTTTCTCTCCTTTGGCTACTTCTTCTATTATTTTCCAAACTCTTCTCGGTCTGCCCTCCTCCATATCAAAAACCGATGTTTCTGATTTTGTCTCGTTTCTATATAAAGGAAAAGTAAGGTGAGTAAGGATATCATAAATCTCCGAACGACCCCAGCAGAACCTCTATGTTCATCTGATGCTGGTCTATACGGTAGCAGTTTCTTCTTCGTTTTTTTAGGGACTATGGGCGTGAAACTCTGCTTTGTGAAAGCCTTCATCCGAAGTCAAATGAATAAAATGCACACTCCTCTATTCCTCTGGAAGCCTATCCAAAACATAGAGCAATCCGTCTAATTCTATCTTGTTCGGATTATTCATTGTTCCGTAGATTTCAGGATTGATGGTAGAAAGCAGCGTTCTAATATTCTGCCCTGACCTTCCACCAGGTTTGAAAGAACCTCTATAAAAAGATGGCGCATAGAAACATATTTTTCTCTATCGCCTCTGTGGTTTGTCTTGCTCGTGATTGTGCCATATTTATATTATGATTTTTGTAAAAGTTACAAAAATTATGATAAACTCATGGATGTACAAAAAGAATTTAATCCGAAATTAATGTTTTCTTTCAAAAATTATTGATTTTTAAGTTTAAAAACTCAAAATATTGATAGAGAAAAAAACTATTTAGATTGTTTATAAATTAAAGCTAAAACTATCGGTTAGAGAATTTTATTTCATAACTTTGTAGAAATAAATCCTAAAAAAATATGAAAAAAATTCTAACATCATCGGTCTTAGAGAAGAAGACTGCAAAAACATCGCTGAGAAGCTAAAACATCCTTCTTGCAAATTATTCTGTTTTTATCAAAAACACTCGTGGCGCCTCACTGGAATATAAAGGAGAGCAGTTTTTCGTTCTTCATCCGAAATTCGAAGAGCTTTTATGACAATCTTGTTCTTAAAATTGACGAAATCGCAGAGAGAATCTTGACATTAGGGCATGTGCCAAGCCACAACTATTCTGATTATCTGAAAGTTTCAACGATTAAAGAGAGCAAGGAAGTGCATAACAGCAAAAAAATGCATAGAAGATATTCTAAACTCTTTCAAAGTAGTGATAGACCTACAAAGAGAACTTTTTAGAAATAACTGACAAAGCAAAATGATGAAGGGACAAATGCCCTTGTGAGCGGATACATCACAGAGCAGGAAAAAGATGTATGGATGTACAATGCTTATCTTGGATAATCACGAATTTAAATCAATAAAAAGGGCAGAAGTAGAAAATTACTTTTGCCTTTTTCTTTATTTTGTTCCTTATTTCTATTTTTGTAAAAAAATTTGAATTTTGAAATATCAACATCTTAGTGCAAAATCAACCTATTGGGATTTTTTTGACAGCGGCGTGGGTGGACTGACAACAGCGAGAGAAATCAAACGAGTAATGCCGCAGGAGAGTTTCATCTATTTCGGTGATACCAAGCATCTTCCATATGGCGAAAAAAATCCAAAAGAAGCCATCATAGATTATTCCTGCAAATCACCAAATTTCCTTTTGGAACAAAAACTGCAAAAGCGATAGTAATCGCCTGTAACACTGCTACTTCTAACGCACTGGAAGAAGTAAAAATGGTAAACGACAAGGTTTTTGTATCTCGATGTGATCAATCCTGCTGCCGAAAAAGTAGCCTACGAAATCCACCAAAACATAGGAGTAATCGCTACCAAAGCAACCGTAAATTCTAAACTTTACAGAAAAAGCATCAGAAAATATAATAAATTCATCAATGTGGAAGAATTGGCAACTCCGCTCCTTGTCCCAGTGATAGAGGAAGGATTTATCAATCATCCCATTTCCCACAGCGTAATTTACAATTATCTTTCTAATAAAAATTAAAAGATATCGATACGCTCATTTCTGGGATGCACCCACTATCCGCTTCTGATGGAAGAAATTAAACAATACTACGGCAACAGAGTGAGAGTGATAGACTCACTGAATATTGTGGCAAACTACATCAAAGCTCACTTTGGAAAAAGCATAAATTACTGAACACGAATAATCCTAATCCGAAGTATGAATTTTATGTTTTCGGATATGACTCAAAAATTTCAAAAGATTTCTAAAAAAATTCTTTGGAAACAAAATAGAATTGGAACTAAAAACCCTTTAACCAAATGATTACCATTATCGCCGCTATCGGAAAAACAACGAATTAGGGAAAGGACAACCAGCTGCTGTGGCATCTCCTGCGGATTTGAAACACTTTCAAAAATCTCACCTCAGGGCACCCCATCATAATGGGCAGAAAAACCTACGAAAGCATAGGGAAAACCTCTCCCAAACCGCACCAATATAGTGGTGAGCAGAAAAAGACGACTGGTTTGAGGAAGGGATTCTCATCGTTCCGAGTTTAAAAAGATGCCATCAAACACGCTAAAAATCAATGAAAATATATTCATAATCGGCGGCGGCGAAATCTACCGCCATACCATCGAGCTGGCTGACCGACTGGAAATCACCCAAGTAAACCACCAAACAGATGCCGATGTATTTTTCCAAAAATTGATGAAAAAAACTTGGATAAAAACTGATGAAATCCACCACCCAAAAGATGAAAATCACGCTTATGATTTTTATTTTCAGACTTGGGAAAGAAAAATTTAAAAATTTAACTAAATTTGTCGCAATAAATACAGATTATGAAGAACCTTTCACTCCTATTTACAAAAAGATGGTTTTGCTAATGGCAAATAAATGAAGCAGACAATGTTATAGAGGAAGAAGCTCGTTTCGTAACGGATGAAACTCCAGAAAAATTTTATAGAAGATGAACTTTGACAAGATTCTTCGCAGAGAAAAATTGGGCTGAGATAAAGAGTTTTCTCGGCTTTTCAACCACTTCTCACTGACTCCAGAGGTTTTTGCAGAGCATCAGCTCAGGCAGCAGATTATATCTTATAATTCTGATATGAAAACAGAATCAGAAGAGCTAATGCTGTCTATCAACCAGAAATACGGCGTTCAGTTTTTATTTACTCTTTCCCAAAACACTTTTTATCAAAAAGATAAAAGGCTCTTGTACCACTTCTAATTTTTCAGTTCTCAGGAGAGCGATTTTTGATTCTGTAAAATGTAAATAAGGACAACGAAATCCATATCAATCTGTATCACAACCAAGTAGAGTTTCTTGCATTAGAAAACGGAAAATTGGTTCTTTATAACAATCTCGATGCTACATCAGAAATAGATTTCCTTTATTTCATCATGTTCACACTGAGCAAAAATAGGTTTTGATATCAATAAAACTTATTTCTACATTTATGGAGAAATCTCTGAGAATGACACCTTTTATATCCGAGTTAGAAAAAAATTCGTTCCAGCAATCTCCATCGTGTACGAAAAACTTTTAAAGGAAAACATTTCATTGTTAATTCATAAGTATGTACCGTATCATTTCAGGCGTTTGGAAAGGTAAGAAAATCTCCGCTCCGAAAGAATTTTTTGAAGTCAGACCAACTACGGATTTTCGCCAAAGAGGCTCTTTTTCAGTATTTTTAGAGCATCGTTTGGATTTGTCCAGCTTTGTCTGTTTTTAGACCTTTTTGCTGGGATTGGCTCTATCTCGCTGGAGCTCGCCTCTCGCGGCTGCAAAGACATTACCAGTGTAGAGATGAACCTAAACACGCTGGTTTTATCAATTCTACGGCTAAAGATTTGGATTTCAGCTCACAAATCAACATTCTAAGAGCCAATGTTTTTTTGACTGGCTGAAAAAAAGCACAAAATCAAGGAAAAAGTTTTTGATTTGGTTTTTTGCTGATCCCTCCGTTTTGACCTGCCTGAAAATGATTATCAAGAGTGATTTCTCTCGTTCTTTCTGATGGAATTTTTAAAAGAAAATGGATGTTTTGTGCTGGAACATCAGTCACGCCACAAGATAGAACACCCTGATTTACAAGAAACTCGTAAATATGGGAAATGTAAGTTTTTCTTTCTTTACAAAAAGCGAAAAATCCTTAGTTTATATCCTCTATAATAGCCATTCGCCCTTCTTCTATTTCTTCAATAGAGGAAATTAGTTTTGCTTCTTGAGATTTTTCATAAAGTGGCTCCATGAAAAAGCGTCTCGAAAAAACTGGCGGTGAATTCCCTCCAGCATCGTCATAAAAAGATCCATCCCTATTTGATTATTATGCAAATCCATCGCTCTTGCAATATCCTCATTTACAAATAGTTCCTCGTGCAGGTCTGTAATCTGCTTACACCATTTCAGACTTTTTCTGTGGAGAAGAAATTTTACAGCAGTACATCATTATCAGACAGCTCCAGAGAGCATGGCGAAAAGCATTTCCTCTGCCGTTTTTTTATGATGGGTTTCAGGGAATTTTTTATTTGTGATTTTAAAGGTTCTAAGAGTCGCTATAAGGGTAAGAAAAAGCAAAATAGCGGATGCCGAAGCAATAGTCCCTAATAATCTGAGTAAGCCGCTTAAAATCAAGCTGCAGAATAGCCTTAAAAATAGTAGTCATTCTTTCTCAAAATAAAAATCGCAAATCAAAAAAAGACTTACGATTTTATCATTTTTATTTGTTCATTAATAGTTTTTACAGTTTTTAGAGATGGTTTCTCTGATTTCCTTTCTCTTTACTATAAAAATCTACAAAAACCTTTTTCCTGTAAAAACTCAGATGTCTGGAATCCTTCTGGTAAATCTCGCCCGATAGTCTCACGGATCACCCCTAGGCCCTGCAAAACCTATCAAAGCGCCTGGCTCTGCCATGATGATATCGGCAGTCATAGCGAAAGAAGCCGTAATTCCACCAAATGTAGGATTCGTAAGGTAAGCTATGTAAGGCAGCCCTGCGTTAGAAAGCTGAGCCAATTTTGCCTGAACTTTTGCCATCTGCATCAGTGAATAAGCCGCTTCCTGCATTCTTGCTCCACCTGACTGGCAGATAATCATATAAAGGCAGTTTTTCTATACAGAAGTCTATTGCTCTTCTTATTTTCTCTCCCATCACAGACCCAAGAGAACCTCCGATGAAAGTCAAAATCCATACAGGAAATCACCATTTCTACGCCATTTACTTTTCCATGTGCGTTTCTGATGGAGTCTACTAGTTTGGTTTTAGCTTTTGCTTCTTTCAGCCTGTCTTTTATAAGATTTAGAATCTTTAAATTTAAGAATATCGATACTTTCTACATCTGCATCTAATTCCTTAAACTTTAGAATCATCAAAAATAATATCGAAATATTCCCTGCTTCCTATTCTCACATGGAAGCCGTCCTCTCGTGAAAACATAGTTATTTGCTCTCAGTTCGTCACTCTCTATTATTTTCCCTGTGGGGAGTCTGATGCCAAAGCCCTTTTGGGACATCTTTTTTCCTCCGTAGGGAGTACTGATATTTTTGTTTTCTTTTCTTTTGAACCAATCAAATGCTGACATTCTCTATCTTTTAATAATTCTGCAAAATTTAAGAAATATTTTTTTCTTTAACTCAAAAAACTCATCCGTAACATTTTTCCCACGCGGAAAAAAATCTATGCTTTCATCATTGAAATATTTTTCAAAAAAGGAATAGCCGCCTCTGATTCTTCCACAAAAGTTCTATAATGCGTAAAACTCCCTTCGTCATAAACTCTGCTTTCCACTACGAAACCCTTCTCATCCTCAGCCATTTGGATATAGTTTTTACTTTTTATCAAAAAGCACTATAAAATCTTCCTCATAAATTCCTGTCGTTATCAGTTCCTTTATTTCATCCCAAGTAAGCGGATTCTTCTGTTCTAAACTGCGTGTTTACTATTTTCATAATCTATTGATTTTTAATTTCTTTTGTCATTCCCCCAGAGAAGTTTTTTTGTCTCAAAGTTTCATAGAAACTGACATTTTTGGGAAAATAAGATTTAGGCTAAAATCTGCCTTTTTCAAAAATCATCTCATCTTCCTCATTCATATGATAAAGCCGAGAATCCAAGCCCAATGAATACAGTGGCAGCCTGCTGGAGACTTTTTAGTTTTATTTCTACATTGTCTTTTTAGGATAATAGGGCGCATATTTAAGTTGTGCGGAGCGATGGGCGTAAGAGAAAAATTATCATTCTCCGGCTCTATAATAGGCCCTCCACAGCTGAGGGAATACGCCGTAGACCCCGAAGGTGTAGCCACTATAAGCCCGTCTCCCCAAAACATACTCAGAAAATTTGCCGTTGATTTCGGCCTCTACGGTAATCATAGATGTGGTCTCTTGGCGGGTAATCACCACATCATTCAGCGCGTAGGGAAAAATCTATCCTATTTTCGGCTGTTTTCACTTCTATCACTGAACGCTGGCTGATATGGGTCTCGCCGGCAAAAATTTTATCAATATTATCAAAAAATCTCTTCTTTGCTGAAAATTTGCTAAAAAGCCGAGCCGCTCCCATATTAACGCCGACAACAGGGATTTCCAAATCCTGAATCAGCGTAAGCGCACTCAGAATAGTGCCATCTCCTCCGAAAGAAAAGAAATAATCTATTTTTTACATTTTTCGAGTGAATTTTTATCACTGAAAAATCTGATATTTACCCAATAAACTATTCTTTTCTAAAATTTTTTCGTGGAGAAAAATCTGCACATTTTCCCTTTTCTCCAATTCAAGAATAAACTGATGAAGATAAGCCTGAAACTCATCTCCATTTTTCTGCGAATATATTGCGATGTTTGGCATTAGAATTCAAGGTATTTTTTTGCATAAATTCGTATCGGCTTTTTCAGCAGTTCTTCCTTTTTCATCGGTATAGAATTTCTGCACGATAATGTAGCCGTAGCGCTCAAAGGTCTCGTCTATGGAGCTGAGATTTTCATTGCTGATTCTCATCGTCACCCTCACGAAAGCCTCATTCATCTCCGTAACCAGCGCACCGTAGAATTTTTCCGTTGTTACTTTCTACGATTTGGGCTATTTCCACCATGGAATAATTGGTTCTTGGAATTTCCACCGTAAGCAGTGCCCCTGTCTCCGAAAAACGGATATTTAGATAATTCATCTGCTGATGCTGTCCCAAGCGATATACCCCTGATATTCCTCGTTTTTATTGATTACAGGAATCACATTGGTATTAAATGTATGGAATAATTTTACCCCATCCAAAAAGAGTACTTTCATAGAGAATAGAAAAATCTATCCATATATGGAAGCAGTTTCTCCTAAATTTTTTTCTGAGATTCTCCTCCAAGCATTCCTTCATTACGCTCCCTGAAATACGCCTTCATTTTCCACGAAAACATGGGTAAAATCAAAATCAACAGCAGTCCGCAAAGCCTCCTCCGCAGTAGTATCTACGCCCAATATGGGAAAAATCATTTGCGATATAATTTTCAATTATCATAAATCATAATTACTTCGGTAAAGGTATGAAATTTGATTAAAACTATAAAAAATTTTACCTTTGTGAAATTCTAATCAGACATTTATATGAATTCACAAATTCTCTACGAAGACAATCACATCCTCATTATCAATAAAAAGTAGGTCAGCTGGTTCAGGGCGACAAAACAGGCGACCAGAGCCTTCTGGAACTGCTGAAAGATTTCATAAAAAGAACGCGACCAAAAAGCCTGGGAATGTCATATCTCGGTTTAGTTCACAGAATAGACAGGCTGACCTCTGGACTGGTCATTTATGCTAAAAACTTCCAAAGCACTCTCCCGCCTGACCCAAATGGTAAAAAAACAGAGAAATTAAAAACTTACTGGGCAGTGAGTGCCAAAAGAGATGATTCCACAAAAGCCAGACCCTCACCCACTATCTCAAGAAAAAAACGAGAAAAAATAACAAAGCTATTATCTACTCCCACGAGACAGAAGGAGCAAAAAGCCATTCTCAGCTATAACATCATCAAAAACCTTGATAATTATATGCTGCTGGAAGTGGATTTGCAGACAGGAAGACACCACCAAATACGGGCTCAGCTATCTAAAATAGGCGCACCTATAAAAAGGCGACCTGAAAATACGGCGCACCTCGTTCCAATCCAGACGGCGGCATCAGCCTGCACGCTAGAATGCTGGAATTCATCCATCCTGTGAGCAAAGAACTTATAAAAATCACTGCTCCCTGTTCCGCAGAATGATGCAATATGGAAAGCTTTATGAAATATAAAAACTAATGATTTTCATCTAGACTAAAAAGAGCCACTCACAGAGTGGCTCTTCTATCATCTCAAAAATATTTTATTTATCTTAGAATGTTTGAGTCAGATGACAATGATACACGAAGGTTATCTCCTGTAGCATCTTGTGTATATTTCTTAAGTTTTCACTTTGTTAGCATAGTCATAAGCTCCGTAAGTAGTTGATGTATAGTCTAACTCAACACCTAATTTAGTGTTACCAGACTTCCAACCTACTCTTGGAGATACTCTCCATGTGCTCACTGGATTTCCTACTAGAACCATAAGCATTTGAAACTGCGAAAGAAGAAGCATAAAGAGCATTACCAAAGTCTTGTGTTGTTAAATCCAAAGTCTTGAGAATATCCTCCGAAAACACCCCATCTCGAAAAGAGTCAGAGAATTTACCAGCAAACTCTGTCCAAAGAGACAATGTAGTACTGTTTTTCAAATCATCTTTTTAGAGGATTGTAAGCAACACTTCCTAATTGTAATAATTCAGATGGGTTTTTGTCCGTAGTTACCATAGATTTTCCAAGCTGAAGTTTTTCAGTAAACTGAGCTTTTGCGTATGCTAAAAACATTGAAATGCAGCAAAGAGTCTTACCATGAGCTGTTTTTAGCGTTAGCTTCTGTGTTTCTAGTGAATTTAACATTAGCACCGAAACCTCCTACGAATTTATCATCGCTACCAAATTGTAACTGTGCGTGGAATGCTGGAAGTCCAGACTTAGCAGCATTTCTTTTCCATTTAGTACTAAAGATGTGAAGTCTCTTTCTGTAACAGCAGCAAGGGGTAAATCTTGCGTTACCTTTAGTAGAGAATCTGATCTGAGGAGAACGGTTGAACGGTTGGAATGGGCTTCCTGCGTTGAAGTTGTAAGTTCCTGGAGATACATTCGTTACGAACATTGGGGTGCCAGAACTGACCAACTAACCACTCTACTTTTATCGCTAGATAATTTCACATAAGCGTGTCTCAAACCGAAGTTGTTAGTTTGCCCATTGTTACCGAAGAAGTGACCTTCGATCAAAAGCTTCAGATTTCATTCCGAAGAACTCAGGACCAGCGATTTTAACACCTAATCTTGATTCAATTCCCATCCGTTGAAATTAGTCAACATTGTTACCTGTTACATTTGGAGATGCTAAATCGATAAAGTTACCTTCTCTAGCTGCTACTACTTGACGAGAGTCAAAACGCAATTCTCCTTTTGCATAACCATAAAAGTGTAGCACTTGTTTCTTCCTGTGCTAACCCCTATTTGTGCTACTGCTAAAAGCAAATAGCGCGATGATCTGTTTTTCATAATCGTAATTATTATAATTTATAATTTTTTTCTTGTGATATTATTTCACATTGCAAAGATATAATATTATTTTATAATTTTTAACAAAAAACTAACATTTATCATATTTTCCTGTTTTTTTATTGTTTATACATATATATATTAAGGTATATAACCTTATCAAAAATTAGCCTTTTTATCTTTTAAACACCCTATCCATATGTTTAGTTATGATATTTTTTAACACTTCATAAAATAGAATGTCTCAATCATCAATAAAAAAACATGATTATTTACTGAAAAATCATACTTTTTAAAAAAACGAGAGAAACAAAATATGATTTATATCATCTTTCAAATAAGGATTTATTATTTTATTTTTGCGCCCAATTTTGAGAAAAGGTTTACTAACTTTGTAGTATAGAATATATATATGATGATACCTGTCAGTGGTAAATTTTATATTTTTATTAACAAAAAATAGTGCCAATTCAAAAAAATAGTATTAAATTGCACCCCTGATTGAATAAATCAACTCATCTCAAAAATAGTTTATAAATTAAAAAATAACATTTAAATAATTATACACAATGGATTTACAAACAGCAAAAAAAGAAAGCTACGAGAGTCCTCATAGCTGGTATAATTTCCAACTTCTCTGTTGGGATATTATACTCTTGGAGTAACTGAAGGATGCTTTGGAGTACACCAACTTACAAGGTATTCAAGACAAAAAAGCGTTGAGGCTGCAGAAAAGAATGTATTCTTCATGGTCATGCAGTCAGATTTAGCTATGCCTTATGGTATTGGTGGATTCTTTTCTGCTTTTATCGTAGTAGTCAGCAGGTGCTTGGCAGGATAAGGTTGGTCCCTACTAAGGTTATCTTAATTGGAGTATTGATGACAGGGTTTAGGGACTATCCTTTGTAGTTTCTTCACTCAATCTCCTATAGTATTTATCACTATCTTCTCTTTAATCGTTGGTAATGGTATTGGTTTCGTGTATGCTTGTCCTCGTGCGGCTGCGATGAAGTGGTTCCACCCATCTAAAAAGGGATGATCAACGGTCTTGTAGTAGCAGGATCTCGGTCTTGGAGCTCTTTGGTTAGGACCACTTGAAACATTGTTCTTAAAAGGACAAGCTTTCGTTTGGACTTTTGATTCATTCCCTCGTTTATCATTAGAAAATACATTAAGAGTATTAGGATGTGCTATCCTTGCTATGGGTGTTCCAGCTGCATTGAATGTAGTGAACCCACCTGAAGGATATCAAGTGCCTGAAGTAGAAGTTGATGCAAACAAGCCAGTAAAAAGAAAAATGCTAAGAAAACGGCTTCTATTGGAACTGCAGCTATGGCTAAAACTTGGCAAGCTTGGGCATTGTTCTCTATCTATGCTCTATATTGTTCTGCTGGTGCGATGGTTATCTCTAACTCTTCTGACATCATGAGAGTACAGTCAGGATTGAAATCTGGTGTAGAATCAGGATTGATTACACCTGAAAACTTTTGAACTTGCAACATCTCTACTTGGGATAATGGTTCCTGTAACTTCTATCTCTAATGCTTCAGGTCGTGCATTAGGAGGTATGATTTCTGACATCATTGGTAGAAAGAATGTATATTATGTAATCCACACTATCCAAGCGATTAACATGTTCTTCTTCCATACATATACTTCTCCAGTAGCTATCGTATTAGGGGTAATCCTTACTTGCGTGGTTTATGGTTCTGTAATGAGTACAACACCATCTCTTGTGGCTGACTACTTCGGTCTTAAAGCTTACGGTGCTAACTACGGTGTGGTTTATACAGGTTGGGGAGCTTCTCTAATCATTGGTCCACAAATCGCTGCTTACTCTAAAAATTAGCTCTAGAAGCAAATACTCCTCAAGAGTCTTACTTCTTCGCTCACCATGCAGCTATCGTATTGATCGCAATTTCATTAGTTCTTGCTATTTTGGTTAAAAAACCTAAATTCAGACAAGAAGATGTTATTGATGATTACATCTTAGGACCAGATGAACTTAAAAAACTAATTAAGTTTAATCATAAATAAAGACTCCCAATAGGGAGTCTTTTTATTTTGAGAATATTCTAAAAATCATATCAAAAAAATAAATCCGAAGCGATTCCATCCGCAAAGAACCAATGCTTCTCAGGGATTTTGAGATGATTATTTTCTATGAGGAGAATTCCCTGCTCTATTTTTAGGCTGAATATCAGCATTGAATTTTTGAATAATTTCATCTGAAAAAGTCGTTTTTTTATTTTTAGCTAAATCTACTCCCCAGCTCGTGCGAGTCCTATCATCAGCATTTCATTATATCTATCTTTTCGGATAATATTTCTTTTTCTATTGGTAGTTTGCCTTGCTAAAAGATCTTTGATGTATAACGAGTTGTTAGCAATGTTCCATGCTCGGATCTGCCCTCCATCGTAAGAATGTGCCGAAGGACCAATTCCTAAATAGGGTTTGTATTTCCAATAAGAAGTATTGTGTTTAGAATAAAAAATCTGGCTTTCGAAATTTGATATTTCATAATGGTCAAAGCCATTATCTTTCAAAAAAATCTACCATGTAGTAAAATTCCTCGTTTTGTGTATTTTCTTCGGAGGGTTTATTTTTTTCCCTTTGGTTATCCAGTTTTCAAGAGCAGTTCTCGGCTCTATGGTCAGCGCATAAGAAGAAATATGCGGAACTTCCAGCGCTATGGCTTTATCCAAATTCTGTTTCCAAATCTCAAAAATTAGATGTAGGCGCTCCGTAAATTAAATCTATACTAATGTTCTGAATACCTGCATCTTGTGCCCTTTTCACCGAAGATTCTGCTTGTGAGGAACTGTGCGCACGATTCATCAGCCTCAAATCTTCATCATGGAAACTCTGTATTCCTATGGAAAGCCGGTTAATCCCAATTTCTGCAATTCCCTTCAAAAATTTTTGGTCTAAATCATCTGGATTTGCCTCCAAGGTAATTTCTATATCCTAGAAAAATCAAAATATTTCAGGATTTCATCCATCAGCATTTTGATTTCATCTACTTCCAAGATAGACGGCGTTCCTCCTCCGAAATATAGGGGTTTCTAAAGCCCTGTTTTTCAGCTCATTATTTCTTAATGATAATTCGTTTTTAATGGCGAAAAAGCATCTCATTTTTTCAATTTCAAAGAAGTAGAAAAATGAAAATTACAATAGCTGCACTTCTGTTTGCAAAAAGGAATATGAATATAAAGCATAAAGAAAAAACTCCCACAATGGGAGAATACATTTCATAAAAAGCGAACCTCAAAGGTACGCCTTTATTTTGCAATAAAAATAGTTTTATCTGCTTTTTAGCGTAAATTTGAGATATATAACTTTCTCGTAATAAATGAATTAAATCATAATTTAACCTAAATTTTTCTAAAAATGAACAAAGAACAAAATGTATGCTGCTTGTGAATTTGACAGTGAGGGAAATCTACTATGGGCAGGAGGAACTGCTGAAAAAGCCTTGGATAGTATCTACCTATAACGCTGGTATTTTGAATAAAGACTGGGTTGGTGGAAAAATCTGCAAAACAGGCTGATATTTTCCGAAAACTAAATGGACTAGACAGCCATATGTCTCCAAAAAGCACAGGAAATTATCAATTCTTTGAAAAAAATCAACCTCTTCATGTAATTGCTGAAAATCAGTTCGCGGTAACAGATTATGCATATCAGTTGTTCATCTCTCCTCTTCTTCCTGAATTGAGAAAAATTTTTAGACAGAAATATATTAGACTTACAAAACAATGAGAGTTTTTCCACTGCGGAAAAACTGCCAAGACCTCATCAGAAAAGTAGAATTTTCTACCGAATTTGTAGAAGCGGTGCGTGTCGCTTTCGAATGGCTGGACAAAAAATCCTAATGTCCCAAGAGCTGTCCGTTCCACAGCGCCTTCCGAAGATGGAGGAGAATTCAGCGGAAGTGGAAAATATTCTACTAAACTACGCCAGTTTGGTTTTTGAGGAAGTTCTCAATGCTATCAAAAGCTTGTTTCGTTTCTCGTTTTAATCGTGGTGCACTGCACTATCAATTTTCGGCTCCACATGCTTTCGGTGAAGATTTGGCATCTCTTTCATTTGCTGTAATGGTGCAGGATATGCAGCCGAGCATAGATGTGGCGGGAACTATTTTCACGGCTGACACACAGAGCAACCACCCTGGTTTTGTGGAAATTAACTTCACTTACGGACTTGGCGAAGCTGTGGTTTCTGGTAGAGTTTCCAGCGACTCTTGGATTTTTGCAAAAAGACCTTTAAGACTAAAAAAGATGGTCTAATAGACTTTAAACTTGGTGAAAAAAACAAGAGTATTTCGATGGAGAATGGCATAAAAAAACACTCCTGAAAAACTCTGCAAAAATGTATGTCTGATGAGACTGCTTCTACCCTTTCTACGATAGGAATGCTCCTTGGCGACTTATTCAGAGAGCTGGATGCAGAAAGTGTAGAGAGTGATTTGGAGGCGGCTATCAACTTTAAGACAAATACCATCATCATCACTCAGCAGAGAGCGATTACCACTCTGAAAACATGAGCCTGTACATAGAAAATTCACTCTCGATGGGCTGAATGAAGATGGACAAGAAAAACGCTGCTTTAGAAAGTGCGCTGCTTCTAAAAATCAAAAAGGTATCAATGCTGGGATTCCAAGTATCACGCACGGAGTTGTAATCTCACTCTTTGGCGAAGGAGCTGAGTTCAAAGAGATTTTGAGAAAGAAATTTAACGAAAAGAAAAACAAATCACAGATAAATACGGCGACAAAATAGGCGTAATCCTCGTAACAGCGATGACTTACCCATGGATGGAGCCCTCTATGGAACAAAACCGTAGCCTGCATCACTACGCGTGGAGGGAAAAATGACCACACTCCTATCTGGTGTAAAGAACATGGCTTGCCGTGTGCTGTATCCGTAAAGGGCGCGCCTGAATTCCTAAAGGACGGCAGCCTAATCACTTACTATGGCGTGGGAGATACTCCTGCATTCTATGAAGGTCGCCACCAGTATTCTGTAACAGAAACTCAATTAGAAGGGCTAAAACCTTCTCCTATTCCTATCCGTCTGATAGTATCCGATGCGAGTACAGCAAGGTCTGTATGCATGCGCTCTTATTTCCCTTCTCTCAATATTGGTAGAGGTTCTGGACTTGTTCGCTGGGAAATGCTGGCTGCAAAACTTAGAGTGCATCCTATGGCGGTGATGAATTATTCTACTTTGGAGAGCGACTTTTTGCAATTGGTAGGTCAGGGAAGAATGACAAAAAGAAGAAGCTGTAAAACAGCCGAAAGTGTGGCTGAATTTATCCGAACTGAATCTAGCGAACTTTCTCCTGTAGATTGGTATGTAAAAGCCCTCGCAAGGGAAATTGCAGGAATCGTTTCTCCATACTATACTGATGATATTAATGAGCCTATGGTCGTGCGTCTTCCTGACTTTAAAAACCAATGAACACGCAGATTTATTAGGCGGTAGAGCCTATGAGCCAGTGGAAGAAAACCCAATGCTGGGAGACAGAGGTGCAGGAAAAATATTTAGGTGCATATCAAAAAGCATTCCTTGCCATAGATCTAAAAGCTTTGGCGTATGTGATAAATGATATGGGATATACCAATATCCACATAGAAGTTCCTTTTGTGAGAACGCCTGATGAAATGAAAGAAGTCGCTAGATTAGTAAAAGAAAGCGGTATCAATATTCCTCTTCAAATGATGTTCGAGCTTCCTGTGAATATTTCTCGCGCGACAGAGTTTTTCAAAGTGTCCGATGGCGGTCAGATGGGTTCTAACGACCTTTTACAACTAGAATTTGGATTAGACCGCTCAGGAGGAGATATTCTGCCTTAGCATATACAACATCTGCAATCCAGAATAGAAAACCTCATCCAAGAAAGAAATACTACGAAACCAGAGTTCCATTTAGGTCTCTGTGGTAACCTTCCTTCTACCAATCCAGAGTTCGCAAAATGGCTGGTAGATGCGGGAATAGACGAGTTCTCTGTAACGCCTGATGCCCTGATTCCTGCCCTGCTGGGGAGTAACTGGAGAAACACCTGATGGGAAACAAAACATCACGGTTTATACCGCAGAAGGCGAAGTATTCGTAAATGGACAAAAAGCATAAATCAAACAAAAGAGAGACCAAAAATCTCTCTTTTTTTAATAGTTTTAAATGTTTATAATTCTAATTCGAGGCTAAATAATTTCTCCATTTATCAACAGCCTCCTGCATATCCTTTGGCATTGGACTCTCAAAAATACATTTCCTTTTTGGTAGTCGGGTGGATAAAACCCAAGTGTATGAGCATGCAGAGCGTGTCTTGGTAATATTTCAAAAATATTTTTGGATAAACTGCTTGTATTTCGGCAGATTTTTGTCCCCTTAAAGGAATATGCCCTTCATACCTTTTCATCATTGAAAAAGAGTGTGCCCTATGTGGCGGAAATGAGCCCTTATCTGATGCGTTCGTCCTGTTTCAGCTTACATTCTACCCAAGTCATATATCGGAAACGCTCTAAAAACTTTATAATGAGTCACAGCATGTTTGCCGACACTTCCATCTTCATAAACTGCCATCTGCATTCTGTTTTCGTGGCGTCCTATGTGTCCGCGGATAGTTCCCTCATCATTTTCTAAATTTCCCCAAACAAAAGCCCAGTAGAGCCGTTTGGTTTTTCGTTCAAAAACTGTTTCGTAAAGGAAACTCATCGCATATTCATTTTTAGCAATGACAAGAAGCCCAGAGGTATCTTTATCAATCCTATGAACCAGCCCCACACGGTCTAAATCTGTTTTCAAACCATTTTTTTCTCAAAATGATAAGCCACGGCATTGACTAGTGTTTTATCCCAATTCCCAAAACCAGGGTGGGACAACTATTCCAGCTTCCTTATCCACTACCAATACATCATCATCTTCATAAACGATATTGATAGGAATATCCTGAGGAATGATAACATTTTCGCGAGGAGGATGAGCAGAAGAACCGAAATCTGGTCGTTAGGTTTTACTCTATAGTTCTGTTTTACAGGAACTCCATTGACTACCACATTACCAGCACGGCAAGTCTGAGAAATCTTATTTCGGGAGGAATTTTTGTCTAAAAATCAACAAAAATTTGTCTATCCTGAGAGGTTCCTGATTTTTATCTACAACGATATTGAGATGCTCATACAGATCGCTCCCTTCCTCCAAAGATTCATTGAGAACCCTCATCTTCTATAAAAATCTTCATTTTCTTCTACCATCGTATTTTCTCTACTCTACTACTACTTTTTCTGTTTTGGTTTTTCAGCTGGTTTTAGTAGTGTTTTCTTTAGGTTTTTCCTCTGTTTTTATTGTCTTTTTCTCCTCAGGTTTTTAGTTTCCACTGGTTTAGTAGGAGAAGACTCTACCTTTATGTTTTGTCTCGTGGAAGAAGGGTACTCCATCGGCGTATTAGCCTGTCTGGTCTCCTTTGCTGGTTCAGTTGGTTCATCCTTCGGAAGCCCATATATTTTATCCAGTTCTCTTGCTTTATCCACCATTTCGGCAGGAGTTTTCTTACTCGCCCAGACATCTATCTGCATTCCTTGGTCTCTAAGGCTGCCCACTGCAGGGTCTTGGTAGTAGACTATATCGTTTTCGTCTTTTACTCCGCTTTCGTATTCTGCGATACCAAACTCAAAAATTATTAGCCATAATCACTTCACGAGCTTCTTTCACCGTAAGCCCCACTACATTTGGAACGGCGATATCCCTAAGCGGCCCAGAACCGATAATCAAATCTATTACAGAAAACTTCCGGCAGCAGAGTTCCTGGTTTTAGCTCTCGCCTCTGTATATCATTTTCAGGACAGCATCTTTCTGGATACTTGGCTCATAAATAGTGTCGCCCACTTTCAGCCCTACAAGTTCTAATCTACTAAATGCCAGTCCTTTATATTTCTCCAAAATATTCGGAACTTCCACTTTTGCCCAAGTTTTTGGATTAATTCTCAGGATTACAGTCCTTCCCTCTTTCACACGAGAACCCGCAGCAGGATAAACTTGCAACACCTGAAAAGGCTTATATTTAGGGTCGTATTTAAAAGCTGTCTACTTCACATCCAGCCCCATGTTTTCTAATTCTTTTACAGCCTCTTGTACGGACATATTTACCACATTGAGACGGGTACTTCTTTCCCGTGGTTAGTATGGAGTATCTCAGCCATCTGAATGTCCCCAAACCAAGCCACAAAATATCCTAGGTAATCAAAATATTTACCCAGACTTTCCAGTGAAGAAATGATTTAAAACATATTTTTAGTGTCAATTAAAATGCAAAAGCAAATATATGGTTTTTCATTAAATTTTTCCCTGTTTTTGTTTACTTTTTGCCCAAAATTATCATAATGTTTGATGACCTAAGCCTATTCTTATCCTATTATTAAGGTTTTTGAGCGACTTATCTGGGATTGATTTTACTTTATCAGTTTTATCTAAATCTATATTCCGATGCCGCCGCAGACCCTTTGACCAAAATTATAGCAGAGCAGTCTCACTTTCTGCATGAATAAAATGGGCTACAATACCCAGCTGATAGAATCCACCGAAAAGAGCGGTTTATATTTCATATCAATAACATATGGGCTACCACGATGATTGAGGGTTGTAATGCTGTTTCTATCATGATTCTGTATCTTGCCTTTATTTTTACTTTTTATAAGGATTACAGACTTTTTGGTTCGCCGCTTTGGGACTGGTTTTCCTTTATGTAGTGAATGTTACGAGAATCGCTCTTATTAACATTGTCTATATGGAGCTTTCACCAGAGCATTTTAAAGATTGCTCATGATTACGCCTTTCCTGCCATTATCTATGGAGGCGTGGTTTTTCTTTGGATTATCTGGATTAAATTCTTTGTTCTGAAAAATGAATAAAAATAAAATGGCTTCTTGTCGCCCTCTGTATAATAGGACTGGTAGGGAGTAAGAGTTTTAGAAAACAAAATATTCTATGACCCTTTCTTGAAGACTACTTTCTAGCACCAGCACCAATCCTCATTCTCTCAGTTTGAGTGGCTGGGGCTCATCGGCAAGCCCCATCTTTTCAGGTTTTTATTAAATCTTATTTTTCTTTGGGGAATTGTTCATTTTCTTGTTTTTAAATAAAAATGGACTTTCAAGCGATGGTTTTAATCACTTTTTATCTTTCATTCTTTTCTTCCCTATTTATCTGTATTCTGTTTTATACGGAATTTAGTTTCGGGAAATTTGTTCTCGTTTTACATCAGAAGATTTGCGATTCAGCCTCTGCCTGTTTTTATTGATAGTTCCGCTGTTTTATTACAGATATTAGAAATAAATCAAGGCTCATTTTTATAAGCCTTGATTTTTCTACATATTATCCAAATCTTTTTGAATTCTCTATTCTAAAATCCGTGGAGATGGTTCCTTTTTTTCTATTTTTCTTTCGCATAGAGCTTTGTTTCGGTTTCGGTTTTTCTAAAAGGTAATCAGTGAGGCCCTGCGGTGAAATCAATTTAGACCAAAACAGGCGAAATTTCTAAACAAAATGAAAAGTCCCATGATGAACATCGCCGCCACAGCCATGATGGGATTTGCGCCTCAACTCATCCAGTGCCTGAAACCTTGCCGCGAAACCATTGAACCTATTTTCCGAATCCTCACTGTTTTTCTGCTCCGTTTTGTGCAGGTTGGTATAGACTTTAGAGATTTCCTCATCCAGATATTTCAGCCGAGGTTCCATCTGTTTTTGATAGGCTTCAGCTCTTTTTCTTGTTGTCTAGTTTCGGTTTTTCGCTTTGCATTTGGCCCAAAACCAGCTTCCCGCTCGTAAGTCCCGTTTCTTTGCCCAGAAACCTCTCTTTCCAAATCCACCACTGCGGGAATCATAGGCTTTTTGGTAGGATTCTATTTGACTTTGGTTTGTTCTTTTTCTTTGCAAAGGCCCTGACTGCTGTAGAATCTGCTGTTCATCTGTTCCTGAAGCTCAGTTTTTATTCCTTTTGGATGATGGTGTTTAGCTGTTTATTGATTTCTTTTCAAAATCTTTAATTCCAATGGCTTTTGAAATAACAATCCCTAAAAACACCATGCCAAAACCAAACGAGGAAGCGTCAGCAGAAGTTGGTTTTTCAAGATACCGTTTTTCTTGATAGAGGACACGATATATCTGTCCAGATTAGAAAAATCATCAGTCCCTAGACAGCCCCCGCGCCGCCGGTGCAGCGTGGAAATCATCAAAAATGGCATAGGTGGCGTACCTGCGGAGATTCCCGCACCTGTGAATAAAACAATCCCTCCGATGCCGGAATATTTATTCACTCGGAAGGAGTTTTCTTTTAAGATGTGAAGATTCGCACCAGAGCAAATCATCAAAAATTTCTGAATAAAGTTTATTTTTCATTTTTCCATACTATGTGTGTACGGTGTTATACCAAAAGTATACCAACTGATTTCTGACCAAATATTCTAGCGATTTGGACAGCGTTCGTAGCTGCTCCTTTTCTTAGATTATCTGCCACTATCCAGCAGTTGAGCGTTTTTGGCTGAGAATTATCCCTTCTTATTCTCCTACAAAACCTCATCTTTTCCTTCGGAATAGAATGGCATAGGGTATTTTTATTGGCTCATCATCCTCCAATATAACGCCTGGCGTGTTTGAGAGAATCTGCTTTAACTTCTTCAATATCAAAAATCTTCATTGAAACTCCAATATTCACACTCTCCGAATGTCCGCCCTGAACAGGAACTTTACGAACAGCTGTCGCTGTGATTTCAAAACTACTGTCTCCCAAAATCTTTTAGGCTCGGTCATCAGTTTTAGTTCTCTTTTTGTGTAGTCATCATCTGCGAAAACATCACAGTGCGGAAGTGCATTCTTGAAAAAATCTGATAAGGATAAACTTTCTCGCCTGCTTCGCCTTTTTATTTCTTGGTTTAGCTGGTCTACTGCCGCCTTACCTGTTCCCGTAACTGACTGATATGTAGATACTACTACTTTTTCAGTCCATATTTTCTGTGCAGTGGATTTAGAATCATTACCAGCTGAATCGTAGAGCAGTTAGGATTTGCGATGATTTTTGTCTTCTTGAGGTCAGAACATCGGCATTTATCTCTGGAACGACCAGTTTTTTGGTAACATCCATTCTCCACTGACAGAATTATCAATCACCGTAGTTCCTGCCTCTGCAAATTTCGTGCAAACTCCAGAGAAGTGCCTCCACCAGCCGAAAAACAGCGCTATCTCCGGCTTCATGTCGATGGCATCCTGCATGGATACAACCGAATATTCTTTGCCTTTAAAACTAATCCGACAGATTTTTCCGAAGCCACTGGGATAATTTCCTTCACGGGAAATTTCTTTCTTCCAAAAGCTTTCAACATGATTTGTCCTACTATCCTGTAGCACCCACTACCACTGCAATTTTTCATATGAGTAAAATTCTATATTTTTAATTAACCAAAATAATTCTCAAGGATATGCATACTCAAAGTAACGCCGCACGCCAGTGCGATGATTGAGCACTTTTTAGGGTTAAAATTTGATTGCTTTTTAGGAACATGCTTATACATAGGGTTATCATTCCTGCACAGGTCAGGATAATTATTCCGTACTCAAAAAGCTTAAAATACGAAGAAAATCCGAAGTCTCTGAGAACTCTGGTGAATAAATTCCTACACCCAATATTCCTGTATATACAATAATAACATCGAGAAAAACTTGTTTTCCTCAAAACATCTGATATTCTCCTTTATAACTAAGATGAACCTGTAATATTAGAAAAATAAACGCTCCAAAAACAAATCACTGTGGAAAAGAAATTCCCTTATGAGTGCTGTACTACACACTATTAAATAAATCCTCCATTTGTCCTAAAATTATAAACGCAAATATAAAAAATCCTAACTAATTAAAGTTAGGATTTCCATTTATATATCTTCTAGGTTTTTACTAGAAGTTGAATGCTACACTGGCAGCCCAAGTTCTTCCAGCACCGAAGAACACTTTGTTTCCTGTCTATTCCTTTATACTTAATTCTGTTGCATTAGGATCTCCATCATGAAGACTTGGTAGAAGCATCAGAAATGTAGTAAGAATCTATTACATTGATAAACATTCGCCCGAAAAGTAAAGTACTGAGAACGCTCTCTTTAATCTTGGTTTATATGGAAATGACCCAAGTCTAGAGATTGTAATCTGGAAGTCTCATGAGCTCCTTGCTCTTGTCTTGCCACCGTCTTTGTAATCGTTTGTATTAACAGCTGAATAAAGGTTTCCTACAAATCTCCAGCTCCGTAGATGCTCAAATCGTTTATCGGTTTTGATAGTCGCACCTAAAGAAGCTGCAAGCGCTTGTGGAATACCGCTGCTCTCCTTCCTCCTACTTTTACTATGATCTAAGCATAGTGTGAGTACTTCCTGCTGTAGTTACGCTAGCGAACATTGCTTTCATCGAAATCGGCTCCTGTAGCATTTCCTTTTATATCTGTAGTCTCCGTAAGAGAACATACCTTGTACCTCTAAGAATTTCACTGGTTTGTACGTAGCGTCTACCTCACCCATGCGAACCTTTCTGAGTGATACCATTGATTTCTGAATATCCTCTAACATTACCTGTTGCAGTTACAAATGTTTGATTTGCGGAATTCTCGCCGATCTATCTCTCCATTCAGTTCTCGTAAGTTAAGGTTTGCACTGAATTTAGAAGAGTCTAAAACCATATCCTACCTCTGCGGAGATATTTTCTCGTTTGTCAAGTTAGGATTTGATTACTTGCTGGTTGTTTGGATATACTGTTGTCATGAATGGCTGCTTGCTATAGAAACCTCACATTCGCGAAAACATTATGGTTTTCGTTGATAAGAGTTATAGTTAGTCCCCTTTCACATTATATCCCATAAGTTGTGAAGCTTGTTTTCTATTAACCAACTGTCCTTGTTGGGTTGTGTAGTTCCATCTTTCTTTCACTTTAAGTTATCTATTCTTCTGTAAAGCTTGATTAGAAACAGGAATCCTTGTACGAAAGCAGAGAGATTATTTTTAGTAAACCTACTTGTCCGAAACCACTATACCATAGTACTCGTCATTGCTATGTCCTATATGCTCCTCTTGTCCTAACAGCTGTCTTCTTCCTCCGAAAGGATTCCATGGAGTGTTTTGTAATCATGTACCTCTTTGTAACTACTTTTGGAACAGCATTATTTATATTAGAATCATCTTTATATCCGTAGCGCATATGGATGAGTAAGCATTTGGTAGTGGTATCCATAGTAGTATTCGTCATCTGTTCCTATGGAGGAAATTCCAGTTGCTCCATATTATTTTGTGTTGGAAATTTGCTAAAATTGCTATACCAGTTGTGAGAGCTCATAGAGCCTCTCTACAAGAGGAGTCCTGCTCCTGCTGTATTTAGCATCTACTGCTGCGTTTGCCGCGAAGATAGCATCAGTTTATGTGACCATCAGCATCTCTAAAAGAAGCATCGGTAATTCTTTTCCTCCTCACTTTTCCTAAATCACCAGTTCCACCACCTCTACCATATTGAAGCAGCATAGTACAGTGCTCAATTCTGAGATTTTAGAGTAATGTTCCAATCCCAGTTGAACATCATTACTGGCTTTTGAGAGTAAAAGTTAGATTTGTTGGACACGCTATCTGCTGCTTGCTGCCATCTCCATAATATCCATAATCTGGAGTTATACTGTCTGTATGGATTTCCATCCCTTGATCTGGATTATACTTATATATAATCTTCTATTTTATTCCTATAACTTCTTTGGTCGCCACTGAGGAAGTTGACCCATAGTAAACTGGAGTTATGTTTTTATTTGGCGCTCACGTCCTAGCGATAGTTATGCATAAGCTTCGAAATCAGTATTTTGTACATAATAAGAACCAGCTGTCTCTACATCATCAAGATGAGATGTGAATCACCGCTTTTAGATTTACCTGTATTGTATGAGAAAGATGCTTTGTGATGGTCGTTTGATTCGCTACTCCTATTCTTACGATCACCTCCTTTTCATGTCTATGCTGCACGATAATGAAGTTCATTGTTCTACAGACGCAATTTGCTAATTTAGAAGAACCCAAACCTCTCTGAACTTGGATAGTACTTGTAACATCAGAAAGACCTGTCCAGTTAGAAAAGTACACAGTCCTCCTCCTTCCATATCGTTCACTGGCATACCATTTACCATCACAGCGACAGTTTCTGAGATTCCGAAACCGCGCATCAGGATACCTCCATCTCCGAAACCACCACCAGACTTAGTAGCGTACGATTGTAGCAGTGTGGTGTTAAGAACTTCAGTCATTTCTTGCTCTCTAATCTCTCGATGATCTCGAGCAGATTTTACAGTAGAAAACCAGCTACTGGAGTTTTTCTGTCTTTTGCGATGTCTGCTACTCCCACAAGAACTACTTCATCAATGTTCTTTTCTGAACCTTGTGTTTTCCTCTTGTGCAAAATAAAAACTGCCGTTGTTAAAGTCAATGCTGCTATCGCAGATCTCCTTAAAAGTTTGTCTTCATAAAAATTTTTTGGTTTTTCTAAATTATTAGATATCGCTGAAATTTACGGTTATATTTTTAACTAAAATTAACAAAATCATTAAATTTTTACATCCCTAAAAATGTTAATTTTTCTAAAACAATGCCTATTTTCAAAGCTGTCTAGAGTACATTTTTCGAAATTTCTTCGATTTCATCCGTGTCTCATTTTCCTCTTTTTTCATTTTTCAGAAAATTCATCATGATAAACCTGAATCAACAGATATCGTAATGGAAATCAATATTGGTCCCAAAAATCAACCCAATAAAAGCCAAAACCTTTCAATCCCTAAAAATAATCCCAAATACAGAATTAAGCGGGATGAATGTTTCTTTCTATTCTCTTTAAAAGGTGAATCTCAGTATATTATCCACTCCCGCAGAAAGAAAACCCGAAAATAGAACTCCCGCTGCTCCCACTGGATCTTTGTTTCACCAGCAGCATAAGTGACACTGGGAACATGAGACAATCACTCCTACAATAGGGATAAGCGATGCCATAGCCGTCAAAATAAATAAGAAAAAAACGGACTAGAAACCCCAAAAATAAGATACCCTATCAAAACTGTAAGGCCCTGCCCAATGGCACCACAGGAAATTCCCACCACATTGGCTATGATAAGTTTTCGGAAACGCTCTCTATCTTATTGATATTAGACTCAGCGGAACAGCCCTTCTCCATTAGCCCTTCTCCATCGCTCGCGAATTGACCAGCATAAAAATACAAAATGAAAATAGAGCTGTCACGACTCGTAGTAACGATATCCACTCGTCTTATTCAACAAAGATGAAGTATAAACCAGTCACCCACTCTCCTACTTTTCCTTAAATCAATGGATTGAATGATATCATAGCCGTTTTATCCTTTTATATATTGATGGATTTTGATTGCATATCTCTATACTACTCTCTATATAGTCTCGGGAATTTGCCAGCTTTTACCACCAAATGTTTCTGCGATGTAATAAATCGGAACGATGATGACCAAAGTGAAAGCAACATCAAAAAACCAATCGCCAGCCAAGGTTTCCATTTTCTCTCCTCCGTAAGCTTAAAAATAATAATCGCGAAAATGACATAAAGTGTAATAGCGCCTAGAAATGATGGCAAAAAATTACTTAAATTAAATCCTATCAAAAAACAAAAATCCGAAAAATCATCCCCAGCAGGATTATCTGTCTAATTTTTGTTGTTACTAATTTGATTTCTCATACTAAAATTTATTCTGCAATAATATCAAAAAGTATTTTCAAATAACGAAAATCCTTTCCCAATTTCTTAGGAAAGGATTTTTATCATAACAAAATGTATAAATACATTGTTTTTATCAAACTTTGATTTCTACATCTACACCGCTTGGTAATTCTAACTTCATAAGAGCATCTACAGTCTTAGAAGAAGAAGAGTAGATATCCATCAATCTCTTGTGAGCAGAAAGCTGGAACTGTTCTCTTGCTTTTTATTAACATGCGGAGATCTAAGCACAGTAAAAGATTCTCTTGTGAGTAGGTAATGGGATTGGTCCATTTACCACAGCTCCTGTAGATTTTACTGTTTTTACGATTTTCTCAGCAGATTTATCTACTAAATTGTAATCGTAAGATTTTAATTTTATTCTGATTCTTTTGTGACATTTTAATCTAAATTTTTAATTAACCTCTTGCTTTAGCTATTACTTCTTCAGCCACATTCTGTGGAGCTGGTTCATATTTTTCAAACTCCATAGAAGATGTTGCTCTACCAGAAGATAATGTTCTAAGAGCTGTTACATATCCAAACATTTCTGCTAATGGAACAAATGCTTTGATAACTTTAGCATTATTTCTATCATCCATACCGTTTACAGTACCTCTTCTTCTGTTGAGGTCACCTACGATATCCCCCATGTATTCTTCTGGAGTAACAACTTCCAATTTCATGATAGGGCTCCATGATTACTGGTTTTAGCAGCTTTACCAGCTTCTCTAAATCCAAGTTTTGCAGCCAATTCAAATGAAAGTTGGTCAGAGTCCACTGGGTGGAAAGAACCATCTTTTAGTGTAACTTTAATTCCTTCAATCTCAAATCCAGCCAATGGACCATTTTTCATAGCTTCTTTGAATCCTTTTTCAACAGAAGGGAATAAATTCTTTTCGAATGTTACCACCTTTAATTTCGTTGATGAATTCAAGACCTGTTTTTTCCTTCATCAGCTAGGACCAATTTCAAGATGATATCCGCAATTTACCTCTACCCCCAGTTTGTTTTTGTAAACTTCTCTGTAGTTTGCTGTAGCTGTAAGAGATTCTTTATACTCTACTTTGTGGCTGTCCTTGGTTTACTTCTACCTTGAATTCTCTTCTTAAACGGTCTACGATGATATCCAAGTGAAGCTCTCCCATTCCTGAGATGATAGTTTGTCCAGACGCTTCATCTGTTTTCACTTGGAAAGTAGGATCCTCTTCTGCTAACTTCGCTAAAGCGTTACCCATTTTATCTTGGTCAGCTTTTAGTTTTAGGTTCAACAGCGATACCAGATTACCGGATCTGGGAAAATCATAGATTCAAGAACGATAGGGGTTCTTTTTCATCACAAAGTGTATCCCCAGTTTTGATATCTTTAAATCCTACAGCTGCACCGATATCTCCTGCTTCAATGTACTCTACAGGGGTTTTTGCTTATTCGCGTGCATCTGATAGATTCTTGAGATTCTTTCTTTAGAATCAGATCTTGTGTTCAAAACATAAGAACCTGCATCCAATCTACCAGAATAAGCTCTAAAGAAATGCTAATCTACCTACATATGGGTCGGTAGCAATCTTAAATGCTAATGCAGCAAATGGCTCATTTACATCTGGTTTTTCTTGTGATTTCAGCATCAGTTTTAGGATCAGTTCCTTTGATATCATCTTTATCTAGTGGAGATGGAAGGTATTTACATACAGCATCCAACATAAACTGAACTCCTTTATTCTTAAATGAAGAACCACAAGTCATTGGGATAATAGACAAATCAATAGTAGCTTTTCTTAAAGCTTCATTGATTTCTTCTTCTGTGATAGAATCTGGATCTTCAAAGAATTTTCTCTAATAAAGACTCATCATATTCTGCCACATTTTTCTACAAAGGTTTTTGTCTGTATTCCAATACATCAGCTTTCATGTCTTCAGGAATTGGAACAACATCAAATGTCATACCTTGAGTATCTTCGTGCCAAACAATAGCTCTGTTCTTGATAAGGTCTACCACTCCTTTGAAGTCTTCTTCAGCTACCGATTGGTAATACAGATAGGAACAGCATTAGAACCTAACATTTCTTTTACCTGACGGCAAACCGCCAAGAAATCAGCTCCTTGTCTGTCCATTTTGTTTACGAATCCCATTCTCGCAACTTTGTAGTTGTCAGCCAATCTCCAGTTAGTTTCTGATTGTGGCTCTACTCCGTCAACCGCTGAGAAATAAGAACACTAGACCATCCAATACTCTCAAAGAACGGTTTACCTCTACAGTAAAAGTCAACGTGTCCTGGGGTATCGATAATGTTAAAGTGGTATCCTTTAGTTTCTGGTAAAAACTTTTCCCTTGATCGGTTGGGAAATTCCAGTTACAAGTAGTAGCCGCAGAGGTAATTGTAATCCCTCTTTCAGCCTCTTGCTCCATCCAGTCCATCTGAGATGTCCCTTGGTGAGTTTCACCCAACTTGTGAGTTTTTACCAGTGTAAAATAAAAATTCTCTCTGTAGTGGTAGTTTTCCCCTGCATCGATGTGTGCAGCAATACCAATATTTCTTGTATATCTAAGATCTCTTCCCATTTCAGATTAGAATTTAAAAGTGTGAGAATGCTTTGTTTGCTTCTGCCATTTTGTGAGTATCTGTCTTTTTCTTAACAGCAGCTCCTTCTTCTTTAGAAGCAGCGATAATCTCAGCAGCTAATTTTTGTGCCATAGATTTATCGTTTCTCAAAAGAAGCATATTTGATCAACCATTTCATAGCCATAGAAATTTTTCTATCAGCTCTGATTGGCATAGGAATTTGGGAGTTAGCCCTCCCTACTCTTCTTGATCTTACTTCTACATGCGGCATTACATTAGTAAGCGCATCTTTCCATACTTCAAGAGAAGTTTTTCCTGATCTTCTTTTTAGTTTTCTACAATATCTAGTGCATCATAGAAAAATTCTAAAACGCGATAGATTTTTACCATCTATCATCAAGTTATTCACAAATCTTGTTACCAATTGATCATTAAATTTAGGATCTGGTAACAACGGTCTTTTTGCTTTTGTCTTTCTCATTGTTTCTTTCCTTAAAATTTAATGATTACTTTTTCCCTGCTGGCGCTGCACCTGGTTTAGGTCTCTTAGCTCCCATACTTAGATCTTCTTTGTGTTCTTCCATTTACACCTGCAGTGTCCAAAGCACCTCTTACAATGTGATAACGAACTCCCGGTAGGTCTTTCACCCTTCCGCCTCTTACCAATACTATCGAGTGCTCTTGGAGATTATGTCCTTCGCCCGGGATATAAGCGTTAACTTCTTTACCATTAGAAAGTCTTACTCTGGCAACTTTTTCTAAGTGCAGAGTTAGGTTTCTTAGGTGTAGTTGTATATACTCTCGTACATACACCTCTCTTCTGTGGACAAGAATCCAAAGCAACCGATTTGCTCTTCTTGGCAATTGTGGCTCTTCCTTTTCTTACTAATTGTTGAATAGTAGGCATTTTATTGCTTTATATTAAATTATTTGATTTGCAAAAAGTACAACTTTTTCTAAAAACTGACAAAAAGTTATTTAAAATTTATACAGTTATACCATTTCTGATACAACTGTTTTTCATTAGGATCACAATATTATTAAATCGGTTCTATGATTTCATCTAAAATACTGTATTCTGAATCGCTTAGCAATGTTATAGAGCTGCTCTCCGCCATGCCCCTACGATTCTTATCACGATACCACCTCCTACAGTAGTTGTGATACCGTACTCTACACCTTCATCATCTTTAGCGCTTTTTCTAAAAAGTTCTAAAAGGTGATCTTCTTCTTCCAGCTGCTGGTCATAGATAAAGATAGTAGCTTGGTGGGTATAGTCTTCCCACTGCCCCATTGTAGTCAAATCCATTTCACTTGGCTTCATATACAATCTATCTTTGAAGATAAGATGACCATCAAGAAATATTCTCGTATAGTTTTTAAATTCTTTAAATTCAAAAATTTCCCTTCTCCGTAAAAGTTTTTCTTCCACAAGTAATTACCTCTCCCCAGATTACTCTAGATGTTTTTAGCAATATTGATAGTATTTATCGCTTCATAAACAGAGTCCTTGTGTGGTGAAGTAGGGTGTGGAATATACTGAAACATAGCATCTTCCTCTACATCTATAGTAGTTGTCTGTTTAGCAAACCCTCCGGGCTTTCATAGAGTGGATTCTAGAATAAGCCTGAGTTTCAAGACCTAAATTAGTTCCCTTCGCTACTCTAAAAGACATTTCATAGAAATCTCCCGCCATAATCCCAGGAGTGGAGCTTCTTATCATGTATCTCAACCAAGGGTCATGAGCACTTCTCTTATCAAATCTCATCAATCCAAACGGATTGGTATAAAAACATTTCCGCCAAGTGATGAAACCCATCTCGGATCTCAGTCCTTAGGCTCATCTTACTGGTGTATTCCCCTATTATTCCGTTCATAATTATCTGATAATTGCAGGTTCTTCAATATCTTCTAAAAGAGCATACTTCTTAATCCATCCGATAACAGCATCTACTCCTTCTTCTGTTTTTCAAGTTTGTGAATACAAATGGACGCCCTTGTCTCATTCTCTTCGCATCGCTTTCCATTACTGCTAAATCAGCACCTACTAATGGAGCTAAGTCAAATTTGTTAATCATCAACAAGTCAGATCTTGTGATACCAGGTCCCTCCTTTTCTTGGGATTTTTTTCACCTGCAGCTACATCGATTACAAATATTGTCAAATCAGCCAATTCTGGGCTAAATGTAGCAGAAAGGTTATCTCCACCACTCTCACGAAAAAGAATTTCCATATCTGGGTGTTTAGCAGCCATTTCATCATCACTGCCTCTAAGTTCATACTGCATCTTCTCTAATCGCTGTATGAGGACATCCTCCTGTTTCTACCCCTGCAATTCTATCTTTTGGTAATTTACTGTTTTTGAAGGAATTTTTCGTCCTCGTTAGTATAAACATCATTGGTGATTACACAAACATAATAATCATCCATCATTTTTCTTGATAAAACCTCTATCAAAGCAGTTTTTCCAGCACCTACAGGACCTGCTACACCAATTTTTAATATATTTTCTATTTGCCATTTTGTTATAATTTTTGTTATACTTCAATATTTTTAATCCTTAACTCATATACAATCTTGAATACAATCTCTCATGCTGCATTGATCTCAAATCAAAACCCTACATTAGAAAGACCGATTTTTGTCTTCTTCCAAATTCATGGTTTTTTTCTACCCAAGAAGGAATATTTTCTTTTCACTTCAAAAAGAATTTTTGTCCTTCAAGCTGACCAAGTGGGAACCAACTTAACCGCAGTTAGTCACCATACACTGTAGCCGTAGAGAAAATAAAAATGCTGTAATCGCCTCTTCCAATGGAATTTCCATCAAATAGCACAATGCACCATATACCACTGGATAGTTCCCCACGCTGATATTTTTAGTTACATAGTCCCCAAATTTTGTCAAGAAATCGCACTTTTGTCCTTCTTCAATGAAGATTTTCAGCAATCTCGTTCCCAATTTGTGGCTCGCCTCACGAATTTCTCTTGGACTTTTCATCTCACTACATTCCTCATCCAAAAACAACTATTCTTTCGTAGCTGTCTTTTTCTTTCATAGCTTCATAAGCTAATCTCACATAAGCTGCATCATTATGTAATATACTGCTGGACAGCATATTATTAAGAAATAAAGCCGCCGTCTCCGTACTGTTTACAAGTCCTTTCTGCACATAGGTTTCCAAACCATTTGAGTGAGAGTATCCCCAATCAGCAAAAGTCGGGTCCGCAATGTGTAATAGACTTATTAGTGAATTTACCTTCATTTTTATTTCTGTTTTTTTATCTATTATAATTTAGTCTTTTTTATTTATTTTGGAAAACACTTTTGAAAAAAGCTGATCCGTGTCTATCTTGTGATCCTTTGCAGGAGCTTCGTGGTCAGATGATGCTTTCAGCATATCTTCAAAAAAATTCTTTTGTGCTTTGAACGGCTCATATCCACCTTTTTCAGCAAATTAAAAAAATAGGATCTTCATAAGGGTATGATAATCTCATCATTCTCAATAAAAATAGGAATGTGCTGATTACCAATCTCAAAAACATATAGTTCCCATCTCTCTCATTGTCTTTCGGCTGAACCACTACCGCATCAGATGGCAATACATTGACCAGCAATATTTTTATTCCATCTTCCCACAGCACATCGTGATGTTTTTAGTCTAAAGATTTTTCTTTCAATATTCTCAAACCTACTTCCTCTCCTTTATGACTGACTTTTGCGAAGAAGTTTTCTTGTAGATTCAAACCATTCTATATCAAAAATCTACTTCTTTTGAGGACAAATCCTCTCCTTTCGCATTTCGAGATTACCTCAGAAACCACTAACATAGCTCATTTTTTTAATTATCAATGTCTTAAAAATAAAAAATCCCGTTTCCATCCATTCAGATTTAAACGAGTTCAAAAATACAATAAAAAAAGTAGATAAAGGCACCATAATTATATGATATATAACAGCCTTTTTATTTTTCCAATAAAAATCAAAAATCAGAAAATAGCCAATAACACATGCTAAAAACCAAAATATTACTGAAGTTAAAAACTGATATTACAAGTTTATTGGGCTCTCTCTGACTTCAACGACTAAATTATAATAGATTACTAAAAACAATTCAAAGGTGTTATCTTTTATCATTTTTGATAACACAAATTTATAAAACTTATTCTGAATAAAAATATATTTTGTTACTTTTTTTGTAAAAAATATACAAAAACCACCTTTTTAATAAAGGTGGTTTTATTTCTAAAATTCAGTTCTATTAGAACATAAAATATAATTGTCCCATTGAAGTTTGTCAGCTGGCTCACATACGCATGGCATACCATCAACTTTTACTTCGTGTGTTTGTGATTTACCTCAATTTTTAGGCATTGCATCATTGTGGTATCATATCGCTTTTTCCGACTGTTCTACATCCTCTTTCGCTGGTAATAATTTTTACCTAATCCGTAAGATTGTACGATTCCTTTCTCTAAAGATACTTTAGATACGAAGAACTGAAGTTTCAGTATTTGCTTTTCCATAGCTTCCGAAACATTGGTCTCCAGAATACTGGTTGTGGAGTTGGGATTGATGCGTTTGGATCTCCCATTTTAGAGTAAGATACAAATCCTCCTTTTGATGATCATTTCTGGCTTAGCACCAAACATGTCTGGTCTCCACATTACTAAGTCTGCCATCTTACCAACTTCGATTGATCCGATGTATCTTTGGATACCGTGTGCAATCGCTGGGTTGATAGTTACTTTAGAAATATATCTCTTAATTCTGAAGTTATCATTTCCTGTTCCTTCATCCTCTGGCAATGGTCCGAATTGCTTCTTCATCTTGTCAGCTGTCTGGAATGTTCTGTGATTACCTCACTGGTCTACCCATCGCTTGAGAGTCAGATGACATGATTGAGAATACTCCCATATCGTGAAGGATATCTTCTGCAGCGATAGTTCTCTTCTAATTCTAGAGTCTGCGATGATACATCCTCTTTTTACATTTTTTTATCCAAGTGGTGGCATACCATCAACATGTCTAAGTGCTCATCAATTGTGTTTACTGTGAAATGGCTTAGTTGGGTTTGTTGATGCTGGCAATCATTCGGATATGATGCTACTGTGATGATGTCTGGCGCGTGTCCACCTCCTGCTCCCTCTGTGTGGAAGGTGTGGATGGTTCTACCATTGATCGCTCTCATTGTATCTTCTACGAATCCTCCTTCGTTCAATGTATCCGTGTGGATTGTAGCTTGTACATCATATTTATCACAAATAGTCAAACAAGTAGTCAATAGCAGATGGTGTAGATCCCCAGTCTTCGTGTAATTTAAGACCTAGAGCACCAGCTTCTGATTTGTTCCACAAGAGCTTCTTCAGAAGAAGAGTTACCTTTACCGAACAATCCAAAAGTTCATTGGTAGGTTGTCTAAACCTCGAACATTTTTCTTAGGTTCCAAGCACCTGGAGCAATAGTTGTAGCCAATGTTCCGTGGTTTGGGTCCTGTACCACCTCCGATGAATGTAGTAATACCTCCTGCTAATGCAGTTTCTGATTTGTTGTGGACAGATGAAGTGGATGTGTGTATCGATACCTCCAGCTGTAAAGATGTGACCTTCACCTCCTAACGCTTCTGTAGATGCTCCAATAACCATTCCTGATGTTACTCCATCCATTGTATTTGGGTTACCTGCTTTACCAATACCAGCGATTTTTCCATCTTTGATACCGATATCTGCTTTTACGATTCCCCAATAATCAATGATTGTTGCGTTGGTAATTACTAAAGTCTAGTACTCCCTCATCTCTAAGGTGTGTAGCTGACTGTGCCATACCATCTCTCATGTCTTTTCCTCCACCGAATTTGTTTCTCTTCTCCGTATACTGTGAAGTCTCTTTCGATTTCTGCAAACAATTCTGTATCTGCTAGTCTAATTTTTGTCCCCAACTGTTGGTCCATACATTGAGGGCATACTTCTGTCTGATCAGATCTTTTGCCATAAGTAATTATTTTTATTATTTGACTTGTATTCTGTGTTACAGAATTTTCATTTTCTTGACACGAATAATTAATATGTAAAATTTATTGAATGTTTTTCAGATTAAAAATATGATTTTTGTTATGTTTCGTATTTTTAACATTTAGGCTAATAAAAATCAGCCATACCAAAAGGTATGACTGATTAAATATGGTGTTATATACTTTTATTAGAACATGAAGTATAATTGTCCCATTGGAGTTTGCTAGCTGGCTCACATACACATGGTTTACCATCTACTCACTTCGTGAGTTTGTGGATTTACCTCAATCTTTAGGCATTGCATCGTTGTGGATCATATCAGATTTTCCGATAAATCTACATCCGATTACTCGGTAATAATTTTTTTACCCTAATCCGTAAGACTGAACGATTCCTCTCTCTAAAGATACTTTAGATACGAAGAATGCAGTAGTTTCAGTGTTTGCTTTACCATAGTTACCAAACATTGGTCTCCAGAATACTGGTTGTGGAGTTGGGATAGATGCGTTTGGATCTCCCATTTTAGAGTAAGATACAAATCCTCCTTTGATAATCAATTCTGGCTTAGCACCAAACATATCTGGTCTCACATTACCAAGTCTGCTATCTTACCAACTTCGATTGATCCGATGTATCTTTGGATACCGTGTGCAATCGCTGGGTTGATAGTTACTTTAGAAATATATCTCTTAATTCTGAGTTATCATTTCCTGTTCCTTCATCCTCTGGCAATGGTCCGAATTGCTTCTTCATCTTGTCGGCGGTTTGGAATGTTCTTGTGATTACTTCTCCCTGGTCTACCCATCGCTTGAGAGTCAGATGACATGATAGAGAATACTCCCATATCGTGAAGGATATCTTCTGCTGCGATAGTCTCTCTTCTAATTCTAGAGTCTGCGAAAGATACATCCTCTTTTTACATTTTATCCAAGTGGTGGCATACCATCAACATGTCTAAGTGCTCATCAATTGTGTTTACTGTGAATGACTTTAGTTGGGTTTGTTGATGCTGGCAATACATTCGGGTAAGATGCTACTGTGATGATGTCTCGGCGCGTGTCCATCCTCCCTGCTCCTCTGTGTGGAAGGTGTGGATGGTTCTACCATTGATTGCTCTCATTGTATCTTCTACGAATCCTGCTTCGTTCAATGTATCCGTGTGGATGGTAGCTTGTACATCTAACTGATCACAAACTGTCAAACAAGAGTCGATAGCAGATGGTGTAGATCTGAGTCTTCGTGTAATTTAAGACCTAGAGCACCAACCTAGATTTGTTCTACAAGAGCTTCTTCAGAAGAAGAGTTACCTTTACCGAACAATCCAAAGTTCATTGGTAGGCTGTCTAGACCTTCAGAACATTTTTCTTAGGTTCCAAGCACTGGAGCAATAGTTGTAGCTAATGTTCCGTGGTTTGGTCCTGTACCACCTCCGATGAATGTAGTAATACCTCCCTGCTAATGCAGTTTTCGATTTGTTGTGGACAGATGAAGTGGATGTGTGTATCGATACCTCCAGCTGTAAAGATGTGTCCTTCACCTCCTAACGCTTCTGTAGATGCTCCGATTACCATTCCTGATGTTACTCCATCCATTGTATTTGGGTTACCTGCTTTTACCAATACCAGCGATTTTTCCATCTTTGATACCGATATCTGCTTTTACGATTCCCTCAGTAGTCGATAATTGTTGCGTTAGTAATTACTAAGTCTAACACTCCTCATCTCTAAGGTGTGTAGCTGACTGTGCCATACCATCTCAAAAGTTTTTCCTCCACCGAATTTGTTTTTCTTCTCCGTATACTGTGAAGTCTCTTTCGATTTCTGCAAACAATTCTGTATCTGCTAGTCTAATTTTGTCCCCAACTGTTGGTCCATACATTGAGGCATATTTTTGTCTATCTAATTTAGCCATGATTTTAAATTTTAATAGTTAATAATTATTTTTTTAGTGAATTAAGAGCCTCTTTGTTTCTTTTCTAGGTGTCTAAGCTAAATCCTCTTACTGATTTAGCTCCACCGTAAGGAATCAATTCTACTTCTTTAGATTCACCCTGGTCTCGAATCTTTTGTGCAAGACCTGCAGGAATCATTCAATCTGTGGAGCTTTCAGCTGCTTTTCTGTCAAACTCAAGTGCAGAGTTAGTTTCAGCAGAAGTGGAAGTGAGAACCAACTTGGATTGGTCTATCTCGTGTTAGTAACTTTTAAGTTTAATAACTTTTTACCAGCGTTGTATCTCGATGTCACTAGAAGCTAAGATGTATTCTCCTGAACTACATATTTATTATTACTCATAACTTTTAATTTTTAGAAGTTTAAATTAGTGGATTGGGTGGTGTACTGTTACCAATTTTTGTTCCGTCAGGGAAAGTTGCTTCGATTTGCACATCGTGGATCATTTCAGCAACTCCATCCATTACATCTTGACGACTCAAGTATGTAGTCTCCTTCTTGCATCAATTGAGCTACAGATTTTCCTTCTCTTGCACTTCAATTGATTTGTGAGCGATATACGCTACTGTTTCAGGGTGGTTAAGTTTCAACCCTCTGTTTTTTTCTGTCTTCAGCCACTTTACCAGCTAGATAAAGCATTAGCTTCTCAGTTTCTCTAGGTACTAAATGCATAATTAAAAATTTAAAATGTTAATATTAAGTTTATTATACAATATCAAAACACTAGGTTTTGAATATTTTTCTTTTTATTAAGGAGTTTAATGATTTTACTAATTCCTCAGTATTTGGGTTTGATTTGTTCACTGCTTTTTGAACAGCTTCCATAATCCAAGTTACACAATGAAACCAATAGTGTAAGTTGCACAAATTGACTAACTCCATAGTGGATTAACACTGCTAAAAGGATACCTACAACGATGTAAACAAAGTCTGCTCTTGATACTCCTGATTTTAGTTACAAATGCACGCTACCAAGATTGGAGAGAATGAATAAAGCCCGTTTGCTAATACATTTAGCATCTATTCCAGCACATAGTGAGCGAATAAACCTCCCAATGTTGCAGCTGCTGTTCCCCACATTGCTACAGAAGGTGAGCTGATTGCCAATCCCTAAGAAGATGAAACACTCCTGTAAGGAAATTAGCACCAAAGTTTACTTCTGCCCATCCATAGAATGGAGTTGTAATAGCACTTACTGTTCCTGTGTAATCAGGTAATGCTGGTGTAGTTTGTTCTAATCCTAAAACATTGTACTTAGCAAATGCCCAGCAAAAGAACCCAACATGTTACTACGAATGGGAAATGTAAATGCAGTCCATCCTTTAGTTACGAAAACATGCATAATTACTGTTGCTACTCACTGCTGCTACTGCTCAAAGAACCCAAAGGATTGGATTTGCGCCATTCAATGTTGCATGAGCATCGTTAGTTGCAAATGTGAAACATTACACACATGTAAGCCAAACTTGCATTGAATCCATAAAGACCAAACTCTATGTCTCCATCTTTAGCTTTTTAATGCTTTTGTATGTAAGGGTTCCTATCAAAGATCCCAAGAAGCAAGTTACACCTAATGTCCAGTGGCTAAAAAAACATACCGATTGTAATTAGCAATCCAGACCAACCATTGTCTTGTAGGGAAGATTTGTCCTATCCCAACAAGCGTTGTTTTAATCAATTTCATAATTTTCTGTTTTAATTGTTATAATTTAGAATCTGTTATTTATTTTTCGTTTCTGTTATTTCTTAGCTTCTTTCTTTTCTTTGATTTTTGCTAGAATCCAATTTACCCAATTCTCCATGCCAACATCTGTAAGAGTTGAGATTTCCATTACCTCAATATCAGGGTTCACGCTTCTTGCATCTTTTGTTACTGCATCCACTGAGAACGGAAGATATGGAAGTAAATCTGTTTTGAAACAAGCATCAACTCACTTGTTAAGAACATTTTAGGATATTTACTTGGTTTATCATCTCCCTCTGTTACAGCTATCAATGTTACTCTGTAATCCCTCACCCTAAGTCAAAAGAAGATGGGCACATTAGGTTTCCTACATTTTCAATGAACAATACATCTGTGTTGCTAAGATCCATATGGTCTATCGCCTGCAGAATCATCTGTGCTTCTATGTGGCACATCCCTCCTGTCACGATCTGAAGAGCATCTATTCCTACATCCTTCATTCTTTGTGCATCTCTGTCTGTTTCTGGGTCTCCCACTAATACAGACATTTTTGCTTTCCCTTTTAGTAACTCTCCGTCTTCTGCATTAGAGTAGTTTTCCCACTCTCAGCGAAGAACAAACATTAATTACTAATATATTTTTTAATTTTTCACGAATTGTTCCCTGCAACAAAATCGTTTTGCTTTCAGCAAGTTAAGCTGACACATGCTCTGTATCTATGCTTCCTGCTGTAAGTCTTGATGATTTTGGTTTAACTTCACTCATTTTTCCTAAAATTTATTTCGTTAATATATAATTCCTCTCCTTGTATTATGTTTCTTGTAGGATGCCCACAATTACCACATACAAATTTATTCTGTTTTACTTCTGTGACTTCTCCGCATTCTTCACATTTTATCAGTACTGGAAGCACATCTACTACCAATTCTGTATGATAAAACTCTGGACACTCCATCACATAGGCTTTGTAAGCATTCTGGATAAGGATGGGTTGTACATTACTCAGCAATCCCACCTTTAAATGAACACTTGAAACATCTTCATATTTTTCTGGAAATTCCTCCTGTATTCTGTCAAAAAATATTTTTTTGACTAAATAAATCTCATGCATTTTACAAATCTTTACTTCTCTAAACTCTTTTCAAGATATATCCTAAAAAGAATCTAGCAGTCTACTTTTCAAGATCGGTAAAGTAAGAATAATTGAGGTTTTGAATATTCAGCAGATTGAGAATTAAAGGATATATGCTGACTATTTATAGTGTTTTAGAATTTTGTTGTTATTATTTTCAAATATTTTATCTGCTCCATCATCAAAGTATTTAACTTTTAACACTCCTTCTGTAAAGTCATCTCCTTCTGTAATATCAGCTAAGGATATTTTTTTAGTTCCCATAGTGTTTCCACCTTTTTATGGCAGAACCATTTTTCAAAAGCAACTGTAATGAACTAGTCACGATCATTACAACCAACATTTGAAATACTACTTTATGAATTTTTGTTCTTTTCATTTTGACTTTATTTCTTATCCTTTTTGATGTAACAAATGTAGAGATTATTTATGAGAATACAATATTTTTCTCATTTTTAGTTTATGATATTTAACATATTTTTTTAATTCTTTCTAAAAAGCTATTTTTCGCGAAATAATATTATTAAAATAAAAATAACACGGTTTGTGTTATCTTAAAATTTAGTGTTACGAAATGATGTTTTTTTCAGTGTTCTTTTTAACAAAAATATAGGGTTTTTAGCTTTCATTTTGTTCCATATGCTTTTTATAGAACACATTATTCCTCTAGAGGTGGCGGAGGAGGAATTGTATATATAAAAACCTCTATTCTTCTATAATATTCTTTTGCCTATTTTAAAACAAACCACTTCCCCAAAACGAACAATCCTTCGGCAGACTACAGTTCATAAAAATCTTGGAGGGTATATATTACATCATTCTTTTTTGATCCATACTCTTCCTTATTTTCCTTTTTCCCCTATATACTCTTTCTCGACAGAAAGTATAAGTTCCTTTTGGGCTGATGCAGAACAATTTTCTATCTTCTTTATCTTATCATTATAAATAATCAATTTATATCTATCCTTATAAAGATTATCTCTCCTCTTTTTCTATTTCATATTTGTCTTTCTCTTCAAGCTGAACTACACAGGTCTGTGAGCTGCATAATGATATCTTTTAATGAAAACATTAATATCATTGTATATTTTCTTATTTTTCCCATGTCCAATAATTTGTTTCATAAGTATTTTTATAAAAAACTCATTATTCTTTTGGAAGAGGCGGTGCTGTGTCTATATCTATTTGAGCTTCTATATACTTGTAATATTTATTATTTATCTTAAACACTCCCTTTATTCCAGAAATAACATTTTTCATCTATTTTTACAAGTAATCGCATCTGAAAGAGTATATTCTTTTGATACTCTCCTGCTTAATTTCACAGGTTCAACATATAAATATATAGTATCTTGTTTGGATAAATAACAATCATCATTACCGTTTTTATAATTATCATTGAAAATATTAAGTCCCTTATCATTCCTTTTTCAAAGGATTTTAATACATATTTATCAGTACTCTTAATCTCAACAATGCATATTTTGCGATTTTTATAGCAATTCAAATAGAAATAGAAATAAAACTATCAATCAATATTATTTTTCCATTTCCAATAATTTGTTTTCGGAAGTGTTTTTATTCTATAACTCGTTCTATATATTTGTAATAATAATCACCTATCTTTAGATAATCAAGAGGATACATATCGTAGAGATTATGTTCTTTTTCCATTCTTTAGCAGGAATAATCTTATAGTTTTTATTCTTTTTTAGGTTTTTCTACAAAAGCCACATTATATTCTGCCCTTACATTCTTCACATAAAATGCTATTATCTACCATTATCTTTTTCTCTACTTTTATTATACTCTATATTCTCTTCAGAATAAATATATATTGCATATTCTTTTCTCTTTTTCTATTCTTATAGAGTCATTTTTTATCAAATTCTATTACTGTGTTTTTCCTCTCTTGTGAAAAGAAATTTATCGTAATGAACAAGCTTAATATGTTAACTCATTTTTCCTATGTCCAATAATTTGTTTCAAGTGTTTTTATAAAGTTCTTTTTCCTGATTGGTAAGATTATTCCATGCTTTTGAATCCATTAGCCCTCCCCATGCAATAGATTTTATATTCTAAATCGCTATAAACATCCCCATGTCTCTATTTTCTTGAGCATAGGCTCGTATTTTTTTCTTAACTCTTTATGCATATCACTTTCTATAGAAGTAAAGTTGAAATTATCCCAAATACGCGGATAATCCGTACGCCCTAGAATAATATTTAACTTCTTCTTTTTCCTATAATTATATAATAAACTTTTTATTGTCGTGTTTGTTCATATAGCCACGGTATTCGTCTCTGCTTAACACATCATAATTTCCAGAAGGTATAATATCCAACGCATCTAATGCATATACCATGCAAGCTTGAGTATAATACGGACGACTTGGGTGTCTTCTGTTTTTATTCTTTTTCTATCTCCCAAACCCAGTCCTGCTCTACCTCTTGACGGCGTATATTAAAAAGCTCTGAATTACATAATTCTAATACTTTTTCTTCCCATTCATCTTTTCTCATTTTTTTAGCATGCCATAATCCACCTTTTATTCTTATAAGCGGATCATCCTCTTGTAGTAGTACAAGGGCATTTTGTGCATTAGATAAACTAAAAAGAAGACCATACCTATGCTAATTACATTCCTTAGATGATTTTTCGATTTCATGAGCTGTAGTTCTATAATTTTTTTCTTTCTTCTTCTGTTAATTCATTCCATGGGGCAGTTCCCGAAAAACTTATCCAAACATAGGCTTTTTAATTCTTCTGCAGTAAGACTTTTGTCAAATTCTGATAAGAAAGAGGTCATTACCTCAAATTTTATATCAGCCATATATCTATGCTGATAATCTTCTTTTTATATTCCGAATAATAATCCCATAGCTTATAATATGTTCTTTCTTTCAAATACTTTTTCTAATTTTCATCATAAGGATATCTTTTTCATGTTGGATTCTATTATTTTTCACATATATTATTTCATAGCTTCTATCTCCATTGATGTACTATCAAAATTATCATAAAACAAGGATAATCTTTTCTATATAGAACTTTACTCCCTTTTCTTCTGATACAATGAAATAAATCTCGAGCCTCCCTATTTTTTTATCCTTATAATTATAAAAGTCTTCTCTATTCAAAAATATCATATTTTTCCACTAGGTATTTTGATCTATTTCTTCTATCATTGAAAGATTACATGCTCTTGTATGATGTTCTCGAGATCTACAATAGGGCTTACCAAACTTTTTATAATTAGAAATTGCTATACTATCTTCTTTTGATTCAATTTTAATCTTATTCAACCTCTCAAAAATTACATATTTCTAATATAATTTTTATCCGTTAAAAAAATGCTTATAACTCTTTATTAATTTATCTTCTTTATCTAATATTACTATGCCCTGCTGAGCTTTTACAAATACCAAATAGCATTAATAAAAATAGCATTAATTACATATTTTAGAAACTTTTGGATTTGTTTCATATCCTTTTTTCATGCTTTTGTATAATCAATCTATCTGAACTTCTCCTATAAATTTATAATATTTTACCTTGAACATAAAAATAATTTAACACTCTTTCTCATATTAATATCATAAATACTATTTTGCTTTCATCCATATTTTTAGCAGGCACTTCCCTCTTTTTCACCATATATCCTCTTTACGAGGAGATCCTATAATTGCTATTTCTAATTCCTTTTTACATTCTTTACAATACTTATAAGAAGGATCATAGATATTATTCATAGTAATAATCCATTTTTCTTATTATATGCTATATATTTTCTTTATTATATATGTATATCATATAATCTCTCTGTATTTTTCTACAAAAACAGAATCAGAATCATAAAAACCACTACTATCTTCTTTTCTTGTGAAAAAGAAATTTATCGTCAATGAAATCAGACCTAATATGTTAATCATTTTTCCCATGACCAATAGTTTGTTTCGGAAGTGTTTTTATATAGTTTTTTTCCTGATTGGTAAGATTATTCCATGCTTTTTGAATCCATTAATCCTCTCCATGTAATAGATTTATATTCTAAATCACTACAAACATCTTCATGTCTCTATTTCTTGAGCATAGGCTCGTATTTTTTCTTAACTCATCATGCATATCACTTTTCTATAGAAGTAGAGTTGAAAATTATCCCAAATACGGATAATCCGTACGCTCAGAATAATATTTAACTCCTTCTTTCCTACAATTATATAATAAACTTTTTATTGTCGTGTTTGTTCATATAGCCACGATATTCGTCTCTGCTTAACACATCATAATTTCCAGAAGGTATAGCATCCAACGCATCTAATGCACATACCATACAAGCTTGGGTATAATGAGGAGCAATAGGAGCACCCTCCCCCTTTTTTGATCTTATCACTCTATTCCAAAGATTGCTCTACCTCTTGACGGCGTATATTAAAAACGCTCTGAATTACATAATTCTAATACTTTTTCTTCCCATTCGTCTTTCTCATTTTTAGCATGCCATAATTTATCTTTTATTCTTATAAGCGGATCATCCTCTTGCAGTAGTACAAGGGCATTCTGTACATTAGATAAACTAAAAAGAAGACCATACCTATGCTAATTACATTCCTTAGATGATCTGATTTCATGAGCTGTAGTATCATATTTTTCTTTTCTTCTTCTGTTAATTCATTCCATGGGCAGTTCCTGAAAAACTTAGCCAAACATAGGCTTTTAATTCTTCTGCCGTAAGACTTTTGTCAAATTCTGATAAGAAAGAGGTCATTACCTCAAATTTTTATATCAGCCATATATCTATGATGATAACCCTCTCCTTCTTTATATTTTGAATAATAATCCCAGTAGCTTATAATATGTTCTTTCTTTCAAATACTTTTTCCAACTCTTTTTCATCTTTATGATATTTTTCATTTAAAATTCTATAAATTTCTGCATGCAAAGCCTCATGCATAAAAAAGTGTCTGCAATAGAAAGATTACTTTTGGTGTCAATATGCTTTTGGATTAAAAATAATAGTAATTGTTTTATTATTCAATACTGTTTGAGCAAGCTCCTCATCTTCAAGTTCTCCCACATCAAATATTAAATTTACAGTAGAAAACTTGCTATCAAATTTAGATAATATTTTTGGAACCCTCCTATAGATTTTTATTTTATTATAGATGCAGTTTAATCGTTTATTATTCTTAAACTTTATTGTTGGCTTTTATTAAATTAGGGTCTTTCCAATCTTCTATGGTTTCTTTTTAAGAGGCTGACATTATCTATTTTTCTCCAGCCTTAGCGCTTTTTCTATTTTAGACCAATTTTTCATTGGGATATAGAGAAACTATTTTACTCAGCCCTTTGAAAAATAGACAGATAGTCTTCCCAAGAAAGAAATCTGTTTTTGGTCTGAAAGTATCTTATGCTGTGCTTCATTACTTTCGCATCGGTGGCAGTACCATGTTCTAAGAAATAAGAAAAACATCTTCGCAACTCTGATGCTGTAATCTGCCACTTCTTGATTCGCCACAGTGGGAGTTCTCCTATTATATGTTTCCTAAATCATCAAACATACTTTCATGCCCCGCTCCTATGATATAACCTATTTTATCATTTAACTTTTGATATTATTAGGATTATCCATATCATTGTTCTTTCATCCAATTTCTCACTTCATTTAGAAGAGTGAATGTTTAGGCTCTCTCAAAAATCTATATAATAAAAAGTGTGGGCTCTGGGCTAATTTATTTAATTGTAATCTGCAAAATGCTCCTCCTGAAACACTTCCACCACCTTCATTACCTCCTTCTACACCTACATAACCTCTGTAAAACAGTGTTCTATAACTTCTATTTCATAATGAGCATCGTTTACATATCCAGCTTCAGTGACTCCCCCACTCCATGCCCTCCTCCATTACTACACAAGATCTCATAAGCATAAATCTGCACTCTGCATTTTCTGCCCATTGTATCTATTTGAGAATCTGTTAGATTCCTGTTCTTTTCTCTAATTCTCCCTGCTATTAGAAGCAGGAGTTTATATCATTTAGATTTTCATCTAAAATTATGATTTCATTATTTGGATCTTTGAATATATCATTCTTATCTGGATTAGAGGTTTTGGGGATTATTTTCAGATATTGTACTTTTAACCTATTATCCTTATTTACCACTATTTGCTGAATAAGATGATAAGGCTTCTGCGGAGTATAAAAATGAATAGGCAAAAGTATATGTAATGGTTTTCTCTTTTGGATTAATAATCTTACGATATAAAAACAGCATCATTAATCTGATTAACAAATCCTTTTTCCTTCAATGAGAAAAGAGATTTTTCAACCTTTTGCCAATCAATTTCTTTTTCACTTTTTCGGACATCTATCAATTCCGAAGAAAAAACCCTTATTACTTTGCTCTAAAAATACTATTCTCCTTCTTGTTGAAGAACATCATATTCATTTCTACAAGATGATAATGCAAATAAAATTAATGCACATATTGTTTTTCTCATAATCTTTTTATAATGAATAATTTGGTGCTTCTTGTGTAATAATCACATCATGAGGATGAGATTCTTTAAGTCCAGAACCTGTAATTCTTACCATTTTAGATTCTTGCTGTAGTGTTACAATATCTTTTTGCTCCACAATGGCCCATTTCCTGCCTCAGCCCTCCCGTAAGCTGGAAGATAACATCCTCAATTTTCCTTTGTATGGAACCTTCCTTCTATTCCTTCTGGAACGAATTTTTGCTTCAGATTGGAAATATCTTTCTTTACCTCCTCTTCATTGCAGAAAGCGACCCCATCTCCTGGTAAGATTTAAACTTTCTCCTTGGAAAAATGATTTCTTCCCCGTGATTCATCCGTTCCTGCCAATAGAGAGACCTAGCATCACAGCACCTGCGCGCTCGCGATAGCCTCTTCACTATATCCCTGAAAGTTTGATACCTCCATCGGCAATGATCGCTACATTGTGCTTTTTAGCAACTTCATATACATTATATATAGCAGATAGCTGCGGAACTCCTACTCCTGCTACCACCCTGTAGTGACAGATAGAACCAGGCCCTACACCTACTTTTTAGTACATTTGCTCCTGCTTTTATCAAATCTTCTGCTGCTTCAGCAGTTACGATATTTCCTCCAACAATATCCAAATCAGGGAAATTTTGTCTAATTTCTTTTATTTTATCCAAAACTCCTTTGGAGTGTCCATTAGTAGAATCCACCGCGATAATATCCACACCTGCTTCCACCAATGCAGAAACACGCTCAATGGTATCCACCTGATTCCTACACCTGCTCCCACTATCAGTCTTCCTGATTTATCTTTGTTTGCATTCGGATATTCTAGTTGATTATCTATATCTTGATGGTAATCAGACCTATCAGTTTGTTGGATTTATCTACAATAGGAAGTTTTTCTACTCTGTTTTTCAGTAGAATTTCTTTTTGCTTTTTCTAAATTAACTTCTTCGTTAGAAACGATGAGATTTTCTTTCGTCATAAGCTCCCTCTACTTTCACAGAGAGATTTTCTTGATATTTCACATCTCGGTTGGTAATTATCCCCACGAGCATATGTTCTTCATCCACCACTGGAAGCCCAGAAATTTTGAATTGAGCCATAAGCGCCTTCGCCTCTGCAAGAGTATGGTCTTTAGAAAGAGTACAGGATTAGCTATCATCCCGTTTTCGGAGCGCTTTTACCTGATTGACTTGGGAAGCCTGCTCCTCTATAGGCATGTTTTTGTGAATGAACCCTCAGCCCGCCGACTCTTGCGAGTGCAATCGCCATATCAGCCTCTGTCACGGTATCCATTGCTGCAGAAAACGATAGGGAACGTTTTAGGGTTATTTTATCCGAAAGTCTGGATTTTAAAGAAACCTGATTAGGTAAAACTTCTGAATAAGAAGGAACTAGAAGCACATCATCGAAAGTGATGGCTGTCTCTACAATTTTATCATATAATAGACATAGCACTTTCTTTTGCAAAAATTAAAAAAATTTAATTTAAAAAGAAAAGTGCTATGAGTAACGAATTCAAAAATCTAACTCTAATCGTCTATTCTAAGAAAACTCCTCTTAGCGTAAACTCAAGATCTAAATCGTTATCCAAGTTCCACTTTTTGTTTATTCCACTCTTTTTCCCAGATGCACTATTTTATTCTTTTGGATAATATTTTCTCACATAAGCCTGAACTTTAGAAGGAACTACAGAAGAAGGAACACTACTGTAACTTTTTCACTTCTATGATATTTCCATTGCTGCTAAATTCAGCTTTTGTACCATCCTCAAAATGAACATCATAAACAATTTTTACCATCTTCTCTATCTTTGGTCACAGAGGAAATCGCTTTCTTCCCAAAAATACTTTTGTTACATTTCTTTGCACAGCAGAAGGCATGTCTTTTTTTGAAATTGGCATGTCATCCTGCGCAAAAACAATCCTGTTGCAAATAGTGCGAACATCGCACCCAAAATTCTCTTTTTTTCATATTTTTTTATTTTTATGATTGATTATATAGCAAAAACAATACCTTTTTAGCGTTTAAATTGATAAAAAAATTTATTTGATCATTATATAAATGTGACAAAATACTCTTATCTTCATCCGTGAAATCAACCTTTCTACGAGCCATTACTTTTTCTATGGTTTCAAATGCCTTATTCAGATTATACTTTTCATCATCTTTCATACCACCCCAGCTAAAGCTATTGACTAAATTCAGCGGAAAGCCCACTCTTGAAAATATTAGCAGCCACACCCACTACCGTTCCTAGTATTCAACTGAGTGTTTATCGCTGTCTTAGAGTGGTCACCATTATCAATCCGCAAAACTGAAGCCCTGTATCTATGAATTTTTCTCCATTTATAATTCCAAAAGTTTCACATTGGCGTAATTATTTTTCAAATTGGAAGAATTGGTATCTGCTCCAAGGTTACACCACTCACCGATAACCGAATTTCCCACAAAACCATCATGTCCCTTTATTAGAATATCCAAAAGATGACAATATTATTCACTTCGCCGCCTACTTTTGAATGAGGACCAATGGTCGTCGCACCATAAACCTTTAGCTCCGAGATTAAATTTAGAACCTTCACAAAGAGCAATCGGCCCACGAAGATGGCAGCCTTCCATGATTTCTGCATTCTTCCCAATGTATATTTTTCCCGTTTTGGTATTAAGTGTAGAATATTCCACCACTGCTCCTTCCTCTATGAACAAATCTTCAGTCTTTCCCAAAAATCCATTTGTAGAAGAAAGCGGCTGCGAGGTTCTTCCTTTTGTAAGCAGTTCAAAAATCAAAAATCTATCGCTTTATCATTGAAAGAAAATAAATCTGTAGGCTGTTTAAACAACAAAATTTCTCCTTCCACATCCATCATCGTTGTTATTTGATCCAAAACTAAAAATTTCCCACATTGACCTTTTTGCTACCAAAAGTTCATTTTCATAAACCAAAGCCTCTCCAAGCTGAAGTCCCTTTATCTGCTCCAAAACTCTATCCGAAGGAATACAATTAGGCGTGATGAACAAGCTTTTCTTTTCCTCTGGTCTAGCGAATTTCTGCTGAAGATAATCTTCCGTGATGTAGGAAATTTCATCCGTATTCAAAAAGCTTTTTCCAGCGTTCAGAAAAAGTAAGAATTCCACATCGCATCTCCGCCACAGGTCTAGTGAAAAGTCAGTGGAAGAAAATTTTTCCCAATAATGGGCATCAGAAAATACTAACTGCATATATTTGTAACAAATTTAATTCTTTTCCTCTTCTAAACAAAAACCTCCTGAAAAATCAGAAGGTCTTTTAATATTTTCCTAATGTTACTTAGCAAATTTTTGTACTTGTTCATGAACTTATCTACTCTACCCGCAGTATCTACCAACTTCACTTTTCCTGTGTAGAATGGGTGAGATGTAGAAGAGATTTCCATTTTACTAATGGATATTCTTGTCCTTCGTATACGATTGTATCTTTTGTTTCTGCTGTAGATTTGCAAAGAAACACCTCGTCGTTACTCATATCTTTGAAAAACAACAAGTCTATAATTTTCAGGGTGGATTCCTTTTTCATAATATTCTAGAAATTATTTTTTTATTTTTAAATTCAATTATTTGGATAAAACGGTAATGGACATCTTATCCTTATACTAGGTATTTCAGTTTGCAAAAATATTATGAATTCACAAAAACTTTAAATATTTATCTTAAAAATATTTATCTTTGAATATTATTTTAATACATATGAAGGTAAAAATTCTTACTTGGACTGAGCTTTTGGGTTCTGATGCTATTTGTTCTCGTGTAAAAGGGATGAAATCAACTTTGAAACTCCTTCTGCCGACTTAAAAATTCTCACAAGATGTCGTTTTTGCGACACGGTTTATAATCAGGTTCGCTCTGAAACTTATTTCGTAACTGTCTATAACAGAGAGAATAAAGATGTACGAATCCCCAAAATCACATTAGAAGGCGGAAGCTCCTCGCCATACCGCATCAATGTGGATGGAAAGGCAGGGGACAGAATTTATTGATGTTCCGCTGAGAAAAACTGACAGCCCTCATTATCTTCATAGAAATAGCTCCCGTAGCCAATGCAAGAGAAGCCATCGCCGAGGACAAAATTATTTTTCAGCTCACCGAGAGGCAACCAGCATGTGACACTCCTTTCTGTGGTGCAGGATGCCGAATTTTTCATAAAAATCTGATACAAATCCAAATATCATAAACGCCAATACAACTTGGAGAAATAACAAGGCTAAAATCATCTTCGGAGAGCTTACCCTTGCCGAAGGAAAAACCCTTGATATAGAGGAAGGAACGAAAGTCTATTTCACCAAAAACAGCAGTCTGAAAATTTCTAAAACGCAAAGCTCAATATCAATGGGCTGATAGATAAAGAGGTCATTTTCCGAGGCGACAGAAAATGATACAAGATACGACACCATTCCACTCAACTGGGATGGAATTTACCTTGAAGAAAAACGCTGTTCTAAACATGAATTATGCTAAGATTTTTGAGGAAATTCTGGGCTTAATCTTTATAAAACCACAGCCAACATCAAAAAATTCTATCATTCATACTTTTTCAGGAGTATGGAATTTATTCCGTGAAATCTAGAAATCAACGCTGAAAACATGGTAATGAACAACTGTGGAAAGAGCGAATTTAGCCATATTCGGCGGCGGCAGAGGCTAATCTTACTCATTGCACATTGGCCAATTATTGGTATCAAAGTTCTGCTTCGCCAGCTTTGGGGAATTTATGCCACGAATAAATGGCGAAATAATTCAGGGAATACAGAAAACGCAAATCTGGAACTCAACATCAAAAACTCCATCGTTTACGGAAAAAGGAAAAATTCCATTTTATTTGAGCCTATTTCTGGGTATAATTTTTAATTATCTTATCAGCCATTCGCTTATAAAATACAATAACAAGGCTGGTTATAATTTTTGACACTAATCCTCAGATAATCAGTTCTATAAAAATGAAAATCCAAGATTCCTGAACCACTCCATTGTGAGAATGAACCTCCGCACCGCTGAATGATTCTCCTGCAAAAAGGAGAGGAAACATATCAACAGCAACCTGGTGTGCCCTCAGGATATCAAAGGTGTTTCAAGAACAAGTAATCCTACTATCGGTGCTTATCAATAAGATTTAAAAATGAAAAAATATTATTTGTTTTCTATTTTTCTTTGCTATATAGTTTTTATTTCTTGTGATAATAAAAACACGAAAAATTGAAAAATTCAGCAACGGCAAATCTCATTAAAATTGGATTTTACCCAGCAAATGCTGGACAGCCAGCAGAAACTCTTCTCAATTTAAAAGAAAAAAATATTTGGTTTTTATTCTCCTGAGGGCTTATTACCACGAAATTCCCACCACCTTCGGAAACCGGCTAGGTAAAAACATATAATGAACTTATTTCTGAAAATCTAAAAACTTATTCCTTTTCGTGCAGAAATGACCGATAAAGAAATTCAGGAAATTAGAGCAATTATTTCTCTTTCAGCGAACAAGTTGTAGAAGAAGAAAAATCAAATTCTAATAAAAAACTTTCTGAGGAGAATGAATTTATTCCACAAATTGATGGATTAACTGTGAATATAATGATAGATTATTCCGATGGGAAAATTATTCAAATCAACCACATTTCGCTCAGAAAGTCAAACCAAGGATAAAAAGATTTTATCAAAAGATTATTCATCTCTTATTGATTAAAATAAAGATAATCAGAAAAAATTTTTATCTAAAAATTGAAAAATACAATTAATCTGACATGAGATAACTTTAGAAACATTTTAGGATTAGTCATTCCGACAATGAATTTGCTCTTGGACACAATCATATCAACGAAGCTGAAAACTTTTGGGGATTGTGCAAAATACGACTTTCAAAGTTGAGAGGTATACGCAAGCATAACTTTATTTGTACATAAAAGAGTATGAGTTTAGGTATATTTGCAGAAACAAAAATTTATATTTAAGTTTGCTCAAAGAACTTATATTAATCCTCTAAAGTTATCTTAAACTATTTAAATAATTATGAACTGTTATAACCACCCTAGCCTACCTGCAGTTAGCAGCTGTATAGATTGTAATAAAGGTCTTTGTATAGAATGTTCCTCACACTATACATTTCCCATTTGTGTAGAGTGTAATAAAAATAGAATTTCTCACGAACGAAGCGAAATGTATCAAAGATTTCTTCATTATTTTTTTGGCGGAGGTGCAGTGATTACTTTTATTGTTTTTATCACTTCTCAATTCTCAAAAACAGAGATTTGCCCATAATGTCACTACATTATGTTCTTTTTATGTTTATTCTTCACTGGTTGCAGGTTGGAGATTTCAAACAGAATTACAGCTGACTATTTCCTTTTCTTGCCAATTATAGGCTGGTTGATTTATTTTTATGGTTAAATTTTTAATCTCTGGTTTTTAGGAATTTTTATTTTGCCTTACAGAATTTACAAAAATGTTTCTCGGCCTAAGAGAACTTAATCAAATAGAGACTAAAGTGGAAATCAAAAACACTACAAGAACAAGTAGATAATTGGATAAAAACCATCGGTGTCCGCTATTTTGATGAGCTGACCAATATGGCGATTCTAACCGAAGAAGTAGGCGAAGTGGCGAGAATCATCGCCAGAAGGTATAGCGAACAATCCGAAAAAGAAAGCGATAAAAATAAAGACCTCGGAGAAGAGCTTGCCGATGTGCTTTTTGTAACGCTTTGCCTTACAATCAAACTGGGATAGACCTGCAGGATGCCTTTGACAAGAAAATGAGACAGAAAGAGACCAAAACAGCATCAAAACAATGAAAAACTAAAAATAAAAGTTTATTCTAAATGAAATTATTTCGCCCAGTTCTTCCAAATGAAATACAAATCGCAGGCTCTAAAAAGCGAGTCCAATCGTTCATTAATTTTTACAAAAACTCTTTGGAAATATTGAAATAAAAAAATATTTCTAACTCACAGGATACCAAACTTTTTACAAAAAGCCTTGAATTCCGATGAGAAAACAATAGACATCCTTCACGCTGGCACAGCAATGCGGTTTCTGGCCTCATTTTTTACAGTTCAGGAGGGTGTAGAAAAATACTCACAGGCTCCGAAAAGAATGAAACAAAGACCCATAAAACCTTTAGTAGAACACTTAGAGGCTGGGAGCAGACATAGAATATTTTAGAAAACGAGGGATTTCCTCCTCTTAAAATAAAAGGGAAATTAGAAAAATGTCGTAGAAATTCCTGCGGATATTTCTTCGCAGTTCATCACTTCACTGATTCTTGTTGGTGGAAAATTGAAAAACGGCTTGACCATAAACACTTTAGGAGAAATCACATCAAAGCCTTACATAGAAATGACTCTGAAACTACTTTCAGAAATCAGTGGAAAATCCATTGTCCTAAAAAGACAAAACTATCCAAATTCCTAACATCAAAACTCAAAAAACAGCCTTCACTGTGGAATCTGATTGGTCTTCGGCTCTTATTTTTATTCGTTTTCGGCTTTGGATAGACAAAAATTACACTTAAAAATTTTAATAAAATTCCCTGCAAAGGCAGATTCAGATTGCCGAAATTTACTCTCAGTTTTTCGGAATTGATACTATTTTTAATGAAAATCAGCGGGAAATTACTTTAATTCCAAAAATACTTTAGCCTTCCTCAGTCCATTCAGCTCAATATGAGACGACTGCCCAGACATCGCCCAAACCGTCTGTGTAACGGCTGCTGCACTGAAAATTTCTTTTTGAAATCGGCGGACTTGTCACTCTTAAAAATAAAAGAAACCGACAGGCTCTCTGCCCTTCAAAACGAACTATAGGCTGCTGAAACAGAAATCACGGACAATTCCATAAAAATCCGCCCTCTACACCAATCCCCAAAAACATATCCATCGCTACCTACGGCGACCACTGCATGGCAATGGCATTCGCGCCCTACTCACTAATTCAGGAAATAGAAATACAAAAATCCCGAAGTGGTGAAAAATCTTTCCCTGATTTTTGGGAATTTTTCAAATAACCCAATTTCATTTCTAAAAACTGAAAAACTTTTTAACAAAGGTTTTTTTATTAACTTTGCTGTTTAATCCTAAACAAATGAATTCTAAATTATCCCTAAACATTTTTTGCTTTTTAGAAGATCTAAAAAAGAATAACAATAAGGACTGGTCTCAGTTCCCATAAATCCGACTACGAAAAAGGCCAAGGCTGATTTTTCGGAGTTTTTCCAAGCCGTGCACAGCGAAATTGCAAAAATGATTTCATTTCAGAACCGAAAATCTATCGGATTCACAGAGATTTGAGGTTTTCAAAAGACAAAACTCCTTACAAAACCCATTTCGAGGCTATTTTTGCCCGAAGACAGCCACAGTACAGAGGCGGATATTATTTTCATATTGAGCCTGATAACTGCTTCATCGGCGGTGGATTTTTTGCACCAAATAAAGATGATTTGCACAGAATCCGAAAAGAAATAGAGTTAAACGGAAAGGATTTGGAGGCATTTTTAAATTCAGCGAAAGCCAAAAATTATTCGGAGGAGAATTCTGGGGCGAAGAACTAAAAACTGCTCAAAAAGGCTTTTGAAAAAGAACATCCTTATGTTCATTTATTAAAGAAAAAACAATTTCTTTTGGTTCAAAATTTCAAAAACGAGGAAATTTTCAGCCCTGATTTTTTAGAAAAAGTAACAACTGGTCTGGAAGCAATGCGCCCATTTTTTGACTTCATGACCGAAGCCCTGACCACCAATCTAAACGGAGAATCAACCATATAACACGACTAAATGAAAAACAATCATCATCACAGGGACATCGTCTGGAATTGGCTTTTCCCTTGCAGAATATTTCGGAAAACAAGGGCACAAAGTCTACGGACTGAGCAGAAAAAAAGACTGATTCTAAGCTTTTCACATCCATCCCGACCGATATCACCGAAAAAAGCCAAATAGACCGCGCCATAGAGGAAGTTCTATCCAAAGAAAATCATATTGACATTCTTATCAACAATGCTGGAATGGGCATGGTGGGGAGCCGTAGAAGACTCTAATAAAGAGGAAAATTATGAAACTTTTAACCTGAATCTAATCGGAGCTGTGCAGATGATGACCGCCGTGATGCCCAAAATGCGCGAGCAGAAATCAGGACAGATTATCAATATTTCCAGCATCGGTTCAGAAATGGGACTGCCTTTCAGAGGGTTTTTATTCCGCCTCCAAATCGGCTTTGGATAAAGTTACCAGCCATGAGATACGAAATCTCAGCTTGGAATATAGAACTCTGCTCCCTTCATCTTGGGTGATATAAAGACCAATATTGCAGAAAACCGAATCAAAACCACGGTTTCTGAGCCTTACAAAAATATTTTTTTACAAAGTCTATTCTACTATGAATTCCCATGTAGACCATCGAGTAGAGCCTGTGGAAGTCGCTAAATACATCGAAAAACTATTGCTCAAAAACAAATGGAAAGCTCATTACTATTTCGGGAAATTTGGGCAAAAATCGGTATTCCTCTCAAATGGATTCTGCCACAAAAACCTACGAAAAATCTAATGAAAAATATAATAAAATGGATTAGCTGTTTGCTAATCCATTATTTTTAAATTTATAATTTAATTGTATACTTTTTATACCTTTCATCTAATCTATTCTCTAACATTGTATAAAATTCGTATACCGCCTTTCCTGCTTTCCTCTTTTTCTTGCTAATCTTTTTAGCTGTTATATAAAAGTGACCATATACTATTAAGTACACCCTTTTCCAAAAACCTTTTATTACCATATGCCCTTTATCCATATGATACTTGCTACGAGTAAGATATTGCTCCCATTTTAAACCTTCATGGTTCTTTATAAATACCTCTCCAAAAATAAATCCCAATATCTACAGCCAACGAGCGGGTCTTTTATTGTGATATCTCAGTCTTGTATTTCTATATAATCTGCACAGCAGCCTCTTTTCTTTGTATTCTTCCTCTGAAAGCTTCTCTGTTTCTACATTCTCCTCAAACCACTTTCCAAGCATTTTCAAAAGATTCTGGGCTGTAGTCTGGCTCCCAGTTTTCATAGCCTTTTTGTAGTTTTTACTGCTTTTTATCAGCTCTTGCAGTCTGCTTTCTTTATTTTCTTCAAACCATTTTAGCGTATAGCTTAAGTTCTTCCTTCGTCTTGGATTGAAAATCATAATCAATCGGCAGATTGTTTATTACTTGATACATAGGTTTATTTATTATGATTTTTAAATAATGAAAACAACTACATCTAAAAACATAACTTTCACAATTATTTATACTTTTCATCTAATTTATTCTCTAATATAGTATAAAGTTCATATACTATTTCCCTGTATCTGTTTTATCTGCTAGACAATTGGCTATTATATATAATTTCCATATACTATTAAGCCTAGTTTTCCCAAAACCTTTTATCACCATATGCCCTATGTCCATATCATATTTACTACGAGAAAAATATTGCTCCCATTTTAAACCTTTGTGGTTCTTTATAAACACCTCTCCAAAAATAAATCCCAATATCTACAGCCAACGAACGGGTCTTTATTGTAATGTCCCAGTCTTGTATTTCTATTTCATCTGGAACAGCAGCTCTTTTCTTTTGTATTCTTCATCTGAAAGCTTTCTCTGTTTCTACATTCTCCTCAAACCACTTTCCAAGCATTTTCAGAGATTCTGGGCTGTAGTCTGCTTCCCAGTTTTTCATAGCCTTTTGTAGTTTTTTTACTGCTTTTTATCAGCTCTTGCAGTCTACTTTTCTTTTATTTTCCTCAAACCATTTAGCGTATAGTTTAAGTTCTTCCTTTGTTTTTGGATTGAAAATCATAATCAATCGGCAAATTATTTATTACTTGGTACATGAGATTATTTGCTATATTTTTATTATTTGGTAAATTTAAATGATTTCCATTACCCAAATTTAATAAATTCTATCAAACAAAAACCTCTTTCCTGTAATCAAGCAATTCAATGAAGATTCAAAAACCCAAAACCATTAGAAAACGTAAAAAACCTCTTTTTCTATCAAACGATAAAAAGAGGTTCAAAATAAAAACTGGCGGCGACCTACTCTCCCGCTCTCGCAGTACCATCGGCGCTAGAGGGCTTAACTTCTGTGTTCGGAATGGGAACAGGTGAGCCCTCTGCTAAAACCACCCTAAATAACTTTATATTTAGCGACAAAAACTTTCACAAAGACAAAACCTTTAACTGCACTCCCAAGTGCCTAATAGGCTATAAATCTACGGGTAATTAGTATTACTCGGCTATGATGTTACCACCTTTACACCTGTAACCTATCAACGTGGTCATCTCCCACGACCCTTAAAAAGATATCTCATCTTGTGGCGAGTTTCGCACTTATATGCTTTCAGTGCTTATCTCTTCCAAACTTAGCTACTCAGCGGTGCACCTGGCGGTACAACTGATACACCAGAGGTTTGTTCAACTCGGTCCTCTCGTACTAGAGTCAACCCCACGCAAATATCTAACGCCCGCAATAGATAGAGACCGAACTGTCTCACGACGTTCTGAACCCAGCTCGCGTGCCACTTTAATGGGCGAACAGCCCAACCCTTGGGACCTTCTCCAGCCCCCAGGATGTGACGAGCCGACATCGAGGTGCTGAACCTCCCCTGTCGATGTGAGCTCTTGGGGGAGACTAGCCTGTTATCCCCGGAGTACCTTTTATCCTATGAGCGATGGCCCTTCCATACGGAACCACCGGATCACTATGTCCTGCTTTCGCACCTGATCGACTTGTTGGTCTCACAGTCAAGCACCCTTATGCCATTACACTCTACGCACGGTTACCAAGCGTGCTGAGGGTACCTTTGAAAGCCTCCGTTACTCTTTTGGAGGCGACCACCCCAGTCAAACTACCCACCACGCAATGTCCTTCTTACTCTTATTCAGAAGTTAGGCTCCAAGTAAGCAAAGGGTGGTATTTCAACAACGGCTCCACCAACACTAGCGTGCCAGCTTCATAGCCTCCCACCTATCCTACACATTACTTACTCAAAGTCAATACGAAGTTATAGTAAAGGTTCACAGGGTCTTTTCGTCCCATTGCGGGTAATCGGCATCTTCACCGATACTACAATTTCACCGAGCTCGTGGCTGAGACAGTGCCCAGATCGTTACACCATTCGTGCAGGTCGGAACTTACCCGACAAGGAATTTCGCTACCTTAGGACCGTTATAGTTACGGCCGCCGTTTACTGGGGCTTCAGTCAATGCCTTCGCTTACGCTAAGCACCTTCCTTAACCTTCCAGCACCGGGCAGGTGTCAGACCCTATACAGCATCTTTCTGATTTAGCAGAGTCCTGTGTTTTTGATAAACAGTCGCCTGGGCTCTTCACTGCGGCCAACATCGCTGTTGGCGTCTCTTATTCCGAAGTTACGAGACTATTTTGCCTAGTTCCTTAGCCACGACTCACTCGAGCACCTTAGGATTCTCTCCTCGACTACCTGTGTCGGTTTATGGTACGGGTTGCTTCACTTCGGCTTTTCTTGGATCCAGTTACTCTACAACAACTTCGCCCGTAGGCTAGGTCTTGACTATTCCGTCAGTCTCCAGTAGTCTAGCTGAACCGTCCCCTTTATTCGTGAGCAAGTATGGGAATATTAACCCATTGTCCATCCACTTCCCCTCTCGGGTTCGCGTTAGGTCCCGACTAACCCTCAGCTGATTAGCATGGCTGAGGAACCCTTAGTCTTTCGGTGAGCAGGTTTCTCGCCTGCTTTATCGTTACTTATGCCTACATTTTCTTTTCTATAAGCTCCACACCACCTCACAGTGATGCTTCTGCGCCGATAGAATGCTCCCCTACCCAACTTTCGTTGCCATAGCTTCGGTAATATGCTTATGCCCGATTATTATCCATGCCGAACCGCTCGACTAGTGAGCTGTTACGCACTCTTTAAATGAATGGCTGCTTCCAAGCCAACATCCTAGCTGTCAATGCAGTTCAACCGCGTTGTTTCAACTTAGCATATATTTAGGGACCTTAGCTGTTGGTCTGGGTTCTTTCCCTCTCGGACATGGACCTTAGCACCCATGCCCTCACTGCTGATCATTATTTATTAGCATTCGGAGTTTGTCAGGAATTGGTAGGCGGTGAAACCCCCGCATCCAATCAGTAGCTCTCACCTCTAATAAACTAAATCAACGCTGCACCTAAATGCATTTCGGGGAGTACGAGCTATCTCCCAGTTTGATTGGCCTTTCACCCCTACCCACAGGTCATCCGAAGACTTTTCAACGTCAACCGGTTCGGTCCTCCACACTGTGTTACCAGATGCTTCAACCTGCCCATGGGTAGATCACAAGGTTTCGCGTCTAATCCCACTAACTATTTGCCCTATTCAGACTCGCTTTCGCTCCGGCTCCGAGTACTTAATACCTTAACCTCGCTAGTAAAATTAACTCGTAGGCTCATTATGCAAAAGGCACGCCGTCACAGTATATAACTGCTCCGACCGCTTGTAGGCGTACGGTTTCAGGTTCTCTTTCACCCTTCTATTCGAAGTGCTTTTCACCTTTCCTTCACAGTACTTGTTCACTATCGGTCTTTCAGGAGTATTTAGCCTTGGAGGATGGTCCCCATATTCAGACAGGATTTCACGTGTCCCGCCCTACTCTTTCTTCATCTATATATGCCTTTCGTGTACAGGATTTTCACCTTCTATGATTGTTCTTTCCAAAACATTCCACTAAACATGTATAAACTTTTGGGCTAATCCGCTTTCGCTCGCCACTACTTACGGAATCTCTCTGATTTCTTTTTCCTCCGGGTACTTAGATGTTTCAGTTCTCCGGGTCTCGCTCACCTTACGGTGTAGTAAGTCTTCAACTTACTGGGTTGCCCCATTCGGACATCTACGGATCATTTCGTGTGTGCCAATCCCCGTAGCTTTTCGCAGCTTACCACGTCCTTCTTCGCCTCTGAAAGCCCAGGCATCCGCCATACGCCCTTAACGATTTCTTTCCTATTTTTTTACTCAGCACTCAAAAGTGCTCGGTTTTCTTTGTGATGTCTTTATCGTAAATGTCAATGATACTTCTTATCGTAATTTAAATCTCTTAAATTTAAATTATAAAAACTCTAAACTCATATGTGGAGAATAAGGGAGTCGAACCCTTGACCTCCTGCGTGCAAGGCAGGCGCTCTAGCCAGCTGAGCTAATTCCCCCGTCAATTAGTAGTCTCGGGCAGGCTCGAACTGCCGACCTCTACATTATCAGTGTAGCGCTCTAACCAGCTGAGCTACGAGACTTTTTGATTAAAACACAAGATTTATCAACAAATCTCAGTCTCCATTAATCCCTGATACTAATTTTAAGGGTTTTTAATATCTAAAAAAAACAACAAGTAAAAACCAAAGCGAAAAATGAATGAATCATAATTTATTTTAGTATAAAATACTCTAAAATGAGATGTTCCAGCCGCACCTTCCGGTACGGCTACCTTGTTACGACTTAGCCCTAGTTACTCGTTTTACCCTAGGCAGCTCCTTTAACGGTCACCGACTTCAGGTACCCCGAACTTCCATGGCTTGACGGGCGGTGTGTACAAGGCCCGGGAACGTATTCACCGCGCCATGGCTGATGCGCGATTACTAGCGATTCCAGCTTCATAGAGTCGAGTTGCAGACTCCAATCCGAACTGAGACCAGCTTTCGAGATTCGCATCTATTCACATAGTAGCTGCCCTCTGTACTGGCCATTGTATTACGTGTGTGGCCCAAGACGTAAGGGCCGTGATGATTTGACGTCATCCCCACCTTCCTCTCTGCTTGCGCAGGCAGTCTCACTAGAGTCCCCAACCTAATGATGGCAACTAGTGACAGGGGTTGCGCTCGTTGCAGGACTTAACCTAACACCTCACGGCACGAGCTGACGACAACCATGCAGCACCTTGAAAAATTGTCCGAAGAAAACCGTATTTCTACAGCTGTCAATTCCCATTTAAGTCTTGGTAAGGTTCCTCGCGTATCATCGAATTAAACCACATAATCCACCGCTTGTGCGGGCCCCCGTCAATTCCTTTTGAGTTTCACTCTTGCGAGCGTACTCCCCAGGTGGCTAACTTATCACTTTCGCTTAGTCTCTGATTCATAAAAACCAAAAACGAGTTAGCATCGTTTACAGCGTGGACTACCAGGGTATCTAATCCTGTTCGCTCCCCACGCTTTCGTCCCTCAGCGTCAGTTGTATCTTAGTGACCTGCCTTCGCAATTGGTGTTCTAAGTAATATCTATGCATTTCACCGCTACACTACTTATTCCAGCCACTTCAAATACACTCAAGACTAACAGTATCAACGGCAGTTCTACAGTTAAGCTGCAGGATTTCACCGCTGACTTATCAGCCCACCTACGGACCCTTTAAACCCAATAAATCCGGATAACGCTTGCACCCTCCGTATTACCGCGGCTGCTGGCACGGAGTTAGCTGGTGCTTATTCATATAGTACCTTCAGCTACTCTCACGAGAGTAGGTTTATCCCTATATAAAAGCAGTTTACAACCCATAGGGCAGTCGTCCTGCACGCGGGATGGCTGGATCAGGCTTCCACCCATTGTCCAATATTCCTCACTGCTGCCTCCTGTAGGAGTCTGGGCCGTGTCTCAGTCCCAGTGTGGGGGATCACCCTCTCAGGCCCCCTAAAGATCGTCGCCTTGGTAAGCCGTTACCTTACCAACTAGCTAATCTTGTGCGTGCTCATCCTTATCCGCCGTAGCTTTTAATATGAAATGATGCCATCCCATATGTTATAGGGTATTAATCCAGATTTCTCTGGGCTATCCCCTTGATAAGGGCAGATTGCACACATGTTCCGCACCCGTACGCCGCTCTCATTATCAGTTAGCAAGCTAACCAACAAATCCTGCTCGGCTTGCATGTGTTAGGCCTCCCTGCTAGCGTTCATCCTGAGCCAGGATCAAACTCTCCATTGTATGTTCTTCCTTGACTCACTCAAAGTTATGACTCGCTCTGGCCTTTCCTTACTTGGTTGTTCTATATTTTATATCTTAATGATCTCTTCTCTGTTCACAAACTCAAAACTACTTCCGTTTTCGTTTGCGAGTGCAAAAGTATAAAGTTTTTCTGAACTGACAAAAATATTTTTAAACTTCAAAAATATTTTTAAATCACTCATTCTCAACTAAAAAATCTTCTACTCTCCTGAATACCCTCTGTGGAGAATTCAGACTGCAAAAATAGAAAACTTTTCACATTATCACGCAAGCGCTTCCTCAACTTTTTTTACAACAATTTAACTAAATCACTGATTTATAATGCGATTAACTGTTTTTATCTGAATAATCCTAACTCTATACTTCAACCTGCATTAATTAGTCTGTTTTCTTTCACCAAATATCTACCCGCTCACATTCAAATGATACATACCCTTCTTCTATGTCTTTAGGGTAAAGGGAACATCCAATCGAATAATAAACCCACCTATTTTATATGTTCTTTTATCAATAATTTTTCCTGAGAATTTATATTCAAAACTTTCTCCTTTTTCTCAACTAAGCATTTTCTTTCAGAAGAACACACTATTATTTGTATTTATAGCATATAAAGGAAGTTTTACTTCATGATAAAATGGCTGTGAAAAACATACTATCTGAAAAATTCCATCAGACAAGCAAACTTCTGCTTTGAGCTGTTTTTGATAAACTCAATTTACATTTTCAATTTTTATCATATTGTAAATTAGCACATTAAAAAAACCTATTTAACATTCAACTGATTCATTTTCAACCAATAAGAAGTTGCTTGGTATGTTGATATCGTTTGATTGGTTATATTTTTTTATCTATTTCTTTGTCTTTTTAGCAGATGTTCTTCATAGAAAATATTTATTCCTGACTTTTTGCTCTTTGTTTGGCGTCTCTTTCAGCTGATATTGTTTAATGTTTTTAATCGGTGAAATGATGGTCAGTTTATCATCTTTCACATATCCTAAATCCTGATAAGTCGCGATGTAAGCCCTCGGAACATAGTTTTCTGAAAAATACATCCTGTCCTATGAATTTACTTTTGATAAGTGAAAATTCAGCAATCCGAAAAAGCGTAGGCATCACATCTATCTGTGACATGAGTGTATTGAACCTCTGCGGTTTGACGAACTCTGGCGAGAAAATCATCCCTGGAATTCTATACTTATCCATAGGAAGCTCTGTTTTACCAGCACTCGATGCGCAGTGGTCTGAAACGATTACAAAAACAGTGTTCTTATACCACGACTGTTTTTCTGCCATTTGGAAGAATTTTTTTTGATGGAATAGTCTGTGTATTTCACTCCTCCATCTCGGATTTGACTGTCCCTGGGATATCTATCCTGCCTTCTGGATAGGTAAACGGTCTGTGATTACTCACCGTCATCCAATGATGGAAAAAAACGGTTTGCCTTTTTGGCATCTTCATTCATCGTTTCTATGGCTTTTCTTGCCATATCCTCATCACTCACTCCCCAAATATTCGCAAAAACTATTTCTTCTGGCTTAAAGTTATCTCTATCAACGATTTCATAGCCATTTCCCACCGAAAAAGTCTTTCATATTATCAAAAATAGCTGTATCCACCATAAAGATACTTGACATTATAACCTTTTTGATTTAAAGACGCTTCCCGTTGTAAATTTATTCTTATTATCTTTTCTTTTTACGATACTTTTCCCCAGCTGTCGGCGGAATACAAAGCGTAAGCGCCTCCAAACCACGAACCGTTCTATTCCCCGTGGCATACAAATTAGTAAAAAAACAAGGCTGTGCTGTGACAAAGCTATCCAAAAACGGCGTGACATTATCCTTGTTCCCATACATCGCCATGAATTCGGCAGAAAGACTTTCAACGGAAATAAGCACCACATTTTTCGTGATTTCTGCGCTGTCAGATTTTATCATCCTTGGCAGCCTGTCCGTATGCAGTCGGCTAAGCTCTTCATTTAGTGCCTTTTGTGTGTCCATCGTAGGATAAAAGACATCAAAAATCCAAAAACTTTATTATTGAACGCATCATAGAATTTGACCAGTCCATTTGCAGAAATTTCGTTTTGAAAGATGTTTGAAGAATTTAGTTTTATTTTTAGATAAAAGCAAATACACTCGCGGCCAGCAAAAATTCCATAAGCCACAAGCGAAATCCCTTTGATAAAGATATTCGGCAAATCCAGAAGCCCTTTTCTTGTCTTGAGATAAACCCAAATCGTAAGCGCCAGCGAAACGATGAAAAACCCCTGAAAACAAAGGAAGCACAGGATAACTTTCTAGAATATTCCCTAATAACTTCATTGGTATAAATAAGATAATCTCACCGCGATAAAATTATACCTCACCCCAAATTCATTGTAGAAGAAATACTCGCTCACCGCATTGAAAAACAATGACCGAAACATAAAGAAAAAATCGTGATGAAATACAATACATTTCTAAACTGAACCCTTCTTTTTCGGAAAGAAAAACATCATCCCAAAGAGAAATGTTTTTAATCCTAAAAATGATAAAACTATCTCTGAACTACGCCTCCGTACTGTCTTTGCTATATTATTGGGAACCAAGTATATATACAAGAACAATCCTACGAATATGAGATAAAATAATCTGTCCCCCATGGTCTTTCATACTTTCTGATTTGATAAGAAAAGCAGATAGATGTACAATATCGCACTTGCTATAATGAAGACAAAAAAATATCCGAAAGCAATCCCAAAGAAAACATTTTAACAACATCCAAAACACCAAATTCCGTAGTAGTTATCGGATGAAAGATAAAAACGCATCTTAATAGAAAAAGAGATGATGATGTATATTATTCCTAAATAAACGAATGGTTTCAGTTTCATGAAATGTTTTTATGAGTTGCTTTAATTTTCTTTTTAAAAATCTATCATTTTCAAAGCTGTCACTCCTGCTTCTGACACCTTTGTTCCCAAGATTTCCGCCGCTTCTCGCGATGGACTGTTCTTTATTATCATCTGTCAAAACACAGAAAAATAGCAGGAACATCTGTTTGCGTGTTACAGTCCTTAATTCCTGCGTCACCCCTGAACAAACATAATCAAAATGCGATGTCTCTCCGCGAATAACACAGCCGATAGCTATCACAGCATCAAACCGACCGCTCTTGCAGAGCTGCATCGCTGCGAAACTCAGCTCAAACGCACCAGGAACATAGTAAATTCTAATATTTTTCTGGTTTTACGCCTTCTTTTTCAGAACTTCTTCTGCTCCATCTCGGAGATTAAAAAGTCACAAAATCATTCCACTCAGAAACCACAATGCCGATGGTAAAATCATCGGCATCTGTTATTTGGAGCGGCTTATAATCCGAAAGGTTTACTGTCGCCATTTTATTCTTTTTATTTAAAAATGTTTTTACCATTTCTATGTACGCATCAGATGCGCCACCATCATAGTCCTGATATTTTCTCTTCTATCGTTGTGAAATATTTTTAGCAACATCATTTTTCTTTAATGAAAGTGCCAGCATTCCAGCTTTTCTCGTGAAGTAATATGATGTGTATTCATCATCCGAAGCAGAAATAGCTTTTTCAAACTGAGAAAAGAGCATCATCATTTTTTGTTCAAATTCACCATACAATCTCCCATTGCTCCGTGCTTCAGCGCTACCAATGTTTTATTCTTAGAAGAAAACTCGTCTAACAGGTCATACGCTTTTTGGTAATCCCTTTACTAAACTCTATCAATCCTGCATTATAGGCTGAAAGTTTTCCTGCACTAGTTTTCAGAAAAAAATTTTCTGCAGTTCCTTTAAACCCTGGATTTGCAGTTTTTCCCTCCCAGAGCCAAATCTTCTTTTTCCTTCCACAAGATTTTTTTCTGAGCTGTAAGGTAAGCCTTCGTAGCTTCTTCGTTCTCTGGATCAACCACAAAATGCTGATATCCAAAATATCCCAAAAACTCCCAAGACAACAACCCCAAAAGCCAAACCTATAGCGTTTTTCTCAATGAATTTTTCTGAACGAACCACATTTTGGTCTAATTCCTGAAAAAAATTTCAACCGTTTCTTTTTCCTTCTATTTCCTTTTTATTTGACATAGTTTCTACTAAGTTTAATTCGCAAATTTAAGATTTTTCAGACTAATTTACAAATTTTTAATCAATATTCTAAGATTTTAAACACCTCTGCACCATCTATCTGTTCCAGTTTTTTCTCTTCCTCCTAAATCTTTCAATTCTATCAGAAAAACTAAACTGTGCAACTTTTTCCGCCTTGTCTCTGTACCAGCCTTGCCGCTGCTGCTGCCGTTCCACCTGTTGCCAGAAGGTCGTCATGGATTAGAACTCTCTGCCCTCTCTGGATTTTGGTCGGTTTTCATTTCTATCTCGGCTGTGCCATATTCCAAATCATATTTTTCTGCGATGAATGGCGGAGGCAGTTTTCCTTTTTCTTATCAAAACAAATGGAACGCCGAGTTTCACAGCGATAGCAATACCGAAAATATAGCCACGGCTCTCTATCCCACAGACTACATCCACTTTGCCTCTGCTGAATTTTACCATTTCATCAACAGCTTCCTCGTATAATTTAGGATTAAGGAAAATGGGCGTAATGTCTTTAAACTGTATTCCTTCCTTTGGGAAGTCAGGAATGTTGGTTATTGTATTTTCTAATTTTGTGATTAGTTCTTGATTTGTCATGGTTTTTATTTCTTTTCTGATGAATTTACTTTTATAACTTGATATTTTCCAGCTGTCATCCACTTGTTTTCAGACCATAGGAAACATTCAGCATGATGCTTTTTCCTTCTTTGTCTACGATTTGATAAACAGCATTTACACTCGCTGCCTTATCGGAAGATGATTTCACGGAAATGTTTTTAACCTCAACGGACTTCACTGCCCCAAAACCTGTATTAGGATTGGAGAACTTATCGTAAGAACTCCCAGTTTGGTTGTCCACCAATTCGTAAGCTGATCTAAGGCTCTGATTTCCAATTCTGTTTGAGAATTTATCTACCACAGCTTCAGGCTTTACTTTTTGGTGCTGATGATGTAGTCGAAGAGGGAGAAGATGAATTTTTGGTCTTTGTTTTCAGTAGTTTTCTCCTGTTTCTGAGTCAGTAGAAGTTTTTGGTTTCTTCTTTTCCTTTTTCTCTTCTTCAGTAGTTTCTTCGCTGGTTTCAGGCTTTCTTTATTTACTAAAACTCCTGCTTTCAGAAGCTGATATGTTTTTTAGTAGTTTTTACGCTGACTTTTTATATCTATTTTAGAATCAACGATTTTTGTCTTCTGGCAGAACATCTACTTTTAAGTAAAAAGCCTTTGAACTCATTACTGCTCATCAGGTTTTTAGCCGTGAGTAATTTTTCGCCGTTGCTATAAACTTCCATTATCGTTTCTAATCCGGCATTAGAAAACTCGATAGGATTTCCTGAGGTCATCCACTAGTCTAGGTGCCACTCTCAGTGCTCGCACCCTGAAACTCCATTCCACCTATAGGCGTTATAAGAATATTCAGCGCTGAAGCTGTAATGTCATTAGGGATCCACTTCTGTCGCTGTGATATTTTTGGAAAAATGTTCATATTTCCTAAATCTGGCGGAGAAGTGCTGGACCATTCCACATTGTTTTGTGCCACTCCATCTGCCATAGCAAAGATTTCGGGAACTTTTTACCGTTTATTAATTTTGCTAATGCATCTAATTTCTGAATGTCTGTATTTCCTTCTACACCGAAGGTTTTCAAGATGTACAAAGCTTCATTAAATTTAGTCTGTTCTAATGTGCTCAGCGATGTTGACATTTCATTGATACTAGACTGAAAAAGCCTTCATAGAAGAACCGATCCACCGTATCTTTTACAACAGTGAAACCAATAATATCACAAAAAAGTAAGAATATAAACCTCTCATATTATAAAAATTACGAGATGCAAAAAGTAATAAATTATTGAAATATATTGAATAATAAAAACTATATTTATACTTTTGCTGAAAATTATAGATAATGAAAAATATTTTAAAAGTAATTTTATTGATATTATCCTATCGGCTTCTCCAAAGTAAATGCCCAGATTGTCACCAAAAAGACAGCATAAATGGGAATGAACTTACCATCACGATGGATAAAAGAATAGATGATGTCATCGCATCCATGGAAAAACGATTGTGAAAATCTACCAGAACTGTGAGCGAGGGACACCAGCTCCAAAACCACTTTCCCAAGCAGAAATCTGTAAGAAAAACCCTAGAATTTTAGGGATATAAAAATCCAAGTAGGCGTGGTAAAAAGTACCGAAGAGGCCAACAACCTAAGAACAGAATTTAGACAAGCTTTCCCATCGATAAAAGTAGAAATAGACGCTTCTCTAAGACCCTAATTACAAAGTATTGACAGGAGCTACCTTTCAAAAAGAATCGGCAGCAGCAGACTTAAAAAAAGGTGAAAGCCAAATTCAAAGGCGCTATCTCTACACAATACCGAGTTTTCTGTGTGGAAGCCAAATAAACTTTAACATCATAATCTATACAATAAAAACACCCTTGCAGAATTTGCAAAGGTGTTTTTTAATATATAAAAGTTGGTGTTAATTTTTTACCAAAAGTCTGAATCCTTCTCCATGAACATTGATGATTTCCAGACCTTCATCATCTTTAAGGAGTTTTCTTAGTTTCGCTATATACACATCCATACTTCGCGCCGTGAAATAGTTCTCTTTTCTTCCAAATCTTTCTAAGCGCAAGGTCTCTCGGCATGAAATCATTTCTGTGCATACAAAGCATTTTTGAGGAGTTCATTTTCCTTTGGAGATAGCTTATACTCAGCATCATGGACTTTCAACTGTCTCAAAACTGAATCAAACTCTATGTTGCTGATTTTAAAATGCTCCTGCTCGTCTTCTTCCACCACGGTACTTCTCTGCAAGATGGCTTTTATTTTATACAAAAGAAGTTCGGTATCAAATGGTTTGGTGATGTAGTCATCCGCTCCTATCTGGTAACCTTTCAGAATGTCTTCTCGTAAGTTCTTGGCTGTCAGAAATATGATAGGCATATTTTTATTGATTCGCTTAACATCTTCTGCAAGTGAAAATCCATCCTTTTTTAGGCATCATGACATCAAAAATACCAATGTCAAACTCATTTTCCATGAATTCTTTTTAGCCCAAGTTCTCCATCAGTCGCAAAGCGTTACCTCATAATTATTCATCATAAGATAGTCTTTTTAGCACCGCCCCAAAACTTTGATCATCTTCAACCAACAAAATTCTATTATTCATATTTCTTAATTTTAATGTTAATTATTTAGCTCATTGGCAATTTCACTGTAATGTGCTTCCCCAATCCCTATTGTAGATTCTACAAAACCTGTCCTCCATGAAGCTCTATGATGCGTTTCACATAGGATAAACCTAATCCCTGTCCTTTCACATTATGTACATTTCCTGTCTTCTTCGCGGAAGAACTTTTTCAAAAGATTTTCTTATTAAAAAGGTTCCATTCCCATTCCTTTATCAGAAATTTCTATTACATATTTATTTCCTTCGTTTCTGGTTTTTATGTTAATTTCTGGTTTTTCAGGAGAGTATTTATTCGCGTTATCCAGAAGGTTTATCAGTGCATTAGAGAGGTGAAACTCATCTACTTTTAATATAAATCTCTCTGCGGTAAAGTCCTCTGTGAGAGTTCCTCCTCGCTCCTCTACAATCAGCCTAAAAGACTCTGCCAGTTTCCGTATCAGTTCCCTTTACATCAGTCTGTTTCAGAAACAACTGCATTTCCTTTCGCTCTAGTTTGGACATATTCAGAACGCTCTCCACCTGCTTTTTCATTCTAATGTTCTCCTGCTTTATCAGCTGTGAGTAGTATTTCACTTTCTCTGGATTGGTGGCTATTTTTATCATTATTCAATGAATCTGTCGCGACTGAAATCGTTGCCAAAGGTGTCTTAAACTCATGGGACATATTATTGATGAAATCCGTCTTGATATCGGCTATTTTTCTTTTTGTTTCATCATATAATTGACTGAAATGATATAAATTCCCAAAAATCGTAAAAGAGAGAGCGCCATTCCCAGCAGCATCGGAAAATTATTCTTGCCAAAGAATAATCTTTTATGCGGAAAAACCAAAAGATAGGGGTATATATCGTTCTATCCTTGCTATCGGTAAAAAGCGGATAGGTATACTGTATCTTTTCTTCTTCTTTTTCTTTGAAAATATCATTTGCTATGGATGTTCTCTCATTATTTTTATCCAAAATAGCAAATCCAAAATCTCCACTAATTCCCATATGCAGCTCCCTAGTAAGCACAGAATCTAAGACTTTTCAGGCTCACCCTTCTCTCTACGGAAGGTTGCTGGCATTCAGCTTTGCGAATTGTTTCAGCTGGTAGGTGTTATTTCTTACCGTTTGGTTGATTTCCGTGGTTAATTTTTCTGGGATGGCAGGAGTTTTTGATATTGACTGTCCTTCATCCGTGTACATTTTTCATCAGTTCAAAACTATCTCCGCTTTTTGATATTGGGATATTTTTGGCTTTCTATGATTTTTAGAGAAAAGTATTTGCTGTGGCAGAATCTGTCACCTGCTGGATAGTAAGTCTCTGTGGCAGATTGCCCTTGACAGAAACTACACTTTTCCCAAAATTAGGATATTCTACATTTAGATATTGTTCTATTTCTATTCCTTCTATGGTTGTAATCTCTAGCACATTGTGCACTTTATTAGAAAAAAATCCTGCTCCAAAGCACGATAATAACCTCTAACCCAATACAACTGCAATGAGATAAATATGACCAATGAAATAGTCATCGCAAAGGACAATATCAGAATAAAAACGATTATTCATTTACAACATCTTGTTAAAACGCCTACTTTTATTATATATAAACAAATATTATACCACAAATATTAAAAACAATATGTTAAAAACGAAATTTTTAACAAAAATATTTTTCATAAAACCTATTTTTTCTAACAAATCCTCATCTATGAAATACTGAATTATGGCTTTTTCATAAGTATCTGCTGTTCATTCGCTTTGAGTTCCGGCAAATTTTTCTAGGATTTTCGTATTTAGGCCAGCCTTCTTCATCATAACCCTCAAATTTATAATAACCAAAAGGCTCCAGCAGCCTGCACACAGCGATGTGTATCAGATTGATTTTGTCATCTTTTGTGTATTTCTGCCAGCCGCTGCCCAGCTCCTGTATTCCTATCAAAAACAATAGTGTCTCTATCGGAGGATTTTTTCTGTATCAAAAATTTTTTCACAAAAATTCCTCTACTTGCTTCCAAATTTCTGCTTCATTCATGATTTTTCTTTTATTTTTCCATTCGTCTAGTGAAACTTTTTCTCGCCGTTTCCTGCTTAATGGAATATTTCAGTGCAGACATACCATGTAGTAATGCCTTGCGTATACTCTGAATTTCGGTTTCTTCCAGCTCATATTCGTTCCTTGGTCATCTAGGACATATTTTTGCCATCTCTCTGCGCATTATAATACCTTCTGCCCGGCTTCATGTTTTTATATTGTCCTATTTTTCAGCCCATAACCATTGATATTTTCATAAATAGAAGGCACCAATATTTTTGTTTAAAAGAACTCCTCGTAAATCCCTTGTGTCAAAAACAAAAAACCTCTTTTTCGCCTTCGCTTATCACATCATAGTCTATGGGCGCAATCTCTTCGCCCTGCTTATTGACTATCCCTATTTTTCATCTACATAAAACACAGATTTTGTTCCTCTATCAATGTTTGAAAATATCATCATACTTCGGCGGGATAATTTCTTTTTCCTCTATGGTCTAGAAGTGACCATTTTTCGTTTATTTTTGCTTTAATGTATTTTTGTTCAAAGACTTCCGTTATCTCATACTTGGGCTGCACTACAATTCTTCTGCCGAGCACAGCTCCCAAAGTCCCTTTTCCTCAAAAGGCTTTTATGTTAGGATAGTCTTCGTAATGATAAAAACATTTTTAGATTTTAGCGCATAGCCATCGCTGCTAAAAACAGCACCCAGCCTTCATTATTGGTGAATTTTTCCATCAAAAAGCTGGTTTTTAGTATTCTTTCCTATTCTTACCCTGTCCTTATAGACTCTTCCATAAATAAAGGGAATATTTACACTTTCGTTCTCAAAATAAACTTCCCAATATTTTTCTCCTTTTTACCATGAAGATATCTGGTTTCACCAAAGTTGTATCATTTTTATAAATAGGATAAGAGATTTTCAGTTTTTCATTATCCTCAAATTCTAGATCTATATAATAAGAAGGGCGAATGTCCTCTATCACATTTAACAACCTCAGCAAGTGGTTTTTGGTATTCTCCTTGGTTCTCTTTATGAGGCACTGATTTCGTATAATATCTGCCATTCAGCATAGAGACATTATCAATTTTTACCATTTCCGAAACCTTGCAAGAATACAAAAGACTCACTAAAATAGAGAGAGTATGTTTTTAATCTTTCGCATTCTTTATAATTTTTATGTAAAGATAATTTTTCTTTCACCTGTCCGCTGGCTCAAAAATTAAAACCCAAATTATCATTAAAGAAAGTCAAACTTTCTTTTCTAATTTGAGCAAAAACGCATACTCACAGCATCCTCCTTCAAGCTCTCAAAACGCCCTGAAGCGCCGCCGTGCCCAGAGGTCATATCCGTTTTTGAAAAGCAGAAGATTATTATCTGTTTTTCAGCTCTCTCAGCTTGGCATGTCCATTTGGCTGGTTCCCAGTACTGCACTTGGCTGTCGTGCAGTCCCGTGGTAATGAGAATGTTAGGATAACTCTTGGCTTCCACATTGTCATAAGGAGAATATGATTTCATATAGTCATAATATTCCTTTTCGTTGGGATTTCCCCATTCATCGTATTCTCCTGTGGTGAGAGGAATAGTTTCGTCCAGCATAGTGGTCACCACATCCACAAACGGCACCTGCGCCACGATACCGCAGAACAGCTCTGGAGCTTCATTCATCACTGCTCCCATCAGAAGCCCTCCTGCACTTCCGCCCATGGCGTAGAGATGCTCTGGCGAAGTATAATTTTCTTTCACCAAAAACCTTGCATCTATGAAATCATAAAAAGTATTTTTCTTGTGGAGCATTTTCCATCTTCGTACCACTCTCGCCCTAAATATTCTCCTCCTCTGATGTGGGCAATCGCATAGACAAAACCTCTGTCCAAAAGGAAAGCCTCACGCTGGAAAACGCCGCATCCACAGTATGTCCATAGCTACCATAGCCGTAAAGCAAGGGTGGAGTTTCAGCAGATTTTCGTATCTTTATGATAGACCAAAGAAATCGGAATGCTGGATTTCCCATCTCGCGAAGGCGCCCATATTCTTTCAGAAATATAGTTTCCGCTATGGAACTTTCCGCCCAAAACTTCCTGCTGTTTCAGCAGTTTGGTGGTTTGAGTTTTTCATATTATACTCATAGGTAGAGTTAGGCGTAGTCATGGAGACATAGCCATAGCGCAAGGTCTCAGTATCAAACTCTAAATTTAATCCGATATAAGCCGTATAAGTAGGGTCATTAAAGGGCAAATACCATGATTTACCCGACTGGTTATCAATGATTTTTAATCTGAAGCGAGTCCTCTTTCTCTTTCTTCGAGAACCAAATAATTTTTGAATATCTCAAAACCTTCCAAAAGCACCTCTTTTCTGTGAGGAATCAGCTCCTACAATGTTCTTTTTCCGTCTGCGAAAGTGGCGTTTTTCATCAGTTTGAAATTGGTGGCTTTTTCCTTCATTGGTCAAAAACATAAAAATCGTTCTGGTAATGTTCTACGGCATATTCAAATTTTTCTTCTTTTTTGGAAGAGTTTCCATTCCACAAAAACATTATCAGCTGGGATAAATCTATGCTCATCCGAAATCGTAGAAGAACTCACGATAAAAATATACTCAAAGATTTGGTCTTAAAAACACCTACATCAAAGGCTTCGTCTTTTTCATGAAAAATCAAAAACATCTTCCTCCTGCGGCGTTCTACCTTATGCCGAAAAACCTGAAATGCACGAAGGCTTTTCATCTTTTCTGATGTAGAAAAATGCTCATTATCATTCCTTGAGACGATTTTTCCCTGTGGTGTTTTCTATCGCTTCCGAAGTTTTTCTTGTTTTAAATCCTTTATACGGATGGTATAAATTCGCCTTCCTGTAATGTCTTCTGAATAGGCGAGAAGCGTATTGTCCAGCGAAACGGAAATTCCGCCTACATCGTAGAAATCATGGTTTTGAGCCAAAAATATTGACATCGAACAAAAGCTCTTCTTCGTTCTCTAAAGTCTGATGCTTTTCTGTAAAAACTGGATATTCTCCCCTTGTGATAGCGGGTGATATACCAGTATTGATTAAAAGAAATAGGGCAGACTCTCGTCATCTTCCTTATAGCGGGATTTCATCTCTTGGAAGAGTTCCTCTTGGAGCTGTTCCGTGTCCTTCATAATATGAAATTACAATGAGGCATTTTCCTCCTCTAAATAAGCTATGACCTCTGGGTTTTCTCTCTCATTGAGACCAGTAATAATTGTCTATTCTCTGGTCTCCGTGTATGCTGAGTTTCTTTTCTATCTTTTTGGCTTGTGGTTGTTTCATAGATTTAACCTTTATGTGTAAAAATAACCGCATAATGTATTATTTTTGTGATTTTTCAATGATTTTAATAAAACACCTCTCTTAGCTCAAGAGAGATGTTAGTAACTAATAGTATTTAAAACAATAAAAATGATATTTATTTACCATTTGAAATGTATTTCTCTATCGCCATCGCCATAGAAGGAGTTTCCTTTGTAGGCGCCATTACATCCACGCGATCCTGCCTCTTCCGCAGCCTGTCTGGTTCCTTCTCCGAAAACACCTATTTTTGTTTTCCTTGTTTAAAAATCTTCAAAATTCTTGAATAGAGATTTTTTATTCCTGAGGACTGAAAAACACGAGCATGTCATAATCCTTGGGTTTTTATATCAGATAGGTCTGTACTTACCGTTTTGTACATCACAGCTTTGGTCCAGTCTATTCCAGCACTGTCCAAAAACCTTAGGGATATCATCTCCCATCACATCAGAACACGGCAAAAGATATTTTTCATCTGGATATTTTTAAACAAAGGCAGCATATCCGCCACGGTTTTCTCTCAAAACTTATCTTTCTCTTTCTGTAAAACAATGTGTTTCTGTAAATAGTTCTGCACAGCTTCGGACTGGCAGATGTATCTCATGCTGTCTGGCACTTGAAACGAAGCTCTTCTGCCAATCTGAAATAGTGGTCTATAGCTCCTCTACTTGTGAATATTATCCCTGTATACTGTGAAATATCTATTTTCTGTCTGAACTCTCTGGCATCTACTCCTGCTACTTGTATCAAAAAGAACGGAAGTCTACCTTTATTTTTCTTTTTATAAGCTCCAAATATGGAGATGATTCTGCACTTGGTGCCGGTTGTGATACCAATATTGACCTTACTTTCATCATTTATCTTATAGGTTCATAAAAATACAAATTTCAAACCGCCAACATAGGCAAAAATTTGGAGCACGCAAATATACAAAATTTTTATAATACCATTCCCTCGGCAAAGGCTTTTCTTTGTGAAGGAAATAACATATGTTTTTATCACAAAAACACCATGCCCGCAATGGCATATACTATAAAGCCTGCTCCTTATCAACTCCCAAATAATAATGAGCAATTACCGTCATCATTATTATAAGAGATTCTATAAAATAAAACCGCTGAGCCAAAAATCCCAAAAATCAGCCATTTTTTTAGGCTGAGCAATCGCTCTATAAAACAGCAAAAGTAAGAAGCGTTCTCAGTAAATAATAAATACTCAAGACTATTATCATAAATCCTATCTTATTAAGAACCCAGCCCGAAATATCAATATCCGTCACATAACGAGGAACAATAGGAATATACTGAGCCAGCAGGAGAGCTTGGCTGACAATGAAAAACACCGCTGACAAATATCCAGCTGAGCACATTATTCTGAGCCTCTCCATAAGGCTGCAAGAGATATTCCTTAAAAAGAAACCTCTTTCTGTATCCAGTTAAACAAAAATCAAATATACTACTCCTAGCCCAAGAAGGGTGAAAAATAACCCAATCATGGTTTTTCAACGATTCTAACCACTCCAAAAATTTCAACAAAAATAAGGTTTTATATTATTTTTAAACCTGAAGATTTAAAAAGATTATATTTGCACCTTATTCTAAATGAAAAATTAGTTATTATCCCCACTTACAACGAAAAAGAAAATATCCGAGATATTATTTTCGGCTATATTTTCTTTGGGACAAGATTTTTCATGTTTTAGTCGTAGATGATTCCTCACCAGACGGCACTGCGGAGATTGTAAAAACCTTCAAAAATGAGTTTCCTGCACATCTCCATTTGAGCGTTAGAAAAAGCTAAAAATGGTTTAGGAAAGGCTTATCTGCACGGCTTTGGCTGGGCGCTCCGTCACAATTATGATTATATTTTTTTGAGATGGATGCCGATTTCTCGCACAATCCCAATGACTTACCAAAATTATTGGAAGCCTGCCAAAAATGCCGATATGTCCATAGGGTTCTAGATACTGCAAGGGCGTGAATGTGGTCAACTGGCCCATGAGCAGAGTGCTGCTGTCTTATTTCGCATCGAAATATGTGAGATTCATTTTAGGAATTCCTATTCATGACACCACAGCTGGTTTTGTTTGTTTTTCGAGAAAAGCGCTGGAAAAACATCGGTTTGAGACAAAAATCAGACTAAAAGGCTATGGTTTTTCAGGTTGAGATGAAATATCGCGCATTCAAAAAGGACTAAAATTAGTAGAAATCCCTATCATCTTTACTGACAGAACGCAGGGAGAATCCAAGATGAATGGCGGCATCATCACCGAAGCCATTTTTTGGTGTTATTAAATTAAAATTAAAATCATTATTCGGAACTTTATAACTATGAAAAATCTTTTGGTTTGGTTCTTTTCTGGCGTTATTTTCTTGTAATAATTCTGCCGAAAAACCCAAAAACCTCATCAGTAAGGAAAAACTATCAGAAGTTATAGCAGATTTTGCCATCTATGAGACAGGCCTATGTGATTCAGCCTAAAATGGACTTGGAAGATGCCAATCTTTTTGTTTTGAAAAAGCATAATATCTCGGCTCGTGATTTTAAGGATAGTTATAATTATTATATCCTTGACTCCAAAAGTCTGAATGAAATATACGACAATGCTAAAAATAATTTTGGAGAAAGACCCGAAAATGAATGAATATTTAAAGAAAAATAAATTCGAAAATAAACCTGAACAATAAAAATATTGCTCTATGAAGAATTTTTTTGAAGTTGAAAAATACCACTGGAAAAAGCCCGCGCAGGAAAAATAACCACAGACCACGGAGAAATACAAACTCCTATTTTCATGCCTGTGGGAACTGTGGCAAGTGTAAAAACCGTTCACCAGCATGAACTGAAAAGAAGACATAAAAAGCACAAATCATCTTAGGAAACACCTACCATCTGTATCTCCGCCCAGGGGATGGAAATTATGCAGAAAGCAGGCGGGCTGCATCAGTTCATGAACTGGGACAGACCTATTCTTACCGACAGCGGCGGTTATCAGAGTGTTTTTCTCTGGCTGCAAGCAGAAAAATGACCGAAGAAGGCGTAAAATTCAAATCCCATATAGACGGAAGTTATCATTTTATCTCTCCTGAAAAAAATCAATGGAAATCCAGCGACAAATAGGAGCAGATATTTTCATGGCTTTTTGATGAATGTACTCCTTACCCATGCGAGTACAACCAAGCCAAAGAATCCATGGAGCTTACGCACCGATGGCTGAAAAAGATGTATTGACTGGACATCAGCAAATAAAGAACTCTACGGACATCAGCAGAATTTATTCCCTATCGTTCAAGGCTCTGTCTATCACGACCTTAGAAAAAAATCTCTGCCGAAGTCATCTCAGAAGCTGGAGCCGCAGGAAACGCCATCGGAGGGCTTTCTGTGGGAGAACCAGAAGAAATAATGTACGAAATCACAGACATCGTTACAGACATTCTCCCAAAAAGAGAAACCGCGATATCTAATGGGCGTTGGGACGCCTTGGAATATCCTAGAAAGCATCGGGTTGGGAATCGATATGATGGACTGTGCAATGCCGACACGAAATGCCAGAAACGCCATGCTTTTTCACTTGGAACGGTGTGATGAACATGAAAAAAACCAAAAAATGGAAAGATGATTTTTCGCCGCTGGATGAATTTGGGACAAGTTTCGTGGATAGAGAATACAGCAAGGCCTATGTAAGGCATCTTTTCGTAGCGAAAAGAATATTTAGCGAAGCAGATTGCTTCCATTCATAACTTGGCATTTTATTTAGATTTGGTAAGAGCTGCCAGAGAGCATATCCTTGCAGGAGATTTCTAGAATGGAAAGACCAAATAATACCTCAGCTGAAACAAAGATTGTAATTTTATATCTCAATTAAACAAAATCCTTTTCTCCTTCAGTTAGTTGTTTTAATATTAGGTAAATTAATTTTTAAAACCAAATTTAAATAAATTTAGCTGTTTTAAAAAGTATTATATTTGCTGACAAATATCATATAATTATGCTGATAGAACATCACATTGAAATAGAACATAATTTTCAGAATATTTTCTGTGAGAAGTCTTTTTCAGGAATGTCTTTCGGAAGAAGATTTTCAGAGATATTTAGATGAGAAAAATCTATTTCTATTCAAAAAGGTAAGTTACTTTTCGCTGAAGGTGAAACGCAAAAGGTGTTTTCTACATACAAAAAGGTGCTATAAAAACTCTATAAAATGGGGTTTAATAAGAAGGAGCAAATCCTACGCTTCGCGAAGGAGGGCGACCTTATCGGCTACCGCTCACTACTTTCAGAGGAGGAATTCGGTGCATCAGCAGAAGCGATGTCTCCTGTACAGGCTACTTTTCATTTCTGCAGAAATTTTTCATAAATTACTTATGTCTAATCCGAAGCTGTCCTACGCTATGCTTCAGAAGATTTCTTGTGAACTAGGAGAGTACTCTAATACTATCACACTCCTTGCACAAAAAACAGTGAGAGAAAGACTCGCTGAGACTTCTTCTGCTGGAGCTTAAACTAGGAACTGACCCAGAAGGTTTTATAAAAAATCTCTTTGACGAGAGGAAAATATCTAACCTGATAGGAACCGCTACGGAAAGCGCCATCAGACTTATCTCTGAGTTTAAAAACCGATCAGCTGATAGAGGTTGAAGGAAGAAATATCAAAAATACTGAGACCATAACAGACTGAGAAAACTGGGTCATGTAGATTACAATTAAAATTTTTCATAAAATAGGCAAATGCCTATATAGTATTTTGTCTTTACATTTAAAAAAATAAAAACTATGTCTATACATTCTGAAATATAACCACAGAAACCATCCGAAAAATGAAACAAGATGGCGAGAAAATATCCATGCTCACAGCTTATGACTTTACTACTGCCAGAATGCTGGATGCTGGCGGAATAGACACTATCTTGGTGGGGGATTCTGCTGCCAATGTAATGGCTGGATATGACACCACTCTGCCTATCACCCTTGACCACATGATTTATCATGCACAGAGTGTGGTGAGAGGAATAAAAAGAGCTTTGGTGGTTGTGGATTTACCTTTTGGTTCTTACCAATGTAATCCAGACAAAAGCCTTAGATTCTGCTATCCGAATCATGAGAAAGAAACAGGGGCGAGCGCCATCAAACTAGAAGGCGGAAGTGAAGTAGCAGATTCTATCAAAAAATTGTAAATGCTGGGATTCCTGTGATGGGTCACCTGGACTTACTCCACAGAGTATCAATCAGTTCGAAGTTATAAACTCAGAGCTAAAGAAGATGCCGAAGCCCAAAAACTCATCGAAGATGCTAAATTATTGGAGAGTTTAGGTTGTTTTTCTTTAGTTTTTAGAAAAATCCCTAGCCAGTTAGCAAAACAAGTTACAGAGAGCATTTCCATTCCTACTATTGGTATCGGAGCGGGTGTTCACTGCGATGGGCAGGTATTGGTTTATCAAGATATGGTGGGAATGAATGAAGGTTTCAAGCCCTAAATTTTTAAGAAAATATCTTGACCTTTATTCTGAAATCACCCTCAGCTGTGGGACAATTTGTAAAAGATGTGAAAAGAACAAAAATTTCCTAACGAAAATGAAAGCTACTAAATCCATATTAAAAAGCAAATGGAGTCTGCTCCTTGCTTTTTATTCGGTTCTTCGCTTATCCATGCTCAGAATACTTCATATACGATGATTAGCGTGGGATACGCTTACCAAAAATCAAAGTTTTGAGAAGTGGGTGGAAAAATTATTCCTTACCCAAAAGGATACTGATAATGTGGCTTTTTCGCGTCGGTGCATCTGCTCTGATGGGAGCTACAAATGGTAAATTTGCGATAATGCCAAAAGTCCACGGAGATATTTTTTATTCAATCCTAGAAAGAGGTCTATGTCGCCCATGCCTATTACTATATGGCAGGAGTGGAGCTACTACCAGTATTTTGCGCCTTTATCTAGGAATTAGTTTGCTCAGTTTATTTGATATTACTGGCGGGTATGCTTTTTCATATCCGAACCAAAACGCTTCACGGAAAAGAATTAAAGGGATTTCGTTTTAGGAGTTACTTTTAACATCCCAACAGAACTTTTTCAAGAATTCAACCAAAAAGGCAAAAGAGTAATTTTCTAGCAAAAATTTTGCTTTTTCAGTGTTTTTTTATTTACTTTGTAAGATAGTTTATTAAAAATTCTAAATTACATGAGGTAAAAATTCTACATTTTCAATAATTGATATAACGGGAGAAGATTCGTCTTCTCTGTAAAAATGTAGAGTTATGAAGATATCTGATAGTTGCCTCATTTCACAGTATCAAAAAGGTGATGAACAGGCTTTTAGCAAAGTTGATTCAGAAGCATCAGCAGGAATTATTTTTCTTTTCATTTTTATAAAGTGAAAGATGATGACTTGGCAAATGATTTTTCCAAGATACTTTTATAAAAAAATCATCATCAAGCTAAAAAGAAGGAAAATATACAGAGGAGGACAAATTCATCCTTTTGGGCTAAAAAGAATAGCCTCAATCTCATCATAGACCATTTCCGTGTAAAATCCAGACATATCACTGTGTCTGAGACATCTTATATGGATGATGAATTTTCTATTTTTGACACCATTAAGGAAACGGATTTCAATGTTGAGGAACAGCTGATACTCAGCCAGATACATGAGGATTTAAAAACATCATTGTATTTCTTCCTGAAAACCAGCAGGAAATCATCAAAATGCGTTTCTATGACGAGCTGACTTTCAAAGAGATAGCAGAGCTGACAAATACAAGCATCAATACTACTCTCGGCAGAATGCGCTACGCCCTGATGAACATTAGAAAAAAATAATTGCAGAAAAATAAAATTGTTTTAACATCATAATAATTAACAGTTTTTCGTTCGAGAAATAAAAGTAAATATCTCACCTATGACTACAATTTTTGCTAAAATTGTACTTATGCTAAAAAAAGAAAACTATCGATTTTATTCTAAATTTTTTTCTAAAAGTATCAGTACAATTAGTTTAAACAAGATGGATTTTATCGCCTTCAAAAATTAACAAAAACTCCTTTTAAAAAGGGAGTTTTTATTATTATTCTCTTCAAAAGAGGTTCTATATACTGCCTGTCATTGCTGAGACGCGGAACTTTATTCTGTCCGCCCAGCTTCCACGAGATGCCATCCAGTCGTAGAAAAGATTAGTTCTCGCTTTATGGATAATTGGCGGTTTCAGGGTCATATTATTGTATCTTTTTGCCTCATAATCAGAGTTTAGAGATTTCAGCGTTTCATCAAAGATTTTCAGAAAAACGCCCAAAATCATTCGGCTCTGTGGAAAAACTCTATCATCCATTCGTGGCTGCCAGATTCGCCCATCTTTCATATAAACAGGCGCACCTGTGTAATCCGTGATTTTTCGCATTAGTTTCTTGGCAAGCCTTGGAGAGGCTGTTTCACATTGTCTATCATCAGTTCCTCACCAAATGCATTGATATAATGCTTGGTTCTTCCCGAAAATTTTTAAATCTAAAAGGTTTCAGGTCTGTGAATCTTATCGTATCGCCTATCAGATAGCGCCAAAGCCCTCCATTAGTGGTGATAACGACTGCGTAATTTTTCCCTAATTCTACATTTTCCAGCGAAACAGCTTTTGCGTTTTTCTGTCCCAAAAGTATCCATCGGGATAAATTCATAGAAAATTCCATAATCCAGCATGAGAAGCATTTCATCGCTGCCAAATCGGTCTTGAATTCGAAAAATCCTTCCGAAGCATTATAGATTTCATAATAGCGGATATCCTTGCCTATCAGCTGTTTATACTGCTCTCTATACGGCACAAAACTAATTCCGCCATGGAAAAACACTTCCAGATTTGGCCAGACTTCGGAAATAGATTTCTTCCCTGTATCTTTCAAAAACTCTTTGCAGAAGCACCATCATCCAGCTGGGGAACTCCCGTGAGGCTTCCCACATCTTTGTTTTTACTTCTGAAACTATGGCTTTTCAGTTTGGTTTCCCATTCGGACATGAGGGAAAACTTCCCTACTCGGTGTGGTGGTTCTCTCTACCCAAAAAGGTAGATTTTTCTATCAAAATCGCTGATAAATCGCCAATTTCGTTCCAAAAACTTTCATAAAGCTCGGCACTTCCGCCTAATCTTAGATTTTAAATTTAAATAAATTGCTGTCTTTGTGATTGTTAATATAAATCGCCAAAAGGTCTTTCCCTGCCTTATAGTGGCAGTTTTGGAGACTTTCATCCGAAATTGGGATAAATTTGCTCTTTGCATTAGTCGTTCAGATGATTTCATGAAAGTGTTTTATTTTACCAGGCCAAAAACATCAGGATTTCCTGTCTCGCCTTCTCGATAAAAGGTTCAAAATCCTCGTATGACACAATAGGAACCTAGCTATTGAAATCCTCATAAGACTTAATTTCTTCAAAGTGATGAAGTTTCCCATATTCCGTATTTTTTTCGCTTGGGAAAGCAGGGAAAACAAAACTCTCTGCTGAGTCTCAATAGGATGCTCGATAAACTGGTTGATTCCTTCCATTCTTCTGAGAATGAAAAGATTGAATATTTTATTTAAAATAGAATCAAAAAGCCATAGTGACAAAGGTAAGAATATTTTAAAAATTTCTGCCCTATTTATCCATTTCTTTATATCCCACATCTACAAGATAGAGTCCGTGTGCAGGAGCAGATGCACCTGCTTTATTGCGGTATTTGGCTTGGATGATGTCATGCAGATCCTCTGGTTTTATTTTTCCTAAACCTACTTCCACCAATGTTCCCACGATAGCTCTGACCATATTTCTTAAAAACGATTAGCCGAAATTGTAAAAACAAAGCTGCTGCCTTTTTGGTTCCACTGGGCATGATAAATTTTACAATTATTGGTTTTTACATCCGTGTGCAGTTTAGAAAAAAACTGGTAAAAATCTTCGTATTCAAAGAGGATTTTACACGCTTCATTCATTTTTTTCTACATCTAATTTTTGTCTCCACATCTGCCACGAAAAAGCCTCTGTGAAAGGGTCTTTTTCTAATGAAATATGATATTCATAAGTTCTATAAACTGCGCTAAATCTCGCGTGCATTTCTTCTTCAACCTGAAAAATTCTCTTAATGGCAATGCTCGGCGGAGAAAAAGCATTCAGCCTCTTCACTAAATCCTCGCTGATAGGCTGCTGCGTATCAAAGTGGGCAAATATCTTTCGTGCATGTACGCCCGTATCGGTGCGACCTGCGCCTGTGGTTTTTATATCTTCTCTCAGCTAGGGTAGAGAGGGCTTTTTCTAAGACTTCCTGCACGGATATTTGTTTTGGCTGGATCTGATAGCCAAAAAATGAGCTCCGTTGTAGGAAAATTCTATAAAATACCGCATAATTTGCAATTTAAGACTGCAAAAATCGTAAATTTCTATTACATTTGCCTTGTTTTTGGTGGTCATTTAGCAATGAAAAATATTACTTCTCTCGGACACGCATTCTTATATGGATAATCGCATTTTGGACTACGCCTCACAGGCGGATGAGATCTGGCATGCGGGGAGATTTTTGGAAAATCAGGAAGTAATAGACAGCCTCAGCTCGGTAAAGCCTCTGAAAGGCGTCTTTGGGAATATAGATGATGCAGGAATACGAAAACAATTTCCTGAAATACTGAGATTTACCTGCGAGGAAGTGGAAGTTCTGATGACGCACATCGGCGGTTATCCAAAAAAATACGCTCCCAGCATCAAAAGCAGAACTGCTCCAGCGCCCGCCGAAACTCTTTATCTCTGGGCACTCTCATATTTTTGAAAGTTATGTTTGACCAAGATTTGGGACTGCTGCACCTCAACCCTGGCGCGTGTGGGAAATGTGGGCTGGCACAAAGGTAAGAACGATGATGAAGATTCGTGATAGATGGACAGGAGATAAAAGATTTGGAAGTAATAGAACTCGGCACAAGATAAAATTATGAAAATAGGCGATAAAGTTTCGGTGATTGATGAGGATTTGGAGGAACTCTGGTCTCAGTAAAGGATAAAACAGCGGTTTTTGAGGATTCGCATGGTTTTCGGCACGAATATCCTTTTAGCTCAGCTTGTTTTGCGCGGAAACTTGATTTATGATGAAGTTCCTTTGACCAAAAAAAGAAGAAACGAAAAATATTTCCCAAAAAGCACCAAAAACGCAATGAAAATAGACCTTCACTTTGATCAATTAGTGAAAAACCCTCATGAATATGACTCTTGGGAACGGCTTTTCATCCAAAAAGAGCGACTAATAGAGGTTTTAGACTTCTGCAAAGCGAATAAAATAAAACGGCTGGAAGTCATCCACGGACTGGGCGAAGGCGTCCTGCAAGAGCTGGTCTATGATGTACTGCGAGGTTACGCAGGGATAGAATTTGAGGAAAAATGAATTTCTTTCAAACATCAGTCTGCTTCGGTGGAGGTGGTATTTGTTTAAACAAGGAGAAGTTTCGGTTGTTTTAGAGCTGTTATTGTTTCATTTTGCCATTTTAAAAAGCTGATAAATACCGCTATCATAATCATTTTTTTATAATATACTCTTTTTATTAGTTCAGCTTTTTGAATAGCTTTTTGAACCACTCTGCATTTTTCATGCTTTTTTTAATGCTGTTATTTTTTTCTATATTGTAATGCTTCAGAATATTTCCCAAGTATAAAAATATGTATATGCTAAATATTCATCTCTTCCTATTTTTATGCCCACAGTAAGAATTATTTAATATATAGGGTATAATATCCTCAAAAGAGTTTAGAAAGTTGAATTTTTGAAATTCTGTAAAAGATAAATTTATGTCATTTATTTCTTCTTTTTCCAATGATTTCCTATTCTCTCGCCTAAACTGAAATTATATGTTGAAAACAGGAACATATAAACACTGGACAAAAGTATTGTAAGAAAAAAGCGTCTTTGTCTACTGATGAATCTAAATAAAAATCCTATTAAAATAGCTGCTCCAGACTTATCTTTTATTATGTAGTAAAGCCAATCTTCCGTTTTTAATAAACTTATCTTCGAATTTTTATTTCTTTTTATTATTTTTGTTCAGTTCTGTGGTCTTCATTGTTTTTAGGATTATACAAAAATTAGAATTTATTTTTCACAAATAGATGCGATGCAGCAGATTGTATTATTTTCAACAGGAAAGAATATAAGGTTTCCTTTTGTATTTTCTTTTAAAAAATTATTTTCTTCATAAACAGGAGAATTTATTTTGAATAATTCGTTGCTATCTTTCACAAAAATATTTTCTTCACATAAGGAGGATACCAATCTCTACAATCTTCTTTTTCACTATTAAAGGAAAGTTATACTTCTTATCAGCAGATTTGAAAAATTGTTTTATAATCTTGGTTTGAAAATTTTTATTACTGCATATATTTCAATAATTTGGCTGCAATCTTGGCTGAGTTCCCCAAGTTTCGTTTTTGGATATTTCATATTCTGCTTTTTGAATGGCAACAGGAAGATTTATATATTTTTCAAGCTCTTTTGTGTCCGTATATATGTTATTTTCGGTTTTATTTGACTTAATACAAGACATACATATAAAAACAATAATATTTTTCTCATTTTTTTCAGATTATTTCACTTTATTTTATTCAACCTTACAAAGATATTTCTTAAAAACAATCTTTTCACAAAAATTTTCTCTTATTTTTTTGTGGAATGCAAATAGTTATTATCGGTTCTGGGGAATGTTGCCTATCATCTGGCGAAAGCTTTTACGGAAAAACCAAATTCCTGTAAAACAACTTTTCGGCAGGAATGAGGCAAGTTTGGAGAAAATCTCCTCCGAGCTTGGGATTTCGTATTCTACGGAGTGTTTAGAACCTGCGGATTTATACATCATCGCGGTGAAAGATGATGCCATCGGTGAGGTTTCCAAAATCATCACGGACAAAAAACAGCCTCGTAGCCCACACTTCTGGCTCTACCCGAATGGAAATTCTGGCTGGAGAATACCGAAAGGCGAGCTTCTATCCTTTGCAGACCTTTTTCAAAGGAGAAAAAACTGGACTATTCTAAAATCCCATTTTTATCGATGCTGAAAATGAAAACGACAAGGAAATTTTGATGAATTTAGCCAAAAAAATTTCCTCAAAAGCCATGCTCGTAGATGATGAAAAAAAGAAAATACATTCATCTCACTGCCGTTTTTCTTGTAATTTTGTCAATCATCTTTTTGCCAGAGCAAAAAGAAATTTCTGACAGCCAAGACATTCCTTTTTGAGTATTTTCTTCCGCTGATAGAAGAAACCGTTGATAAAAATCCATTCTATCAACCCAAAAAGATGCCCAGACGGGGCCTGCCAGAAGGAACGACCAAAAATATTACAGATGCATGAAACTCTCTTAGAAAAACGATGAACAGAGAGAAAATTTATAAAAATAATGAACCAATCGATAAAAATGTATGAGTTATAAATCAAAAATTAAAAAGATATAAAAAGCCTTCGTGTTTGATGTAGATGGCGTTTTCACGGACGGAAGCATCGTTCTGATGCCAGACGGAAGCATGAGCCGCACGATGAATGTCTTGGACGGCTATGCAGTGACCAAAGCCATAAAAAGCTGGTTACAGAATCGCCTGTATCACAGGAGGAAGCGACCCGATGGTGAAAAAGCATAGGCTCAATTATTTAGGAATAACGGATTATTACCCAAAAATCCAGCTACAAACTTCAAAATTTTGAAGATTTTAAAGACAAATACGGTTTGAAAAACGATGAGGTTTTTGTCAATGGGAGATGATATTCCTGATTATGATATGCTTAGGCTGTCGGCTATCGGTGCTTGTCCCATCAATGCTGTTCCAGAAATCAAGAAAAATAGCTGATTATATTTCGCCCATCCACGGCGGAAAAAGGCTGTGTGAGAGATGTGATAGAACAAGTGATGAAAGTGCAGGGAAAAATGGACAGAGGAGGATGATACCGCTTCTGTATAAAAATGGAATAAATATGAAATTATACTTAGGTTCGCAGTCGCCGCGCCGCAGGGAATTGCTCGGTTCTTTTGGGGATTTGATTTTGAAGTAATTAATATAGAATGCGATGAGATTTATCCCGAAAAATCTCCTGCAAGTGATGTTGCTGCTTTTCTTTCGGAGCTGAAAGCCAAGGCTTTCCGAAGTTTGGAGAAATCTGAAATTCTTCTGACTGCTGATACCGTGGTAGTTTTTGAAAAATAAAAAATTTTAGGAAAAACCAAAATCCAGCGAGGAAGCCAAAAAAATGCTCAAAAACACTTTCTGGAAAAACGCACCAAGTATACACTGCCGTAAGCATCAAAACTCATGATAAAATCCTGACACAGACCGATGTGGCGGATGTGAGTTTTTGGATATTTCGGAGGAGGAGATAGATTTTTATGTTGATAAATTCCAGCCGATGGACAAAGCAGGAAGCTACGGAATACAAGAATGGCTGGGAATGACAAAAATTAATAAAAATAAATGGGAATTTCTACACCATCATGGGACTTCCTACGGCGGTGGTGTATTCCTTATTAAAAAAAGGCTGAAACTGAATAATTATACAATAAAACACGAAATAATAGAGTTTAAAATAAACGATGAAAAAAAACATATTCTTATTGTCCGTTTTTGTCTTGGCTGTGGGCTGTTCCACAAGAAAGAACAAGTTTGTCAATAGAGCTTATCATAATTTTACAGCTTATTATAATACTCTTTTTCATGGAAAAGAAGCCCTGAAAGCCGAACTAAAAATCACAGAAAACAGGGCTTAGAGACAATTTCAAGAAGGATACTAGAGGTTTTTAGCCAAAAATTCTTTGATTCCTACTAGTGAAGAAGAGGATATTGATGCTAATTTCTTTGGGGATGTTATCTCTTCTCCCTATCCAAAAAAATAATATTGGTAATTTCCAAAAAGCAGAAGAAAAAGCCCTAAAAGCGATAGAAAAACACTCTATGGTTTTCGGGGGACAGCAGAAGAATAAAGAGATTTTTAATGCTTATCTTCTCCTGATAGAATCTCGCATCTATCAAGGGAAATTAAGCTCTGCTCTAGAGGCTATCAGCCAAGTTTATCAGACCATGCCAAGAGACAAAAGGCTTCCTTTGGTGAAGATATACGAGGGGCTGATTTACTCCAAGATGAAAAACAACATCCGTGCAGAAGAAATTTTCTATGATTTAGATAAAAACTATACTCTTACCAAACAGCAAAAAGCGGTTATGAGTGTCTATCAGGCTGAAAAATCTGCTATAGCAACAGAAAAAAAGAAGCCATAGACCATTTAGAAAAGGCTTTTGTCCTCAATAAATCCCGACAAACGAAAAGCAGAATCGCCTCATCTACGAGGGCAGATTTTGGCAGAGCTCGGAAATATGGAGGAAGCCAGAGAAAGCTTCGTAACGGCGTATAAATATTCTAATGATTTTGAATTAGAGGTAAAATCACAAATAGAAATCGCCAAAACTTTTTAACAATGACAAAGACTATGAAGAGGCTAAAAAAATATCTGGAAAAACATAAGCAAAAAGGAACTTATGCTTCCAGAAAAAAATGAATTTTACTACGCTCTAGGGCTATTGGCAGCCAAAACAGGAAAAAGAAAGCGAAGCCAATGAGTTTTTCCAAAAATCCATCAGAGAGCAAATATCCGACCCGCATATCCGTGGAATGGCCTATTACGAAATCGGAAAATCACATTTCAAAAAAAGTGATTATATAAAGGCTGGTGCATACTATGACAGCGCTGTGAGTGTCATAGAGCACGCTCCTACAAAAGATAAAAATAAAAAGAGCTCTCTACCAACATCAAGAACATTTCTAAAAAATACTACCTCATCAAGAAAAACGACAGTATTTTTGGCTCTTACCAAAATGTCTGAAAAATGAGTTGAATGACTCTTTTCAGAAACATATCAATAAACTGAAAGAAAAAGAAGAAAAATAGAACTGGAAAAAGAAAAGAAAAGAAAAAATAAGGAACTGGAAAAACTTTTTTTCTTATGACAACAGCTCTGATTTTCAAAGGATTTGAAGATAATTTCAGCAGCCAAAAAGGAAATAAATTTTATTTTTGCTAACGAAATTACTGTTGCCAAGGGAAGCAATGAATTTAGAAAAAATCTGGCAAAACAGAACGCTGAGGGACAACTGGAGATATGGCGAGGATAATAAGCTGGGCGGTTCTCTGGATGATTTAGAAAACGAAGCGCTGGGCAGAACTCCTGCTGATGCGAGGAGATTTGAGGTGGCTTTCACACAGAAAAATCCCGAAAGAGGAAAAAAGCTATCTCAGCACTGAAAAAAAGAGCGAGATAATGCAAGTCTGGAACTAGGCAGAATGTACGAGGCCTATTTCCAAAACACACCTCTCGCTACCAAAAACACTATACGATTTGGTGGACAATCAGCCTGAAAAAGATATAAAACTACAGGCTCTATACCTCATCTCTCTATGAATCATGAGAAAAACTCCTAGTCAGGCAGAAAGAGCCAAAAATATCATCATTCAGGAATTCCCAGATACACCTTTATGCCACTTTTTGTGAAAAATCCTAGAAATACCAATTTCACAGAGTCCGAAGAAGAGGTGAAAAAGTCTATCAAGAGGCCTATGCTCTGTATAGTGAAGAAAAATACAAAGAGGCACAGAATATTGTAAATCAAGCCGTTGAGAATATCCAAAAAGATGCTCTCATTCCTAAATTTGAGCTACTAAAATGCGTTCATCATCGGAAGAAGCGAGAGCAAGGAGAAAATGATTTCTTCTCTACAGCAGATTGTCCTAAACTATGAAAAGAACCAACGAAGGGAAAAAGGCCAAAGAGATTTTAGATTTCTTAGTTCCACCTAAAAAACGAGGAAAAACAGTGACACAGAAAATGAGGATACAGAGAATAACGAACAAAAATCCTGAACCTGAAACCACTGAAAAACGAAACGGACTTCTATAAATGAATCTGAAACTTCAGCTAAAATAGAGGAAATACCGCAAGAAAAAACCAAAAAGAGGAACAAAAAGAAACAAAAACCTAAAAACTAGAACGACCAGTCCAAAGCTGGGAAAAAAACAGTATTTAGATTAATCATAAAAAACCAGCATCAGATATTTCTCTGGTGCTGGTTTTTATATTTTACATTAAAATTTATGTTATAAGAAATTTACTTTTTCTTCACTCCTTTGAAAAATCTTTTCAAGTAAAACGGCTCAAAATAGACAATATCTTCAAAGTCTTTTTTTGCTTGTATTTTTCTACGGCTTTTTATCAAGTATTTCGCTGATGGATAGATATTTTCGTTGTATTCCGCCTGCAGGAAAGTTTCAGCACCTGCTGTGCTTTCAGAGAGCCATCTCCTACGAAAAGTATTTTTGCCCTCATACTCTTGGAAAGATTCTTCATCCAAAAATCTTCGCGTTTGTCTCTACCAGCATCTGCCCTGATTTCCCATCAAAAAAACAGCCGTATAGACCTCCATTCTACGCGCATCTATGAGTGGAATTACCAAATCATAACCGCCCAAAAAATGGCTCTATCATAGTTTCCAGAGAATTTACCGTTACCAAAGGAATACCAAGCCCGAAACAAAAAGCCCTTCGCCGAGGCAGCTCCTATCCGAAGCCCTGTATAAGACCCTGGCCCTTTTTCCTAACGAAACTGCATCCAAATCCTTCAATTTTATTTCAGCGCCTTCCAGAGCCCATTCTATATAAGAGTGGAGGTTTTCGGATTGTTTATAATCCTGCGATACTTTCTCACAAAGACAAAGCAGTTTTTTTCATCGGACGAAATGGCAACAGAGCAGTTTTTAGACGAAGTCTCTATGTGTAGAATTTTCATTCAGCAAAATTAATTTTTATTTAAAAATCCTCAAATATCTATGATTTCAAAAGCATTTTTCTATATGTTTGATTTGGAATTGATTTTCTTCATTCGGAAGAATGGCGATTATATCAAACCTTGCTTCCTTGTCTATTTCGTTTTCTTCCAAAAAAATGGCTCGCAGCGAGATGAGCAGCCTGATTTTCTTCTTATTCACCGCCTCTTCTGGATTGATGAAAAGTATCTGTGCTTCTGGCTTTTTACTTCTATTATAACGATTTGATTTTCAGTCTCTGCGATGATGTCTATTTCGGCTTTTTAGATAGCGGTAGTTTTTTTGACTAAAAATTTTATAGCCTTTCTTTTCCAAAAACTCTACAGCCAGATTTTCGGATTCCTTACCCAAAGTCATTATGCTCAGCCATTTATGGAATTATAAGAATTCTACTTTTGCTTCCGTTTCGGAAATATTTAGTTTTATTTCAGACCCTAAAAATCAGCGGCACATTATCAAAAATATGCCCATTAGGAAAAAGCGAACAGCTTTGGGAAAGAATATTTCTTGAGCCTTTCAGCGATGATTTCATAAGTCATAGCATCATAACTATACTCATAATCAGGGTTTTCCGCCTCGTTTCCCATGTTAATCATCCCTCCGATGATGATGCCCTTTATTTTCCTAAAAACTCCAGCCAAATCAAGGGAAATGAGCATTCTGTCCAGCGAATAAAAAAATTCTCGCCGATGTCTTCTATAAACAAAATTTTGTCCCTGAAATCTCACCGAATACGAGCTTCCCAAAAGCGCATAGACCAGCGCCAGATTTCCACCGACCAAAATTCCCTCTGCACTTCCGTGGTTATTCTGCGGATGTGGAGCGACCTGATATTTAGGCTTTTTCCCGCTGAAAATATTGAAAATCTCTTCGTAACTTTCCGTAGAAACTCCAAAAGATGAGGTCTTCAGCGTCTGTCCGTGGATACTCGCAAAGCCCTTTTTTTCAAGAGGAAACTTTGGATAACAGTATTATCCGAATAGCCGATATACCATTTCGGATTTTCTTTGAAATGATTTAGTTTTAGGTGTCCCAAAAAGATGCTGACAGCCATAGCCGCCGCGCGTAGCCCAGATGGCAGAAACCTCATCACTGTTCAATGCCCAGTTCAGGTCAGCAATCCGCTGTTTTTCCGTTCCAGAATAGCTGTACCCAAAGGAAAAATCTGCCCAAGCAATGAGGACTGAGAACAGGCTCATAACCTTTGGATTTTATGAGTTCCAGCGTGGATAAAAATCTGTCCTTCTTCTACTGAACCAGCAGGAGAAACGACTGCTATTTTATCGCCTTTTTAAGGGTTTTTTTGGGAATATGACCGCCATAAGTGTCTGTTATTGAGTATCTTTTTATTTTATTTCTTCTCGTTTGATGCCTTTTTTTCTTCTAATCTTTTGTCCAGTTGGTTAAAGGATTTAAAAACTTTGAAGGAAAAATAAACACGCTCAGAATCAGCAGAATAAAGCCTACGCCTTTTTCGGATTTTTATTAGCCACCTGCTGATTGAGTTTATTGTGAAATTGTTTCGCCAAGTAGATTTTTCGACAAGTCTATCAAAAAGATATGTCCCAATAACCAAGCCGATGTAAAACAAAAACTGCCCGTATCGGGATAGTTTTTTTCTAATGAAAATGACGGTTACCAGCCAGAAAAAGCACCACACCGATGTTCAGAATATTGAGCAGGAAACCATTGAGAAAAAGTTTTCAGATAGTTTTGGTTGATGAGTCTTTCCTCGCCTGCGATGTGCATTCTGGTTTTGGAAACAATCATATAAATCCCATAAACAAAGATAATAAGCGCGAAATCCTATAAAAACTCGGGTATTGGTCTATGATGTGGATAATGTCCTGACTACTGAAATACGCCGCCACAATGCACACTATATCCGCAAAAACCACGCCCAAATCCAATGCCAATGCATGCCGAGGCCCTCGCGAAAGGCTGGTTTCCACCAAAAAGGAAAAAAACAGGCCCGATGAATACCAAACTAAGCATAAAAACCCTAAGCCGACAGCAGAAAAAAATAAGCTCTATCATAGGATGCAAATTCTTAATTGAAACTCCAAAAATACGGATTTTATTTTTTTAGATAAAAATCATTATATTTGTTCAGCTTTTTAAAACTAGTAAAAAATGAAAAAATTTTTCTTTACAGCTCTCGTGGGAGCGATGATGATTTCGTGCAGCAGAGATAATGATGATATTGGTTCTGTAACCAATGATACAAGTATTCTGCCAACCAAATTTACCCATTCTCGAACTAGTGGAGAAGATATAGTATATACTTTTAGTTATAATGGAAATAAGCTCGTGAAAAATTACTAGTGGCTTCTATGATGAAATTTTCACTTATACAGGAGATTTAATTACTTCTGTAAGATCTAATTATGGATACCTTGAGTTTGGCTATGATGCTAATGGGAATCTCATATCTGAAAAAAATTAATGAATGAGTCTGGCAATAAATCAGTAGATGATATAACATACACCATCAATGGTTCTACTGTAACAGCACAGAGAATATATAAAGCATATAATAATTTTGATGGAATGCTATATTCCACAATTACCTCTAATATCACTTACACATTAGATGAAAAGAAAAGACCTATAAAAAAAGTAGAAGTTTATGAAAGTAAAGATCTGGTAAGAAATATCACTGATAAAAGGCACTGATACCTATACTTTCCAATATCCAAATCATCACGGTTTTTCAGAAAACATAAAAAGGAATGGATAAACTTAGCTATTCATCTTTTGCAATTGGATTTAAGAGTTCTTTTGATTTAGATCATCCTATTATATACCTTCCTTTTTTTCTTATTTCAAGAAAGAAATGAACGCAATTATTTATTCCTCTAATGGTTCTTCCCTTCGTGGGGGCGGAACAGATGAAGCAAAAAACAGAATATGTTGTAAATGCCCATAACTATCCTACCGGAATAGAGTATAAAGTTAAAAACTCTTACAGGAGAATTTAAAAATTTATTCAATAATTCTTATTACACCATAGAATACAACAAATAACACTAAAAACTCCCTTTTTTTAGGGAGTTCTTTATCTTTAGCATAAAAAGATTATTCTTATCTTTGTTATACTAATTTTAAAACTAGTAAAAAAATGAAAAATTTTTCTTTACAGCTCTCGTGGGAGCGATGATGATTTCGTGCAGCAGAGATAATGATGATACTGGCTCTGTAACTAATGATACAAGTATTCTTCCAACCAAAATGGCCTATTCTGAAACTAATGGAAAGATAGTATATACTTTTAGTTATAATGGAAATAAGCTCATGAAAAATTACTGATGGCTTCTATGATGAAATTTTCACTTATACAAGAGATTTGATTACTTCTATAAATTATACTGCTGGAAAATCTTTTGTATTTAATTATGATTCTAATGGAAACCCTTATATCCGAAAAAATATGTGAATTACAACAATGACAAGATTAAAACTTCAGAATATAATATAACATACGCCATCAATGGTTCTACTGTAACAGCACAGAGCGTAGCTAAATATTATAGTCAATCTGATGAAGTGCTATCAATTACCTCTAATATCACTTATACATTAGATGAAAAGAAAAGACCTATAAAAAGTGGTAGTTTATGAAAAGAAAGATATAATAAATAATATCACTTATAGAGGCACTAATACCTTTACTTTCCAATATCCAAATCATCACGGTTTTTTCAGAAAACATAAAAGGAATGGATAAACTTTACTATTCATATTTTTGCATTTGGAATTAATCGTGCCGAAGACTTAAATTATCCTGTTGCTTATAGGGTATACCTTCCTTTTTCTTATTTCAAGGAAGAAATGTATGTTACTAGGCTTTACCCTGCTGGTATTCCCTCTCCTCATGGGTTCGCAACAGATGAAGGTAAAATAGAATATGTTGTAAATGCCCATAACTATCCTACCAGAATAAAGTATAAATTTAAATCTGGCTCAGGAGAATTTGAAAGTACAACTAATGATGGTTATTTCACAGTAGAATACAACAAATAACACAAAAACTCCTAAAAAGGGAGTTTTCTATTTTAGCATAAAAAGATTATCCTTATCTTTGTTATACTAATTTTAAAAACTAGTAAAAATGAAAAAAATTTTTCTTTACAGCTCTCGTGGGAGCGATGATGATTTCGTGCAGCAGAGATAATGACAACACAAATCCTACAACGCCTCAGACACCTGCGAAACCAATGAAATAGAATTCTTCCAACCAAAATGACCTATTCTGAAACTGGTAAAGCAGATAAAGTAACTACTTTTTAGTTATAATGGAAATAAGCTCGTGAAAGTTGCTCATGGCAACAATAATGAAAATTTTCTACTTATACAGGAGATTTAATTACTTCTATGAATTATACTGATGAATATTCTTTTTGTATCTAATTTTGTATTTAATTATGATGCTAATGGAAACCTTATATCCGAAAAAATCTGTGTCTTACTACAAGCGCAATATTATATTTTCAGAATATGATATAACATACACCATCAATGGTTCTGCTGTAACAGCACAGAGTGTAGCTAAAAATTATAGTCAACTTGACGGGTGCTATCATCCATAAGTACCTCTACCATCACTTACACATTAGACGAAAAGAAAAAGACCTATAAAAAGAGTAGAAGTTTATGAAGATAAAGATCTGATAAGAAATACCACTAGTAAAGGCACTAAAACCTTTTACTTTCCAATATCCAAATCATCATGGTTTTTCAGAAAACATAAAAGGAATGGATAAACTTAGCTATTCATCTTTTGCAATTGGATTTGAGAGGGTTTTTTTGACTTATATAATCCTTTACTCTTATATGATATACCTTCCTTTTTCTTATATCAAGGAAGATATAAACTCAACTACTTATCACTCTGATGGTTTTTCCTATCGTGGGTTCGGAACAGATGAATTTAAAACAGAATATGTTGTAAATGCCCATAACTATCCTACCAGAATAGAATATAAATCTACTATAGAAGAATCTGAAAAATAGAGATAATGGTTATTTCACAGTAGAATACAATAAATAACACAAAAGAACTCCCTTTTATTAGAATTCTTTATCTTTTAGCATAAAAAGATTATCCTTATCTTTGTTATACTAATTTTAAAAACTAGTAAAAAAATGAAAAATTTTTTTCTTTACAGCTCTTGTGGGAGCGATGATTATTTCATGCAGCAGAGATAATGATGATACTGGCTCTGTAACCAATGATACAAGTATTCTGCCAACCAAAAATTATATCTTCTTATAAGTATAGGGAGGATATTGAAACAACATATACCTACAATGGTAATAAATTAGTAAAAATCTTCTAACTATGGAGACAATATATTTTATACCTACACGGGAGATTTAATTACTTCTATAAAAGGGAAAAAGGATGGTCCCATACATTCACCTATGATTCCAATGGGAATCTTATATCTGAAAAAAATTAATGCGTGGCAAAAATTCAATAGATGATATAACATACACCATCAATGGTTCTACTGTAACAGCACAGAGAATATCTAAAGGATATAATAAATCTGATGGAGCGCTATCTTACACAATTACCTCTAATATCACTTACACATTAGACGAAAAGAAAAAGACCTATAAAATATACTATTACTTCACAAAAAGTAGGTACAGAGGAAAAATGCTATCCTTAATGGAACCTGTACCTATTCCTATAACAACCATATGAGTGTAATGCAAAAATATAACAGGAATGGATAAATTAGCCTATTCATCTGTTGCATTAGGGATTGTCATACTATAGTAAGCGTAGTAATTTCACTGTAGAGTTCAAGATTATCTTTTATTACCTTTTTCTTATGCAAAGGAAGATTTGAGTTCTTATAGCTATCCACATGAGGAAAAGATAGAATATACCTTAAATGCGAACAACTATCCTACCAGAACGAAGAAGTTAAGTTATAATCCTTACAATGGACAATATGAAGATATGGGCTATTATTACACCATAGAATACAACAAATAACACAAAAACTCCTAAAAAAGGGAGTTTTTCTTTTGGTTTAAAGATATTTTCTTATCTTCGTATAGTTAATTTTAAATTCAATATAAAATGAAAAAAACTTTTTATTTTTCGGCTCTTATGGGAGCGATGATTATTTCGTGTAACAGGGATAATGATAATGTAAATCCTGCACCTACAATTGATGACACAAGTATTCTTCCAACCAAAATCACCTATTCTGAAACTGGTAAAGCAGATGAAGTAATTACTTTTAGTTATGATGAAAAATAAGCTGGTAAAACTTACCCACAATAACAAAGATGTAATTTTTCACTTATACAGGTGATTTAATTACTTCTGTAAGGTCTGAGGATTATTACATTAAGTTTGGTTATGATGCTAATGGAAATCTCATATCTGAATATGAAGAACTTTATCGTCAAGGTGATGCAACTACTGATACAACATATACCATCAATGGCTCTACTATAACAGCAGAACAAACATCTGGAATCCTAGGTACTGAAAGGAATACATTTGTATCTACAATTACCTACACACTAGATGCACAGAAAAGACCAATAAAAATAGTAGAAGCTTCTGAACAAAAAAAGATACATGGGGAAAAAATCACTCAGAAAGATGATAATACCTTTATTTACCAATATGCAGATCATCATAGTTTTTAAAAAACATAAAAAGGATTGGATAAACTTTACTATTCATCTCTTACAATTAAAAAAAGAAAAATTAATGGCTTGGTATTTCCTTTTTCTTATACAAGAGGTGAATTAATTACATATTTATATGATCAACCTATCGGTCATTATCCTTCCGCTGAGGGTTATACATACCAAACTAAAGCAGCATATACTTTAAACACTAATGGTTATCCTACAAAAATAGCATACAAAACTAGAGATACTGTCACACTAGGACTATATGAAGATAATGGTTATTACACAATAGAATACAATAAATAACATAAAACTCCCTTTTTAGGGAGTTTTCTCTTTAGTTTAAAAATATTTTCTATCTTCGTATAGTTAATTTTTAAATTCAATATAAAAATGAAAAACTTTTATTTTTCGGCTCTTATGGGAGCGATGATTATTTCGTGTAACAGGGATAATGATAATGTAAGTCCTGCACCTACAATCGATGATCCAAGTATTCTTCCAACCAAATTTACCTATTTTTATACCTGGTGATGATGAGGAAGTAATTACTTTTAGTTATGATGAAAATAAGCTGGTAAAACTTGCCCAGAATAATAAAGATGTAATTTTCACTTATACAGGAGATTTAATTACTTCTGTAAGATCTGATGATAAATATCTTGAGTTTGGTTATGATGCTAATGGTAATCTCATATCTGAATATGAAGAACTTTATAACCAAGGTGATAAAACTAATGAAAAAATACAACATATACTATCAATGGCTCTACTATAACAGCACAACAAACAGCTAAAAACTATGGTTCTTCAGGTTTTATGGTTAGTTCATACATCTGTATCTACAATCACCTCACATTAGATGCACAGAAAAAGACCAATAAAAATAGTAGAGGCTTATGAAGAAAAAGACACAGCAGGGAAAAATCAATCAGAAAGACAATAATACCTTTACTTACGAATATACAGATCATCATGGTTTTTAAAACATAAAAGGAATGGATAAACTTTACTATTCATCTCTTAAAATTGGAGAAGAAAAAAATTATTAGTATGGTATTTCCTTTTTTTCTTATATAAAAAGGTGAAACAAATGCAACTTTTTATAATCACTCTGGCAATCCTTCTTTTAATGAAAATTATGTATATGAGAATAAGGCAGAATATACCTTAAACACTAAAAACTATCCTACGAAAAATAGTATATAAAACTAAAGATTTTGCCACAGGACAATATCAAGAGAGTGGTGCTTATGACACCATAGAATACAATAAATAACGCAAAAACTCCCTTTTATTAGGGAGTTTTCTCTTTTAGTTTAAAGATATTATTCTTATATTTGTCCAATTAATTTTAAATTCAATATAAAATGAAAAACTTTTTATTTTCAGCTCTTGTGAGACAATGATTATTTCGTGCAGCAGGGATAATGACAACACAAACCCTACAACGCCTCAGACACCTGCAACCAATGAAATAGAAATTCTTCCTGTGAAGTTCATTTATTCTCGTACTGGAAAGGCAGATGAGATAACTGCTTTTTAGTTATAATGGAAATAAACTAGCAAAAATTACTTCTGGGTCAGCTCAATCAATTATTACTTATACAGGTAATTTAATTACTTCTATTAGTGGTAATGAAGGGACTTCTTATGTATTTAATTATGATTCTAATGGTAACCTCATATCTGAGTCATATACTTATAATCATGAAGGAACATCTATTAAAGGAGGAGAAACTCATATTACCTATACCGTTAATAATTCCACTACTATAACAGCACAAAAACATTCAAACAATATGATAACCCTAAGTGGTTCATTAGCTTCTACAACAACTTCCACTATTACCTACACATTAGATGCACAGAAAAGACCAATAAAAAGTGTGGAAGTTTCGAAGAGAGAGACTCAACAGGAAATCTTATTGAAAAAGGCGAATGATACTACTACTTACCAATATTCTCCCTACAATAATCCTGTAAAAACATAGTTGGTTTTGATAAATTAACCTATTCTGATTTTTCTTTATAATGGTAATGAGGATTTTTCCTCATGATATCGTTTCTTATATGAAAGAGGATATCAATAGAACTTATTATTATTCTGGTGGCAGTCCTCATAATAATAGTTATATTAATGAGATTAAAGTAGAATATTCTGTAAATGCTAACAACTATCCTATCAAGAGACTACATAAAGCTAAAAACCACATCAATGGACAATTTGAAAATAGAAATAGTAGTTATTACACTATAGAATACAACAAATAATCATAAAAACTCCCTAATAAAGGGAGTTTTTATTGCTGTTATTCTACTATTTTAAAAATCCAATTGTTTCTGGATGAGGTTGGCTTTTACTACTTGTATTTTTATCTCATCACCGAGGCGGTAGGTCTTGCCTGACTTGGTGCCGACAATAGAATGCGCCTTCGAATCATGGAAGTAGGAATCATCCATCAGGTCTCTCAGTTTTATCATGCCTTCTGCGCCGTTTTCAGGTATTTCTACCCAGAAACCATAGTCTGCCACGCCCGAGATTACCCCCCGTGAAATCCTGACCTACTTTGTCCTCCATGAACTTCACCCTGCATGTATTTTATAGAATCCCGCTCTGCATTGGCAGCCAGCCTTTTCCCTATCGCTGCAGTGTTTGCAGTATTCTTCATATTCCTCTCTGTTTGGCGATTTTTCCGCCATCCAGATAATGCTGGAGCAGTCTATGCGCCATGAGGTCTGGATAACGGCGAATAGGCGAAGTAAAGTGCGAATAATATGGGAATGCTAGTCCGTAGTGTCCTATATTCTCGGTAGAATAGACTGCCTTGCTCATACTCCCTCATCGCTAGGGTTTCTACCATGTTTTTCTTCGCCTTTTCCTGCCACATCTTTTAGGAGTTTGTTCATACTTTCGGCTATTTTTGAGAATTGGAAATATTCATTTTTGTAACTGAGTGTCTGCACGAAATCCCTCAGCGCTTCTAGTTTCGCTGGGTCTGGGTCATCGTGGATACGATAGATAAAGGTATTATGCGTCGGTTCGCCCTTTTCTGGAAAGAGATACATACTGAAAACTTTTCTGTTTGCCAGCAGCATAAACTCCTCTATCAGGTGGTTAGAATCTTTTACTGATTTTAAAAATAAACCCCGATAGGATTATTATTTTCATCAAGGTTAAATCTCACCTCACTTCGGTCAAAGGCAATAGCTCCTTTCTTTAATCTATCTTTTCTAAGAATCTTCGCCAAGTGGTCTAATGTCTGTATTTCCTCCACCAAATCTCCTTTTCCTGTTTCTATATGCTCTTGGGCTTCTTCGTAGGAGAACCTTCTATCAGAGTGGATGACTGTACGCCCAAACCACTGTTTCACTATCTCTGCCCCTATCATTCATCTCAAACACCGCCGAGAAAGCGTATCTATCCACCTCTGGTTTCAGCGAACAGAGGTCATTACTGAGAATCTCTGGGAGCATGGGAACTACCCTGTCCACGAGATAAACGGAAGTTGCACGGCTGTATGCTTCCTCATCAAGGAGCGTTCCTGGCTGCACATAGTGGGATACATCGGCGATGTGTACGCCTATTTCCCAGTTTCCGTTGTCTAATTTTTTCAGCGAAAGTGCATCATCAAAGTCCTTGGCATCTTTCGGGTCTATGGTGAAAAGTAAGTGTCCCCGCATGTCTCTTCTTTTTTTCAGCTCTTCGGGAGTGATTTCTCGGCTGATTTTATTCGCAAAATCCTCTACTTCCTCAGGAAAATGGTAGGGAAGTTCATATTCGGCAAGGATGGAATGTATTTCCGTTTCGTGTTCGCCTGGTTTTCCTAATACTTTGATGATTTCCTTCTGGGTTTTTGAATTGATATCCCATTGGAGCATTTTTCACGACTACTTTATCGCCGTCTTTGGCTCCATTGATTTTAGATTTAGGAATGAAAAATATCGGTATTAATGACCTTTTTGTCACAAATCACAAAACCCGAAATCCTTTATATTTCACATACTCAAATGTCCCCACGAAAGAGTCTTTGGCTCTCTCCAAAACCTCCTAACACAGAGCCTTCCAGCTTTCGTCCCTTGAAGTTGTAAGTGATGATTAAGACCTTATCGCCCTGCAAAGCATCTTTTTACATTTTTTTCTGATGGATGAAGATATCCTCATCCAGTCCCTCCACGCTTACATAGGCATTTCCATTAAGCGCAAAATCTATCGTCCCTGTCAGTGTTTCTTTTTATCTGCAGGTTCACCATATATTTGCCTTTTTCCACTTCTTTTATTTTATCTTGGGCTCTCAGTTTGTGCAGAGTCTGGATAACCAGCCTCTCTGGCGCGGATTTTTGTAGTCTATGCCGTCTGCTATCTGTTTGTAATTGTATATTTTTGAATTTTTTTCTTATTCATAAATCGGAGAATGAGTCTTCCGATACTCTCCAATTTGTATTGTTGTTTTTTGTGATTTATTTTTCTTTCTTCATAAATGTTTTTTTCTTAAAAATTTTTGTTCTTCAAATATAACATTATTTATGCTTTTTTTCATCAAAAATCCCCTTCATCTTTTTATAAGAAGGGGATTGAATTACAAAAACAAAAAATCGTTATTTTCCTATGGTTTTATTTTATCCACTCTCATCTGGTGTCTACCTCCTTCAAATTCCGCACTAAGGAATGCTTTTTGCAATTTCCAAAAGCCTCTTCATTGCTCACGAATCTTGCTGGAATTGCTACCATATTAGCATCATTATGCTGTCTTGTCAAAAGCTGCAACTTCTGGGTTCCAAGCCAGTCCAGCTCGGATGCCTTCATGTTTATTGGCTGCCATCTGCATACCATTTCCTGTTCCACATACTAAAATTCCCAAAACGCAGTCTCCCTTTTCGATAGAAGTAGCGGCTGGATGAGCAAAATCTGGATAATCTACACTTTCTTTGAAAAATGTCCCAAAATCCACCATGTTATAATCTGCTTTTAGTTTTCTTTTTAGAAAATCTTTTCATCTCGTGACCTATGTGGTCAGATGCTATTGCTATGTTTATCATATCTATTCTATTTTTCTTTTTGCAAAAATATTATTTTAGCAAGGTTTGAGACAAATTATTTTTTTATGATTTTTGTAATGTTTCAGTCCGCATTCTAAGAATTTCTTGAAATCTTCTTTTGTCCATGTATCCAGAAACAGGCGTGTTAATCACCTTATTATCAGGAGTTACCAGAACATAGTGCGGCTGGGAATTGTTCTCAAAATTTATCTGCTGAAACATACTCCATCTATCGCCTATTGTTTTTATCTTCTTCATCTGCCCATTTCCCATGTCTCATTTTCATCTGCTGGTCCTGTGGAAGTTCATCTTTATCATCTATATAAAGAGAAGCCAAAACCACCTCGTTCTGAAGAATCGGTAAAATATCTGGCTGTGACCAAACGAATTCCTCCATTTTTCGGCAGTTTTCGCAGCCGTGACCTGTGAAGTCTATCAGGATAGGTTTGTTTTCTTTTTGCTAATTCTACCGCTTCGAAATAGTCATGGATAGGGTGTATCCCCAAAATCCCATCTTTTTCATTATGAAAAATAACTCACATTGAGCGGCGGCAAAATTCCACTCAGCATAGAAAGTTTCGGTCTGTCGCTCGGTATCAATCCTTGAACTAAATACACCAAAAAGCCTATTCCAGCTGCTCCAAATAATTTTCTCGTAAGGGAAATTTTTGGCTTTTTATCATCATGTGGAAATCTTATCAATCCAAATAAATACAATACCAAACCAATGGTAAGGACTATCCAAATAGCGATGAACAATTCTCGTTTTAAAAATGCTGTTTTTGTCACCAAATCGGCTTTGAAAGGAATTTCAGTGCTAAGCCCAGCTCTATGAAGCCCAGCACTACTTTCAGCGTATTCATCCAGCCTCCTGACTTCGGCAAAGACTGTAATGCCTGTGGAAACAACGCCAACAACCCGAAAACAATCGCCCAAGCAAAACCAAAACCTACCAAAGCAAAAAGTCAGCAGCATAGGGAACATTAGACGAACCTGTAACTGCACTCCCCAGCAATGACCCCAGAATAGGCCCTGTACATGAAAACGAAACAATCACCAAGGTAAGCGCCATGAAGAATATTCCTACGATTCCTCCTGCCTCTTCCGCCTTTGAAGATTTATTAGCTATGGAACTCGGTAAAGCTATATCATAGTATCCGAAAAAGCTTCCCGCAAAGAAAACAAACACAATAAAAAAATGCCAAGTTAAGCCATACGCTGGTAGATATTTCATTAAAAATATTTCCAGCAACGCCGCTTATGAGGTGAAATGGCAGACTAAGCAAAGTAAAAATCAACAGAATGAAGAAACCGTAGAGAACGGCATCTCTTCTGCCCTTTTACTTTTGTCTTTTGCTCCTTTGGTAAAGAAAGAAACTGTCAAAGGCACCATAGGGAAAACGCATGGCGTAAGCAAAAGCAATAATCCCTCCAATAAATCCTAAAAATAGATAAGTCCAATAGCTCTCATCTGTATTCGCAGTCTGCTCTGTACTACACTGAACAAGAGGATTTTTATAATCAAGCCCTTGTATTTTTAGGTTTTTCGTGTCTAACTTTTGGTTTTCAGCCAATGTTTGTGAAGCCTGTGTTTCATCTGTGGATGCATCTTTCGGAGTTTCGGAATTTTCTTTCTTATCTAAAATTTCTTCGTCCTTTATGTCACTTCCCTCTATCTTTATTTGATGCTGAGCTCAATGGTATTGGGCGCAAGACAAACTCTGTCATCACAAGTTTGGTAAGTGATTTCTGCTGAAACATTGGTAGATTTTTTTAGCATCTTTTAGTTTGAATTTTTGTTTAAAAGACACTGTATTAGAATAATAAACTATTCTAGCACCAAACGCCTCCGAAAAACTCATCTATTTTTCCTACCTCAGTTACCTTTCCTATGGGTTCTATATTTTTCCCAAGAAGTTTCATTTCTGTGGGAATACCACTGTCCTCAGGAATATCTTTTAGAATAGATATGCCATCCGTTTTCTAGTTTTGCTATGAGGATGGCTTCGTATTCATTTTCGCCTAATTTATTGACTTCTAGTTTAAATTTTACTGGGTCTTTTATCTGAGCATAAACTCCTGTAATGATAACACTAAAAGAACAAGTAAAAAAACTTTTTTTATGTTCTGCATTTTATATTATTTGTTTTAATATTTTCTATTCAAAATCTTGTAATTCCACGAGCTTTTTATAAGCTCCGTTTTTGTCTATAAGCTCTTTGTGAGTTCCTGTTCTAGTATCATTCCTCGTTCCATCACTACTATCCAGTCAGCTTTTCTGGATTGTAGAAAGACGAGTGGGCGATAACCAGTGAGGTTCTGTTCTCCATCATTTTTCTAATGCTTCCTGCACGAATCTCTCGCTCTCGGTATCCAGTGCGGGAGTTGCCTCATCCAAAAATCATAATCGGAGGATTTTTTTCAGCACGGCGCGGGCGATGGAAACTCTTTGTTTTTGTCCGCCAGAGAGTTTGTTCCCATCATCGCCTATATTGGTATCATATCCATCAGAAAGATTGGTGATGAAATCATGGGCGTTGGCGATTTTGCGGCTGCTTCTACTTCTTCTCTATCTGCATCTGGCTTACCCATGAGAATATTATTATAAACGCTGTCATTGAACAATACAGACTCCTGAGTAACCATTCCTATCATTTGTCTATAATCCCTTTACTTTTAGGTCTTTTATGTTATTTTCCATCTATCAGGATTTCTCCCTCTGTGGCATCATAAAAATCTAGCTAAAAGATTGGCAATCGTGGTTTTTCCACTTCCACTTTGTCCCACCAAAGCAACTGTTTTTGCCTCTTGGAATAGTTAAATTAAAGTTTTTCAGTATGGTTCTGTCTTCATTATAATAAAAATCCCTACATTCTTAAACTCTATGCTGTTTTTCTAATGTCTGGATAGGAATAGGATTTTTCTTTTCGTCTATCTTGATATCTGCATCCAGAATCTCTATCACACGCTCCAGCGCTGGCCCTCCCTTTTGTATGGTAGAAATAGAATTGGCTAAACTTTTAGCGGGAGGCAGAATTTGGAAAAACATTGCTAAAAACACTCAAAAACTCCTCAGGCGAAAGACTTTTGGTTTTCAATGATTTGTTTCCCTCCATACCATGTGATTATCAGGAAAGGTAATAGAACCCAAAAACTCACTCATCGGAGAGGCAAGTTCTCTTTTTACCTACGCCTACTGCGGCATTTCAGCCACTTATTGATAGAAGTCGTGAAACGATTGTTTAGCAATTTATCTGCATTAAAAATCTTAATAACCTTCGCAGATTTTCAGGGTTTCATCCATGATAGAAAAATATTTCCCATCTCGGTTTTTGAGCTTCGTAGGCTTGTTTTAGGGCTTTTTCCCTATCAGCGCTATCAGAGTTCCCATCACTGGCAAAACCAATAAAGTGAAAAATGTAAGCTCTGGACTTAGATAAAACAGAGTAACCAAACGTGCTTATCAGCATAAAAAGGAATTAACCAGCTCTACTAAACTGCCCAAAAATACTTCCTTCCACATCTCCCTACATCATTAGACATTCTGGACATCATATCTCCTTTTCTCTGCTCTGTAAAAACGAAACAGGAAGTGCTCAAAAATCTTTTGATATATAGAAGTACGAAGGTCTTTGGCTACCTACACGATAATAGATAAGCATCAAAGAACCTATGTAACGGAAAATATTTCTCACCAAAAACGCAAACGCCGTGATGACACATAACCATGCTAAAAACCGTCAAAGCTCCCATGCCTCTCGCTTTTCACCTCTACCAGATAGTATGCATAATCCTTCATGTAGGAAAAATAATCTGAAAAACTGTCTCCACTATATACAGGGCTCTATGGCTGGTTTTTTTGTTATTAATAGTTCCAAAAAGCATCCCTAAAACAGGAAGTATAGTACCCGCAGATGCTATCTGAAAAACGGAATAAAGAATATTAAAAAAATAAACTCCCGAAAAATATATTTTTATGAGGGTTGGCAAATGCCAAAAATTCTTCTATAAGGATTCATCAAATAAAAAATTTCAACTGACCAAATTACAATTTTTTTCTTATACAAAAACCAGCCAAAAAGACCGGTTTTTCACTCAAAAATAAATCGTTGCATAGCTATCGGAGTCTGTCTACTGATTTTACAAAGCCTCTCATCTCTATGGATATTTTTTTATTTGCAAGAAATAAAAACACAATAGAAATCAGCGGAAATATCGGCTCAATACCTTTCTCAGGAAAAACCATTCCTCCAGGTAAATTTAGTAACCAATAAACCAATAACCCTATCAACAAAGCGTTTATAACAATGCTGAAATTATTCAGCAGTATTTGTCTTCTTCTATTTTTTTGTACATGAAAATACAGATAGAATTCCACCACTCCCAAAAATCCTACTCCGCCCAAAAACCCTGGAATTTCAACATCTTTTGATGTCAAAAAAGTCCTCCAGTGGCAAGCACTGCGATGAGAATGAATATGGTCTGTATCCTTTGTAACATGGTGCAAAAAGTAAAATAATTTTTTTGTATTTATCAAAAAAATAATGTAGATTTGCACCATATATTTTCGATTAAAGGAGCAGTGGACTTCTATCATTTGTTCCTATTTACATCTTAATTTTTACATTGAAAATTTAATTACATTTACTAAAAATTTATATGTTTAACATTGAAAGCCTACAGTCAAAATCTACAACAGAATTGACTAAAATTTGTAAAGATTTAGGCATTAAAGTAGCAAGAAACAGCACAGAAAAATGATAAAGGTTTTCGCTATTCTTGACTTTCAAGCTGCAAATCCCAAAGTAGCAAAAAGAATACTATAATGCAACCGAAGAAAAACCTGAGAACACCACTGAAAACCAAACTCCAGAGAAAAAACTACTAAAAGAAAAAGAGTAGAAAAACCAGCAGAAGAAAAATATTTCGGGATAAAAGAAGAAACAGAATCAAAAACCGAAAAACCTGCAAAAGAGGAGAAAAAACGACTCAAAAAGCCAAAAAAATCTCCTAAAAATACAAAAGAAAAAAAGAAGCTAATGCGCCAGCTTCGGCAGTAGTAGAGAAAATATTTCGGAAGAGAAAACCAATGAAGGAGAAAAACTTCTAAAAAGAAAAATCAAACAAAAAGAAAAACTCAAAACAATCAGAAAACAAAGAACCCGAAAACGAAGAGCAAAAATCCTCCTAAAAAGGAATTTAATTTTGACAATATTGTAATCGTAGAGGGTGTTTTAGAGATTCTTCCTGATAACTATGGATTCCTCCGTTCTTCGGATTTCAATTATATTTCTTCTCCAGACGATGTATTTGTCTCTACCAACCAAATCAGAAACTATGGTTTAAAAACTGGTGATACTGTGAAAGGTATCGTCCGACTTCCAAAAGAAGGAGAAAAATATTTTTTTCGCTCCAAAAAGCATTGAAGTAAATGGCAGAGACCTGCATTTCATCAAAAGACAGAGTAGCTTTTGAATATCTTACTCCGCTATTTCCACAAGAGAAATTTAATTTAACTGGAAAAATTCCACCCTTTCTACCAGAATAGTGAGATCTATTCGCTCCAATAGGAAAAAGGACAAAGAGCAATGATAGTAGCCCAGCCTAAAACAGGGAAAAACTATGCTCCTGAAAGACATCGCCAATTCCATCTCGGCAAATCACCCAGAAGCCTATATGATGATTCTTCTGATAGATGAAAGACCAGAGGAAGTAACTGATATGCAGCGAAGTGTGAATGCAGAAGTAATCGCTTCTACCTTTGATGAAGCGGCAGAAAAACATGTAAAAGTAGCCAATCTAGTTCTGTCAAAAAGCCCAAAGAATGGTAGAATGCGGACATGATGTGGTAATTTTACTAGATTCTATCACTCGTCTAGCGAGAGCCTATAACACGGTAACTCCTGCCTCTGGGAAAATCCTCTCTGGTGGAGTAGATGCCAATGCACTGCACAAACCAAAAAGATTTTTCGGAGCGGCTAGGAAAAATAGAAGGCGGCGGTTCTTTGACCATCATCGCTACAGCTCTGATAGATACAGGTTCTAAAAATGGATGAGGTGATTTTTGAAGAATTCAAAGGAACAGGAAACATGGAACTCCTGCTGGATAGAAAAAAATCGCTAATAAAAAGGGTTTTCCTGCAGTGGATTTGGTGGCTTCCAGCACGAGAAGGGACGACCTGCTGCATGATGAAACCACTCAGCAGAGAATGTGGATTTTGAGAAAATATCTTTCTGATATGAATCCCTGTAGAAGCTATGGAATTTGTAGAAAAAACAAATGAAAGCAACTCTGAAACAATGAAGAATTCCTAATGTCTATGAACAAATAAAAACCTCGAAAATTCCGAGGTTTTTCGTTTTTAGGAGTTTTATTTTTGTTGAGATTTTGTCCATCCATTCGAAAAGTTCTTCCAAATCATAGTCGCCTCTGTGTACTATGTCCCAAGGCATAGCAAAATCTACAGCTTTTTTTATGGTTTCTAAGGGTAGTCGCTAGAATTGTAGAAAATCGCATAGGGAAGTATCTGCATCTTTGGCTCCGTGTCTTATTCTCCAGTTTTGGGTGGAGGTGTTTTTAATGAAATTCATCGGATTCATCATTTTTACGATATCCGCATCCGCCATTTGGGCTTTTTGTATATTCATATGTTCTGGCTCCACCTTCGACAGGATATTCCGTTATGAAAAACTTGGCTGTATTATTATCAAAAGAAAAATTTTGTAAAGTGTTTATTATCAACCGTTAAATCTCCAAACAAATTGTTTTTCTCCAGCAGATAAATCCAAGGCATCAAACGCAGGAGCGGATTTACTTTCTAGAAAGATATTCTTTGGAATAAGTTTTAAAAATCCAGCCCTACTACTTTTTTATTTTTAAACTCAAGCCAAGAATATTTACTCAAATCATTTCCTTCCGAGATGGCTTTATTAGCTGAATTTATCACAAATTTTTTTCACATATTCTTTGAATGTTCCTTCTCCTTTTATCATTGAGCATCAATGTTTTTCCGTTTTCATCTTTTTAGTTTTAAGGAATTGACATATTTTGGAAACATGGAAGCTAATTTGGGCTGAACAGCGATTTGTTCCTCAGTCAAGGTTTCTGTGAATATCTCAATATAACCAGGGATGGACAAGATTTATTATCTTATAATCCTTCACATGTCCATACTGCCATTCGTAGGCTGCATCAGCATTGTCAAGATTGGTAATTGGGCAATACGCAGAGACCGCAAAAATATCATCTCTCACAGCAGCAGCGCCTAATTCATTCAAGTAAGAATGATAAATTTTCTGATTTTCCACTCGCTCCCAAAAAGCGCAGAAAGGGCTCCGCCTGCGCTTGTCCCATTAGAAAATGATTTTTCGGCATTACCCGGCATTATTTTATCATTAAATCTAAGATACCCTCACCGCCGCCTTCAAATCTACTATCGCAGCAGGAGCTTTGCCAATGTATTGTGCTTTATCATTAGTAAGTTTACGCCCTCTTGCTCCTGGAGATGCCACTACATAGCCTTTTGGACAGGGCGACAAGGATAGCATTGTCCTTGCCTGTTCTTCGGTCTTTTATTGGCGCTCCTGCTTGTGAGGACATATATCTACCTACATCATTTGGGAGGAAAAATAGGCGCTGTATCAGCATTATACTTTCTGATGTTTTTCCCTTCATAGTATTCCACAGGGATATAAATGTTCATACTCTGATATCGTACATCCACAGGATGGCTGACATAGACTACATCTTCATAAGCTCTGAAAGAAATTTCTTTTCCTGCTACCTGAGCTGTCTCTATGGTGTATTTTTCTGAATCAAAATTCAGAGAATACTCTTTGGACTGGGCGTGCATCATAGAAGCCGCCACTGCCATAATTCCTATTACTGTTTTTCATTTTTCTGATTGTTTATGTCAAACTTTTTTAAAAAATTCTATTCAAAAATTTATCTCAAAAATTAATGTATATATTTCAATCATTGATAAAAATCTCTTGGGAAAAATTGATTCTAATATTTGATTTTTATTTACTTTTTGGTCGAATTTTTAAATAGAATATTATGTCATTCAATTTACCTAAACTAGAATATGCATACGATGCACTAGAACCCTATCATAGATGCCCAAAACTATGGAAATCCACCATACCAAGCATCATCAGGCGTATATAGACAATCTTAATAAAGCCATAGAGGAACCAACCTTGAAGGGAAAAAGCATAGAAGAAATCTGTAAGGCAGCAGAAGCACCTGCGCTGAGAAACAATGGAGGAGGGCACTACAACCACTCTTTTTCTGGAAAATTCTAACTCCCAACGGCGCAAAAGAACCTGTGGGAAATGTGAAAAAGCAATAGAAAAACTATGGTGGTTTTGAGAAATTTAAAAGCTGATTTTTCGGAGGCTGCTAAGACAAGATTCAGTTCTGGATGGGCTTGGCTGTGTAAGAAAGCAAAACGGCGAAGTAGAAATCTGCTCCACTCCGAATCAGGATAACCCACTGATGCCGAATGCTGGCTGCTCTGGAACGCCTATTCTAGGGATAGATGTCTGGGAACACGCATATTATCTAAATTACCAAAACAGAAGACCAGACTACATCAGTGCATTTTTGAAGTGATTAACTGGGGACAAAGTAGAGGAACTTTACAACAAATAAGAAAGAAAAATTGGGATGAATTTTTATATGAATTTGTTCCAATTTTTATTAAATTTAGACAAAAATTTATTGTAATGAAAAATAAGATTTATTTTTTTGGATGATAGGTCTAGTGATGACCTTGGTTTCGTGTAATGTAACCGCTGATATTACCCTGCACAAAGATAAAACACAGAGTATAGTGATGGACATCGATGGGAAGGAAGCAGCGAAAATCTTTAAAGATGAAAATAAGAAGGGTAAGAAAGATAAAGATGACCTCCCAAAAGAATGGACCAGCCTATATGAGATGAACCTAAAAAGGATAAAAAGAAAGAATCACCTCTCCTGATACCATAGCAGTGATGAAAAATATATGTAAAAGGCAGCTATGATAAGGATGATCTGACAGATATTTCTTTTAAAACTGATAAACTGACTAATAAAAGAATTGTCCATTATGTTCAATAAAAAAAGAGGAAAAAAATCCTTACCAATTCTTGATTTGTTCTCCAGAAATGAATGGGACGGAAAAAAACCTTGAAAATAAACACTTCTGTATTAAATGATATACTCGTCAGAAAAATAAAAGATAAAGAATCTGATTTAGATTGGATAATATTTACTAAAGACTATCAGGGTAACTTTCCATTTCAATTCGGAAATCAAAGAAAAATAGAAGGAAAACATGATTTGGTAAGAAAAAAGTAAATAACAACACGATAGAAATAAAGTTTAATATAGATGATGTAAGGGAAAAAGGATTTAAATTCAAAAATGATGATTCTTTTTATAACAATTACTACGAAATAAAAACCAAGCCAAATAGGTACTTTTCATCAGGTTCAGCCTCAAAAACTGAATCTGATATTAACAATGTCTGTGGCTAATGAGGAAAAACTACCTTTATTCCATGTGGAAAACTTCCAAGAAAAATATTTTGAAATCCGAAATAAAAATTCTAATAAGAAAAATTTTCCCCACCAGTCAAGAATTATTTTCAAATAAAAACCTTTGTTTTTGAATAGGCTTATTCACATTACACTTGATCACATTGTCTTTATTTTCAGACTTATTCACGAATGTTGATAAGCTGTTTTATAAATTTAAAAATCAATGCTTTATGATGTGAATTATCTATGAATTTCAACTAAAAATATTTGTGCTAAACTTTCATAAAAAATTTATCCACTAAACCCAGCTCTATAACAATATACATCATATATCTTTTTAATAAATAATAAAATGAATATTGTAATAGTGTGGTGATTGAGGGGAATTTTTGTCGGCTAAAATTTTTATCAGACAAATTAATAAATTAACTTTGCAGAAAAGTAATCAAATAAAAATATGTACTTATGAAAACGATTAAACAATTTGATTTTTTTCTGGTAAAAAGCCTTGGTAAGAGTAGACTTTAATGTCCCTCAGGATGAAAACCTAAAGGTAACGGATAATACCAGAATCACGGCTGTGAAACCTACTATTGAAAAAAATTCTTTCCGATGGCGGTTCGGTTATCCTGATGACCCACCTTGGACGACCAAAAGGAGAAAAATGATAAATACTCACTAAAAACACATTCTTCCTGAGATAGAAAAAGATTTTTGGGAAAATCTGTGAAGTTCGCTGAGGACTGCATCGGTGAAGAGGCTGTAAAACTGGCTTCTGAGCTAAAAAAAGCGGAGAAATTCTTTTTACTAGAAAAACCTTAGATTCTATAACGAGGAAGAAAAAGGAGACAAAGCATTTGCAGAAAAATTAGCCAAATTAGGCGATGCGTATGTGAATGACGCCTTTGGTACGGCTCACAGAGCGCATGCTTCTACGGCTGTAATTGCTGAATTTTTCCCTCAGACTAAGTTTTTCGGGCTGCTGATGGCGAAAGAATTAGAAGCGATAGATAAAGTCCTTCACTCTGGCGAAAAAGCCTATTACAGCGATACTTGGAGGTTCTAAAGTTTCTACTAAAATCACTATTATAGAAAATATTCTGCCAGTGGTGGATAATCTGATTATCGGTGGTGGAATGGCTTTCACTTTTATCAAAGCGCAGGGCGGAAATGTAGGAAATTCTTTTGGTGGAGGATGATAAGCTGGATTTGGCTTTAGAAATTTTAGAAAAAGGCTAAAAAAATCAGAATGTTAAAGTTTATATTCCTGTGGATGTTATCGCAGCGAAAGAGTTTAATAATGATGCCGAAAGAAAAGAAGTGGCAGCAAATGAAATTCCAGACGGCTGGATGGGGGCTGGATGTAGGGAAGTGAGTCACAAAAAAATAAATAACGATGTGATTATGAGTTCCAAAAACTATTCTTTGGAATGGTCCTTTGGGAGTTTTTGAGATGTCTAATTTTGCTGAAGGAACTAAAGCTCTGGGAGACAGCATAGCAGAGGCTACTAAGGCTGGCGCGTTTTTTCTCTCGTAGGGGGAGGGACAGCGTAGCATTCGTGAAGCAGTTTGGTTATGCAGATAAGGTTTTCTTATGTATCCACAGGTGGTGGAGCGATGCTGGAAAAGCCTTGAAGGACTGGAACTTCCAGGAGTATCAGCTATTAATAAATAATTGTAATTATAAAAAAAGAAGGAACTCTAAATTTTTAGGGTTCGCTATGAATATTTTCTAAGTAAAATTTTTGTGCGTATATAAAAAACTTGAGTACAGTCCCAATTGTGCATTACATCATCAAACTGGCATTTTGCCAAATCTTCTAGGGTTTATAAAAGAAGTTGGCCACACAATCACCCCATATAATCTCTACATCTTCTATATCATCAGAATCTATTTGAAGAAGGAGTAGGGTATAAGGGATCATTATCTTTGCGAGGATCATCTTGGGTGAAGTAAGGATAACCACCAATCTTGTGCCCTGTGCTATATAAATCATGAATAAAGTCAGCTTCATCAGGTAACTGATATAGAGACTCTATTTTGTCTGAAAAGGTTTCATTCCACTTTTCTATAAAAAGTTTTTGTGCGGAATATTCGGTCACTGAAAAAGTTTCAATTTCTTTGGTAAAATGTAAAAGCAAACTGCAAAATCAGCATCAAAAGGCAGATTGTCATTATCAAAAAACATAGTCCTCTATAAAATCATCAGTGGACAAAGCTTCACCAATAGTAGGAGTGGTAGAGTACTCGCTTAAAGTCATTACTGCAAAGGGTTATCAAAGTCTAGCCCAAATAGATAATCTTCAGTATCTGCTATCCAGAACTGTAATAGACCTTTTTAGGATAGATATTGTTTTCAGGGTAGTTGTTCACAGTTAATTTTGTGCCAGCATAAAGAGTGGTTTGCCTTCAACACTTGTAGGCAGTGAGCCTCCTTTTTGGGACATAGGGCATACCGCCGAATTTACTATCGGTAGAGTGCTAAACTATCAGACAAGGATAGTTTGATACGAATCATCTCCCGCTGTGTAGTAGCATTAAGGTCAACAACTAATTGCTCAATTTGTTCTTGTGTAGGAATCATTTTTATTATGTTTTTGATAGACAAATTTTAAAATTTTTAAAAAAATTAAAAACTCATATCTTTTACCGATTTTTATATTATTTTTGAGGAAAGAATCATTACGATTTCGGCGATGTTATTATTATTTTCTTCGGTGGTTGCATTGAATATTATAATATTGTTTTTCAGGTTTTTTTATCAACTTTATTGATGTTTATTTCTTTTTGTAGAAAAAAACAGCATAGCATTCGGAAATTATTTCTGAAACAGCGGCATTTTCATCAAATTCAATTTCAAAAAATCAGATTAGAAGATTTTTTTCATGAAAAACGGTTTCTACCTTTTTCAGTGCTATCATAATGATGAGCATAAAAATAATGGCAATGAGTGCAATGTTATAAAATCCCCAGCCGATTCCTAATCCCACACAGCCAGTTGCCCAGATTCCAGCCGCGGTGGTCAGTCCGCCTACTTCGCCTTTTTTTCTTTGATGATGCTCCCAGCACCTAGGAAACCTATTCCACTGATAACCTGCGCCCCAAGACGCCCCAAGTCTGTTTTCATAATAGATGCGAGGCCATGGAAATCTTTTTCAAATCCATAGATATTCAATCTTAGTTGGTCCTGAACCATGGAAACTATCGCTGCACCAAAACACACAAGAATGTAAGTTCTGAATCCAGCAGGTTTATGTTTTCTTTCTCTTTCGATGCCGACAAGCCCTCCGAAAATGACAGCCAGTAAAAAGTCGTAGAAAACTACATCCACTGTCAGTTCTCCTACAAATTTAATTTTTGATATGTTGCTAAAAATTCAAACATGATATTTTATTTTTAATTTAAAAATTTCTTGAAAAAAAGTTATTTTGAGTAAAAATAACTTTTAATAAACCTATTAAAAATCTATTTTCTAAGTTTTTCGATAATATATATCAAACTTGAAAATTCTCCCGTTTTTGATGCTTTAAAATTAGAAATCGCTCCGTGAATTGCTCCAAAAAGCCAAAAAGAGGATTTTTCTTATATTTTTCACTCAGCATAGAGATATAATAAGAATCGAGCAGGAGAGGTTTTATTTTTCTGATTTTCCAATTTTCATTATTCATCAATTTTTCCATTCCTGATTTTTGAGAAAATGCCAAATGTGTCTCGGCACATCATAGGGCAGCCCTAAAATTCTTTATATTTTTCCGTCGTAGGAAGTGTGGTTCGGAACGGCGATGATGAGAAGTCCATTTGGTTTTAATTTCTCATGAAAAAAATTTTCAGGTATTTTTCTCTTTCCTCTATATGCTCGAAAACATGCCATAGGGTGATAGCATCCAGACTTTCGTTTTCTATTTCTGTGAGTTCTGGATTGGAAATGAAAATTGTTTTTCGGATTTTTGTTTTTGCGAAATTTCTTGCATTTTCATTTGGCTCAAATCCGAAAAGTAGTGTATTCGTTTTCTATAAATTTTACAAACTCTCCCGCGCCGCATCCGTAGTCTAATATTTTCAGATAAGTTCCTATTTCATTCTTGATTATATTTTATAATTAAGATTAAACTTCTGTAAAAATTTATATACTTTTTTTCTTTCAAACTTCCTGAATCCTGATGATGCGAAATGTAATCTTTGCTTTCATAATATTTTACCTGAAAATCATCAGGCAGGGAGAAGTTTTATAAATCCTTGGATTTCTGTTTCTATAATTTCAAATTCTTCCTGTGAGAGAAAGTGGTCTTTTTATTTTCATTTTAATTTTTATAGAAACAATCACAATGTTTCATGTGAAACATGTGATTTTTATTTTCCTAAATAAATTAATAAAACATTAATATCCGCTGGTGATACTCCTGATATTCTAGAAGCCTGTGCGATATTTTTGGACGAATATTATTCATCTTTTGTAGAGCTTCCGAAGAAAGTGAAGCTACTTTGCTAAAAATCAAAATCATCTGGAATTTTTTTATATTTTCCATTCTCTGGAGTTTTGCTACATTTTCTTTTTCTTTTTTTCTATGTAGCCTTTGTATTTTTATATTGATTTCTGCTTGCTCTTGTATCTCTTCAGAATATTCTCTCGCTTTATTTCCTATGATTTCTATTTTAGAAAGTTTTTTTCTAAATTTATATTAGGACGAGTTAATATTTGAGATGCTCTGTATGCTTGGTCTACAGGATTGCTTTTCATTTTCTTCAAGAATAGGATTTATAACATTTGGTTTTAATGACAATTCTTTAAGGAAATTCTTCCAGCTCTCCAGACTTTTTTAATTTTTCCTCTACTTTTCTTAGTCTTTTCTTCTGATGCTAAACCTATGTTATAAGATTTTTCGGTCAGACGGATATCAGCATTATCTTGTCTTAGAAGCAGTCTGTATTCTGCTCTTGATGTGAACTATACGGTATGGCTCTTCTGTTCCTTTGTGATGAGGTCATCTATCAGTACACCCTATATAGGCTTCATCTCTGCTGAGGGTGAATTCATCTTTGCTGTGAACTTTATTATGCGCATTGATTCCTGCAATCAGACCTTGTCCTGCTGCTTCTTCGTAGCCAGTAGTTCCGTTGATTTGTCCAGCGAAAAATAAATTTTCAATCAGTTTGGTTTCCAAAGTATGTTTCAGCTGAGTAGGAGGGAAGTAGTCGTACTCTATGGCATAACCTGGAGCGAAATATTTTTAGCATTTTCAAAACCTGGTACATGCCTTTAGCGCTTTGGCTTGAATATCTTCTGGGAGCGAAGAGCTGGAAACCATTTACATAGATTTCAACAGTTTTCCAGCCTTCTGGTTCTACGAAAAGCTGGTGTCTGTTTCGTTCAGCGAAACGATTGATTTTATCTTCTATACTCGGGCAGTATCTTGGTCCTATACTTTGTATAGTTCCGTTGAACATCGGGCTTCTATCAAACCCAGAGCGGAGAATATCATGTACAGTTTCGTTTGTATAAGTGATATAGCAGCTTCTTTTGTTCTTTTGAGTTTGGGAGTATCGAGGTAAGAGAATTTTTGTGGATTTTCATCGCCTTTTTTGTTCCTCCATTTTGGAATAATCCAGGCTTCTTCCATCTATTCTTACAGGCGTTCCTGTTTTCATTCTTCCTGCTTCAAAACCTAAACTTACTAATTGCTCAGTAATTCCAAAGGCTTTTGGCTCGCCCATTCTTCCGCCGCCGAATTGTTTTTTTCTCCGATATGTATCAACCCATTTAGGAAAGTTCCATTGGTAAGAACTACTGCTTTTTCCACGGATTTCTACACCGATGTTGGTGATTACTCCTGCTACTTTACCATTTTCTATAATGATATTTTTCACCATATCTTGGAAAAATCAAGATTAGGAGTGTTTTCTAAAAGCTAATCGCCATTCTTCTGCAAAAGAGCATTCTGTCGTTTTGCGTTCGTGGCGACCACATAGCAGGTCCTTTTTGATAGGTTCAGCATCTTAAACTGGATAGCAGATTTTATCGGCTATAATTCCAGAATATCCGCCAAGTGCATCTATTTCACGAACGATTTGTCCTTTTTGCTATTCCGCCCATCGCAGGGTTACAACTCATCTGCCCGATGGTCTGCATGTTCATAGTAACCAGCATAGTTTTAGAGCCGAGATTGGCTGCTGCTGCCGCTGCTTCACAGCCTGCGTGTCTCCTCCACCTACTACGATTACATCGTATAGTTTTCTGTTTATCATATATTGTAAATAAGTTTATAAATAATAAAAATGTTTCACGGGAAACATTAAAATAAATTGATATAAAAATCTTCTTTTCGCTCTCATTTCTTTTTCTTCTTCATCGGATTTGTCTTTGTATCCGCAAAGGTGAAGAACACCGTGAGCCAGAACCCTTAGTAATTCCTTTTCAAAACTATTGGATAGGGTAGAGGCATTTTTCCGAAATGCGCGTCAAAGATATAAAAATATCTCCGCTTATGGTTTTTACCTTTTACATAATCAAAAAGTGATGATGTCCGTATAATAATCATGATTAAGAAAAATCCTGATTTACTTTTAGCAGGTATTCGTCATCACAGAAAATATAATTGATATTTCCTACTTTTTCTTCATTTTAAAATGAGTTTTTTTCAATCCATTCCGAACAATTTTCAGGAAGGGTAATTTCCTCTACATTTTCAAAAATACTGTATCATTCTGCTTTATTTATTTCTAAAAAAATTAGAACCAATGTCCTAAAAATTACACTAAAAATTCCTTTTCCTTTATCCAGAGCTCTGCTGTAATTTAGTTTTATCTGCCCAAAAAGGAGATTTGTATCCAGCAGTAATTCCACCAGAAATATCGCGCACTTTTTAGAACATGATTTAGCTTATGCTCATCAAAGGTATTGATAAGATTAATATGCCCTGTGATGAAATAGTTTTTCTTAATTCTAAACTGAAAATCATTTCCAGCAACGATGATATTATCCGCACTAAAATTCCCAAACTGATAGCCTTGGAAACTTACAAAATTCCCTAAATTCTGCTCAAAAATTCCACCAGGGTAGAAATGATAATAGTATGGAACATCTCTCCCAAAAAGTAAATCCTCCGAAAAGATTCAGCCTATAAGTTACACGGCTGGAAATAGGGAAATTCATTCGTATATCTGCTTTGGTCTGGAAAAATCTGTTTTCAATTTTCTTATTAAAAATATCTAATAATTTTTCCTTCTATATTAAGGTAGAACCCTCTCGATGCGAAAGTCCTTGTCATTTCTCGTATCACTTTTTAATGAAAAGCGTAAGGATTGAGAAAGTTTTTCATTATCATAGTGGGAAGTTCCTACTTTGGATTCAAAAATAGTCATGGCTCATACCTCCACCAATGGCATATCTATCTTTCCAAATAGACTGAAGGTAAATCTCGTTTCTGAAACCATTTCCATTTTTCCTATTTCATTTCTATCGTGATCATACAACTGAAAACTCATCCCAGAAGAATAAACTCCAAAGCCAGGAAGATAGCCATTATCCACGAAATAATTAAAATAATATCTCGGTCTGTTTCCTCCCACGATGACATCGAGAGAAAGGATAGAGTTTTTGGAATAACAGTCTTTTTGATGGTTGTATTGATGAGCAGTCCTGTTTTGAAAATCTCATCATAATGCAGTCCGAATTTTTAGGAAAAACCCGAGTGTCGTCTTCTTCCAATTCCAGTTTCAAGATGTTTTTCCCTTCATGATATATCAGATCATAGTTGATAAGTTTATAATTATTAGTAGCGTATAATTTATCAATCATTTTGGTTTATCCCAGCATAAGTCTGTAAGGAAGGAATTTTAAGATTCATTTTCCCTTTTACATAAGATTCATTAAAAATCTTACTATTCACCAAAACAAGGCTGTCTACTTTTATAAACATTAGCATAGACAGGTTTATTCATTACTCTCGGCAGAGAATCTCTTTTTGGTAATTTATTGAGTATATCGATGTATTTTTTTAGCCTCTACATATCCTAAATTTAGGATTTTTCTTTGTCGCCGTAGCTTGTAGAAGTGTAGCCTCTCAGATCGGGATGAATTTTTATATCGGTATTTTTGTACTGAGTTTTATTTTCGTTTTGTATGGTGAAGTCTATCACTTGGTCTAAAAATCTTTTATAGCCGAATTCAGCTCATCTTTATTCGCCAGAGGAAGACTTAAATCCACTCCGATAACGATATCCATACCTTTGTCTTTAAGAGGTTTTGATGGGAAAATTCACCGTCATCGCACCATCTATATACAGACTGTCGTTTACTTTTCACGGGATTGATCAGCGAAGGGTAAGCGGTACTCGCCATGATGGAATTTACCAAATCTCCTTTTTCAAAAGATTTTTCATTTTTCCATTTTCTAGGTTGGTCGCCACACACATGAAAGGAATATTCAGCTTTGAGAAATCTGTGACATTAGAAACATTGTTAAATAAATCCTTTAGGAGAAAAATATTTTTTTGTCCCTGGGAAAGAGCTTTTGGCAGGACATTGAATTTACCTTTTTTTCAAAAAGGAATATTTAGCAGATATTTGCTATTATTTTTTTCAAAAACGAAGTTTCTTTTTCGGTCTTTTTCATTGGCAAGAATTTCGTAAAAATCTGTTGTTTTGATGATTTTGTTCGATTTCCTTTGCCGAATAGCCCGAGGCATAGAGTCCGCCAACAATCGCTCCCATACTGGTTCCTGCGATGTAGTCTATCTTTTATTCCCAGCGAGTCTATCACTTTCAAAGCACCTACATGGGCAAAACCTTTCGCGCCGCCGCCCGCCAGAGACAGTCCCACTTTTGGTCTTTTTCGGAATTTTTAGATTTTCTTTTACCTGAGCTTTGTACAGGCTCAAAGAAGATATTATTATAAGTATTTGAAGAATTTTTTTCATAATCAATCTTTTATATAAATTCTTTTGACTCTTCGTGAAATGGAAGTAAGAACCTCATAAGGAATGGTCTGGCAGTAGTCTGCAAATTCTTCCAAATTCTTACAGGAATTGAATATAACAACCTCATCACCTTCCTTTGCAGGAATTTCGCCCAAATCTGCCATCAGCATATCCATGCACACATTTCCCACGATAGGAACTTTCTGCCCTTTGATGATGACAAATCCCTTTTTATTTCCTATCAGCCGAGGAATTCCGTCTGCATAGCCTATCGGAATGGTGGCGATTCTGGTATCTTTCTCAGCGATGTATTTTCTACTGTATCCTATGGAATCTCCTTTTTCTACTTTGGAAATCTGAGAAATCACGGTTTTTAAATGTAGCCACATTTTGGAGCTGTTTTTTTCTATTTCAGGAACGCAGGAAATGCCCATCATCCCAATGCCTATTCTTACCATATCGTATTGATAATCAGTGAAAATTGATAATTCCAGCTGTATTGAGAATATGTCTAATAGGTTTATAATCAATATTTTGGATGATTTTACTTGAAACTCGCTCAAAGGTTTCCAGCTGCTGCAGTGTATATTCCTTTTCTTCGGGAACATCCGCACAAGATAAATGGCTGAAAAATACTCGCTATTTTGACATTGTATTTTTTTCAAGGTTTTAATCAAATCATCTATTTCATCTTCTTTAAAAACCAAGGCGGTGCATTCCTGTTTCTATCTTGATATGGATAGGGTAGATTTCTTGGATTCCTTTCGTTTGGAGTTGTTTCCCAAATAAATCCAAAACCCTCAGGCTGTATATCTCTGGCTCTAGATGATAATCTATGATGGTGTCATAGCTGCTCTGCTCAGGATTCATCACAAGGATAGGCGTAGTGACACCGTTTTTCCGTAAATCAACTCCCTCATCTGCATAGGCAACTCCCCAGATAATCAATATGGTGATGCTGTAGATATTCTGCAATTTCATAGCCGCTCCAGTCCATAGGAAAAACGCTTTCACCATCGCACAGACTTTTTGTCTCTGGTTTTAGTAAACTCTTGTGAATGTTTATATTATGCACTATGGCATTAAGATTTACTTCAAGCGTAGTATCGTGCTTTTTGTAGTTCTAAAAGTTTTTGATTTTTCAATTTCAAAAACTCTCGCTCCCTTTTAATAAAAATCAGCTGATTTTCAATCGTATTGAGATACTGGCTGTCTATAAGTTCCTGAGTATTGTCAAAGATTTTGACTTTCCCTGAAAACAAATCTTTATACTTCGTGATATGTTCGCCGATGAGAATGATATTTTCAAAATCTTGCTCGTTGGTAAGTTCCGCTACTTTTTTATACAATATTTCGTCCTCTTCTATCGTGTCCAAAAATATCTGTAAGGATGAGCGATTTTTCTGCTTTTGATATTGGTTAATGAACTGATATGCAATGATTAACGAATCCAAATCCAGATTAAAAGAATCATTGATAATCAGATTATTTCTAATGCCGTTCACACTCTCCAGACGCATTTCTACGGAATGCAGGTCTTGGATTTTGGTCACGATTTTTTTCATTGGAGATTTTCAGTGATTTTAAAACCGCTACAATCGCCAGAATATTGGAAAGTGTAGCCTCATCTCGTTTTTGGAGAGAAATACTGATTTCTTCATCAAAATATTTTATCCCGATGCGTTCATTAGGATTTTTTTATAATCCGAAGAAATACGGACATCATTTCTTTGATTTAGACCGAAACTGATTAAATTTTTTTACTTGAATAAAGTTGATTTACTAAATTATAAACCAATTCATTATCTCCGTTATAAATAATGGTTTCACTTTCTTTGAAAAGAATGATTTTTTCGTTTATCAGTTCTTCTTCGTTTTTAAAATTAGAAGAATGAGCAGAACCGATGTGTGTCAAAAACGCCGATTTTCGGAGCGAAAATATTTTCCAATTTCTGCCATTTCGCTCGGCTTAGAAATTCCGACTTCAAAGATTCCCAGCTGGTGTTCCTCATTGATTTGCAGCAGTGAAATAGGAAGCCCAATCTGTGAGTTGAAACTTTTTGGGAGATTTCACCGTGGAAAATTCATCCCAAAGACACTGATAAAGCCATTCTTTTACGATGGTTTTTGCCGTTGCTTCCTGTAATGCCGATGGTGTTTTTCTAAATGGGAATTTTCTAAATGTTTTTTTGGCTAAAATTTGTAAAAACTCGATGGAATTTTTGGTAATAATCCATGTAATGTCTTCGTATTCAGGATAGTAGTTTTCAGAAATAATGACTTTCACACCTTTTTCTACTACGGAAGAGATGTATTTTTTTCGCCAGAATTATTTTTTTGGTGTTAATGGTAATAAATGCCGTATCCGAAATAGAATAAAGATTTCGGCTGTCAAAAGAGATATTGCTGATGAGAATATCTGGATTCCCAATCAGTTTAGAATCTGTAAGTTGCGAAATTTGTAATGTGCTGTATATCATTATTTTTTTATTCAAAAACTTCTTCTGTAAAAACTTTTTCTGCTCACAGCCTCGTAGCTGTCAGTTTCTCCTAATTGTACCAAATCATCACTCCCTGAGGTTCTCATGGAATAATTCGCCAAGTTTCCTGTTCTCTTGCAGATGGCATGGACTTTCGTAACATATTCTGCAGTAGCCATCAGATTGGGCATCGGCCCGAAAGGTCTTCCCATGTAGTCCATATCCAGCCCAGCAATCACCACACGAACGCCGTTGTTCGCCAGCTGATTGGCTATTTCTACAATGCTTTCATCGAAAAACTGCGCCTCATCTATGCCCACCACATCACAGTTAGACCCTAGGAGCAGAATCTCATCGGGAGTTTCTACGGGAGTGCTTTTTATTTTATTTTTGGTTGTGAGAGACCACCTCTTCATCGGCATAACGGTTGTCCAGCTTTTGGTTTGAAGATTTCTACCTGCTGTCCAGCCATCTCTGCACGGCGGAGCCTTCTGATGAGTTCTTCGGTTTTTTTCCAGAAAACATAGAACCGCAGATAACCTCCATCCAGCCGCTTTTGTTTGGCGTGATTGATTGTATTTTCTAAAAACATTGTAAATTAGCCTTTTGATTTTGATGTGAAAAATTCAAAATTAAATCCCAAATTTAAACAATTTTTAATAAAAAGAATTTATGAGCGGTATACTTTTATTTTGTTCCTACGCCTATTGGCAATCTGGAAGATATGACTTTTCGGGCAGTAAAAAAATTTTTGAAAGAAGTGGACTATATTCTTTGTGAAGATACACGGACTTCAGGAATTTTACTCAAACATTTTGAAATTTCTAAACCATTGAAATCATATCACTTACACAATGAACATCAAGCGACACTTAAAGTGATAGAAGACTTGAAAAACGGTCAGAACATCGCCATCATTACCGATGCAGGAACGCCTGGAATTTCTGACCCTGGATATCTGCTGGCAAAGGCATGCGCAGACAACGAGGTGGAAATGCAGTGTCTGCCTGGTGCTACGGCTTTCGTGCCGGCGCTGGTGGTTTCTGGACTGCCTAATAATGAGTTTTTGTTCGTGGGTTTTCTACCACAGAAAAAGGGAAGACAGACCAAACTGAAACAGCTGGCGGAGGAGAAAAAAACAATAGTTCTCTACGAAAGCCCGCACAAGATAAACACCACACTGGAACAAATAAAGGAGTTTTTTTCGGAGAGGGAACGAAAATCAGCCTCAGCCGAGAAATTTCCAAAAAATTTGAAGAAACCAAACGCGGAACCATAGAAGAACTCATAGAATTTTTCCAAAAAGTAAAACCCTGAAAGGCGAAATGGTTTTGGTAGTGAATAACCAGATTTGATGGATTTTAATTTTTTTAGAAATTGTAGGGATAGTAATCAGAGTTAATAATATCAAAAATTATGTTATCAGAAAAAGTTAAAGAATATTTGAAGGAAAAAAGGTCTGTATGATGAAACAGAAGATGCAGATTATCAAAAAAAGTGATGGATAATTTAGGAATTAAATTGGATACGCCTTTTGCTAAGTTTAATCTTTATGCAGATGATATAACATTTTCTGGAAAGTATAATGATTTATATAATGTATGCTGGTTTGCTATAAATTCTACATATTTTTGAACAGATAGAGAGTATGCGCTCTGCTCTAAAATTTACCCGAAGAGTATATCCCGCTGGACAGTTTTGAGGGAGAAGGAGGATTCTTCTATAATCGAAAAAAACAGGGGAAGTCTTGGAATTAGAACTTGGACAAAAAAACTAATTGATTTTCAGAGTGGTAGTTACAGCCACAGTGGAAAAAAATTTTTAATGCTTTTTGGAATGGTATTTTGACTTGGAGAATTTTTTTCATAGGAACTCGGAAAAAAATCACAAAAATGAAAAATCAAAAATATTTTAGAATCCAATGGTCTATATGATGCAAAGATATTATCATCATCTGATAGCATTTCTGTTCCTAAGCAATGGCATTTTTATACTAAACGAAGAGGACAAAAATTTAAGGAAAGATTTTTATTCTGAATTATTGGAAACCTTTTGACCTTTTTTTCTTCCGAAGACCATTAGGATATTTGAGCAATATCTTGATGATGTGTTTCTAATCTTACATAAAGAACAGGTGAAGATGGTTTATTTGTTCTTTATTGATAATGAATACATTACATATGTAGGAAATCCTCCAAAAAACGGAAAACACGCTCACTATTCTTCCCTGAAAAAATTGCTGGACTTCTACAGGCATATACATGATGGCTGGTTTGAGAGCATTAGTGGAGGAGTAGGGCTGCTTATGGAGAAAAATCCAGTTTCTTGATGAATCAGAATGGGGACTTACTGATGAAATATTGCAGTCGGTAGATTTATCAAAAACTTACTATGTGTTTCATAATGGCGGAAATGGGTTTCTTTGTATCAATATAGAAGACACTGAAAAATCCTAAGTCGTTAGTCTGGTGGACAAATGATAGACCAAAGCTGGGCATAGAGTTTTGGAGCTTTTTGGACTCTTGGATAGAAATCGGTTTTTCTAAAAACAATATCTGATTATCTTTAAAATAAAAAAACTCAGCGCTTTTAGATAAATAAAAACAGCATCAAAGATTAGATATAGGCAGTAGATATACCAAAAATTTTAAGAAAAAAATGTATCTTTTGGTACATTAATAAAACAAAAACTATATATTTAAAAGTTATGGCAAATTTGTTAGACGAAGTGACAGGATCTGTAAATAATTCAGGACGAGATGTACATGTGATAGATAGACAGCTGCCTGTCGAGATAGGCTTTGGCTCTCACTCTTTTTCAGATAGCATTATGGGTTGTGATACCGATATTGGTACTACTATATGTGCTGGTTATGGGCAGTACGCTGCAGAATCCTTTGCTTGTTGGTGGTATGGGCTGTCTGCTGGGCATCCTGCCTGGTGTTATTTTTCATCTTTTATGAAGATATCGGCTCGTAATTATTTCCAGCAGCTGGAACAGCGCATTCAGGCGGAGGCATCTAATATTGACAATTATTTAGAACAAAGAGTACAGATACTTCAGAATGTCGTAGGACTTGTTGAGCGGGCTGTTGATCTTGACAAAGATGTGATGAAAAACAGTGGCAGCACTTCGCAGCGGCAGTGTAAATGAGGGACAACAGAAGCGATGTGAACGCACAGATTAACACCGCTTTCGGTAGGCTTTTTCCCACAGGTAGAGGCTTACCCAGAATTAAAGGCGCACAACGCCATTGCAGATGCGATGCAGCAGAACAGCTACCTACAGCGCGAGATAACAGCAGCGCGAACTGTGTATAACAGCCGTGTAACGCAGTGGAACACAGACATTTTCTCATGGCCTACAAAAATGATTGTAGCAGCACAGCAGGGCTACACCACGCGTATACCATTTACAGCATCAGCCGAAAACACGCGAGGCAGCAAGAGGTAAATTCTTCTAAGACTTTGGAATATAGATGATTCAGGATATCTATGACCCATTAAACGAATACATCAATACCTTTCGAGACAAGTTTAAGAAGGTGGCGGAAGAGACCTTCGATGCGCTTGCTCAGGAAGCACAGGTTGATGTAGAAGCGAATCGCACTACATGCCAGCAGATTTATAAAGGTGAGGCAGACATGGCAGATATAGCAAGCCGCATCACACGATGGAAGGTATTATGTGTCATTCTGTGGATAGGTGCAGTGATAGGATTTGCTGTTGTCTATATTAAGAGAAATGAGTTCCCGATGGAGCAGCTCTTATTAATAGGTGGCGGCGCAGTCTTGGCGGTTGTCTTTCTTTTGGTAAAAGGTACATCCTACCTTGAAGTCTTTACGAAGTGAGCGAAATGATTTAGCCCAAAAAGTAGATGATTTAAGGAATACAGCTTGGAACCAAATGGCGGAACTAAATAAACTCTACGACTGGGATATTTTGACACGAATGATGTCGAAGACTGTACCAAGGCTGGAGTTTGACCCATATTTCACCACACAGCGACTGGCTGACCTTTCGTGCTACATACGGCTGGAATGATTCCTTTAATGAAGGGCGTTCGGTGCTTTATTCCCATTCTGGTCTTATCAATGGCAATCCGTTTGTCATTTGTAGAACAAGGAAAAATGGAAATGGGGCAGAAGACCTACTACGGTGAGAAAACCATTTACTGGACGACAAGGGAAACTGATTCGGATGGGAAATCCCGTACCGTACATCATTCGGAGACATTGCGCGCGAGTGTGACAGCGCCTTATCCAGAGTATTATGAGCGTACCCGCCTTATCTATGGCAATACAGCCGCGCCCGATTTGATATTTAATCGCAAACCAAGTGGATTGGCAGGTAGGGAAGGTTCGCTTCGCTTTAAGTGGGATAAATTCTGGCTGAAGCGTAAAGCTCGTAATCTGGCAGATGGAGATTTTGCTATGCTGACGAATGAGGAATTTGAGGTCGCATTTAATACAAGTAACCGTAATAACAACCAGCAGTTCGCCTTACTCTTCACGCCATTGGCACAGCAGAGTATGATGGCGCTTTTGCAGGGATAATACTAATGGCTATGGTGATGATTTTAACTTTGATAAAAAATCGTATGATAAACACCATCACGCCTTTGCATATACAAGAGCTGGATCTCGATATGAACCCAGATCAGTACTGTAATTTTGATTTTGAAAGAGCCAAGAAAGACTTTTACGAAATTAATGCAAGATATTTCCGAGCGATTTATTTTAGTTTTTGCGCCGTTATTATGCGTGCCGATGTATCAGCAGATACGGTCGCATAAGGATATTTATGGGCGAGATATGGAGCAGAGAAGTTCGTTCTGGGAGCATGAAGCGCTGGCTAATTTCTGGGGGCAGGAGCGTTTCAAACATCCTGACTGTGTGACGCAATGCGTCTTGAAAAACTTCTGTAAAGATACAGAATGATGGCAGCACGATGATAGATGTCACGGCTCATGGTTTCCGTTCAGAACCTCGTCTTTCGTATATTAGTAAGTTTGGTGGTGATGGCTTTTGGCATGATGTGCCGGTGAACTGGTATGAGTATTTTCCTGTCGAGGGAAATGGACAGATAACGATGCATGAAGATAATCACCAAGAAGATACAGATACGACCCAGACCCAGCGTTTGAACCGCATCGGAGAGGTATTTAGAAAAACGCATTTAGATGTGTATAGAAGGCATATAGCATCTAAAGCGTAGTCATATGGAATTTCTAAAAATTAAAAAAATCAGAATATGCTGTTTTGATATTTACTATATAGGAAATAAAAATTCTTTTTATTGGTTTTTAGAAAGAATAAAATAAAAATGGCTCTTTTTGAGCCATTTTATTTTATAATCCTGTAAATATACATACTATCATTTCTTCCTCTTGTATTCCTACATTATATTTTTTTCAGAAGGGTGGTCATATACAAGTGTTCCTGTCTGTTTATCCTTATATCTGAAAAATCAAATTTTTGATAAAAAATAATTTTTTTCTTTTCATTAAAATACATAGATGTATTACAAACTGTAAAAAGTAGCATTTTTATAATTAAAAAGTAGCATATATTACCTCAGAAGCATTTTCAGAATCATAACTTTTTAAGCCAACTAATTGATTATTATCACCTAGTTTTGTAATAAACCCTTTATAATCCAAATCACTCTTGATGATTTTTTTATATTTTGGAATCTTGCATAAGAAACCAGTAATTCAGCTGGAATACTTTGAGAGCTTACATAGTTAGATAATATGATGGATAAAAACAAAAATAATTTAAATTTCATATTAAAAATAATTTATCAAGAATAATTTTTATAATAATTTAGAAACACCATCTCTTTATTTTTCAATAAATTGAGAGTTAATGTTTTGGTAACTCGTTCATTATCAGAAATATTTTTTTATCTTCAATTTCTGAATTTAGTTTGTGAATTCTACTATCAATATACCATGCTAGCTCTTCCTTTCGTTCAAAAACTTAAAAATTTCTTCTCTATTATCCAAATCTATAAATGCAGTTTGTTGTCTTAGATTTTCAAAATGTATAATTTTCCATATTAAAATGTGTTAAATAATTATTTTTTTAGTGATGTATACAAGAACAGCTGCTGGTTTAAGAGAGTTAGGAACAAGATACCTTAGATTTAAAAATATAATCTTTATCAATCGCCCAGCACCAAATCATATCATGCCCCTGAGAGGTATTTTTTTATAAATAGGCTCACCATATTTTTATGGTATATCTTCTTAAATAAGGTTCAAAAATCAGAACTATTCCATCCTTTTTCCATCAGCAATATATACTGCTCTACATATACTTCTTTCATCGAATTTTCTATAATTACCTCCCAACAAAAATATCACCATTACTTAACTCAAACCCTTCTATTTCATAACATGCTTTATGGAGAAAAAGCTTGTGCACTTACAAATGTCCCCCATTCCTAAAAACACTAATATTGAAACTACTTTTTTTCATATTAAGAATATAATTTTTAATTTAACATAGCAAATTTATAACTACTTCTAAAAACATACAACTTTTTAGTAAAAATTATTTTACTATTAAGATATATTTTTATACTTTTGATAAAAAAATTTAAGTAATGGAAATGGAAAAATTATAGAAAAATTGCTCAGTATAGGAATAAAAAGGTTATACATATGAGAATATGGCAGATGAGTTGGAGCTACTCCTTGCTGCATATAGAAAAATAGAAACAGGTGAAACCAAACTTACAGTGGAGAGATTATTCAGAATTTCTGCAATTTTAGAAACACCTATAAATGAGTTTTTGGAGATGGATAAAAAATGCTTTTTGTGCAGAATAATTATAGTAACGAAAAGTGTTTTTCAGCAAAAAAATAGAAAAATTTCTATCAAGAAAAATAAGGAAATAACAGACCAGCTCATAAAAGCAAAAAGACCAGCTGATAGAACAGCTCCAGAAAGAAATCCAAACTCTAAAAAACAAGATAAACTCTTCTAATCTTTTTAGGTTTTAAAAATAATCCTTAATTTTTGAACCAAAAATAATAAGAATATGAAATTATTGGAAGGAAAAGTAGCTTTCATCACAGGTGCGGCTACAGGTATCGGAAAAAGAATAGCAGAAGTTTTTGCAGAGCAGGGAGCTAAAAATAGCATTCTCCCACATCGGTCCAGATGACTTAGCAAAAACAAGTAGAAGCAGACCTAAATAAAAATCACTACAGCTAAAGAATACCACTCTAACGCTGCTGATTTTGATGAGGCTCAGAAACTGATAGACGATGTTATCGCAGACTTCGGGCAGATAGATATCCTTGTGAATAATGCAGGAATCACCCGAGACAATCTTCTCCTTAGAATGAGCAAAGGAGGATGGGACATCATCATGAAAGTGAATTTAGATTCTGTTTTCAACCTTACAAAAGCAGCCATCAAACCTATGATGAAAGCAAGAACAGGGTCTATTATCAACATGGCTTCTGTGGTAGGTGTGAAAGGAAATGCAGGACAGGCAAATTACGCAGCTTCTAAGGCTGGAGTTATCGGATTTTCTAAATCTGTTGCTTTGGAGCTTGGTTCTAGAAATATCCGTTGCAACGCCGTAGCGCCAGGTTTCATAGAAACAGAAATGACAGCGAAACTAAGTCCAGAAGTGGTACAAGGCTGGAGAGATGCCATCCCGTTAAAGAGAGGAGGGCAGACTCACTGATGTAGCCAATACATGCCTATTCTTGGCAAGTGACTTGTCTTCTTATATTACAGGACAGGTTATCAATGTAGATGGCGGTATGCTTACTTAAAAATATTACAAAAGACTTTCTTCGAGAGAGTCTTTTTATTTAAAAACATAATAAAAATTCATCGTTCTAATAGAAAAAATCAAACATAATGAAAAATTTATTATCAGGAATTTTATTCTTTTTCGGTGTGGCGTGCTCTTTTGCACAGAATGATAGAAATGTCGGTGATTTTACTTTCTAAAAGTCTATGACAGAATTACCGTAGAGCTTATAGAATCCAAGAAAAAACAAAGTGGAAATCATAGGCGACGGCAGTTCTAAAAATCCAAGTAATCAATAAAAATGGAGAACTAAAAATCCGTACCCAAACCATGAAACTCCTGCAGGGAGATGATGTTAAAGTAAAGGTTTATTACAATGACCTTAGCGATATTCAGGCGAGCTCAAGGTTCAGAAATCACTTGATGATGTATTGAAAGCCAACTCTGCTGAAAAATCACTGCCAATGAAGGTTCTAAAATCCAAATGAAAAGTAGATGTAAAACAGCTGAATGTAAGAGGAAACTCAGGGCGGCGAAGTAGAGCTTTCAGGGAATGCAGATATTCAGGAAATCGTGATGAACTCTAGCGCAAAAATACAAAGGCGATGACAACGAGGGCGAAAATGTATCCGTAACTGTAAATGCAGGCGGAAATGCTGAAGTCTATGCTTCCAAAGCCGTAAACGCCACTGTGAGAGCAGGCGGAAGAATAGAAATCCACGGAAACCCGAAAACAAAGAGATGTAAAAAAAGTAGTAGGCGGAGTTATAGAGTTTAAATAAAATAAGCACCCAGATTATTCTGGGTGTTTTTATTCCGAAAAAGATTTTCTTCTTCCTTTTCGAAGAAAGTATCTATCAGCAGATTTTCCTTTTTGTGATGCTGTTACAGCAAGTTTGTCGGCTCTTTCGTTTTTGTGGATGTCCTGCGTGGCCTTTTTATCCAGTGGAAAGTAGGTTTATACTTGCTGAAAAGCGGGATAAATTTTCGCCACAGGTCAGGATTTTTTACATTTTTAAAAGCCTTTTTATCCAGCCAAGAATCCAGTTTTTATTTACCGCATCGGCTACATACTTACTGTCGGTAAAGATATGAATATCATGCCCTTCTTCTTTTGAGGTTTTCCAGAGCTGTGATTACCGCGAGAAGTTCCATGCGGTTGTTGGTTGTCAGCCGAAAGCCTTCCGAAAAACATTTCTCATAGTTTTTCTCAGGCGCCCTGCATGATGATGCCATAGCCGCCTTTCCCAGGGTTGCCACTGCACGCTCCATCGGTATAGATTTCTATCCTCATATTTTTAGAAAGGCATATCATCTTCATCGTTCATAGATGAAGCAGTAAGATTGTTTTTAGGTAAATCAAATGCTGCCGAAGGGTCTATGCTTACTCGGATATTATCAAAGGCATTTTGGTTTTGGCTGAGCGTAAGAAGGCTGCTCATTAGTTCCAAATAAATCCAAATCCGAGAACTTTGCTAAACTTGATTGGAAACGAAAGCCTTACATCTGTAACGGCTCCATTCCTGTGCTTTCCGATGATGAGCTCTCGCCTGCCCAGCAGAAGGGCTTCCATCTTCCCAGTTTTCTATTTTATAATATTCAGGACGGAAGAGGAAAAGAAACGATATCGGCATCCTGTTCAATCGCTCCTGACTCCCTCAAATCTGAAAGCTGCGGGCGTTTGTTAAGTCTGCTCTCCACACTTCTGGATAGCTGAGAAAGAGCAATCACAGGACATTAAGTTCTTTTTGCTATGGCTTTTTAGGGAACGCGAAATAGTAGCAATTTCCTGCTCTCGGTTTCCTGAGCCTTTTTCCGCCATTGTTTGCGGTCATCAGCTGGAGATAATCCACCATGATGATTTTCACGCCGTGCTGCATCACGAGTCTTCGGCATTTAGCCCTAAAATCAAATACAGAGAGCGCAGGCGTTTCATCTATGTAAGAGGAGCATTTTTCCAGCTCAGATACATTGTTAAACAGCCTTTGCCATTCCTCATCGCTCATTTGTCCTTTTCTCAGTTTTTCGGATGAAATGCCTGCTTTCAGAGGCGATCATCCTTGTGATGAGCTGTACAGAGGCCATCTCTAATGAGAAAAGCGCCATTGGGATTTGATGCTCAACGGTGATGTTTCTGCCATAGAAAGCAGAAATGCTGTTTTACCCATCGCAGGACGGGCAGCGATGATGATGAGGTCAGAATTTTTGCCAGCTGCCAGTTTCTTTATCCACATCTCTAAAGCCCGAAGGAATACCAGAGAGCCCTTCTTTGTCTTTTAAAGCCTTTGATTTTATCGATGGCTTCCTTTACCAAAGAGTTAGCCGTATCGAAACCTTTTTGATGGTTCCGTTTGTGATTTCAAAGAAACCTTGTTCGGCTTTTATCCAAAAGCTCGAAAAACATCGGTAGATTCTTTGTAAGAATTGTCAATAACATTGGCAGAAACATTGATAAGTGAGCGGAGGATGTATTTCTCCAAAAATGATTCTCACATGGTATTCTATATGTGCCGAAGAGCCTCACAGCTGTGGTGAGGTCTATGATGTAGTGGTCGCCTCCCAGCCAGGCTGAGTTTTTCGGTGCGTTTCAGTTCCTGAATCACAGTCACCATATCCACAGGATGGTTGTTCTCATAGAGTTTTAGAATCGCTCTGAAAAATTTCCTGATGTCTCGGATCGTAGAAAACCTCTGGTTTTAGCAAGTCTATGGAGTGGTCCAGACCTTTCTTATCAATCAAAAAAAGTCCCGATTACGAGTTTTTCAAAAATCCACTGCATTAGGCGGAACTTTCCTTGAGAAATCGATAGTTCCTTTTGCAAAAATTTCCATGTGTGAGAGATGATAATGTTTCTTTTTGTACCATGGGACAAAGATAAAGATTAAACTCTCAAAAATTCTACGCAATGTTGAAAAGTAACTATAAATTATAACAAATAATTATAAATCAGTCAAATTATGAGTTTTAAGAATGTTAATAAATATATAAAAAAATCCAGTAACGCATACTGGATTTTTTTCTGATTTTTAAAAGTTCCTCTTCAGGTTCATTGTTTTCAATGATGATTTCTCATTTTTGCCTTTGGCTCTTGATGAGGAATTTCGCTTTTTCCTTTTAGATATTCAGGAAGATTAAGCCCAGCCATATTGAATAAATCATTCAGAGGTGGCACGGTTTTCATCATTCCTGAAACGAAATTAGCCGTGGAAGTGTTCCGTCAGGATTGTTCCCACTGTCCCAAACTGTAACTTTATCAATTTTAATATTTTTTTAACGGCTTCCACCTGTGTTTTTAACCAATTCAGGAAGTTTTTCGATAAGTAGTAACTGGAACGCAGAGTTGGTATCTCCACCAGCAGCTTTTTACCACTTGGTCATAACCTTCCGCTTGTTTTTGTAAGGATTTCAAGGAGACCTTTTCGCTTCGGCTTCCATTTTTCAGGTAGATGGCATCGGCTTCCCCTTTGGCTTTTTAGTCTGATTTTTTTCCGCTTCGGCTTCCGCATCGATGATGGCTTTTTGTCTCAGAAATTTCCGCAGGAACTACGATGTTGGCATTCTGTGTAGAACGCCTCTTTCGGCTCTGGCAGCTTCCGCTTTTTGTTCAGCCAAATAAGATTCTTCAAGGGCTTTTCGCTGCCTGAACCTTCTCTGCTGTGATTGCTATTTTGAGGGCTTCGGCTTCTTTTTTTCTCTTCTCTGTGCATCGGAATTAGCGATGGTTATTTTTCGCTTCGTTTTCCCTTTTTACGGCAAGGGAATTTGCAAGTGAAGTCGCAATTCTCGATTCCTTTTTCAGCCTCGGCTTTACCGATGGATTCATCTTTCGCAGCAGATGCGATGCTGATTTCTCTATCTTTTTGAGTAATCGCAATTTTTACATCTCTGTCTCTGTTGGTTTCCGCGATTTGTACATCTTTTTCTCTGTCGGCCTCAGCTTTACCTGTTTCCCCGATTTTTTTCTTGTTCCGCCACGGAAATTTTTAGCTTCGTTAATCGCTTTCGCAGCTGCTTCTTTCCCTAAAGCCTCGATGTAGCCAGACTCGTCTTTGATATCGGTTACATTGACATTGATGAGTTTTTAGACCTATTTTTAAGTTCGGTATCTACATTTTTAGAAATATTTTCAAGGAATTTGTCTCGGTCAGAGTTGATTTCCTCAATGGTCATCGTAGCAATTACCAAACGAAGCTGTCCAAAAAGAATATCCTTAGAAAGTTCCTGAATCTGCTCTGGCGAAAGCCCTAAAAGTCTTTTCAGCGGCATTTCCCATCGTGTCTGTTTCAGTGGAAATAGCGATGGTAAATCGGCACGGTACATCCACACGAATATTCTGGCGCGAAAGGGCGTTGGTAAGATTGGCTTCGATGGAAATCGGCTTTAAATCAAGATATGCAAAGTCTTGAATTACAGGCCATACGAATGCGCCGCCGCCATGGATACATCTCGCAGAGCTTCCGCCTGTTTTTTTCCATAAATTACCAAAAATTTTGTCCGAAGGACATCTCTTGTAACGCGAAATAAGAGAAACAAGAGTCACAAAAAGCACAAAAAACTAATGCTACAATAATAATAAACGGGCTCATATAATTTTACTTTTAAATTTTTTTCTACAATTAAAATTTCATCTTTTATATCAACTACTTTTATAAGTTCGCCAGATAAAATATCTGTGTCTGGAATTCGTTATCGCAGAGAGTTCATGATTGGTTCCTTTCAGCGAAATAAGGACTTTTCCTTTTGCCAAAGGCTCTGAGCAGGAATTTTTGAGATAGACTTCTCCTGTTTTGCCTTTTTAAATCATTGATTTTAAAAGTATTGTCTTCGGATAATTTGAGTAATTGTTTAATGACTCAAAAAGAAAAATCAATACAAAAACCAACGCCCACAGCTGCTGCAAGAATGGTAAGTAAAAAAATTTGTTTTCTATCATTGGGTAAAAAGCAACACCAGCCCAGCCGAAAACCGAGTAGGAAAATTGGTAAGATTTCTCAGCGAGAAAAAGCTGAAAAAGGTGCATCTACACCATCAAAAATCTCCATCAAAATCAGGCGCTGTGCCATCTGTGCTGTCACTGCCAATGAAAGTGAGTACAGCCTGAACCACAAAATACTAAACTGCTGAATAAGGCTACATACCAAAAAAGAACGATGTAGAACATCTAAATTTTCTAAAAATCAAACATTTATTTAAAAATTTTAACTCCCTAAAAAAATACAATTTTTTTAATTTAATTAAAAAAATAAAAAAGGAGTTTCAGAATAAAAAGACCAAGCGAATAACAGTAGAGAAAATATAGAATTTTGATGGCTTTATGTTTTTTTCTATTTTTGAACTAAATTTAGAAAAATAATAAAATAATCATTAAATTTGCAATTCTAAAAATATTTTGGAATGAATAAAGTACATAAAATTAGTGATTGCAGGGCTAATGGTAGCAGGAGGAATATTTCTGATGTTCAACAGACAGATAGGCTGGGGGATAGTATGTGTAGTTCTATCAATAGTTCCTATTGTATTGTTTTTTAAGAATGAATATATTCTTTTTATCCTCTGGAAGATGAGAGACCAGAAGCTGGATGAGGTTGCTGAGCTGCTTTCTAATATTACAGATTATAAAACTCAGCTGCACAGAAGCCAATATGGATACTATCACTATATGCTGGGGCTTACATATGCTGAAAAACCCGCTGAAAGCAGAAGGACTGATGAAAGACTGCTCTCGAATACGGATTGAGTATGAGACATGATAGAGCTTTGGCGAAGTTTAATCTAGCGATAGCGGCTCTTCTAGAGGTAATAAAACAGATGCTCAGAGATTGCTAAATGATGCTCAAAAACTAGACACAGCAGGAATGCTTACAGAGCACATCAGAACAATGAAGGAGCAATGAAAAACCAAGCATGCAGAAACACATGCATAATCCTAATATGAGACACAGAGGTAAATACTTCTAATTTTTTTGGGGATTTTGATAATAATAAAAAATGGAGATTAATTATTAATCTCCATTTTTTTCTTAATATATCTTTAATGTCAATGCTATGCAGGCAGGCCCAGTCGCCGCGATAGCATTCTTTATTCCAAAAACAGAACACGGTCGGCAGGAGAAGGTCATTCACTTGGACAATATCTTCTTCGCTTTGCCCATAGCCGAGAAAAACCAGCATAAGGATGCGTCTGCCCCCAGACAGATATACAGCGGGGTTCCTACCAGACTCGCCAAGTGCATATTAGCCGAGTCCATAGAAATCATTAGTTCTAATTGTGAGATTTTTTTCTAATTCTTGTTTCAAAGAAAGTTTCCTGCGAGGGATTCTGAGTTAGGGAATTTGTTTTTCCCATTCATTGAGGATTTCTACTTCTTTTTTTCCGCCACCGAAGAAGAACAGCGGTTTTTCTTTGGCAATTTCTTTCGCTAATTCAAAAGATTTTTCCAATGGGAAGCATTTTTCCCGAAATGCTGTGCAAAAAGGCGCAAAAACCTACGCCGTTTTTTATTCCTTCATGAGGTCTGAGCCGATGCGAAAGCGTTAATGAAAATCCCATTTTTCTCAAAACATCGGCATATCTTTCGGTGTTTTTGAGTTGTGTTTTTATTAAGGTTTTTGGTGTCAGTTAGTTGTTTTTTTCTCTTTTCGCCCTTTGTCTATTTTATGAATAGGGAAGTCTTTTTAGCCAAAAGAAAAAAATTGAGAATATTGGATCTGAGGACATTATGAAAGTCAGCAACCATATCTGGCTGAAATTCAGATAAGATTTCGCCAGACAGTTTTTTAGTCCAAAAAAACCATCATATTCCTTTAAATCCATCCTTTAAATTTAAGCCTTGGAATTCCATCAAATAAATCTTTGAAATTTTTTTCTGGAAACCATCAGGATTTCTGTATCAGGATTTTCATCGAGAAACTCTTTGAGAACGGGCACCAGCATGGCGATGTCGCCAAATGCGGAAAAAAACGGTAAGCGAGTATTTTGGTCACGATTTTAGTTGATAAGCTACAGCGTAGAATTTTTATTTGTTTTATCATAGAGGCAAGTCCATTTGCTCTGGAAGGAGAGAGAATTCCTGTAGTCCGATTTTGGAAATAAAATCAAAATCAGCCGCCAGAATTTCTTCGGCAGTATGTCCGCTGTACACTCCCACTAGAAGAGAAATAATTCCTTTTGGCAAAAATTCCGTCAGAATCAGCAAGGAAAAAAATCTTGCTGTCGCGCAGTTCGGCATCCAGCCAAACCTGAGACTGACAGCCTTTTATTAAAATATCTTCATTCTTTTTTTCCTCTGAAGACCTTTTTAGTTCTTTTGCTCAAATCTATGATATATTCATACTTCTGCTCCCAGTCCGAGAGAAAGGCGAAAATCATCTATTAGTTCCTGTTGTTTTTCCTTGATACTCATCATACGATTTTTGCAAAAAAATAAAAAATATAACAGATTTCAGGGCAGAAAAATTTTCTAAACAACTTTAAAAATAAAAAACATGACATAAAGTCAGACAAAAATGGTAAAAATATTTGATATTGTTTGTTGAATAATTACTAATTTAGTAATATAATTTATGATGATTATGGAAAAATAAGTTTTCGGAGGGAATGGATAGGGTGCTTCGCCATAGTAGACTTGAAGCAAATAGGGCTGAAAAAGCGAGTTTCTGAATACAGAACATTTCTTGCTGGGAATTATCGGCACGGAGAATTCTGCAAGAAATATTTTGGAGGCACTAAAAGCAGATTTGGTTCAAATTCGTAGAAAGATAGAAAAATATCAGCATTAATAATAATTTTAGCTCAAATCCTGAGAGGAATGTTATGTTTACTAAATTGGCAGAATATTCTTTTGAAAAGAGCATCTTTTGAGAGTAAGCAGTATCGTTCGGATGAGGTGAATACGATTCATCTTCTGCTGGGTATTTTATATAAAAATAGATGACCCTACTACGCATATTTTGGAGGCGTATGATATTGATTATGAGAGCGTAGCTGCTGAATATAGAGCAATGCTCAAAAAAATAGCGGACAGCTGCCAAAAGCTTCTTTTGATGATGAGGAAGACGATGCTGAGGATGCTGCATTTCCACAAAGCTAATAAACCAACAGGGAAATATCGGAACAGGAAAAAGCAAAACACCTACGCTGGATAATTTTCGGAAGGATTTGACAACAATGGCAAAAGAAGGGAAATTAGACCCTGTGATTGGTCGTGAAAACGAAATCGAAAAGAGTATCCCAGATTCTCAGCCGAAGAAAGAAAAATAATCCACTGCTCATCGGTGAGCCAGGGTAGGGGAAGTCGGCAATCGCAGAAGGTTTGGCACTGAGAATTCATCAGAAAAAAGTTTCGCGAGTTCTTTATAACAAACGAGTGGTAACGCTTGATTTGGCGAGTTTGGTTGCTGGAACTAAATATCGTGGGCAGTTTGAGGAGCGAATGAAAGCCATAATGACCGAGCTGGAAAAAACAGAGATGTCATTTTATTTATAGATGAATTGCACACCATCGTAGGGGCAGGAAGTTCCACAGGAAGTCTGGATGCTTCTAATATTTTTAAGCCTGCTTTTGGCGAGGGGAAATCCAATGCATTGGGGCAACGACTTTGGATGAATACCGCCAGTATATAGAGAAAGATGGAGCATTGGAGCGTCGTTTCCAAAAAGTGATGGTAGAGCCTACCAGCGTGGAAGAGACCATCCAAATACTAAACCAAGTAAAAGAAAAATACGAAGAGCATCATAATGTAACCTATACAGATGAGGCGATCAGAGCCTGTGTAAACCTTACTACAAGGTATATCACAGATAGATTCCTTCCTGACAAAGCCCTCGATGCGATGGATGAGGCGGGCTCTCGTGTTTATATCAAAAACATGAAAGTTCCTACGGCGATTACTTCGTATGAACAGCAAATAGAGGAAGTTAAGGGAGCTTAAACAAAAAGCCGTAAAAGCCCAAGATTACTTGGAAGCAAGAAAATACAAAGAAGAGGAAGAACGCCTGATGATAGAGCTAAACCTTGCACAGCAGGAATGGGATAACGAAATCAAGGAGCGAAAACAAATCGTTACGGAAGAAAAATGTAGCAGAGGTGGTTTCTATGATGAGTGGTGTTCCTGTGACTAAAGTGGGCAAAAACGAACTGGACAAATTGGCACAAATGGACAATGTGCTCAATGGAAAAGTTATCGGGCAGGAAGAAGCTGTAAAAAGTTGTTCGCGCTATCCAAAGAAACAGAGCAGGCCTGAAAGACCCTAAAAACCCAATAGGAACATTTATTTTCTTGGGAAGCACAGGGGTCGGAAAAACCGAACTTGCCAAAAGTGATGGCTCGTGAGCTGTTTGATTCTGATGATGCACTTATCCGAATAGATATGAGCGAATACATGGAGAAATTCGCGGTGTCTAGGTTGGTGGGTGCGCCTCCAGGGTATGTAGGCTATGAAGAGGGCGGACAGCTTACCGAAGCGGTAAGAAGAAAGCCTTATGCTGTGGTTCTTTTGGATGAAATAGAAAAAAGCACACCCAGATGTATTCAATATTTTATTGCAAATCTTGGATGAAGGTTTTCGTGACGGATTCTTTTGGGTAGAAAAGTGGATTTCCGAAATACAGTCATTATCTTGACTTCTAATATTGGTTCAAGAGATTTGAAGGATTTTCGGAGATGGAGTAGGTTTTCGGAACAGCAGCGAAAAAATCCACTTCTGATGCCAGAGCCAGAAGCACGATAGAAAACGCCCTGAAAAAGAGCCTTTTGCGCCAGAGTTTCTTAATAGAATAGATGATATTATTTTCTTTAATGCTTTACAAAAAGAAGATATTCACAGAATAATAGATTTGGAGCTTGGCAAACTATATTCTCGTTTAGAAAAACTGAACTATAAAGTGGAGCTTACAGATGAGGCCAAAGAATTCATCGTAGAGAAAGGCTGGGATAAAGATTTTCGGTGCGAGACCACTGAAAAGAGCTATCCAAAAAAATACATAGAAGATATCCTTGCCGAGATGCTGGTGAATAAGGAAATGCAGGAAGGCGATACGGTGATTTTGGAGGTGAATGAAAATAAAGACTCCCTCATCGGAAGAGTAAAATCAGAAAATATAGTTTAAAACAAAAATAAAAAGACACCATTTTCGGTGTCTTTTTATTGATGAGATTTAAAAATTAACTGCGCTTCCTCCGCTGTTTTTCTAATTTTTATCAATTTCATTATTTTTTTCCTTTGGAGAAATCATAAGCAACTCCAAAAACGAGCATGTTCTTATTGTTCTGAATTTTAGTGTGATTTGTGAATTCAACTAAACTTTTTTACTATAACTTTTTGACTTGTATTCAGAAGGGACACCTATCCAATACATTCCCGATGTGAAAAGTCCAGCCATTCTTTTTGTATTGTAAAAACAAATGGTTTCTGATTTTCATTAGTGTACAAAAATGCACCATCCAGCGAAAAACATAGGGACATTAAACTGATATTGAAGCGTGAAATTCTTGTATTGAGAAACCAGCGTAAGTCTGTTGCTCAGGTACGAATTCTTAATTTCTATATCTTTTATTTTGATTTTTTTCCCAAATAGGAGCCAGCAGCGCGGTTATTCTCAGATAATTGTTCCCAAATGGTTTGATAACTCCTACAAACTGGGCGCCTCCTTTGGTGTATTGGTCTGCGTTTTTCGTAGTTTAGAACATATCGGTTGGCAGAGTGGTCGAATGAGTAATACTCCGTGATTGCGCTTTGGGTGTTGTTATAGAGAGCAATGATATTAAAGTCAAAAATACTTATTGTTAAATGAATATTTCAGCTGGTTTTTTTCCACAGGTATTCTGGTTTTTAGGTATGGATTTCCTGCTTTTACTATAGTTCGGAACGAGCTGTACGATATTGCTGCTCAGCTGCTCGCCGCTGGGAGTGTTGGGCTTATAAGAGCTTATCAATTGCAAAGACTGGTTTTTTGATAATTGATATCCCTAAAATCAGATTGGGAGTGAAAGACCATTCGTTTGTTCTTTCGTATTGGGATTTATTGTTAATATTGGTAATCCCAGCACCCAGACGATACATCAGTTTTTATTTTTCCAGAAAATTCGGTGTAGAAATATTGCTTGAAATAATTTACCTGATACTCAGAATGTCCTGCAAGGTTAGTCAAGTTATTAGAAATATTCTCATTGCTAAATCTATACCCAGAGTTTAATTTACCTATCTTAAAGGTATGAATATGAGCAAGTTCTACAACGGAGTTAAATTGCCTGTTGCTGAGGCTCATATCGTTTTCAAAAACACTGGCGCCAGTGTTCGTTACCCATTCTTTGGCCAATTTGAATTTTTGGGTTCGGAAAAAGAACCGACTGCATTTAGAGCAATTTCATCTTTTTGTCCAAGATTTTTTTATTAAAGTAAAGGTCTAAAAACAGGGTTGATATATTTCTCATTATCAGAGTTTAGTAACGAGTTCTGTGTAGTTAGTGCTCCTTGAATAAATTCACTTTCCCATTTGCCCTCGAAAAAAATAATGGTTCATATTCGTTTAATTTAGCTTGAAAATGAATAGCTGTCTTTCCTTTGAATTTGAGTATGTTGCAGAAATTTCTTGGATTGCATATCCAAAAATGTTCCCGTTTTCTAAATTCATCGGAACGATATTTCTGACCATTCAAAAGATATTCGTAAGTGCTGTGATAGTTTCGGTTATCATAGTCTCTGAAAACCCAGATTGTAATCCAGCCCAAAAGTATTTTTGCCTCTCGTGTGGGTGAAATACGCTGAACCGTTCACAAATCCTGTAAAAGTGGCGTTTTGTACGCTGGCTCCTCCTGTGTAGCCGTTTTCTGGATTTCTCGTAATTACATTAACCACCAAATCAGCCTTGTTTGCCCATCTTGTAGGGCGGAACATCGTAATAATCAATTCTGACAACGGTTTCGGGTTTTATTCCTTGAAGCTGTAGATTAGAGGATTCTCTTCCATTGATAAGAATGAGGATTTTCCCGCCGCGGATACTGCTCACATTATTAGAAATAGGGTCTAATTGAAGCTGTGGAACACTCACCACCAAGTCTTTTGCGTACCGTGCAGACTTTATTGCTTTTTCATCAAAAGAATAAGAAATATGGTCAGAAAAATACTTTTCTTTTCTGAGATTTTATGATGACTTCTTGGATTTCTTTGACATTAGAAATGCTGTCTTTCACAATATTTTTCTTGACAAAAAGCCTTGCAAAGATGCAAGGAAAGCTAGGGCGTGAAGTGTTCTCTTGTTCATAGGGTTTATTTTTGACTCAAAAATACATATAAAAATTAAAATTAAAATGTAATAGCGACTAAATCAAAACGGTAAAAATTTGATTTATAGAGTTTAATGTGGTTTTAATTCAACCAGTTTTTAAAATCCTTCACTCGCTCTCGGCTGATGCTAATTTCTTCCGTTGGCTGGAAACGGAGTTCTACTTTATAATGCGGTGAAGTGTGAATATTCTTGATGTAGTCGATGTTAATGATAGACTGCCCTATTTGCGCGGAAAAACGATGAAGAATCCAAAACGCTTTCTAGTTCTTCTAAATTAAAAATCCGTAGGGAAAGCCCTTTTCAGAAGTCTGAGCATAGACAATCTTGTTTTCGGTGTAGAAGCAGGAAATTTCTTCCACAGGGATTATCTTTAAATTAGTACCCGATTTTTAACTAAAAACTCGTTTTCAAAGAAGGTTTTTCTTTTTGGATAAGTTCCTTGAAATTCAAGTTGTTATAAAAACTGCTCTTTTGGAAGAAAATTTTTAAATTTATCAATTGCTTTAGTTAAATCTTCTAAAGAGATGGGTTTCAATAAGTAATCAATGGAATTGAGTTTGAAAGCTCGCAGCGTATATTGGGTCGAAAAGCCGTCGTATAAATGATGAAAACTTTGAGTGGGAACCTGCTCAAAAATATCAAAAGAAAGCCCATCGCCAAGGACGATATCAGAAAAATAAGCTGTGGATGCTCATGCGTTTTTGAACCATTCTATGCCTTCCTCCACCGAGTGAATGACCGCTGTGATTTCTAAATCAGGAAACTGCGAAAGCATTCTTTGGAGCTGTCTCGCAGCTGGTTTTTCATCTTCTATAATGATGACTTTCATGTTTTTGTTTTTAAAGATAAATATTTTTAATCTAAAACGAATGCTTATTCGTTTAAAAACGAGTAGGCATTCGTTTGGAAAGTAATCGTTGTTAAATTTCTTTTGTCTTCTTTTTCCATGATTTCACGAACTTTTCTCTTTTTCCCAAGAATTTCCCAAAAAGGAGAGAATACGCTCAGTCCGTTCATCACGACCCCGAAGCCCCAACATCCAAGCGGCCACCAGAACCAAAAGATGGTTAGGATTGTGATATAAATTAAGACAGATAAAGAAAGTGTTCATAACCAAGTAAGTGATGAGGTGCATGTAGAAAGATTTGATTTCTTTCATTCTTTTGTAAGCTCTGTCATAAGCGAGATTTTCGTTAGTTGTTTGCATAATTTTAATTTTTGAAGTTAATAAAATAGGGATTTTTACACTGAAATGATTTTTCTGTTTTTCTATAAATACTTTTTGTTTGTAATTAAATTATACCGAGCCGAAATATTATTTAAACCAATTCCAGAGGACTGGTGGATGGATTTTCGTGGCTGGAGGTTGTTTTCTACGATTAAATATTGGTTTTCGGAATATACTCTGATTTTTCAGAGGTTTTTGCTCTGTGGCGAAATTATGTTTGATGCCGTTTTCCAAAAGAAGCTGTAACGAAAGCGGTACGATGAAAGCTTTTTGACCTCTGGTTTTATTTCAAATTGAAAAAGAAACGCTGTCTTCAAAACGAGCCGTGAGCATCTCGCAGTAGGTCTCCGCAAAGTCTAGTTCTTCCTCTACACTTACCAATTCCTTGTCTTTTTATCCAAAAATATATCGGTAGATTTTGGACATTGATGCCGTGAATTCTGCGCTTTTGTGTGGGTTTTTCATCAATCAGGGAACTCAGCACATTTAGCGAATTGAAAAAGGAAATGTGGGTCAAGCTGGTTTTTTTGAGACTTTCAAAAACGGACATTCGCAGAAGTAGCGATGATTTTCTGCTCCACCACTTGTGTCATTGTAGATTTTTTTCCACTCTATCATGAAGCTTCTCGCGTGGAGAAAAAGCAGAAACTCCCAGAGAAGTAAGGATATTAAAAACATGAATCCACCACATTTTCTCTGTCCAAAAACCTCAGCGGGCATTTTTTTGTATCAAAATGAAATTGATGTAGTTGCACAAAAAGCACACTCGCTACACTTACCAAAATAGTGAAAAATAATTCCAAAAAGTCACACGCTCATAGGTCTGTGATATCCAGTCCCATCTTTGGCTGAGAAAAATTATTGAGCAGCATCTGGCTGAATCCGATAGTATAAAATGTAAAGAGCTGAAATACAGAAATCCGAAAAGAATTTTTCTAAAGTGGGATTCTGCACCCAGAACATTCCTAAAAAAAGCAGTGACACCAAAGGAAATAAAAAGACAGATGAAGAAAAACTTTTTCATGGTTCTTGTTTTTGATGATTCAAAGGTATGACAGATTTCTGATGAAAACTAAAAATAAACTGAGCTGTCGTTTTTAAATACTGAGCTGTATTTTAATGTAAAATAACATTAAATTTATATGAAACAGAACTGATAAATAAATTATTTGTATTAAAAAAGCCTTAATTTTTAAAAATAAATAAAAAGTTTGTTGAGAGTAAAAATAAATTTTTAATACCTTTGCCGGCTTAAAAATATTTACAAAATGAATAGAATTTTAATTTTAGTTACAATGTTGTCTCGTAGGATTTGTTTTTGCACAAACTGAAGGGAAAGTAGGTATTAATACAGCTACTCCTACTGAAACATTGGATATAAAAGGAACTCTTCGTGTGGAAGATATCCCAGCAAGTGGCACAGGCAAAATATATAATGGAACGAAAAACAAAGGAACTACTTTTTAATCCAAATAGTTTGATAGCTACTGATAACAATGGAAATATAGGGAAACTCCCAGCAGGAGCAGAAGGACAAGTGCTTTTCTCAGGGAGCTGGCGGTGCGCCTGCTTGGATGGATGTCAAACAGCCTCGAAAAACGGTAGCAGATATATTATATGCACAGGGTACTCTTCCTATGAATATAAGTTCTGGCTCTCAAGCTGATGTCCCAGGTGTTACTCAGACCATAACTGTTCCTTGAGGTAAAAGGCAGAAGCTGCTAATTACCGTAACAGGATATGTTACAGGTCAATCAGCTAACGACCAAAAATGCGCAAGGGTCATTTAACTTATTCCAAGATGGAGTAAAAATCTCCTCTGCATTTACAGGGTATGTTACCAGTGTAGATGGTGTAGATGGCATAAATGGTCGTCCTTTTGCTAAAAGAGGACTTATGCTGCTTCTATTCCTGCTACTATTGTAAAAAGCAGTAGAGCTTACAGCAGGAACTTATACATTTAAAAGTAGGGATTAAATCTTGGTCAGGGAATATGAGAGTGAATAATAATCCTGCTACAGCTCCTCTTCAGTATACTGGTGCAGATGCTAGGGATAGTGAAGCAATGCTGACCAAAATGCAAAATATTAGTGTATAATGTAGATTAACAATAATATAACGAAGCCTCCTAAATTTAGGAGGCTTTTTAATATTCTTTTAAAAACAAAAATCCCTGCTCATTTCAGGATGAACGGGATAGGATATTTAGTGAAAGAACTGATTTTATTTCAGTTGTCGGATGCCCATTTCATAGAACCCGAAAACTTAGCAAATCAGCATTTTCATTGATAACTTGGTCTGTAGAACGCCCAGCACCATGTCCCAGCATTCATTTCTATTCGGATAAGAATAGGGTTTGGGACAGCTTTGTTTCTCTTGTAGTTCAGCTCCGAATTTGAAGGAGTGTGCAGGAACCACACGGTCATCATGGTCGCTGGTGATAATCATCGTAGAAGGGTAGCATACGCCTTTTTCTACATTATGAACAGGTGAGTAGGATTTTCAGGTATTCGAACATTTCTTTACTGTCCTCAGCTGTTCCGTAATCATAAGCCCAGCCGGCACCAGCAGTAAACTTTGTTATAACGAAGCATATCCAATACTCCCACACCTGGGAAAGCCACTTTGGCAAGGTCTGGTCTCATAGTCATCGTAGCTCCTACGAGAAGTCCGCCATTAGAACGCCCAGAAAGAGCCATGTATTTCGGCGAAGTATATCCGTTCTTTTGTAGGTATTCTCCTGCTGCGATGAAGTCGTTGAATACATTTTTCTTCTGCATTTTGGTTCCTGCATCGTGCCATTTTTACCATACTCACCACCACCACGGATGTTTGGAATGGCGTAGATTCCTCCGTTTTCCATCCAGATAGCATTTACAGGCGAGAAAGAAGGCGTAAGACTTACATTAAACCCTCCATAAGAATACAGAATAGTAGGGTTTTTACCATCTCTTTTTAATCCTTTTTGTAATTGATCATCATCGGTATTTTAGTCCCATCTGCTGAGGGTATAAAAATACTTGTTCAGATACATAGTCATCAGGATTAAATTTCACTTTCAGGTTTTTGGTGAATTTGGTATTTTCCCTGTAGTCAAATTATATTTATAAATCGTGCTAGGCGTGATGTAATTTGTAAATGAAAAAAATACAGCTCTTTTTTTCTCCTGTTTTTCCCTTCGAAACCATCTGCTTTCCCAGCGCCAGGGAGTTTGATATCGCGGATAAGTTTTCCCATTGTAATCCAACTGCTGCACGAAAGAAATAGCATCTTTCATATACTTAGCAAATAGGTATCCGCCGCCAGTAGAGATAGACAGTACATTTTTCTTTTTCTGGGACTACTTCTGTCCAGCTGTTAGGGATTATTAATATTGAAATTTTCACTATCTTTTTGTTTTGGAGCATTTTTTTGTCCGTGATAGCATAGATGAAATCGCCTTTGGTGTCGATTACATTTGTATTAAAAATCATACCCAGTCTGTACAGGAACGAAGTCTGTTTTTTTCTTTAAATCTTTGATGTAAAGCTCGTTCCCGTTTGTAGCATTCTGCCGCAGAAATGATTAGAAACCTCTGGTCATCAGAAACGCTGGCAGAAAGATATCTTCGTTTAAAAGTTCTCTCCACCGATGATGAGTTGGTCTTCGGACCGCTTAGTTCCCAGTTTGTGGAAATAGATTTTGTGCGTGTCTGTCTTTGCAGAAAGTACGCTTCCATCAGGTCTGTCATAGCTGGAATAGTAGAAACCCTTCATCGCCAAGCCATGCAATTCCGCTGAATTTCACATCTACAAGGGTTTCATCGATTTGCTTTTTGGTAATGGCATCTAGGATGATGATTTTGTTCCAGTCGCTGCCTCCTTCGGAGATTTTGTAAGCAACGAGGGTTTCCTTTTTATTAAAAGCTGATTCCTGCCAAGGAAGTTGTCCCATCAGCCGAGAATTTATTAGGGTCAAGGAATACTTCGTTTTTCCGTTTTTGTCCTTTCTGTATAGAACATACTGAGCCTGAAGTCCCATCAGTTTTTTTATAGAAATAAGTGTAATCTCCCTCTTTGAATGGAGCAGAAATTTTTCTCATAATTCCAGATGTCTTTCAGCTGTTTCGCAATGTCCTTTCTGAAAGGGATTTTAGCCAAATAATTATTAGTAAAATCCACCTCGCTTTTTACCCAGTTTTTGGTGTTTTGGGGACATGTCATCTTCCAACCAGCGGTAAGGGTCTTCCACCTTCGTACCGAAATACTCATCGATGTGGCTTATTTTCTCTGTTTTAGGATAATTGTGTTGAGCGTTCATAAATGAAATGGCAGCTAAACCCACTGCGCAGCATAATATTTTGTTAATCATAACTAAAGATTTTTTTCCCAAATATAATTAAATTTCCCATTGTAAAAAGTAGTTTTCATTAAAAATCTTTATTTTTGCCTTATGATAAATTTTTAAAGACTAAAAATTGCCTTACTTTGGGCAAAAAAACATACCCAAAAATGCTGAAATTTATAGACAAAAATGCAGCAGCTGACCAAGAAAAAAACTTTTGTTTTTCTTTTACTAAAAACAGCCGAAAATACGCTTTTTGGTAAAAGAACATCATTTTGGAGAAATCCAGTCTATCAGGGATTTTCAGGAGAAAGTTCCCATCAGTGATTATGAGGATTTAAAAGCCCTATATAGAGCGCATAAAAAAACGGGAGAAAAAGATATTCTATGGATTTCCCAGCCAGAATATTTTGCGAAAACATCTGGGACAACATCAGGTGCGAAGTACATTCCCATTTCAAAGGAAGGGAATGCCCTTTTACCAAATAGCCGCTGCTCAATCAGCGATATTCCATTACATTGCCCAAAAAAAGACAATGCAGATTTTGTGGCAGGGAAAAATGATTTTTCCTGCAAGGTTCTCCAGAGCTGGAAGAAATCAACGGCATCAAAACAGGGCAGGCTTTCGGGAATTGTGGCGCATCACATCCCAAATTATCTTCAAAAACAGACTGCCTTCTTATGAAACCAACTGCATAGAAGACTGGGAAACCAAGGTGGATAAAATCGTGGAAGAGACTGAAAACCAGAACATGACTTTGATTTCTGGTATTCCGCCGTGGCTCATTATGTATTTTGAAAAATTAATTAATAAAAAAAGGCAAAAATAAAGGAAATTTTCCCAAATCTTCAGCTCATCATCACAGGCGGAGTGAACTATGAACCTTACCGAGAAAAAGATGGAGCATCTTTTAGGCGGCGAGGTGGATATTATCCAGACCTTTCCCTAGCGAGTGAGGGTTTTTCGCTTTTCAAGATGACTATACGCAGGAAGGACTTTTTGCTTTTGACCAATCATGGGAATTTTTTACGAATTTGTTCCATTAGAAGAGTTTGGGAAAACCTAATGCGAGGAGATTGATCCTATCAGAAGTTGAACTAAATAAAGATTATGCTTTGATTATCAGTACTAATTCTGGGCTTTGGGCGTACTCCATCGGCGATGTGGTTCGTTTTATTTCTAAAAATCCTCACCGAGTTTTTGGTGAGCGGGCGAACGAAACATTTTCACCTCTGCTTTTGGAGAACATGTGATTGCTTTTTGAGGTGGAAGAAGCCATGAAAGCCACTGTGGCAAAGCACCCAGCGCAAATTACGGAGTTTCACCTTGCGCCGCAGGTAACGCCTGAAAAACAAGGAGCTTCCTTATCACGAATGGTTTATAGAATTTGAGAAACAGCCAGAGGATTTGGAGGAATTTAGGAAAACGCTGGATTTGGAGATGAGGGAGCGAAATGTTTATTATGATGATTTGATTTCAGGAAATATTCTTCAACCATTGAAAATCAGTTGTTTGGCTAAAAAAATGCTTTTCAAGAATACGCCAAAAGCAGAAGGAAAACTGGGCGGACAAAATAAAATCCCACGGCTTGCCAATGATAGGAAGATAGCGGAGATTTTGGAAAAGTTTAAGAAATTGGCGTAATCAAACGATGAAAAATATAAAAACTTTACTGCCGAAAGACAAGTTTGATGATAATAATTTAGAAAAACAAACAATGAACCTAAAAATATCACTTGATGCCCTAAAAGCTTTAAAGAATCAGGGAGTTTAGAAATCTTATTACAGGGCGGTTTTTTTCATTATTCTCGCCTTTTAAGATGACCTCCACGCTTTTGGGCTGGTGGGTTTATGAGCTGACGGGCGATCCGTTTTCTATCGGGCTGATTGGTTTGTCCGAGGTGATTCCTGCGGTGGGATGTGCCTTGTATGCTGGGCATTTCATTGATATGAATGAAAAGAGAAGGCTTCTGCTCATCTGTAATTTTGCATATGTTGTTCTTCTTGGGTCGTTGCTTATTCCTGCATGGTTTCAGGCGAGTTTAGGGATTAGTAATAAGGAAATTACCTATATTTATTTATTTTCGTGGTTTTTTTCTTACAGGGGATTGTGCGGTCTTTCCTTGGGCCTATTGTTCCCTGCAATGATACCTAAAATCGTGAGCAAAGAACTTCTCCCAAGAGCCATTACGATCAATCAGACCACATTTTTTTGGCAGCGTCGGTTATGGGGCATGCGATGTGTGGATTTTTGGTTTCGTTGTTGCAGATTAAGGGAACATTAGTAGTGATAGTTTCTTCCTTGTTTGTGGCTTTCTTTTTTTATTTTAAAAACAAAAACCACAGCATTCGGAATTTAAAGACCAAGAAGTCAATGTTTATGAGAGTATAAAGGAAGGGCTTGCATTATATCTTTAAGACAAAAGAAATTGTGGGTGCTTTGACATTGGATTTGTTTGCTGTGCTTTTTGGCGGCGCAGTGGCTCTTATTCCTGTTTTTGCAAAGGATATTTTACAGTTGGGCGCTGTAGGTTATGGTTTTCTGAACGCAGCTTCGGACATTGGGGCAGGGATTTCAATTTTTACACTGACTTTCTTTCCTTTGAGAAGAAATCAAGGTAAGCTTCTGCTTTTCAGTGTTTTTGGATTTGGGGCATGCATTTTGCTCTTTGGAATTTCAGAATATTTTATTTTATCATTTTTAGCATTGCTGATGAGTGGTATTTTGGATGGTGTCAGTGGAGTTATTAGAGGAACGATAGTTCAGCTGAAAAACGCCTGACCATATGAGAGGAAGAGTGATGAGTATCAATAGCATGTTCGTGATGTCTAGCAATGAGCTGGGGCAGTTTGAAAGTGGAGTGGCGGCAAGGCTTTTCAGGGGCGGTAAATGCTGTGGTTATAGGCGGTTCTATCACGATGCTTATCGCTGTGGTGGTGAGACTTACCTCTCCAAAACTGAGAGAAAATGGAGTATTAGATTTGCGAGAATGAAAAATAATTTTAATTTTAACCTATAAAAAAAGTTGAATTGTATTCAAAAAATTCATATATTTGCACAAAAATAAATTTTAAAAATTATATTGTTATGTCAGACATTACATCTAGAGTAAAAAGCTATCATTGCTGATAAGCTTGATGTTGAAGAAACAGAAGTAACTCCAGAAGCTAGCTTCACTAATGATTTAGGAGCTGATTCTTTGGATACAGTAGAATTGATCATGGAATTTGAAAAAGAATTTAACATTCAAATCCCAGATGACCAAGCTGAAAAAATTCAGACTGTAGGTCATGCAATCGCTTACATCGAGGAAGTGATTAAATAATTGTTTTACTGAAAAACTAAAAAAATTATGGAATTAAAGAGAGTAGTAGTTACAGGTTTTGGAGCCATTACGCCACTGGGCAGTAATGCACAGGAATATTGGGAAAATCTCACTAAAGGCGTAAGTGGTGCTGCACCTATTACTCTTTTTGATTCTACTAATTTTAAAACTCAATTTGCTTGTGAAGTCAAAAAAATTTTTGACCCTCTTGCTCATTTTTGATAAGAAAGAGGCGAAGAAAAATGGATAGAAACACGCAGTTGGGACTTGTTGCAGCAAGAAGCTGTGACACATAGTAGAATAATAGAAGATGAGGTAAACAAGGATAGAGTAGGTGTAGTTTGGGGGTTCTGGAATTGGAGGATTAGGAACTTTTTGAAGCCGAAGTTTTTAGGCTGGGCAAATACAGATGTTCCAAGGTTTAATCCGTTCTTTATTCCTAAAATGATAGCTGATATCACGCCAGGGAATATTTCTATAGAATATGGGATTCCATGGGCCGAATTATACTACTGTTTCTGCGTGTGCATCATCGACCAATGCTCTGATAGATGCTAAAAATGCTTATCCAGTTAGGTAAAAGCAGATGTTATCGTATGTGGAGGGTCAGAAGCTGCTGTTACAGCCAGTGGTGTAGGAGGCTTTAATGCCTTGATGGCGCTTTCTACAAGAAATGATGACCCAAAAACAGCATCTAGACCATTTTGACAAAGACCGTGATGGTTTTTGTCCTTGGGGAAGGGGCAGGTTGTGTTATTCTTGAAGAATATGAGCATGCCGTAAAGCGAGGGAGCTACTATCTATGCAGAACTAAAAAGGAGCAGGTCTAAGTGCCGATGCTTACCACATGACAGCTCCACATCCAGAAGGATTGGGTGCGTATCTTGTGATGAAAAACTGTTTAGAAGACGCTGGTGTTCAGCCTAATGAGGTAGATCATATCAATATGCATGGTACATCTACACCTCTTGGGGATATAGCAGAGTCTAGCGCTATCGCTAAATTGTTCGGAGAACATGCCTATAATATTCAAATAAACTCTACAAAATCTATGACTGGGCATCTTCTAGGTGCAGCAGGGTGTTATAGAAGCTATAGCCGCATTAGGGAACCATCGTTCATGGTGTGGTGCCTCCTACTATCAATCATTTTACTGATGATGAACAGATAGACTCTCGTCTTAATTTTACATTTAATAAAGCTGTTCAGAGAGATGTGAAAAGTGGCAATGAGTAACACTTTTCGGTTTCGGAGGACATAATGCCTGCGTTCTATTTAAGAAAAATCTAATGAATAAGATTAGGAGGTATATTTCGGACTTTCTATTAAAGAAAAGAAGAGATACAAAATACCCCGATAGGGATCTGAAATTTATTGCCGATATCAGTAAGCTTGTTGGATTTAAAATCCAAAGATGTAGAGCTGTACAGAGAGGCTTTTTCATATTCTAAAGATGGTGGCTGTTCCAAGAACTATGAGAGACTCGAGTTTTTGGGGGATGCTATGATAGGAAGCATCATTTCTTATTATCTGTATGAGAACTATCCTAATCACAATGAAGGGTTATCTCACACAGATGAAAGTCTAAGATAGTCAATAGACAAAAATCTTAATCGTTTGGGCGAACAGCTGTGTTTGACCAGTTATATTCAGAATTCTAAATTACAAGTTTTAGGAGAAAATATCTCAGGGGAATTTATTAGAAGCTTTGGTGGGGAGCAGTGTATTTGGATGCTAATTACGAAATGTGCCAGTCCGTTGTCGAAAGATGGCTACTTAACCCAGAGTGAGATTACCAGAATAGAAAACAAAATAGTAAGCTACAAGAGCCTTCTTCTGGAATGGGGACAGAAAAAGAAAGTGAAAAATCCAGTACGAAACAGCTGAGGAACTTCTGCCTAACAAGAGTATCTGTTTCAGGTGTTCGGTTTTGCTTAATGAAGAAAAATAGGATGCGCCTCTGAAATCTTCAAAGAAAAAAGCTGAAGAAAAAAAGCGGCTAAAAAGAGCGTTTTTATGCATTAAATAAAAGAGAAAATATCCTTGAAAAATAAATAAAATTTTTCCTTGATTTTGAAGAAGAAGAAATTCTAATAGGGTTGATAAAATTGAAACAACAAATATCTCATCACGAGCTGTTTTTTTCAAGGTAAATCAACTCAATTTGTTTAATTTTTATAGAGCCAATGACTTAATGGCAGAGGATTATTTTTAGACATTATAAGTTCCCAAAAGTTTGAAACTTATGATGAGCTTACACAAGCTAATTTTACTATCTTTTGCTAACAAAGTCTTTTTTTGGTCCGAAACAAAACAAACAAGTCCAAATGAGCTTTTTCAGCAGGGAGACGAAGAAAAAAATATTTTATAGATAAAGAAGTAGATTATATAATCTTTTTCAAAAAAATGGCTGGGAGGATTTTTCTAATATAAATTTTCCCTCAGGATTGGGTGGATTCCGTAGAAGAATTCCAGCTGTCTTCAGAACATGAACTATACCAAAATAATAATTTATGATAAATAGAGATTTGAAAAACAAAGATAATAGCAACATTGGGGACCTGCATCTTCTAGCAGAGAGACCATGATAGAAATGATAAAAAGAAGGAGTGGATGTGTTTAGAATTAATTTTTCTCACGCCGACTATGATTTGGTGAAGAAAAAAATGTGGAACTTATCCGTTCTATCAACAAAGAATATGGTTTTAATACGGCTATTCTTAGGGGATTTACAAGGGCCTAAAGCTCCGTGTGGGTGTGGTGAAAAGAAGGTTCTTTTATCAACCCTGGGGACATTCTTACTTTTACCAATGAGAAATGTAGAAGGCGATGCATCCAGAGTGTATATGACTTACGAAAGATTTGCGAAAGATGTAAAAGTAGGCAGAGAGAATTTTGATAGATGATGGTAAATTGGTTTTTGAAGTTATAGAAACCAATCAAAAAAAGATATTGTAAAAAGCAAAAAGCAATACAAGGCGGCCCGCTCAGCTCTAAAAAGGTGTAAACCTTCCTAATACAGCGATTTCGCTTCCTGCCCTTACAGAAAAGGATATAGAGGATGCTAAATTTATGCTGGATAATGAGTTTGACTGGATTGCGCTTTCCTTTGTGAGACACGCACAGGATATCAAAGATTTGAAAGATTTGATTCAAAATCACACTAATGGAAAAGCAGAATACTCCTATTATTGCCAAAATAGAAAAACCTGAAGGCGTGGAAAAACATGGATGAAATCCTAAGAGAATGTGATGGAATCATGGTAGCCAGAGGAGATTTAGGAGTGGAAATTCCGATGGAAGAAGTTCCCTGTGGTTCAGAAAAAGTTAGTAGAAGCAGCAAGAAATCACGCCAGACCTGTAATCATCGCTACACAGATGATGGAAACCATGATCAACAGCCTGACGCCAACTCGTGCAGAGGTGAATGATGTGGCCAAATTCCGTGCTGGATGGTGCGGATGCAGTGATGCTTTCTGGTGAAACTTCTGTGGGGAAATATCCTGTGGATGTGATTAAAAAACATGGCTAAAATCGTGAGCAATATCGAGAAAAGACAAACTCTATATGAGCAGTAACAAGCCTATTGAAAAAGATACAAACCGAGGATGAAGACCGCTACATCACAGATATGGTCTGCTATTCAGCGGTGAGAATCGCTAAAAAAAGCCAATGCAAAGGTATCATCACGCTTACCAATTCAGGTTATACAGCGTTCCAGATTTCGGCTCATAGACCTCATGCTCACATCATTGTATTCTGTTCAGACAGAAGGGTTTTAGCGAAGCTTAACCTTCTTTGGGGGAGTTAGAGCGTTCTACTATGATATGCAGAAATCTACTGATGAAACGGTTATCCAAGTGAATATGCTGGCAAGTAATTATGGCTTTTGTGAAGCAAGGAGATTTCGTGGTAAATCTAAATGCGATGCCTGTATATGAAAGCGGAAAAAAACTAATACACTGAGACTTTCAACTATTTAAAAATATTGTTTAATTCAAAATCGATAAAAATAAAAATTATGTATCCAGAAGAATTAGTAATTCCTATGAAGGAAGAACTTACAGAAAAAATGGTTTCAAAGACCTTACAACGCCAGAGCAGGTTGTAGAAGCACTTGGACAGAAAGGGACAACGCTATTGGTTATCAACTCCGTGTGTGGTTGTTCTGCTGGAGCAGCAAGACCAGGGTGCTTTATTCCCTTACAGGAGATAAGAAGCCAGATCATTTAGTGACTGCTTTTTGCGGGATTTGATACGGAAGCTGTAGCAGAAGCGAGAAAAGCACATGGCACCATTCCCACCGTCTTCTCCATCTATTGCTTTGTTCAAAGATGGCGAGCTAGTTCATATGATAGAAAGACATCATATAGAAGGACATCCAGCAGGAGCTATCGCTGCTAATTTGCAAGCAGCTATGAAGAGTTCTTAAAA